>ENA-ORVC01003113-ORVC01003113.1-human-gut-metagenome-genome-assembly--contig:-NODE-3113-length-9661-cov-3.128565_pt1 | contig 9661 bp, 6 predicted proteins | sample MGYA00242092_ERZ509234 | MGnify/ENA primary metagenome ERZ509234 (study PRJEB26280, sample SAMEA2338800) | human gut metagenome | biome: human gut; feature: human-associated habitat; material: faeces... | reverse complement strand
TTCTGGCGAATCTATCCTGAAAGAAGGTATTGATATTGAGCGGTAAAGTTGTGAAAGTATCCGGGCCGCTGGTGGTGGCCACGGGCCTGGCGGACGCCAATATGTCCGACGTGGTCCGGGTGGGCCCCCAGCGTCTGATCGGTGAGATCATTGAGATGCATGAAGATGAGGCTTCCATACAGGTATATGAGGAGACTTCAGGACTTCGTCCGGGAGAACCGGTAGAGTCCATGGAGGTGCCCCTTTCCGTGGAGCTTGGTCCTGGCCTTATTACAAGCATTTACGATGGAATACAGCGTCCGCTGGATGACATCATGAAGGTAGCAGGCAGCAACAACCTGAAACGAGGCGTTGAGGTTCCTGCCCTGAAGCGGGACAAAAAATGGAATTTCATTCCGGTTGCGAAGGTGGGAGATCAGCTGGAGGGCGGCGATGTTCTTGGAACCGTTCAGGAGACTATCGTTGTTACACAGAAGATCATGGTACCTCCCAATATGAAAGGTACTCTGAAGGAAATTAAATCCGGCGAGTTTACCGTGGATGAGACCGTTGCAGTTCTTTCCACAGCAGACGGCGATAAAGAGTTGACTCTGATGCAGCACTGGCCGGTACGACGTGGCCGTCCATATAAGAAGAAACTTCCGCCAGCCAAACCTCTGGTAACAGGACAGCGTGTTATTGATACCATGTTCCCTATTGCCAAGGGTGGTGTGGCAGCAGTTCCCGGCCCGTTCGGAAGCGGTAAGACGGTTATCCAGCATCAGCTTGCAAAATGGGCTGAGGCAGATATCGTGGTTTATATCGGCTGCGGTGAGCGTGGAAATGAGATGACAGATGTTCTGAACGAGTTCCCGGAGCTGAAGGATCCGAAAACAGGACAATCCCTGATGGAGCGTACGGTTCTGATCGCCAATACCTCAGATATGCCGGTTGCAGCTCGTGAGGCGTCGATCTATACAGGTATTACAATTGCGGAGTATTTCCGTGATATGGGATATTCCGTAGCATTGATGGCAGATTCTACTTCCAGATGGGCTGAGGCTCTCCGTGAGATGTCCGGACGACTGGAGGAGATGCCAGGCGAGGAAGGTTATCCTGCATATCTTGGTTCCCGTCTTGCACAGTTCTATGAGCGTGCCGGACATGTGATCTGCAGTGGAAAAGACGGAAGAGAGGGTGCCCTGACAGCGATCGGCGCCGTATCTCCTCCAGGTGGTGATATCTCCGAGCCGGTTTCCCAGGCGACACTTCGAATCGTAAAGGTATTCTGGGGACTGGATGCAAACCTTGCATACAAACGTCATTTCCCGGCGATCAACTGGCTGACCAGCTATTCTCTGTATCTGGACAGCGTTGGCGGATGGTTTGACGAAAATGTAGCGAATGACTGGATGAAGCTCCGTCAGAGAATGATGACCCTTCTTCAGGAAGAGGCAGAGCTGGAAGAAATCGTAAAGATGGTAGGTATGGATGCGCTTTCTCCGGGTGACCGACTGAAAATGGAAGCAGCCCGTTCCATCCGAGAGGATTTCCTCCACCAGAACTCTTTCCACGAGATCGATACCTACACATCTCTGGAAAAACAGCACAATATGATGCGTCTGGTACTTGCATTTTATGATGCGGGTCTGGATGCGCTGAAACAGGGCGCAGATATCAATGATATCGTAAAGCTTCCGGTACGTGAGCAGATCGGCCGTTATAAATATACAAAAGAAGATCAGCTGGCAGCAGAATATGAGAAGGTAACCCGCCAGCTGGTAGCAGAGACTGCAGAACTTCTGGGAAAGGAGGGCCTGTAAAATGCCAAAAGAATATAGGACCATACAGGAAGTTGCCGGCCCTTTGATGCTGGTACGGGGCGTTGAAGATGTAGCATTTGACGAGCTTGGTGAGATCGAGCTTGCCGATGGCGAAACAAGAAGATGCCGTGTTCTGGAGATCGACGGAAGCAATGCTCTGGTGCAGCTGTTTGAGAGCTCTACAGGTATCAATCTTTCCAACAGCAAGGTACGTTTCCTGGGACGGAGCATGGAGCTTGGTGTATCCGGCGATATGCTGGGTCGTGTTTTTGACGGACTGGGACGTCCCATTGATGACGGCCCGGAGATCCTTCCGGAGGAAAGAAGAGATATCAACGGACTTCCCATGAATCCGGCGGCCAGAAGCTATCCGGAGGAGTTTATCCAGACGGGTGTATCTGCGATTGACGGCCTGAACACCCTGGTACGCGGACAGAAGCTTCCAATCTTCTCCGCATCCGGTCTTCCCCATGCACAGCTTGCGGCACAGATCGCAAGACAGGCGAAGGTTCGCGGAAAAGATGAGCAGTTTGCCGTTGTATTTGCAGCCATGGGTATCACTTTCGAGGAGTCAAACTTCTTTGTAGAGAGCTTTAAGGAAACCGGAGCTATAGATCGTACTGTTCTGTTTGTGAACCTGGCAAATGACCCGGCTGTTGAGCGTATTGCTACTCCGCGAATGGCACTGACAGCGGCTGAATATCTTGCCTTCGAAAAAGACATGCACGTATTGGTAATCCTTACGGATATCACAAACTATGCGGATGCGCTCCGTGAGGTTTCCGCGGCTCGTAAGGAGGTTCCGGGACGTCGTGGATATCCCGGATATATGTACACAGATCTTGCTTCTCTTTATGAGCGTGCAGGCCGTCAGAAAGGAAAATCAGGAAGTATCACCATGGTTCCGATCCTGACTATGCCTGAGGATGATAAGACCCATCCGATCCCGGACCTTACCGGTTACATCACAGAGGGACAGATCATCCTGAGCCGTGAGCTTTACCGTAAGGGAATCACACCGCCCATCGATGTTCTTCCGTCTCTGTCACGACTGAAGGATAAGGGTATTGGTGAAGGCAAGACAAGAGCAGACCATGCTAATACCATGAACCAGCTGTTTGCCGCATATGCCCGTGGTAAAGAGGCCAAAGAGCTGATGACTATTCTTGGTGAGGCAGCTCTCTCCGATATTGACCTGATCTATGCAAAATTTGCGGATGCTTTCGAGAAGGAATATGTTTCCCAGGGCTATCAGGCTAACCGTGATATTGAGGAAACACTGGCCATCGGCTGGAAGCTGCTTTCCATTCTTCCGAGAAGCGAGCTGAAACGTATCGATGACAAATTCCTTGATCAGTATTACGGAAAAGTATAAAGGGGGGATGATTTGTGGCATCAACACAGGTGAATCCTACCCGTATGGAGCTTACGAAGCAGAAAAAGAAGCTGGTGACTGCAGTACGTGGCCATAAGCTTCTGAAGGATAAGCGGGACGAGCTGATGAGACAGTTCCTGGATCTGGTACGGGAGAATATGGAGCTGCGAAAAAAAGTAGAAGCCGGTATCCGAAGCGCCAACACCAATTTTGTCATTGCAAAAGCAGGAATGTCGGAGGAGACGCTGAATACGGCACTGATGGCTCCCAAGCAGGAAGTTTATCTGGAAACCGGAAAAAAGAATGTCATGAGTGTGGATATTCCTGTTTTTGAATACAAAACAAGAACACCGGATGCCAACGATATTTATTCCTATGGCTTTGCTTTTACATCCAGTGATCTGGACGGAGCGGTAAAATCCCTGGCAGACATCCTGCCGGATATGCTTCGTCTGGCAGAAGTGGAAAAGGCCTGTCAGCTTATGGCTTCCGAGATCGAAAAAACAAGGCGTCGTGTAAATGCCCTGGAGCATGTCATCATACCGGAAGCACAGGCAAACATCAAATACATCACCATGAAGCTGGATGAGAACGAGAGAAGTACCCAGATCCGACTGATGAAGGTGAAAGATATGATGCTGGAGGAGGCACATCATTATAAGGAGCGGGAGGCAGAGCGCGGAGCGTAAAGCGCAGCCATCCTGAAAGAAAAAGAAAAGTTTATATAGAAAGTTTTAAGTAACGGAAAGGAGATGTCCCTGTACTGTGTGAAATTTCGGCAGTGCAGGGGCGTTTTATTTATAAAATATTTAGCTTTTGTTATTAGAAAATCAAGAAAAATACAGTATAATAGATAATAAGTAAATCAGACAGCTGCAGATGCAGAAATATAAAAGAAAGCTGCTCTGTCTGCTGAAAAATAAAGAAATAAAAAATAAAGAAAGAGGAGAAAGCTGATCTGACCAGGTAAACTGCCGGGCAGCTGCATGGCTATGAACAGCTGGCAAAGCAGATTGCGGTAGCGTCTGATCAGTAAGAGGTATATGAATATTTTACAGTCAATACAACAGCTGGACGGAGAAATCCTTCTCCTGATCCAGCGATATTTAAGAACGGATATGCTGACACCATTTATGAAATCTGTTACATTTCTGGGAAACGGAGGATGGTTCTGGATCCTCTGTGCAGTTGTTCTTCTTGCTGTTCCAAAGACAAGAAAAACAGGCTATGCGGCAGCCTTGTCCCTGATCTTCGGGGCGATCGTTACCAACCTGCTTCTCAAAAATATAGTGGCAAGACCAAGGCCTTTTGCGGAAATCGAAGCTCTCATCCCTATGATCACCAAACCGAAGGATTTCTCTTTTCCGTCAGGTCACACCACAGCATCCTTTGCCGTTGCTCTGGTAATGCTTCGGATGCTTCCGAAGAAATTCGGAATCCCGGCAGTAGTCCTGGCAGCACTGGTGGCATTTTCCAGACTGTATCTTGGGGTTCATTATCCGACAGATGTTCTGGCCGGATTCGTGATCGCGCTGGTGGGAAGCACGCTGTCAGTATGGATCGTGCGAACGAAACCGGAAGACAAACAGGTACACTAGCATTGTCCATAGGAAAATATGAAGCACTTTACCTAGACAAAGTATTGACACGCTGAAGCAAGACGGGGTAAAATTGTAGACAGTACAACAGATTCTGACTATGGTAGAAATAAGGATATGAAACCTTGTAAAATCGGATAAAAGGAGAGAGCACAAAATGATATCAGAAAAAATGAAACCCTACGTAAAAAATAATTCCGCCATCCGTATGATGTTTGAGGAAGGAAACCGCCTCCGTGCGAAATACGGCGCAGACAAGGTTTTTGACTTCAGCCTCGGAAATCCAAGTGTACCGGCACCGGACAGCGTCCGCGAAGCAATTATCGAGCTTGTAAACACTACGGATCCGACAGTTCTTCACGGATATATGAGCAACGCAGGCTTTGAGGATGTACGTCAGACCATCGCAGAATCCCTCAACAGACGTTTCGATACGAAATTTTCCGCAAAGAATCTGATCATGACCGTCGGTGCTGCAAGCGGGCTGAATGTGATCCTGAAAACAATCCTGAACCCTGGAGAAGAGGTGATCGTTTTTGCACCATATTTTCTGGAATACGGTGCATATGTCCGCAATTATGATGGTGTCCTTGTGGAAATCTCTCCGGATACCACAACCTTCCAGCCAAATCTCGCTGAGTTTGAACAGAAGATCACACCGAAGACAAGAGCGGTTATCGTAAACACCCCGCACAATCCTACCGGAGTTGTATATTCAGAAGAAACGATCAAGAAGCTTTCCGCAATCCTGGAAGCAAAACAGAAAGAGTTCGGAACTGTGATCTACCTGATCTCCGATGAGCCATACCGTGAGCTGGCTTATGATGGCGTGGAGGTCCCATACCTGACGAAATATTATAACAATACTGTTGTAGGCTATTCCTACAGCAAATCCCTTTCCCTGCCTGGAGAGCGTATCGGATATCTGGTGATCCCTGATGAGGCAGACGGAAGCGAAGAGCTGATCTCTGCAGCAACCATTGCAAACCGTACACTTGGCTGTGTAAATGCACCGTCCCTGATCCAGAAGGTAGTTGCAAAATGTGTAGACGCCAAGACGGATCTTGCAGCTTATGATAAAAATCGGCAGGCACTTTATAATGGCCTGAAAGAATGCGGATTTGAGTGTATCAAACCACAGGGTGCCTTCTATCTCTTTGTAAAATCTCCGGTTGAAGACGAAAAAGCCTTCTGTGAAGCCGGTAAGAAATATAACATCCTTATGGTACCGGGAAGCTCCTTCGCATGCCCCGGTTATGTGAGACTTGCATATTGTGTATCCTATGAGACAATTGTGAATTCTCTTCCTGAATTTAAAAAACTTGCAGCAGAGTATGGATTGAAATAAACGATCATTACCAAGCAGTTGAATAAAAGATCCCCGGTACAGTCTGTTCATGCAGCCCTGTATCGGGGATCTTTTGCAAGAGGGAATAAGCAAATGAAACGTAGTCGGGAGTGAATAGACTCCCGACTGTGTTTCATTAAAAGGATGTTCCACATTTATTTGGCTTTTTTCTTTTCTTTATTTGGCATTTCTCCGTAGTAAGCTTTCAGATAGATATCTTTCAGCTCGGATACAAGCGGATATCTCGGGTTGGCACCGGTACACTGGTCATTGAAGGCCTGCTCGGACATCTCATCCAGAGTTTCCAGGAAATGTTTCTCATCTACGCCGTAATCACGGATCGTCGGCAGGATCTCGATAGTTCTCATAAGCTCATCCAGTTTAGCAAGAAGTTTTTCGAATACTTCTGCATCGTTCTTGCCTGTAAGACCTACAGAACGTCCGATCTCAGCGTAGCGTGCAAGTGTTTTCGGATACTGATACTGTGGGAAGGTACCCATCTTAGTCGGAACCTCAGCACTGTTGTAACGCATAACATCCAGAAGAACAACTGCGTTTGCGATACCGTGTGGCAGGTGATGGAAAGCACCGAGCTTGTGAGCGAGAGAGTGGTTAACGCCGAGGAATGCATTGGCGAATGCAAGACCTGCCATGCAGGAAGCGTTAGCCATATGATCTCTGGCCTCTACGTCATTGCCATCTTTATATGCACGCGGCAGATACTCAAATACAAGCTTGATCGCTTTCAGTGCAAGACCATCGGTGTAATCGGAAGCCATCATGGAAACATAAGCCTCAATGGCATGTGTCATAACATCGATACCGGAAGCACGGGTAAGTCCCTTCGGTGCGCTCATCATGTTATTGGTATCTACGATCGCCATATCCGGGAGAAGCTCGTAATCAGCCAGTGGCCATTTAACGCCGGTATCCTGATCTGTGATGATGGCGAAAGGAGTAACCTCGGAGCCTGTACCGGAAGAGGTCGGGATCGCTACGAAGTAAGCTTTTTTACCCATCTTCGGGAAGGTATAAACTCTCTTACGGATATCCATGAAGTCCATGGACATATCGGAGAAGTCAGCGTCCGGATTCTCATAAAGCATCCACATAACCTTGCCGGCATCCATTGCGGAACCGCCGCCAAGAGCGATGATGCAGTCTGGCTCAAAGGCGGTCATAGCCTTGGCACCGGCTTTGGCGGAAGCGAGAGACGGGTCAGGAGCTACATCAGAGAAGCATGTATGAACGATGCCCATCTGATCCAGTTTATCTTCAATCGGTTTGGTGTAGCCATTCTTGTAGAGGAAGGAGTCTGTTACGATGAAGCAGCGTTTCTTGCCCATAACAGTACCGAGCTCATCAAGAGCAACCGGCATACAGCCCTTCTTAAAGTAAACCTTTTCCGGTGTTCTCATCCAGAGCATATTCTCTCTCCTTTCAGCAACAGTCTTGGTATTGAGAAGGTGTTTGACACCAACGTTCTCGGATACGGAGTTACCGCCCCAGGAACCGCAGCCAAGAGTAAGGGATGGAGCAAGCTTGAAGTTATAAAGGTCACCGATACCACCCTGGGAAGAAGGTGTATTGATAAGGATACGGCAGGTTTTCATAGCTGCTTCGAATTTATCCATCTTCTCTGTTTCATTTACGTTGATGTAGAGGGAAGAGGTATGACCATAGCCGCCGTCTGCAACGAGCTGCGCAGCCTTTGCAACAGCATCGTCAAAATTCTTGGCCTTGTACATGGCAAGTACAGGGGAAAGCTTCTCGTGTGCGAATTCTTCGCTGATATCAACGGACTCAACCTCACCGATCAGGATCTTGGTCTCAGCCGGTACAGTAACGCCTGCCATTTCAGCGATAGTAGCAGCCTTCTGTCCTACAATCTTGGCATTCAGTGCACCGTTGATAAGGATGGTCTTTCTGACTTTCTCGATCTCGTCTTTTTTAAGGAAGTAGCATCCTCTGTAAAGGAACTCTTCCTTCACTTCTTTATAAATGCTCTCCAGAACAGTTACGGACTGCTCGGAAGCACAGATCATACCATTGTCAAAGGTCTTGGAGTGGATGATGGAGTTGACGGCAAGCAGCACGTCGGCGGTGTCGTCGATGACGACCGGGGTGTTACCGGCGCCAACGCCCAGGGCGGGCTTGCCCGAGGAGTAAGCGGCCTTGACCATGCCCGGGCCACCGGTGGCGAGGATGATGTCGACGTCGCGCATGACCATGTTGGTCAGCTCGATAGAGGGGACATCGACCCAGCCGATGATGCCCTCGGGGGCGCCGGCCTTGACGGCGGCGTCAAGCACGAGCTTGGCGGCGGCGATGGTGCACTTGGCGGCAGCCGGGTGCGGGGAGATGATGATGGCGTTGCGGGTCTTCAGGCAGATCAGGATCTTGAAAATACAGGTGGAGGTGGGGTTCGTGGTGGGAGTCACAGCGCCGACCACGCCCACGGGCTCAGCGATGCGCTTGGTGCCGGCGGCCTTGTTCTCTTCGATCACACCGCAGGTCTTGATATTCCGGAAATAGTTATGGACATGCTCAGAGGCGTAGTTGTTCTTGATGACCTTGTCCTCAACGACGCCCATGCCGGTCTCGGCGTGGGCCATCTTGGCCAGGGGAATCCGTGCCTTGTCGGCGGCCATGGCGGCCTGCTTGCAGATCTCGTCCACCTGCTCCTGGGTAAAGGTGGCAAATACTGCCTGGGCCTTGCGCATCTCAGCCAGCTTGGCTTCCAGGGTCTCAACAGAGTCAATCCGATCGATTTTCTTTGCCATAGTGTCCTCCTGTCACCTGTATGTGGTTGATGAGTATTTATATACATCCGGATGTATTTTTAATCCGGAGATATACGAGATGAGCAGTTGTGTCCGGCGAAAAAGCCGCTGGGGCTTGCAGAGCTGTACCGAAAAGTTGCAATAGGATATTCGGCTGATTGCACAAAAAAATGGGGGGTGCAAACCACCCTGTTGCTAAAATTTATAATAGGCTCCGTGGGTAAAAAAGTCAAGAATCGTTCCGTTTTTAACAGGGTTTTTGTGATATATATGCACGCCCTTCGTGGGATATAGCGATTTTAACAAATTGTTACGTTAATATCATAACAAAGTAACGGGGCGGCGGAGCGGAATCACCGGGATCTGGCCAGAGAAAGCTGTGATTTTTGGAGACGTGGCTCTTTTTTGAGAATAGCGAGGGTGAGACGGGATCGTGTCCGTCTGCCGGACAATACAATAAATATGAATAAAATTTCTGTTGGATACAGGAGGAAAGCCTTGCTGGCAGGGGGGCGGGAGATGGAAATATGCAGGGGTGGTCTCTCGGGGAGAGAGGCGTGAGCGGATGACATCTTTTTGCCGCAGACATAAAAACGCCGGAGCAAAGTTGACTTTGCTCCGACGTGTAAAGGGCGGTTAAAACCGATATTTTCATGTGCGCAATAAAAGCGCCCCGAAGCGGCAATACCAAACCGAAGCTCAGCGGTAGCGGGTCGCAGTTGGAAAGGAGGAGCAGCGGCGTGAGCGCGCTCTGA
>ENA-ORVC01003092-ORVC01003092.1-human-gut-metagenome-genome-assembly--contig:-NODE-3092-length-9724-cov-3.035371_pt1 | contig 9724 bp, 10 predicted proteins | sample MGYA00242092_ERZ509234 | MGnify/ENA primary metagenome ERZ509234 (study PRJEB26280, sample SAMEA2338800) | human gut metagenome | biome: human gut; feature: human-associated habitat; material: faeces... | reverse complement strand
AAACAATGATAATCCGAACGCATTATCCAAGTGGGCAATGTGTTCGGATTTGTTATTTCTTTCGATAATGTAATATAACAAGCAAGGGCAGGAGGGAATTCCTGCCCTTGCATTTTATTTCCCCTGCTGTTATCATATTTTATAGGGTAAACCGGAATTTGAAAGGATGGTGCTACATGAAGAAAAGCGTTTTAATATTGCTAACACTTGTTCCTGTAATAGTCGGATATTTAGTGAATGTCTTGATTATGGTTCCGATAATCGGTATGGCAGGATTCTACCTACTTCCTCTGTGCACAACGGCTTTTTGGATTTATTTGGGCAAACAGTATGCACGCAAATGGAAAACACTTCCAGCCGTATTGATTGCTCATATAGTGGGGGTTTGCTCATTACTGGTCTACCTTTGGCAGTTTCTGCTGGAAACAGATGAAACGAGGAACACAACATTGGCCGTTTTTTCGCAAATGTTTTCCGTCGCAACTCCTCTGTACTTATTTGAAGGAATTGCAAGGCTGGTGGAAAGCCAGCCGAATTATGCGGGTAGAGCCACGATGGTTGCCATGCAAGTGATAGCGCTTGTTTACATGATGATTGTTTTCTGCATTGGAATTTATTTGGAAAAGAGAAAGAAATCTTCTTAGTTGTTTGACAACGCTCAGTTTGTCTATGTGTTGAGAAAAGGCGGGAGCATCGTATAAGATGCTCCCGCCTTGTGTTATTCTTGTTAGTCCTTGCCTTGTTCCTGTTGTGCTTTCCACTCGGCAAACTCCCGCTGTCCTTCCTCACTCACGAAAAATGCCTGTATCTCCGGGATCAGGACACGGGCCAGGGCTTCCACTTCGTGGTAGGGAATCCCGGTGCCGTAGGCGTTGGGATTCTTTTTTGTGGCATGGAATCCACCGTTAAAGCGGTTTCTCGTCGAACAGATGACCCTGGAAAACAGGCTCGTTCTCTACCGGATGTCCACCCACCGGCTGTCCGCGTCATAGCACCCACCGAAATAGCCTCGTGGATCGTATCCGTAGGTGTTGGAATCGCCGAAACAAATGACATTCATCTTATGTGTCCTCTTCTCTAGGTGATATCTCAGTTTTTTCAGCTGTTAGAAATCGCTGACCGGAGCGCCTGTTCCATGCGCTCTTCCTCTCCGCTCCCATCTGTCCGGAGTCGAAGTAACGGGATACCACACCGTTCAAAAATCCGGTTTTTCTTTTCATCTCTGCTTGCCTGGACACTTCCCGCGACATGGAAGGCAACGCCGTCCACCTCTATTGCAAGCAGAGGTGATTTGTCCATACGACGGAACAAAAGAAAATCCACATGGGTTAGGGGATTGCAGGCGTATGCAGTTTCCTCCTCCGTCAGCATGGAGTAGTCCTTCACCAAATTGACCAGGGACACATGGGCCGCACAATCCAAAAAAGAAAACTCTGGCTTATGAAGGACATTTTGGATTACCGTATAGAGAAGATTCTCCGAGTCGTATTCTGAAATCCTCCCATGCTTTTTCAGATAGATTTTCCGCTGCTCAGCATACCCATGGTAGAGCATATCAAAAACAGAGTTCACTGCACTCTCAATCACCGCGCAGTTGTTGTATTCGATATAGCGAGCCAGATCGCCGTAGTTGGTTTGGTCGTTCTGCGGGTCCTGCGAGGTAATGACGGTTAAGGACTTAACTGCCCTGGATACCGCAACATTCAGCATCCGAGGATCATCCACAAAGTCCGTAATGACATTGTCCACGGAGGTCAGAACGATGGCGTCCTTTTCCCGGCCCTGGAATTTATGGACGGTAGCCACTTCCAATTCCTCGCCCAGCTGTGTTTGGATTGCCGCCACCTGATCCCGGTACGGCGTGATGATGCCGATACTCTCGTACCCCTGTCTCTCCAGGCTGGGAAGGACCTCTTGTCGAATCACATCAATTTGTCTCTGGTTCAGATGTCCACGGGCGTGGTTTCCAGACGCTGTCCGGTACATGGTCAGGACACCCGGCTCTTCATGGTCTTCCGTCATAACGATGAGTTTCCCACCATAGAATTTCTGGTTGCAGAAATTGATAATCTTGGGATGGCAGCGATAGTGTTCCCGCAGGAGAACAGTAGGAGCCTCTGGCCATGCAGCAATAGCGGAAGAGAGCAGACTGTGGGCGGAGAAATGGTAGGTCTCCGGGAGAGAATACCGTCCCCAGATTTCCTCACTTTTCCCAATGTTCTGCTTATCCAGCACATTGGGAAGTTGCTGAAGATCTCCCACGATGACGATATTCTTGGCGCTGGCGAAGGCCAATACGCCGGTGGCTAAATCTACCTGAGAAGCTTCGTCCACGATGAGATAATCGTAGATATGTTCAAAGCTCAGGGTGCCCTTGATGGAGTAGGTCGTACTCAGAATCACCGGATATTCCTGATTGAACTCCCAGGACTTTCCGCGGAAATCACGCATCTCAAAGTGCTGGCGGGACTCTTCCCAATGGAACTTTTCACTCAGCTCCGCCTGGAATAACCGAAGTGACTTTTCCGTTAACTCTGCCATCTTTTCATCAAAGGCATACTGCTCCAGTTTTTTCTCCAGTTGGGTCCGCTCTTCCGCCAATTCTTGCCGGCGCACCACATAGAATTGCCGCTGGAGGTATGGAATTACCAATTCCGGCGTCTGGTGAAACACTTTCAGCGCACTGCGATTGAAACGAAAGAGGATGGATATCTTTTGGAACAGGCTCAATTTGCGCTCCTGCTGAGCATATTGCTAATATTCTAACCAGAGAGATAAAATCTTTTGAGAGGATAGACCCTTCAATTTATGTGTTGGCATCTGGGCATAGGTGCTACAGGACTCCTCGAAATAATGTTGTTCCGGCGTCAGCTGGAGGAGTTCCTGCTCAATGGCAGCAATGCGATTTTTCGCGTTGAGCATCTCACTGAGTTCTTTGGAGAGAACGGTTACCTCCTGGTCCAGTTTTGACTTTTCCTCTGTCTCCAGCGTCCAAGCGGACATATCGGGGTATTGGCCAGTCTGTGCCTCCAGAAAATGTTCCTTATTGGCGCGATTCCCCAGAAAAGCGGTCAGGAAAGAGAGACCCTTCTTCTCCAGTTTTTCCGCTACATTTAAGGTGGCGGAGTTGTTGTTGGAAACAACAGCTACTGTCTGACCATTCCGAACCGCATTGGCGATGATATTCAAAATGGTCTGTGTCTTTCCCGTACCGGGAGGTCCCTGAATGATGCTGACCTGTGAGGAAAGGGCGTTTTCTACCGCTGTTTTCTGGCTCTGATTCAGGCCAAAGGGGTAGATGATTGCCTCAGGGGGTGTCCGCATTGCAGGTTTCCTGGAAGAATCCAGGTAGCAGGACAGTACGGTTGTATCGCTGACATTTTTGACTCGCTCGTACTGGGCACTCAGGAGATTGAGACCACTTTCGGCCACCAGACTGACCGCCGCTGCCGTTTCTTTGAAGTATTCAAAAACGCCGGCCTGCTCCTGATTCGTAAGACAGTTTCTCTGGAGTTCCACTTGGTCTTTTGGGTATGTAAGGGCTTTTTTTCCTGTTTGTAGAAAACGGTAAAAGGGGCCAAAATCCAGAATCTCATCAACCTGAGAAAGAGGGGTTCCGTTCACAGTAATGATGAACTCCGATGGATCAATTCGGCTTTGTACTTTTAGAAACTGCACCTTTTCGGCGTGGTAGCGATAAGGCTTAGGAGATGTGGCATAGACCACTTCGCACATACTGTCCTGAAAGCGGAAGTTAGCAACAGAGTCAGTCTTATCCTGCCCATTGATCAAGAGCATATATTTTTTTCTGTCCATTGCAAATCTCCTCCTATCCTGTTCATTCTTTTCTAAAAGCTTTGTTTCAATCTTTTTAAAATTTCCTCATCCGCTGGGCAGAACTCAAATTGATCGATCTCGTCTACCGCAATCCAGCGGATATCGTTATGCTCCAGTTTCTGAGGAACGCCCTTCCGAATGGTCGCATGAAACAGAGTCAGATGGACTGTCAGATCGGGGTATTCGTGAAGTACATCCATGAACACCTCGCCCACATCCAGAGTGATAGCCAACTCCTCCTGACATTCCCGAACAAGTGCCTGCTCTTTCGTTTCTCCGGGCTCCACTTTACCTCCTACAAATTCCCACAGCAACCCTCTGGCTTTATGAGCCGGGCGCTGGCAAATCATAAACTTGCCCTGATCCCAAATCAAGGCTGCTACTACCTCAGTCATTTATCCCACCACCAATTTATTTATCTTCTTTCAAAACTTCGCCGGAATTGGCCGCTCCAGCGTTCAGGTAATACTTATGTTGTACTTAGTATAACTGGAATTCCAAAATCCGACAAGGACTTATTATCCAAGTGGGAAATGTGTTCGGATTTGTTATTTCTATTGACAGCATTTTTTAGGAAAAGAGATAGGGAACCTTCCCTATCTCTTTTAAATTACAATGTTTTTACAGTATATTGCTTTCGATTTTAACATATTGGTGCTATTCTCAATCATAACTGATATGTTTATAACTTGGGGGTGCTAACATGAGGAAGTACATCAAAAAGATAATATTTGCTTTGTTGTTCTTAATAGTTCTTTGTGCTGGCGTGTGGCGTTTACGACCTCATTCTTTTGCGGATATAATTTCTGTTGACGAAAGTGCAATCATTAGTCTTGCCTGTACTGCAAATATCAGTGGACTTAACCATGATAGCACAACATTTATTGATAACTATGAATTACAAGCGTTAACAGACGATAACAAAGATTTTATCGCAATCTTTGATATATTAAATCAATCTAAATACCAGCAAAATTTTCAAAATTTACTTCCCTGGGCAATAACATCTGTCAGCTCAAGCGGCAGTTCTATGAAAGCAAACATTTTTCTTGCATGGGGTAATGCAGAAAAAGAAACATGTTTTTTGACTGTTACCAGCGACGGGAAAGTAGTTGTTAGTTTGGGTGAAAGCAATGGACTTTTAGTCTATCACGCAACTGACAGGTCTATGTTAAACCAACTCGTGAACTATGTGCAAAAAAATGGAACAAAAACTGGATAAATGACATAAGCAAGGTGGGAGCATCGTTGGAGATGCTCCCGCCTTGCTTGTTATTCCAGGTTTATATTTTCAACGATTTTCTCACAGATGTTATTCGAGCCATATGGTGAAGTCCTGCCGGAACTCCCGAACATAGACCTATCCCGTTTATCCAGGCGCATCCGAAAACGGTAAAAGGAGAGTCGGCGGAGCAGAGGTACCCATGCATTTCATTGAGAAACCGATCAGGTCGGCTTATATCCTGCTTGGATGGGCATACTAAGTCCATTCTCCAAAGGAAGGCTGTGGCATGCGTATGTTGGGGCAAAAAGGTTTTGAAGGTTGGTATTTTAAGCATCAAAAAGGGGATGACATGGTGGCATTCATCCCCGGTCGTGCAGAGAGCGGCGCTTTTATCCAACTGATTTCGCAAGAAGGCGCCCGGCAATTTGAGATATCGAGTTTGGCTTTCCGCGACGGTACGATACAAGCAGACCGATGTTGGTTTTCGAGGCAGGGCTGCCATATTGAGTTACCCGGTGTCAGCGGCGAGATTACCTATGGACCATTGGCGCCTCTTTGTTCTGATATCATGGGGCTCTTCCGTTTTTTCCCAATGGAGTGCCGGCATGGCGTTCTCAGTATGGTGCATCCCCTTCAGGGCGGTGTGATAATGGATGGACATCTGCATAGTTTCGATGGTGGACTGGGCTATGCCGAAACAGACAGCGGAACCTCATTTCCACGCTCCTACCTGTGGATGCAGTGCAACGATTTCCCCACAGCATGTTCTATCATGATCTCAATCGCGCATATTCCATTTTGCGGAGGTTCCTTTCGCGGATGTATCTGCGCGATTTTGTACCAGGGCAGGGAGTATCGCCTGGCAACTTACAGGGGCGTCAGGGTTCAGGCATTTACTCCGGAACATATCTGTCTGTCGCAAGGGAGCCTTTTGCTGGAATTGGACATTGTCCCTTTCCATGAGGGGTATCCTCTTCGTGCGCCACAGCGCGGAAAGATGTCCAGTACCATTCGGGAAAGCTGCAATGCACATTTGCGGGCAAGGATGTGGGAAAGAGGGAAAATGATATTCAATCTGCAAAGTGACCACGCAGCCTATGAATTCGTTCCCCATCATGGGGCATAAAAGAAGATGTATACTTTTCTGCTTTTTGATCACACTATTACCAGAATAATCATGGGGAGAAGTATATGGAATCACTATGGGGAAAAACCTGGGAGCAGTCGAGTTTTCCGGCGCTGGACGGAAATATGAGCACCGATGTGCTGATTATCGGCGGCGGTATGGCAGGTGTTCTGTGTGCCTATCAGCTGCACTGTGCCGGTGTGCCTTATGTATTGGTGGAATCGGAAACTATATGCAGCGGCATCACAAAAAACACCACGGCTAAGATTACCAGCCAACATGGGCTGATCTATGACAAGTTGATTTCCAAGTTTGGAGTCGAGCGGGCAAAGCAATATCTTGCCGCCAACGAGACAGCCCTTCAAACATACCGGGCGTTGTGCCGGAACATAGACTGCGGCTTTGAGGAGAAAGCGGCCTATACCTATTCTCTGGATGACCGGGGGAAGATCGAACGGGAACTGAAGGCACTGAATACATTGGGCGTTTCGGCTGAATTTTTGGACAGGATTCCTCTTCCGTTTCCGGTTGCAGGAGCGGTCAAATTCCCGAATCAGGCACAGTTTCATCCGTTAAAGTTCATTTCCGGCATAGCAACGGGTCTGCACATCTACGAGCACACCCGGGTGCGTGAACTGATCGGCACCACAGCGGTGACAGATCATGGCCGTATCCGCGCCGAGAAGATCATTGTGGCCACCCACTTTCCCTTTCTCAACAAGCATGGCAGTTATTTCCTCAAGCTGTACCAGCACCGCTCCTATGTCCTTGCCCTCCAAAATGCGGCAGATGTGGACGGTATGTATTTGGACGAGGCCCAGGCAGGGATGTCCTTCCGCAATTATGAAAATCTGCTGCTCATGGGCGGAGGTACTCACCGTACCGGGAAAAAAGGGGGCGGTTGGCAAGAACTGCGGGAGTTTGCCCGGCGGTACTACCCGCAAGCAGAAGAGCAGTACCACTGGGCCACCCAGGACTGTATGAGCCTGGACGGCGTTCCGTATATCGGACCCTATTCCGCATCTACCACCGATTTATATGTTGCCACGGGTTTCAACAAGTGGGGCATGACCACCTCTATGGTGTCCGCTATGATCCTCAGCGATCTTGTGCAGGGAAAGGAAAACCCGTATCAGGAGGTATTTTCCCCCTCCCGTTCCATTATTCACCCCCAGTTGGCCGTCAACGGGTTTGAGACGGTGGTCAATTTGCTGACGCCTACTGCCAAACGCTGTCCCCATATGGGCTGTGCGCTAAAATGGAACCCTATGGAGCACACTTGGGATTGTCCATGCCATGGTTCCCGTTTCACCGAAAAGGGGAAACTGATTGACAATCCGGCAACGGGGAATTTGAAAAACTGAGAGATCTGCCTGCATTGGAAACTGGCATAGCGGACGGACTCTGCAATATCGATCCTGTTCAAAGCAGTTTTACCAAAAAGGCGGGAGCATCCTTTCAGATGCTCCCGCCTTTTCGTACAAACGATTGTTTTTTGGAATTTTTCTTTCGTTCCCCTCTTATCTAACCAGTGGCTAAAAAAGAAATTAAAAAGTAAACAGGGCATCGCAAACTCCCCCTGGCAAGATGGCACCATCTGTAGTATGATGGAGACAAAACACAGGGGCAGCGGTCAGACTTGGCGGCTGCTGTGAAAAACGGTCTGAGGAAGAAAGCATCCGCGGCGTATACTGTACTTCCGAGAATGACAGAAATCGACCCGGGAATGGTCTGGCTGTCGGAGAGAATTTGCCGTAAAATCCGTGATTGCAAGGAGCGTATTCAATGAAGAAACGAACAAAAATCATTCTTACCGTATGTTTGGCGGTACTTCTCGCCCTGGGAGCCGGCGGCTATCTCTATGTGTCCGACTACTATCGAGCAGATGGGACGGCAATGGCCGCAATGGCTGCTCCGTCAGATGATGTACGGACGGAGCAGGACGGGGAAGTACTTTGGTTTATCCCTGAGGAACCAACTGCAGGACTGATCTTTTACCCCGGCGGCAAGGTGGAGCATACGGCTTATGCGCCGCTGATGCGCGCCTGTGCGGAAAGAGGAATCGTCTGTGCGCTGGTGCAGATGCCCGGTAATCTGGCAGTGCTGGATGCCAACGCCGCGGACGGACTCCCACAAAACCATCCGGAGGTCGCGACCTGGTACATAGCCGGGCATTCTTTGGGGGGCGTCATGGCGGCAAACTATGCCGGGGCGCACGCTGAGGATCTCGACGGGCTTATTCTGCTGGCCGCCTATTCCACGGCCGACCTCTCCCAGACATCCCTGCGGGTTTTGTCTGTCTACGGCTCGGAGGATGAGGTTCTGGATCGAGGGGCCTATGAAAAGAGCCGCGGCAATCTTCCAACACAGACCACGGAAATCGTCCTGGAAGGCGGCTGCCACGCCCAGTTTGGCAGTTATGGGCCCCAGGATGGTGACGGCGTTCCCACTATTTCGGGAGAAGAACAGGTGCGCCAAACGGCAGAAACCATTGCGTCCTTTGTCGGACAGTAAGGAGGTTCAATATGGTACTCTATTATACCGGAACCGGGAACAGCCGGTATGTTGCAAAGCGTATTGCCGAATCCCTGGGGGATGAGCTGTGCAGCATGAACGACCGCATCAAGGCCGGAGACATTTCACCCATCGAAACAGGTGGGCGCTTGATCATCGTCACACCCACTTACGCATGGCGCATCCCACGCATCGTGCGGGAGCATTTGGCGGAAACGGAGTTTCCCGGTGGCGTACAGACATGGTTTGTCATGACTTGCGGCAGTGAAATCGGCAATGCGGAAAGGTATAACCGCGCCCTCTGTCTGGAGAAACAGCTTGCCTACATGGGCACGGCGCAGATTATCATGCCCGAAAATTACATTGCCATGTTCGATGCGCCCCAGGCGGAAGAAGCACGGCAGATCGTTACCCGGGCAGAGCCGGACATTGACCGTGCGGCCGCCGCCATCGCAGAAAATCAGGCGTTCCCGCCGCCGCGCAGGAATCTCTACGACCGTTTCATGAGCGGTCCTGTGAATCCGCTCTTCTATACTATTTTCGTTAAGGCAAAGGCATTTACGGCAGGCAGCAGCTGCATCGGCTGCGGTCAGTGCGTACGGCTCTGTCCGCTGAACAACATCACCCTTCAAAACGGTAAACCCGTCTGGGGCGATAACTGCACCCATTGTATGGCATGTATCTGCCATTGTCCTGTGGAAACCATTGAGTATGGAAAAAAGAGCCGGTGCAAACCCAGGTATCATTTTGAAACACTCTGAGCATTGGATTTTCCAGAAAGACAGACGCGGGAACGCGTGTGAAACGGCGTTCACAGTGCAATGCAGACACGGTATATACTATAAGGTGTAGAAAATAAAGTGGGTTTGGCAACTATCTCTTGCATAATCCCCTGAAATATGGTAGATTTGAGCTGATACACAAGGGGAAGGGGATTGACAGGAATGAAGGCAATGAGTAGCATTCTGCAAGCAAGCAAGCAAGCAAGCAAGCAAGCAAGCAAGCAAGCAAGCAAGCAAGCA
>ENA-ORVC01003079-ORVC01003079.1-human-gut-metagenome-genome-assembly--contig:-NODE-3079-length-9767-cov-2.838241_pt1 | contig 9767 bp, 9 predicted proteins | sample MGYA00242092_ERZ509234 | MGnify/ENA primary metagenome ERZ509234 (study PRJEB26280, sample SAMEA2338800) | human gut metagenome | biome: human gut; feature: human-associated habitat; material: faeces... | reverse complement strand
CAGCCGATCCACAAGATAGGTGTCCGTTACTGGAATTGCATCTGAGGTTATACAGACCAATGCATCAATATTGGCCACAGCCGGACGGAGAAAGGCATTTTTTCGGGGACATATCCGCTCGATCCGACCTTTTCCCGTCGCATCCACCGAATATTCCACCCAGTCTCCGACTAGCGGCGAGGCGCCCTTATGGCGCAGCTTTCCACTTCCTCTACACTGGCTTTCAGGTCTTCCGACGCCTTAGCCCCAATCGCTTCTTTATAATTGGTGATTAAAAAGCTCTCCCCGGCGCACATAATAGAATCCGCTGAGAGCCTTTTCAATCCGACCTTCTGCCATACTCAAGGCTCCTGTGTGGGCACGGGCAATTCTTCCGGAGAGGGGGAAGGCGTTTCTTCCGGTTCCTTCGGTCCTTTAGAGATCTGGAGATACACCTTTGTTCCAGCCTCCACAGATTCGCCGGCCTTAATGCTCTGCCAAACCACAAGTCCCTCGTCGTAGTCTTCACTGAACACAGCGCTGCTTGTGCCAAAGGACAATCCCATACTGGAAATCGCACTCTTGGCGCCAGATTCTGTCATCCCCACCAGATTCTTCATGGAGACATACTGAATCTCAGGGCCGCTGCTATAAGTGACATAAACCGTAGATCCACTGGACAAACTCTCCCCAATGGCAGGGTTCGTGGCAATCACATATCCCTTGGTCACTGAATCAGATGCCTGTTCCTGCCTCTCTGTCACATACCCCATCTGTTCCAAAGCCAGACAGGCATCCTCTACTGTCATATTTCGAACATCCGGAATCTCTTGCGTCATCATCCCGGCAGCAACTTTCAGTTCCAACTCAATGCCATCCGCATCCGGAACCATGGTCTTCCCGGCATCAGGTGTCTGGGAAATGATCTGCCCCTCCGGCACATCGGCATTTACCGTGTATGTCACCCGAACATGGAACACGCCATCCGGGTCAAGTGTATCCAACTCCCGTACGGCATCCTCGTACTGTTTTCCTGCCATCTGCGGGATCTCTATTCGTTCGGCCTCCTGGAACAGGTCCTTGATCCAGAAATTCCACAGAAAAATGAAGACTGCCGCAATCACCAGCACCACGCCAAATACGCCGGACAAGATGCTGACTTTCCTGCTCCGTGCCCTACGGCGCTCGTACACCTCTTCAGACGGTTCCCGAACGGTCATGGGGCGTACGACAGGATCTTCCTGAGAGGAGATGGACTCCATGGCCAGCATTTTCTGCCGAAACGCCTCCAGATCTTTCAAAAGGTCTCCGGCACAGCTGTATCGCTTATCGATATCTGCATTCATCGCCTTCATGGTGATGCGTTCCAGTTCCTCCGGGATATCCGGTTTGATCTGTCTGGGCTGCATATATTCTCCGGCAATATGCTTGATTGCTACCTCCTGAGGGGAATCCCCATCGTAGGGCAAAACGCCGGTAAGCATCTCGTACATAACAACGCCCAGAGAATAGACATCACTGCGGGCATCAGCAGGATAGCCTTTCGCCTGTTCCGGCGCAATATAGTGCACAGAACCCACAGCCTGCCCTTCTGCCTCCCGTTTCCGGTTTTCCAAAGAGGCTATGCCAAAATCTGTCACCTTGATATTTGCATCCTTCAGAATCATCACATTCTGTGGTTTAATGTCCCGATGGATGATTCCCTTACTATGGGCATGATCCAGGGCTTTTGCGATCTGAGAAGAGAAATGCAGCGCCTCTTTCCAGCTCAATGCGCCCCGGCGAAGGATGTACTGTTTCAGCGTGATTCCCTCGATCAGTTCCATCACAATATAGTCCACCGCCGGCGAGCAGACCACATCATACACTGCCACAATGTTTGGATGGGTCAGCTTGGCAATCGCCTCTGCCTCATTGGTAAAGTCTGCGTGTAGATCCGGGTCAGCCGCAACCTCCTCCCGCAGCACTTTCACTGCCACATACCGATTCAATCTGGTATCCAGAGCCTTATAAATGACCGCCATTCCTCCGCGGCCGATGATCTCCAACATTTGGTAACGATCATCCAATACTTTATTTAAAAGTTTCCCGTTCTCCATGGAGTGCCTCCATTCAAAATGGTCTGTAAATCTCAATCATCGTGCCAACACAACCGCTGTCACATTATCGTTTGCGCCAGCCTCCAGTGCCTGCGCCACCAATTTCTTCGCCAGTTCCTCCGGCGATCTGCTTTCCTGGGACAGTTTGAGGATTTCCGCATCTGTCACGCAGTTGGTGATTCCATCCGTACACAGCAGAATTTTTTCGCCTTTGGAAAGTTTTTGCAGGAAGGTGTCACACTCCACCTTCTCATCCACGCCTAAAGCGCGCATAATGGAATTTTTCATAGGGTGTCTTCTGGCCTGTTCCGGAGTCAAAATCCCCTTATCCACCAAAGTTTGTACATACGAGTGGTCTTTCGTGATCTGGGTAGTTTTTTTTCGATTCAAAAAATAGGCCCTGCTATCCCCTACATTGACGATCACCGCTCGGTTCCCCATAATGGCCGCCGCCACCAAAGTCGTTCCCATTCCGGTGTAATTTGCACTGAAACAGGAATAGGAATAGACAATATCGTTGGCCTTTTTGCAGGCATTGTTCAAATGCCGTTTCAAATCCGGATTTTTCGCCCGGGAGGCCAAAATACGCTCTACAAAATACGAAATAAAAATTTTGGATGCCAATGTGCTGGCGATACTTCCTGCGTTTTCGCCGCCCATACCGTCACATACCACAGCGACCAGGCACTCCCGGTCCTCGATTGTTTCAATCAGAAAGCTGTCCTGATTTTCCGTGCGCTTTCCCCTGTCAGTTGCTCCAAAGCTCTTCATAGCTCTTCTCCCTCATGTTTCTGTTATCGCACTGCCAGTTTCTTCCTCAGTTGTCCGCAGGATGCGTCAATATCGCCGCCCAATTTCCGCCGAACGGTGACATTTACTCCGGCATCCCGCAGAATCTTGATAAACGCTTTCAAGTGTTCAGGAGTAGACGGTCCGAATCTGCTCTCTTCCACATGGTTCAATGGAATCAGATTCACATGCGCCGCTACCCGTTTTGCATGTTTAACCAACATCCTAGCGTGCTCCGGCGTATCGTTCACCCCGTCAATCATGGCATATTCAAAAGAAATCCGCCGTCCGGTCTGCTCATAATAGCGCTGACAGGCATCGATCAGATTCTCCACACCCCGGCCACGGTTGGCCGGCATGATCTGGTTTCGCGTTTCATCATCCGGTGCATGAAGGGAGACGGACAATGTTAATTGTAAATTACGATCGGCCAGTTTGTCAAATTTTTCGATAAGTCCGCAGGTAGACAGGGAGATATGCCGCATACCGATGTTCATACCCTTGGGATGATTGACCAGTTCCAAGAAACGCATCACATTGTCAAAATTGTCCAGTGGCTCTCCAATTCCCATCAGCACAATATGTCCGATAGGCAGTCCTGATTCCATCTGAGAATAGAGCACCTCATCCAGCATCTCCGACGGCTCCAGACTCCGTACCAAACCGCCAATGGTGGAAGCACAAAACGCGCACCCCTGACGGCACCCAACCTGAGAGGAAATGCAAACGGTGTTCCCATACTGATAGCGCATGACCACCGTTTCCACAGCGTTGCCGTCCTGCAGCTGCCACAGATATTTGATTGTCCCATCCTCCTGAGACACCTGCTTGCGCAGACAGGTCAGTCGGTCGATATAGAACCGTTCCGCCAACTTGGCCCGCAGGCCTTTCGACAGGTTGGTCATCTCATCAAAAGACTGGACACCTCGAGTCAGCCAGTCAAAAATCTGACCCGCCCGATATTTTGGTTCACCCATTTCCTTCAGCGCCGCCTCTATTTCTTCCGGCAGCATGGATTTGATATCAGTCATGGTTTTTTCCTCATTTTACAAACAAAAAATCCGTCCGTACGGTGCAGATGGGGCCAGAAGGTAAACATTCCCTCTGAAACATTTCCGATTCCTAATGGCAACACAAATGATTCGGCTGAAAATTCCGGATGATCTGCCAGGAATTTTCCTGCCAGTTCCTCGTTTTCTCGGCTACGCACCGTACAAGTACTGTACAAAAGAATGCCGCCAGGCTTGACACAAGGTGCAAGTCCTTCCAAGATGTCCCGTTGGATCTCCGGCAAACGCTCCAGTTCTTCCTGGGGTTTCCATCGGATTTCCGGCTTGCGGCGAATCACGCCCAGCCCGGAGCAAGGAACATCTGCAATGACCAAATCCGCAGCCCCGACCAAATCTTCCTGCGGACGGCGGGCATCCATAGCCCGTGGCTCAATGATGGAGATTCCCAAGCGGTTCCCGTTTTCCCGGATCAAATTCAGTTTTTTCTCGTGAATGTCACAAGAAATCACCCGTCCGGTATTTTTCATCGCCATTGCCGCAGCAATGCTTTTTCCGCCGGGAGCGGCACAGGCGTCCAACACCGTCATCCCAGGCTGTGCACCCGCAGTCAGCGCCGCCAGTTTTGCAGCAATATCCTGAATATAGAACTGCCCGCTGCGGAATGCCTCCGTTCCCGCAATTCCTGCCGCACTTTCCAGTTCTACACAGCCGTCCAGTCCCGTTTCCCGAGCGCCAAACGCAGACAATTCTTTCATCAGCTCTGCCGGGCGCAGGGAATTGACATGTGCGTAGATCGGTGCCCTGTCATTATTGGCTGAGAGTGCCTGCTCGGCAAAGTCATAGCCGTACTGTTCCACATACTCTTCCACCAACCACAGCGGATGGCTGTACTTCGTGGCAAGGTACGCAGCAGTTCCTTTCCCGGGGATCTCCGTTAGCCGTTCCCGGTGCTCCGCCAATCGGCGCAGCACCGCATTCACAAGCCCGGCAGCCCGTGCCAATCCATTGCGTTTGCACAGCTGAACACCCTCGTTGACTGCGGCGGAAACAGGAATTTTGTCCATCATCAGCAGCTGATAGGCAGAAAGGCGCAAAATATCCAAAACCCGGGGGTCCAATTTCCGCAGAGGTGTGGCGCAATATTCCGCAATTCTAAAATCCAGGAGTGTCAGATTCTGCAGTACTCCCATCACAATCCGGGAGCACAGCGCCGTATCTCGCATATCTAAACCTGCTTTGATACATTCACTACTGATCGCATCTTCACTCCATGCGCCGGATTTCCGGCATCTCATCAGAACCGTATAGGCAGTCTGTCTGGCTCCGCCTGTCATATCAGCCGACCTCCATCGGATGGCCCAGAAGATAGTCTGCAGCCTTCATACTCTTCTTTCCGGGTGCCTGCAACTGCGTGATCATTACAGTCTCTCCGTTTCCACAGGCCACCTCAATCCCCTCTTTTCCCGCAGAAACAATCGTTCCCGGCGCTTGATTGGTGCCATTCTTCGTATATTCCACACCGTGAATCTTAAACGTCTGTCCCGCTATCTCCGCAGTCGCCACTGGCCAGGTTTCCATACCGCAGACATGTTTGACGATCTCCCGGGGTGTTCTGCTCCAATCAATGGGACATTCCGCCTTATCCAAGGGCGGAGCAAAACTCACGCATGTGGGGTCCTGTGCCGTGCGGGGGGCCGTTCCGGTCTCAATATCCCGCAGGGTCTTGACCAAAAGACCTGCCCCCAGTTCTGCCAAACGATCAAACAGTTCCGCCGAAGTTTCAAATTCACCAATCTCTGTTTCCGCCTGGTAGATCACATCGCCTGCATCCATCTCCTCAGCCAGGTACATGGTAGATACACCGGTCACCCGTTCCCCGTTCAGCACTGCCCGCTGAATCGGTGCGCTGCCACGATATTTGGGCAGGAGAGAACCGTGAACATTGATCGCGCCATATCTCGGCAGATCCAAAATGTCCTTGGGCAGGATTCGACCATAAGCCACTACCACCAGAATCTCTGGTGCCAGTTCCCGCAGTAACTCCAATGCCGTTCCGTCCCGGAGTTTTTCCGGCTGGAACACCGGCAGTCCATGTGCCTGCGCCACCTGTTTTGTCTCACAGGGCTGCAGTTTCATTCCCCGGCCCTTGGGCTTGTCCGGTTGGGTAAAAACACCCACAACATCAAAGCCCTCATCTATCAGTTTTTGCAGGTTCACCGCCGCAAAATCCGGCGTTCCCATAAAAACGATCCGCATACTCACGCTTCCTCTTCCGGCTCTGCCATTTCTTCTTCGGTCAGCATCCGGCTGGCCCGTTCCGTATACAAAACACCGTCCAGATGATCCAGTTCATGGCAGAAACAACGAGCAGTCAGTCCCTCGCCGGTATATTCAAAGAATTCTCCATTCCGATTCTGGGCACGAACAGTCACCACCATGGGACGGGTCACAATGCCGCATTCTTCCGGAACACTCAAGCAGCCTTCTCTGCCGGTCTGCTCCCCTTCCGTTGCAATGATCTCCGGATTCACCAGTTCCAAAATCCGGTCTTCCTCGTCCTCAGGATGATTGGTCTCAATGACCATCACTGCTCTGCGCAGCACACCGACCTGCGGAGCAGCCAGTCCAACACCGTCAGCTAGTGCCAGCGTTTCCCGCATATCGTCCAGCAGTTCATGAAGCCGCGGGCCGAACTCCGTATACGGGCGGCAGTGTTTGTTCAGTGTAGGGTCGCCAACTGTCAGAATATTTCTCAATGCCATTGTTTGCTCACTCCTATTTTAATCCGTGGGATTCGCATCCGCGAAAACCGACACGCCTTTGAATTCTCTTTCTGTATTGTACCGGCACAAAATCTCGGAGATCATGTGCCTCAGCTGCTTACTATCCCGGCACATCACAGTGACCCGATACCGGAAACGATTGTTCACCCGCACCACCGCATAGGGTGCCGGACCGATCACTGCCGCCCCGTCGATTCCCGCCAGCCGTGCGGTCAATTCATTGCGGATCGCCGCAGCACAGCGAAGAACCATAGCCTCATTCATCCCCGCCGCGGTGATCACCGTCAAATCTGTGAATGGCGGATCGTTCTGCAGTTGGCGCATAGCCAGTTCACTGCGATAAAAGGCCTCGTAATCCTGATTGGCCGCCTGCCGGATAATCTCATTGCCCGGTGTAAAGGTCTGTATCACAGCACGGCCTGCTTTTTCACCTCTGCCGCAGCGCCCCACCACCTGAGTGATCAGAGAGAATGTGCGCTCCCCCGCCCGAAAATTTCCGGTATAGAGGCTCTGATCAGCAGACAAAACACCAACAAGAGTCACATTCTCGAAATCTAGTCCCTTGGTCACCATCTGTGTGCCCACCATAATGGGGATCTTCTCTTCCCGGAATCGATTCAGCAACAGTTCATGGCTGCCTGCCGGTCCTACAGTATCGGTGTCCATCCGAAGAACCGCCGTTCCCGGGAACAGTTCGTTCAATTCTTCCTCAATCTTCTGCGTCCCTGCCCCGGTAAATTTCAGGATTCCACCGCATTCCGGGCAATTTGTATCCACACGGCGGACAAACCCGCAATAGTGGCACATCAGTTTCCCGTTTGCCCGGTGGTAGGTCAGGTTTGCACTGCAATTGGGACACTGGTAGGTAAATCCACATTCGCCGCAGGCGATCAATTTACTGGCCCCCCGGCGATTGAGAAACAGAATGCTCTGCTCGCCTCGTTCCAGGTTAATTTCCAGTTCTTCCCGCAAAAACGAACTGATCTCTCCTCCATTGCCCCGGTGCAATTCCTGTTTCATATCCACAATGGACACCGGCGGCAATTCCTGCTCGTTATACCGTCCCGGCAGGGTAAACAGACTATATCGCCCGATTTCCGCTCCGTAACGCGTTTCCAAGCTTGGGGTAGCAGACCCTAGCAGCAGCAGGGCCTGGTGTCTGGCGCACAGGAACTTGGCGATCTCTCTGGCATGATAACGAGGCGTATTTTCGGACTTGTAGGTGTCCTCCTGCTCTTCATCGATGATAATGATGCCCAAATGCTCCACCGGCGCAAAAACAGCACTGCGGGTGCCAATGACCACCCGTGCTTTCCCCTCTTTGACCCGTTTCCACTCATCATATCGTTCTGCAATCGAAAGGGACGAGTGGAGAACCGCAACCTCTTTTCCAAAATGAGAGGAAAAGGCTGCAATCATCTGAGGTGTCAACGCAATTTCCGGCACCAGCAGCATAGCGCTTTTTCCCTGTTCCAGCATGGTCCGAATCAGATGGAGATACACCGTAGTTTTTCCGCTGCCGGTGACTCCCAAAAGCACACCGCAGGCCGCCTGGGGCCGATTTGCCAGAGAAAGCAATCCCTCATATGCCTGCTGCTGTGACTCTGTCAGTTCCGGCAGTGGACAAAGGGTACCATCCCAATTGATTTCATGCCGGTATACCGGTTCCTGCTCCAAAACCAGCAATCCGGCCTTCTCCAAAGTACGAATCGGCTGGATCGTACATCCGGTAAAATATTTGACTTCTTCTACAGAGACACGCCCTACCGTGGCCGACAATTCCAAAATAGCTGCCTGAACCGGTGCTCGTCGTTTCTTCTGTGCCGCAGCCTGCAGCGCATCTTCCGCAGGAACGGCCAGGCGGACAAACTCCCGGGTCTTGTCCGTAACCCGCCGCTTTTCCCGAGTATCCGTATCGAGGACGCCTTTTTTAACCAGCGCCTGAATGGCCGGGCCGGGATCTTCCTCCCCAAAGGCCTTTCTCATAACTGCCCGGTCGCAGATGCCCCCATTCGCAAACAGAACCTCCAGCACCCGTGTCTGCATGGGTGCCCGGACTGCCGCCGCATAGGCTGTTTCTCGATCCCACCCCTCCGCAAGACGGACAGTCGCACTGACCTCATACCAAAGTCCTGCCGGAAGTATGGCTTTGATGGCATCATAAACCGTGCAATAGCAGCGTTCCCGCATCCACAAAGCCAACCGGATCTGCTCGGCCGTTAAAATCGGACAGCTGTCTAAGACAGACAGCACCGGTTTTAGTTTTTCAAACGCACTGTGACTGGTCGTTGACAGCACCATGCCTTCACAGCGCCGATTGCCCCGGGAAAACGGAACCATCACCCGCATTCCGGGTTGGAGAGTGCCTGCCAATTCTTCCGGAACTCGATAATCATAGGGCCGGTCTGTCCAGTAGGTCGCAGCAGAAACCGCCACTCTGGCTATGGAGTTTTCCGCCATACAACCTGCCCCCGTTTCTGTAGTTCGATTACTTTTTAATGGTCAGCTTTCCGCTGTAGATCTCATTGATAGCCAGAGAAACAGTCTTCTCGTCAATGGAAATCCCCTGCTCTTCGGCCTCGTCAGCGATCTCTCTGGCTCTGCGTGCCACCATATTCACCAGCAGATAACGGCTGCCGACCTTGTCCATCAAGTCGCCCATAGGGGGATAAAGCATCATATTAGTCAACCTCTTTCAAAATATTTTTTCGATCACAATAGCTGCACTTGGCAGCGGTAATGATTGCATCCAATTCTTTTGCGGCGGTCTCCACATCACTGTTGATCACAATGTAGTGGTAAAAATCCGCCTGATATTCTTCTCTGGCGCGGTTCAGACGATCCTGGATCACTTCCTCCGATTCCGTTCCCCGACTACGCAAGCGACGCCCCAGTTCCTCCAAAGATGGTGGAACCAAGAATACCAGAATTGCATCTGGTGCCGACTGGATCACCTGCTGCGCCCCCTGGACCTCAATATCCAGAATTACATTCATGCCGGCGTTCAGCTTTTCTTCCACATACGCCCTGGTCTTGGGCAGTTCTCCGCCCAGCTCCGGAATCTGATGAAGCTCCCTGCGCATTCTGACCAGCTCTTCCTGTAATTC
>ENA-ORVC01003060-ORVC01003060.1-human-gut-metagenome-genome-assembly--contig:-NODE-3060-length-9833-cov-21.031806_pt1 | contig 9833 bp, 9 predicted proteins | sample MGYA00242092_ERZ509234 | MGnify/ENA primary metagenome ERZ509234 (study PRJEB26280, sample SAMEA2338800) | human gut metagenome | biome: human gut; feature: human-associated habitat; material: faeces... | reverse complement strand
TTACAAGGCGGCTGTCAGCGGAGTCCAACGGCTCGACATGAGTTTCGACTATCATATTTCCGTTCTGAAGTCTCCTATTCCGTTCCGTCTGGGCGTCAATATTTTCGGTACGCTCGACAAGTTCAAGTTCCGGATAGGGCGCGCGCGCTACAAGAGCGAGAATCTCCCGTCGTTCGTCGGTCTGATCGATACTACCCGCGTGAACTTGCGTCGTACGATTACCGATATTTTCCGCCGGGGTGTCGATGCCGCTTCGCTCGGAGAGATGCGGATCGCTCCGACCGTCGATTCTTCGGCCTATCTGTCTCCCGACGAGCGACTCTCCCGTGCCGACAGCCTGATGTTGCAGCAGGAAGGAATTTTGCCCGATTCGGTCGTGATCGACTCTTCGGCGAGAGTGACTGCCTCGGAGCCCGATTCGCTTGCCGGACGGTCCCGGGAGCCCGCCGACGAGGCGATGTCGCGGGCGGAGCGCCGCAGGGAGCGCAAGGCGTTGAAACGGGAGCGGAGAACCGGACAGAAGACGCTTCCTTCGATAACCGGATAGATTCGCCATGCGTTTACCGATGAAAAGAGTGCTTGCCGTTTTATTGCTTCTCGGCCTGACCGCTTGCCGCGAGACGTCCCGCAAGGCCGAAACCGTCGCAAGGCCCGGCTCCGAACCCAAGATGTTCCGAACGGTCGACGTGCCTATGCTGCTCGATACGCCCGAGCAGCGTGCCGAGTACGTGGCGAAGAATTACTGGAATCATTTCGACTTCTCCGACACCTCCTACGTCGATTTGCCCGAGGTGACCGAGCAGGCGTTCGCCGACTACGTCAATCTGCTCGGGCAGATGCACGGCGAACTCGCTTCGCAGTCCGTCCGGATCACTTTGTCGAAAGCCGAGGCCGATTCGGCGATGTACGGCTATTTTGTCGGGCTGTTCGAGAAATACCTGTACGATCCCAATTCGCCGATGCGTAACGAGGAGCTCTATATTCCCGCGCTCGAGGCGATGATCGCTTCCGAGAGGCTCGGCGAGGCGGACAAGGTCCGGGCCCGTTACCGACTGGAGCTGGCCCGGCGCAATCGTCCCGGGACGCCGGCAACCGATTTCCGCTACCGGCTCGCCTCGGGAGCGTGGGGTACGCTGTACGGCGTGAAAGCCGACTATACGATTCTTTTCCTGAACAATCCGGGCTGTACCGCTTGTAAGGAGACGATCGGGCAGATCGTTGCGTCCGAGCCCGTCGGCAGGATGATTGCCCGAGGAAAGGTCAAGGTGCTGGCCGTTTATCCCGACGAGGATATGAAGGCGTGGCGCGACTATTTGCCGCATTTTCCCTCGGCGTGGATCAATGCCTACGATGCCGACCTGAAAATAAAGAGCGCCGAGCTGTACGATCTGAAAGCCATTCCGACGCTCTATCTGTTGGACAGCAACAAGACGGTTCTGCTTCGGGACGCCCCGTTTCCTCGTATCGAACGCTATCTGATCGATGCCGAGGCCGGCGAATCGTGAAGGATCCGGCGGACTCCGTTCTCACGATCTGTTGGCCGCGTCGTCCGTAGCGGCAGTCCGGCTTTCCCCTGCGGGACAATACATGAAAGAGCGGGGCAGCCCGCCGGCTGTCCCGCTTTTCATCGCGAAGCGCTTCTCTGTGCTTTCTTGCTTATTTGATAGCGATCTCCTTCATCTTCTTTTCCTCGGGCTCGACGACCTTCTTGGGAATGTCGATCGTCAGCACGCCGTTCTCGACTTTCGCGTCGATCTTGTCTTTTTCGACGTTTTCCGGCAGCACCATGATCTGCTGGAAGCGGCTGTACGAGAACTCGCGGCGCAGATATTTGCCTTTCTTGTCTTTCTCGTCGTTCTCCGTTTTCTTTTCCATCGACACGATCAACTGGTTCTCCGGATCGATCTTGATCGAAAAGTCGTCCTTGGTCATTCCCGGGGCAGCCACTTCCACGGTGTAGTCTTTTTCGGTTTCCTTGACGTTGATGGCCGGTGCCGTAGCCTTAGTTCTTGTCATGAAGTCTGTGTCAAAGAAGTCGTTGAAAACTTCGGGCATCCAATTGTTTCTGCTAATTACTGGTAACATAATAAATCCTCCTTATAATTTTTTTAATCCTTTCATTTTTCTGCCGCCCTGCCCGCCGGTATCCCGGCCGCGGCCTTGCGGCTGCCTGAGGCTCCTGAGCCAAAGGCTTTCGCTTACATAAGTGCAACATGCGTGCCACTTACAGATTTAGACAAATTGGCATTATTAATTGACAATTTGTCATAAATAATTAAATTATTTAACCTTTTGAACCAAAAATACTAGCATTTTGTCAGAATATGATAGCCTGCCCCACCCTTCGCAGCACCAAAACATGCACTATCGTTATGCCGTAGCCCTAAATTACGGCACAGGCTTGGCATCATGCAGGCAAAAGCCGCGCAAGCTCCCAATTTCTAAAAGGATGCCTTTTGCATCATAAAAGAATATCTTTTACACGCCAAAAGGGCAACTTTCGCAGGCTGAAACACGGCATTTTGCAACCGAACGCCCATAAAACGAATAACCATCTGATTATCAATATATTACACAACATGCAAATATTATAACGAAGACAACTGCATGAATTTTACTCAAAATGCCGGCACGGCAGGCTGAATGGCGTTAAGCGCAAGCATGGAGAACCAACGGGAATGAAACAGACAAAAGCCGCCAATGGCACAAACGAAAGGCAGGGGCACAAAAAAAGGCAGGGCGCACAAAAAAAGGCAGGGCGCACAACGGCGCCCCGCCCATGGAGACTATGAAAAAATAAATTTATAGCGTTCTTTCCATTAGTCGTTCAACTTAGCCTTGATGAACTCGCGGTTCAGACGGGCTATGTTGGCGATGGTCTCGTTCTTCGGGCACTCAGCCTCGCAGGCGCGGGTGTTGGTGCAGTTACCGAATCCGAGCTCTTCCATCTTCATTATCATTGCCTTGGCACGCTTAGCAGCCTCAGGGCGACCCTGGGGCAGAAGAGCCAGCTGGCTTACCTTAGAGCTTACGAAAAGCATGGCAGAACCGTTCTTGCAGGCAGCGACACAAGCGCCGCAGCCGATACAAGTAGCGCAGTCCATAGCCTCGTCGGCAGCCTCTTTAGGTATAAGAATGGCGTTAGCGTCCTGGGGCTGTCCGGTGCGTACGGTGATATATCCGCCTGCCTGTATGATCTTGTCGAATGCTCCGCGGTCAACCATGCAGTCCTTGATAACAGGGAATGCAGCCGAACGCCACGGCTCAACGGTGATAACGTCGCCGTCCTTGAACTTACGCATATACAGCTGGCATGTTGTAGCTCCGGTGTTAGGGCCGTGAGGATGTCCGTTGATGTAGAGCGAGCACATGCCGCAGATGCCCTCGCGGCAGTCGTGGTCGAACACGAACGGCTCCTTGCCTTCCTCAATGAGCTGCTCGTTCAGAATGTCGAGCATCTCGAGGAAAGATGTATCATCGGGGATGTCCTTCATCTCGCGTGTGTCAAAATGGCCCTCGGCTTTCGGTCCGTTCTGACGCCAGAATTTCAGTGTGAATGAAATGTTTGCCATATTTTTAGTTCTTATAATTTCTGGTTTGTACTTTTATTGCTTCATAGTGCAGAGGCTCCTTGATAAGCTCGGGCGCCTTCTCGTCGCTGCCCTGGTACTCCCAGCAGCCTACATAGAAGAAGTTTTCGTCGTCGCGCTTAGCCTCGCCTTCCTCAGTCTGGTACTCCTCACGGAAGTGACCGCCGCATGACTCGTTACGAGAGAGAGCGTCGTAAGCCACGAGCTCGCCCATTGTGATGAAGTCGCGCAGGTGTATAGCCTTGTCAAGCTCGGTGTTAAGACCCTCTTTTGAGCCTGGGATAAACAGGTTGGTCTCAAACTCCTTGCGTATTTTCTTGATCTTCTCGAGACCTGTCTTCAGGCCCTCAGCTGTACGGCCCATGCCCACATACTCCCACATTACGTGGCCAAGTTCCTTGTGGATAGAGTCGACAGAGCGCTTGCCCTTGATGTTCATCAGGCGGTCGATTTCAGCCTGAACGGCCTTTTCAGCCTCCTCAAACTCGGGCAGGTCGGTAGAGATGCGAGGCCAGATAGACTGGTCGGCCAGATAGTTCTGTATGGTGTAAGGCAGAACGAAGTAGCCGTCGGCCAGACCCTGCATAAGAGCTGACGCACCCAGACGGTTGGCACCGTGGTCAGAGAAGTTGCACTCGCCGATGGCGAACAGACCTGTGATGCTTGTCATGAGCTCATAGTCAACCCAGATACCGCCCATTGTATAGTGGATGGCAGGATAGATCATCATCGGGTTGTAATACTTCACGCCGTTAATCTCGTTTGCAAGCTCGCCCGGATTAACGTCTGTGATTTCCTCATACATGTCGAAGAGGTTGCCGTAGCGCTGGCGTACAACGTCGATGCCGAGGCGCTCGATGCTCTCAGAGAAGTCGAGGAACACGGCCAGACCTGTGTTGTTAACGCCGAAGCCCTTGTCGCAGCGCTCCTTGGCAGCACGCGAAGCAACGTCGCGGGGAACGAGGTTACCGAATGCCGGATAGCGGCGCTCCAGATAGTAGTCGCGGTCTTCCTCAGGAATGTCGCTTCCCTTCTTTGTTCCGGCCTGCAGAGCCTTGGCGTCCTCAAGCTTCTTGGGCACCCAGATACGTCCGTCGTTACGCAGAGACTCAGACATAAGCGTAAGCTTCGACTGGTTGTCTCCGTGTACAGGGATACATGTCGGGTGGATCTGAACGTAAGAAGGATTGGCGAAGTAAGCGCCCTTGCGGTAGCAAGACATGGCAGCTGTACAGTTACAGCCCATGGCGTTGGTTGAAAGGAAGTATGTGTTACCGTATCCGCCGGTAGCTATAACTACTGCGTTGGCAGAGAAGCGCTCCAGCTTTCCGGTTACGAGATTCTTGGCAATGATACCACGTGCGCGGCCGTCAACGAGCACAACGTCTTCCATTTCGTAGCGTGTGTAGAGCTTAACGCGGCCTGCGTGTATCTGGCAGCTGAGTGCAGAGTAGGCACCGAGCAGCAGCTGCTGGCCTGTCTGACCCTTAGCGTAGAATGTACGTGACACCTGAGCACCGCCGAACGAACGGTTGGCAAGCATGCCGCCGTATTCGCGTGCGAAAGGAACACCCTGTGCAACACACTGGTCGATGATGTTGTTAGACACCTCAGCCAGACGGTAAACGTTAGCCTCGCGTGCACGGTAGTCACCACCCTTCACTGTGTCGTAGAACAGACGGTAAACAGAGTCGCCGTCGTTCTGATAGTTCTTGGCAGCGTTGATACCGCCCTGAGCAGCGATAGAGTGAGCGCGGCGCGGAGAGTCCTGTATGCAGAAGTTCAACACGTTGAAGCCCATCTCGCCCAGGCTGGCTGCTGCACTGGCACCTGCCAGACCCGTACCTACGACGATAACGTCGAGCTTCAGCTTGTTCTTAGGGTTAACCAGGCGCTGATGTGCCTTATAGTTGGTCCATTTTTCAGCTATCGGACCTTCAGGTATTCTGGAATCTATTTGTTTTGCCATAATATTCTTTCTAAATAATTATGAATTTTGAGTTACGCATTTTGAACTACAATTACAACAGGCTCGGTGCGCATCCGAAAGCGAAAGCAAGCACTACAACGAGGAAGCCCAGCATGAGGAGAGTTGTGTAAACCAGGCCGATGACCTTCCAGCGTTGGAACCAAACCTTGCCGCTCCATCCGAAAGTCTGCATTGCGCTCCAGAATCCGTGTGAGAGGTGGAACCAGATAGCAGCAAGCCAGATGATGTAAAGCACAACGTAAACCGGGCAAGAGAATGTGTCTACGATGTAGGCAAATCCGTCAGCCGGATGATGAGGAACGCTGATGCCTGTCAGTTCGGCAAACATCATGTTGTACCAGAAGTTGAACAAGTGAAGCAGAAGACCGAGCAGAACGATGATGCCGAGCACCAGCATGTTCTGAGAAGCCCACTCCACCTTAGAGGGACGTGTTGTCACAGCGTAGCGCTCGTTTCCGCGTGCACGGCGGTTCTGCATTGTCAGCAGGAACGCATATACGATGTGAATCACCGCAAGAGCCGCAAGAGCCAGAGTTGCAACAAGTGCATACCAGTTGGCTCCGAGGAACTCACAAACCATGTTGTAAGCATCTCCTGAGAAAAGAGCTACTACGTTCATTGACATGTGGAACGTCAAGAACAGGATAAGCGCAATACCTGTTACGGACATCACGACTTTCCTTCCAATAGATGAATTACATAACCACATAAATGATTGAAATTTAAGTATTTAACTGTATTAATTAATAATGTTTCTCTACATTTAAGTGTACTGCATAACCCAAGGTCAGCCCCGCCGCAATACCTTCTTTTAGGTATTTTAGCGTTTATTATGAGGATGCAAATATACTCTATTTTAGCGATAAATCAAACTATTTCATCAAAAATTCAATTTAATTTCTTACTTTTGCGCCAAATTGATATTGCTCTAAAAATTATAAGGATAATATGCTTCTTAAATATGACGTCATCGTGATAGGCGGCGGACACGCCGGCTGCGAGGCTGCCACGGCCTCGGCCAACATGGGCGCAAGCACCTGCCTTGTGACGATGGACATGAACAAAATTGCGCAGATGAGCTGCAACCCGGCCATCGGCGGAATAGCAAAGGGACAGATTGTCAGGGAGATCGACGCGCTGGGCGGACAGACGGCAATAGTGACCGACGCCACAGCCATACAGTTCAGGATGCTCAACCGCTCAAAAGGCCCGGCCGTGTGGAGCCCGAGGGCACAATGCGACAGAGGCAAGTTTATATGGAAATGGCGCGAGGTGCTCGACACGACGCCCAACCTCGACATCTGGCAGGACGAGGCCTGCGAGCTCATAGTAGAGAACGGCGAGGCCGCGGGAGTGAAGACCGTGTGGGGCGTTGAGCTGAGAGCCAAGAGCGTGGTGATAACGGCGGGAACCTTCCTGAACGGACTGCTGCACATAGGACGCAAGCAGCTGCCAGGCGGACGCATAGCCGAGCCGGCCGTGAAAGACCTGACCGAAAGCATAACACGCCACGGAATAAGAAGCGCAAGGATGAAGACCGGCACGCCGGTGCGCATAGACATGAGGTCGGTGCACTTTGAGGACATGGAGATACAGGAGGGCGAAAACGACTTCCACCAGTTCAGCTTCATGGCTCCCCACCGACAGCTCAGGCAGCTGCCGTGCTGGACATGCTATACAAACAAGGAGGTGCACGACACGCTGAGAAGCGGACTGGCCGACTCGCCGCTCTACAACGGACAGATACAGAGCATAGGGCCGCGCTACTGCCCCTCGATAGAAACAAAGCTGGTAACCTTCCCCGACAAGGAGCAGCACCCGCTCTTCCTCGAGCCTGAAGGCGAAACCACCAACGAGATGTATCTCAACGGATTCTCGTCGAGCATGCCGATGGAGGTGCAGATTGCTGCACTGAGAAAAATTCCGGCGCTGCGCGACGCCAAGGTCTACCGTCCGGGCTACGCCATCGAGTACGACTTCTTCGACCCTACCCAGCTCGACCACTCGCTCGAGTCTAAGATAATAAAAGGTCTGTTCCTTGCCGGACAGGTGAACGGAACCACAGGATACGAGGAGGCAGGCGGCCAGGGAACCATTGCCGGAATAAACGCGGCGATAAGATGCGGCGGCGGCGAGCCGTTCATCCTTCACCGCGACGAGGCATACATCGGCGTGCTCATTGACGACCTCGTGACGAAAGGCGTCGACGAACCTTACCGAATGTTCACAAGCCGCGCCGAATACAGAATACTGCTCCGACAGGACGACGCCGACGCCCGACTGACCGAGAAGGCCTACAACCTCGGATTGGCAAAGCGCGACAGATACGACTGGTGGATGCAGAAGAAGGAAGCGACGGAAAACATCATAAACTTCTGCGCCACTACTCACGTCAAGCCGAAGGACATCAACGCGGCGCTCGAGTCGCTCGGCACCCCCCCGCTGCGCGAAGGATGCAAGCTGATCGACCTCGTGGCCCGTCCGCAGATCAACCTGCAGAATCTTTCCGAACTAGTGCCCGAACTGAAGCAGCTCATCGCCTCGCTGCCCAACCGCAACGATGAAACGGCAGAGGCTGCAGAGATAAAAATGAAATACAAGGGTTACATCGAACGCGAGCGGATTGTGGCCGACAAAATGCACCGCCTGGAGAACATCAAAATAAAGGGCCATTTCAACTATCTCGAGATGGAACAGCTCTCGACCGAGGCCCGTCAAAAGCTTACAAAAATCAACCCCGACACACTGGCTCAGGCAAGCCGAATTCCGGGTGTCTCGCCGAGCGACATCAACATCATGCTGGTGCTGATGAAAAGGTAAAACAGCCGTATGTTTCACGTGAAACAAAATGAGCATTTTTTGTTAAGCGAAAACGTTGGAACCGACTGAAAGATAGTAAGATACAAAATCGGGACACAAATTTACTTTAAGGCGAAATTTGATGTTCCTCACGATAAAAAGGAGCAATATTTCAGAACGTCTGACTCCTCTTATTATGCCCTCCGGGTGCCCCAGCCGAGGCACGGCTCTGCCCTGTCCCGACGGCTGCCGTGAGGCAATGTCCGAGGCGCCGAAAAGCCACTTTCTAAAAGGTGGCCTTTCAGCGTGCAAAAGGTATCCTTTCGGGCTGCAAAAGACCACCTTTTGCAAGCCAAAAGACGGCCTTTTGGAAAGCCCCGAAAAACAGCCCTTTGCAACGGCAGCAGTCTGCCGCCGAAGAATGCGGCCACGATTTTGGCAGAAATATCTGACGGCGAAAAAGCAGAAACAGCACAAGCCGCGGAGCGTCTGTCCGCAGCAGCAAAATGCAACACAGCGGGCGAAAAAGACGGAAGTACGGACAAAAAAAACCACAGCAAGAACATGCGCCGGAAAGGCAGAAAAACGCCACAGGCGGAAAAACCATGCGGCAGCGCAGCCGGAAAACAAAGCCGCCGCAACGCCATGCCGCACACATATAATATATATAGCGCACAACGCGCCGAAAACAGCGAACAAGAGATAATATTAGTATAAAGTACGTAACTAAAAAGAAAAGATGAACAACAAAACACTATTGGAGAATCTGAGATGTATTCCTGATTTTCCGCAGAAAGGAGTAAATTTCAGAGACGTAACAACACTGTTTAAGAATCCGAAATGTCTCCAGATAATGGAAGACGAGCTTTACGAGATGTACAAAGACAAGGGCGTAACCAAGATTGTGGGCATAGAGAGCCGCGGCTTCGTCATGGCCTCTGCACTGGCCATAAAGCTCAACGCCGGCGTTGTTTTGTGCCGTAAGCCCGGCAAGCTGCCCGGCGAAACCGTACAGGAGAGCTACTCGAAGGAGTATGGCACAGACACTATCGAGATTCATAAGGACGCCATCACCGAGGACGACATCGTGCTGCTGCACGACGACCTGCTGGCTACAGGCGGCACCATGAAGGCTGCGTACGACCTTGTGAAGAAGTTTAATCCGAAGAAAGTATACGTAAACTTCCTCATCGAACTTATACACGAAGACCTCAACGGCCGCAGCAACTTCGAAGAAGGCACTGACATAACAAGCCTGTTGCAGGTATAAATTTTTAGGAGTTAAAGAAGTTAGAGTAGTTATCGCCCACTGCGCGGGCTAAGGAGTTAAAGCCATTAGCCCGCGCTTTATTACAAAACTTCTTATGTTGCAAGAGCAAAATAACGGGCATTATTTATATTTCCTAAAATCCGCAACTATCATCCAATACACGATTAAGGGTAGATTTATGAGT
>ENA-ORVC01003056-ORVC01003056.1-human-gut-metagenome-genome-assembly--contig:-NODE-3056-length-9845-cov-2.383759_pt1 | contig 9845 bp, 8 predicted proteins | sample MGYA00242092_ERZ509234 | MGnify/ENA primary metagenome ERZ509234 (study PRJEB26280, sample SAMEA2338800) | human gut metagenome | biome: human gut; feature: human-associated habitat; material: faeces... | reverse complement strand
TCCGGGATGTCATCTTTTCTGGCCTGCACGTAACAGCCACAGGCAACGACAATCGAATCCGGATTCATCTTTCTTGCCCTGTGCAGCATCTGTCTGGATTTCCGGTCTGCCATATTTGTCACTGTACAGGTATTGATGATATACACATCTGCACCTTCCTGAAACGGCACGATCTCATATCCGTGCTTTTCCAGCAGTTCCTGCATGGCTTCCGTCTCATACGCATTCACTTTGCACCCGAGATTATACAATGCTACTTTCTTCATGTATCTGTTCCTTTCTTTTTTACACATTGTTGTAACTTCTAACGAAAATCTTCTGAATTCTTTGGCAATTTGTTTCTTGACTTTTCTTCGTCTGACTCTTAATATATCTATAGAACAAGAAATGAATCAAGGAGGGTATTCCAATGAAAACAGTAAAAATTTCTTTAAATTCAATTGACAAAGTAAAATCATTTGTAAATGACATCACAAAATTTGATTATGATTTTGATCTTGTATCCGGAAGATATGTCATCGATGCAAAATCAATCATGGGAATCTTCAGCTTAGATCTTTCTAAACCGATCGATCTGAACATCCACGCTGATGATAATGTAGATGAGATCATGGCTATGTTAAAACCATATCTTTGTGACTAATTCGTCATTAAAGTAAATGATCTACTTAGAAAAAGGGCTGACCTGTTTAAGGGTTCAGCCCTCTTTTTTTATTTTACTTCAATGACCTCAACAGTCTCGATCGCCTGCTTCATCAGCTCATCAATCTTTTCATTCAGGTTCTCTTCTGAACGTCGGATCACATCAATATTCGGCTTTGTTACCGGATGTTTTGCCACGAAAATCGTACAGCAGTCTTCGAATGGCTGGATGGATGTCTCGTAAGTATCGATCTTCTCTGATACATCCACGATCTCCTGCTTGTCGAATCCGATCAGTGGACGGTATACAGGCATCGTACATACATCGTTTGTTGCTGCAAGACTCTGCATGGTCTGACTTGCCACCTGTCCGATACTCTCGCCTGTGATCATACCTAAGCATCCATCTTCTTTTGCAAAATGCTCTGCAATACGCATCATATATCTTCTCATAATGATCGTCAGTTCATCGTGCGGGCACTGGTCATAGATATAAAGCTGGATGTCAGTAAAGTTAACTACGTGAAGCTTGATCGGTCCGGAATATTTTGCTACCTTCTTCGCAAGATCCACAACTTTCTGTTTTGCGCGCTCACTTGTATACGGCGGTGCGTGGAAATAGGTTGCTTCAAGACTCACACCACGTTTTGATACCATATATCCTGCAACCGGGCTGTCAATACCACCGGATAACAGCAGCATCGCCGAACCATTCGTTCCAACCGGCATTCCGCCTGCTCCCGGGATGATCTGTGAATATACATAAATCTCATTTCTTACTTCTACATTGACCATGACATCCGGATGATGCACATCGACTTTGATTCCGCTCTCCGGAAATGCATACAAAATAGCCTCTCCAAGGTCACGGCTGATCTCCATAGAATTCAATGGGTACGACTTCTTTGCACGTCTGGATTCTACTTTGAATGTGAAGTTCTTATCCGGATACATCTCATCCATATATGCCACAACGTCTTTCTTCAGTTCCTCAAATCCTTTATCCTCCATACGGACAACCGGACAGATTCCGACCAGACCAAATACCTTTTTCAGATGTTCTACCGTCTCATCATAATCGTAATCTCCTTCACAGTCCACATAGATTCTCGCCTGTGACTTATGCACATCAAACTGTCCGTCCACATCCTTTAATGCATAGCGCACCTGACGTACCAGTGCATCCTCGAACAGATGACGGTTCTTTCCCTTAATTCCAATCTCTCCATATTTTAATAAAAATGTATGAAATCTCATCTTCTGATTCCTTTCCTGATTTCTTTCTCTTTTATCGTGATCTACTTAATGTCTGGTATATCTTCTAAGCATCGGTACTATATTATATAGTGCATCGAGCGTATAGTCAATCTCTTCCATCGTAGTAAATTCTGACATACTGAACCTGAGGGTCGCATCCAGGAACTCCTGCCTTGCGCCGATTCCCTTTAACACACCGCTGATCTGTGGATGATTGGATGCACATGCCGAACCGGATGATACATAGATTCCCTTATCTTCCAGCGCATGCAGCAATACTTCACTCCGGATACCTGCGATTCCTACACTGATAATATGCGGTGCCGATGTCTCATCATATAATCCGTGGATCGTCGTATTCTCAATCTTTTCCACGCCTTCGATGAAATGCTGCTTTAGCATCCTCATCTTCTCTACCTTCTTATCCAGGTTGTCGTAAATCGTCTTTGCTGCCAGGGAAAGTCCTGCGATTCCCGGTACATTTTCTGTTCCGGAACGCATATCATGCTGCTGGCCGCCTCCATAAACGATCGGACGAATCTTTACATTTTCACCGATGTATAAAGCACCCACCCCCTTCGGTCCGTGGATCTTATGACCACTGACGGAACACATATCTACCTTAAGTTTCTTCGGGTAAATCTTATATTTTCCAAATCCCTGTACCGCATCGACATGGAATAAAATATCTTTATTATATGCCTTTACGATACTTGCCGCTTCCTGGATCGGCTGGACAGAACCCACCTCATTATTCACATACATGATCGATACCAGAATCGTATCTTCACACAGTGCTTCCTGCAGTGCATCCAGACGGATCCTTCCATACTGATCTACCGGAAGATAGGTTACACGGAATCCTTCTTCCTCTTCCAAGAAACGCATGGTATTAATGATCGCCGGATGTTCAATCGATGACGTGATCAGGTGGTTGCCTGCACGCTTGTTCGCCCTTGCTGCACCGATCAATGCCATATTGTCACTTTCGGTACCGCCGGAAGTAAAATACACTTCCTTTTCCTGTACTTTCCATAGTCTTGCAAATGTCTCTTTTGCTTCTTTTATATATTTTTCTGCTTCCACACCCTTGTTATGCATGGAAGACGGATTGCCATAGTCTTCACACATAACCTTCTGCACCAGTTCCCCGACGCTTCGATATGCCATGGTGGTCGCCGAATTATCCAGATATACTTCCTTCATTTCTTCACTTCCTGTACTCTTCATTCTTAGTATTAGATTATGTCTCTACCCTTCCAGATGGAACATCAGAACCGAAAGCATTGTAAGTCCGGCCGTCTCTGTACGGAGGATTCTCTTTCCAAGTGTCAGCGGCTCTGCCCCGGCTTTCACAGCCTGTTCTACTTCTTCTTTCTCAAAGCCGCCTTCCGGTCCGATAAAGATGCCGACCGACTGCCCCGGCCGGATCTCTGCGATGATCTGCTTCGTCTCTTCCATGCCTTCTGCCAGTTCATACGGGATCAGGACAACATCCAGTTCCTCTGCATACTTCAGGGCCTGTGCATAGGTACACACTTCTCCCACTGCCGGGATAATGCCTCTTCCTGCCTGCTTTGCCGCACTAACTGCAATCTGCTGCCAGCGTTCGACCTTCTTTTTTGCTTTCTTTGCATCCAGCTTTACTACTGCACGCTTCGTTGCCACCGGAATCACCTGGTATACACCCAGTTCCACCGCTTTCTGCACGATCAGTTCCATCTTGTCCTGTTTTGGGAGTCCCTGAAACAGATAGATTTTTGACGGAAGTTCGCTCTCATCCTTCTTTTTCTCCAGAATCTTAAGTACCGCCATGTCTTCTTCGTAAGATTCCACCACACACAAATAGAGCCACCCGTCACCGTCCCCAATGGTCAGTTCCTCGCCGGTCTTCATACGGAGCACATTCTTCATATGATTGACATCACTGCCTTCTACATAGATTTTTTCTTCTCTCACCTGTTCCGGTGATACAAAAAAATGCTGCATATCAGATCCTCTAATTCTTTCTTGCTGTTACAGATACCCACTCACCCTGGTGATTGACTTCCAGGACTTCCAGGCCTGCCTCCTTCACAGCTTTTACTACCACATCTTCTTTGTCTTCGATGATTCCACTCGTGATATAGATACCGCCTTTTTTCATCTGATGAATGATCACAGGTGTCAGCGGCACCAGTACATCTGCCAGGATATTTGCTGCTACAATATCATATTTTTCATATCCCACCTTGTCCTGTACTGCTTTATCGTCAATGATGTTACCGATCATGACTTCATACTGATCTCTGCTGATCCCATTATTGTCCATATTCTCATATGTTGCATCGATCGCACACGGATCCAGATCTGTTCCTACGGAATGCTTTGCGCCGAACTTTAATGCCAGCATTCCGAGGATTCCGCTTCCACATCCCACATCTAAGATTTCTGTATCCTCTGTCACATATTTCTTAAGCTGACGGATGCAGAGCTGTGTTGTCTCATGCATACCGGTTCCGAATGCTGTACCCGGATCGATATGGATCACCATCTTGTCACTGTCCTTCGCCTCGACATTTTCCCATGAAGGAATGACAAGAATGTCATCAATATAGAACTGATGGAAATACTGTTTCCAGTTATTCACCCAGTCTACATCCTCTGTCTGTGATTCTTCAATCGTACATTCCCCTACATTCAGGTAGCTTCTCATCTCTTCCAATTCCTGTCTGACTTTCAGTAACAGTTCCTGTTTGTCTACATCTTCGTCCAGATAGAATGTCAGATATGCACATCCATCATCTTCCGGTATATCCGGCAGGATGTCTACGAACATCTGCTCTGTGTCAGACTGGGTGAGCGGAATCTTGTCCTCGATCTGCACTCCCTCGATTCCAAGATCAGCAAGCATGCTGCTGACGATATCTTCTGCCTCTGTCGTTGTCTTCAGACGAAACTGATTCCATTTCATATAATTTATTCTCCTTTATGTCACCTTATATTTTTTACGTTCATTCATCGTATATGCTGCTCTTATATGCGTTATATCCGCAATCATCCCAGTATCCATATACATTGTTTATTCTAACACCTGTGCCGTTTAAAGTAAATGTACTTCTTTTGTTAAAACTCCGTTAAGAAATTAACGTATTCTGTTCAGACCGTGTTAAGAAGCCCTTTCTTCTCTTTCACTGCCTTGCCAAAATGCATATAATGTATCCGGAAGCAAAATTCCATATCATATTTACACAAAAGCTGCCACATTGGGTTCTTTGAAATCTCCCGGCGGCGAACATCAGCAAGGAGGACTTTCTTATGAATATTGGTATTTTAATTCTTATGATCATCGGCGGAGGTGTCGGCGTACTGTCGTCTCTTTATATTGCACTCAGTTTTCCGGCAGTCATTATCTGGAAAATTTTCCGTAAGATCCGCCACGGATATAAACTTACATATTAAATTTTAACCATTATTTTACGGCAGTGTTCAGATCCTGTTCGATCTCATCCATTTCGGACAGGATCTCTTCCTGTTGTTTGTCAAATAACAATTTCTTATTGTACTGATAATACTTGTCGCAGTCATTTTCCCTCAGGAACTGGATACTGTAATAATTCGTGTTAAGCTCTGTCACGAAAGAGACCATCTCCTGACTGTCTCCAAATGCAGCTTCCATGAACTCAAATGCATGTTCCAGCGCAGCAAGTGTATGCTCTGTCAGTTCTTCCCGCCCTGCCACTTCATTGCCAAACAATTCCTTTACACGTTCAAATGCTGCTTCTCCATCCAGATGTTCCTCTTTCGTAAGCTGTTCATAGGATTCCAGCGTATCCAGTACCTGTTTGCGTACATGATCTTCCTGCTTTGTCATCTGCTCTTCTTTCCGGAGTTTTTCGTACTTGTCCCTCGCTTCACAGACTACAAGATCGATCTGCAGATTGGATCTTAATAACTTCAGATATTCATATAAGATCGTCACAAACCGGTCTTTCAGGAAATAATCTTTAAAGCAAGTTCCCAGTCTTCCGATCAGCATGTTAACTACACTGAGACGCTCATCAAATGCTGCATACTGCAGTCTTTCCAAGGTGTCCTTTGTGTAGACACCTTCAATGATCTTCTCAAGTCCGTAATCTTTCTTGTATTTTCTGTACAGTTCCAGATAATTTGCAAAATCCTTTGCAATCTTCCAGTGCTGGATATACTGATGAACGACCTCTCTGTCCGCTTTCTTTCCCAGGCGTTCATACGTCTTCAGAAGCTGGGAGAGATCTTCCCATCCTCTGGCCGTTGCAAAGACTCTTCCGTCCACGGTCGCCTCCATGCGATAGAAATAATCTCTGCGGATCTCCAGATATGCAAGGATTGCCGGATGGATATCTGCCTGATATGCGTATTCTTTCCAGACATCATAGTTCACCTCCACATCGATCTTCTTGATGCGGTCAAGTGTCACCACATCAAAATCGCGAACCGACTTATTATATTCCGGCGGATTCCCTGCCGCCACAATGATCCATCCCTCCGGCACACTCTGATTACCAAACATCTTGCACTGTAAAAACTGCAGCATAGTCGGCGCCAACGTCTCTGAAACACAGTTGATCTCATCAATAAACAGGATTCCCTCTTTCATGCCGCTCTGCTCTATCTTTTCATATACAGCAGCAATGATCTCACTCATCGTATACTCGGTTACCGAATACTCTTTTCCACCGTAGATCTTTGTCTGAATAAACGGAAGCCCGATCGCACTCTGTCTGGTATGGTGCGTGATCGTATACGCAACCAGTCCGATCTCACATTCCCTTGAAATCTGCTCCATGATCTGTGTTTTTCCAATTCCCGGAGGTCCCATCAGAAGGATCGGTCTCTGATGGATTGCCGGAATCTGATATTCTCCATATTCATCCTTCATCAGGTATGCCTGCACCGCATCCTTGATTTCCTGTTTTGCACGTTTAATATTCATCTATTTCTCACTCCTCTCAAATCTTCTTCATCCAGAACCAGTTTCATCGCCCACGGCGGAACTTCCTGTTCTTCTGCCCCGTCGTCCATAAATACAAACGCGGTCTGGTACAGAGGCATTTTCTGCGGATAAATCCCCTGTCCATCGGTAAAATAGATCACACCCTTCAGTTCAGTGAACCGGTGCGTCGCGATCAGATCATCAATATAGGCAAACGCCGGTCTGAAATCCGTTCCACCTTCCCCGGCAAGATCCAGCTTTTCCATATATTCCTGTAATTCTTCTTTACAGGTAATCTTCCTGTCCGACTGCACCTGGTCATCACATTGTATAATGTGGATATTGACTCTCTGAAAAAAGCTCCCTGCTTCACTTAAAATGCCATAGGTCTCCTCCAGAAATTTTTTTACCAGATCTCCTGAACAGGACATGGAAGTATCGATCACGATTGCAAAATCCTCCACTTTTTTCACTTCTTTCCATTCCTGTGGCTCGATCAGAGGCATATTTCCATAAAGGCGCAGTCCATAACTGTAAAATACATAATCAAAGCTGTCATCATCCACGGTAACCTCTTCCTTCAGCACAGCAAATTTATGCAAAAAGCTGCGGTAGTCATATCGCTGTCGGTTCTCAACCCGGACCTGATCCAGAAAATGCCCGGTATTTGATGCTGCTTCTTTCGAAAAAGTTTCCATATCGGTCTGCATTTTCTCGCTGATATCCTGCCACCTCTGGTTCATTTCGCTTTGTTTTTCATCATCTTCATCTTTTGCCCAGTACTTGTGATCATCCACGGTAAATTCCCGGATCATGCGCTCCATCTCTCTGTCCGAAAGCTTCCATCTTACCAGTACTCCATAAATTTTTTCCGCTGTAAATACCTTGATTTCCTCTTTCAGATCCCGGTAGGTTCTCTGTCTGATCCAGGACTGGCTTTTTCGTATATTCTGGAGGTTCCAGTCGTCAATCACAGATTCTACCGCAATATCCGCCGCCAGGTTCCATACAAGCTCTTCCCGTCCATTTCTGCGAAATACATGTCGGAAAATGCAGTGCAGAACCAGATGTAGATAGGCGCGGTTTACCTCGATCCGGTTCTGCCTGTACTCACCTCCCAGCATCTGCCCGTTAAAATACATTGTCTCTCCGTCTGTAGCAAGAAGGTCTACCGAAAAATCCTGTACATAATAAAACGCCGAAAGCGCCACATCCATAAATCTCATCTTCATATACAGTTCGTTCCTCGTCAGAACCAGTATTTTATGTCCGATTTCTTCCAGACCCTGTTCTAATGACATTTCTTCCAATCTTTCCACCTTCTTTTACAATACAAACTTTTTCTTCTTTTTTGGAAAACTACGGTAACGCTCGTCCATCAAAATAGCTGAAATCTCGGTCTGTCCTGCATCTGCCGCATAAGTAATCGTTTTTTCCAACGCTTGTTCATCAAAATAATGCTCTCTGCAGCAAAAAAGCAGAACCTCCTGCGGATCTCCGGCGGCGATTTCGCGTCTTTCTTTCACCGCATGGATACAGCTTTCTCCAATTCCTTCCATATGCGCCTTTACATAATTTTCATAGCGCAGCTTTGCCGCATCTTCCAGCTTCCACGGATATCGCAGACGCGTCAGAGCCACACTGAAAATTGCCTCTTCCGAATCTCTTGCTTCAGAAAGTGCAAACAGCCGGTCGTATTTTCCATAATCCAGTTCCCGCCGGTAAAAGCACTCCCTGTACTCTCCACCGGAACCATAATAATGCGTCTCCACGATCCGCGCCGGCGTATTTTCCACCGCATCTGCGTAATATTCCGGAAACAGGATCTTCGTCTCCGTTCCCTGATAACGCAGTGTTGCAATGATCTGATACCGGATCTCCGTCAGAATTTCTTTAAGACAGGACTTATTTCCATCCATAAAATCAATCTCCACCTTCTCCAGACGGCATCCGGTAAATACCCCGCTCCCCATCCGCACGATTGCATCTGTCCCATGGAAAAGTTTCAGATTCATACATCCATAAAACGCATAATTTCCAATTGACTGTACGGTAGACGGAAGATGGATCTCCCTTACCATTCCACCACAGCAGAGTTCTTCCGGCTGCGCAAAACGATCATCCTCTTCATCTGTCTCTGTCTGATAAACAGATGCATTTTTCTCTTCTTCATCTTTATGCAGTGAAAATGTATATGGAGCAATGCGGATGACAGGAATTCCCTCTATCTGCTCCGGTACTTTTATGATTCCTGAATCCTGCCAGATCCTGAGAATTTCAAGTCCGTTTTCTATTTTCTGATATTGTATCTTCATAAATTTCACTCCTGAAATTGATTCTGTCTGTTCTATCCAATTAAGGATTATAGCAAAAAAAGGCAGATTTTTCCATTATCCACTTCACACAATATATCGAAATCTCACGAAATATATCGTTATGGACAAAATTATTTACATATCTATAGAATTCCTTTATTCTATAGTCAGATAGTCGGTATGAATATTTGAAGGAGGTTCTTATGTATGATGTCAGGCATGTATTAAGAAAAGCCGGTCTTCGTTCCACGTACTCTGGTTATAACTATCTTGCTTCAGCAGTCGCCCTCGTTCTCAAAGATCAGGAATTTTACCTGAAGAATGTAACCTCTAATCTTTACCGCGTTGTCGGTGAGCAGTATGGCGTTTCCAACATGTGTGTTGAAGCCGCCATCCGTACAATGATCAACAGTTATTGGAATCAGAATTCCAATAAAATTTTAAGCCCGCTGCTTGGTTATCCTGTATTTGACGAACCGACCGCATCCGAATTTATTTCGATGCTGGCTGATTATATCCAGGATCATTCCTCTCGTTAATTATTAGATACTGGTAGAACTTATGCATTATCGCATATCAGCATGGTATATACAGAATAACGTTAGTAGGCTGGCATTTAAAAAAGGGGCTGTGAAAAAAGAATAGTCCCGAAAAAAAAGAAAGACCAAGAGTTTATA
>ENA-ORVC01003051-ORVC01003051.1-human-gut-metagenome-genome-assembly--contig:-NODE-3051-length-9859-cov-5.004182_pt1 | contig 9859 bp, 5 predicted proteins | sample MGYA00242092_ERZ509234 | MGnify/ENA primary metagenome ERZ509234 (study PRJEB26280, sample SAMEA2338800) | human gut metagenome | biome: human gut; feature: human-associated habitat; material: faeces... | reverse complement strand
TTTTGGAGCCCTCGCAAAGCGTTTTCACATCAGCCCTGTGACTGCGCGGATTATCAGAAACAGAGGGATAGTAGGAGAGGAGGCTGTGGAAAAATATCTCCACGGAACGCTTCGGGATTTGTACAATCCTCATCTTCTGAAGGGGATGGATCAGGCTGTCGGGATTTTGGAAGATAAAATAAAATCTGGAAAACGGATTCGCGTTGTAGGCGATTATGATATTGACGGTGTGTGCTCCACCTACCTGCTGTACCGGGGAATTTCCCGGTGCAGAGGTCTGGTGGATTATCAGATCCCGGAACTGGAATTTGGTGTCCTCTCCACCACACAGACCGGAATTATGGAACGGGCACGGCTTCCCGGCCTTCAGGGCGAGGTGGCCACTGTGACCGGCGGCAGCTATGGGATAGGGTCGGGCGTTACAGAAATTGCGGATATTCCCGGCCTGGATGATTTCCCGGTCATTACGCAGCCGGCCTACACCAGCACGGAAGGAATGGAACGCTCGGATGGCAGCATTGGGACCCTCAAGATTCCAACCCTGGGGATCAACATGAAGGTGTGGGAGGGCGAAACCAGCGCCAGTATGCGAAAAGGGCTTGGTCATTATTCCTCCACGTCTGCCTGGGATGGAAATGTTGCCCTTTGCGGACATAACAGAGGGGCGCGCTATGTGATCGGCGATATCAAGGATCTGGAGATTGGGGATACGATCACCTATACCACTGTTTATGGCACCCGCACTTATGCCGTCTCCATGGTCAAAACAATCTCCAGCACAGACTGGAGCTACATCCAGTCAACAGCGGACAACCGCATCACCCTCACGACCTGTTTGGCGAATCACCCGGAGAAACGGGTCTGCGTCCAGGCTGTCGAAGTAGGCTAAAATCCTTGCGCCGCAAGGAGTCTGAGGGAGGTGGCCTGATTTTCGCGTTTTGGCGGCGCAGGGATTTAAAATAATCCTTTGACAGCGGCTGGGTTCTGTATTATGCTCAGAATATCCGAAAGGAAATTTTGAAACAAAGGAGCGTCGAAGCATGGTACAGAAACCAAACCGAAAGCCGAAGTACGACGCCATCAAAATGCGTATGGACCTTACGTTCGATGTTCCCGCGGAACTGGCGGAGCAGATCGAACTGTGGGGCATCTATCAATTTGAGCGCTGCGTCTACGAGGAAGAGCGCAGGCAGCTGTGCCTGAGCGCCTGCACCACTCTCTACCGGAAGGGGGCGTGACAAGCATGAAAAAGATCCTGAGCGCGGCGTTGTGCGTTGTACTGGCCTTGTCGCTGAGCATCCCCGTGCTGGCAGCGGAGGCGGGCAGCGAGGTTGAAACCGTTGCCGATTACCTTTTCCAGCACGGCATTATGCTCGGCGACGAGAATGGCGAGATGCAGCTGGAGTCCGGACTGACCCGGGCCCAGCTGGCCACCGTCCTGGCCCGCCTGGCTGGAGACTTGGAGCATATCCAGACGGACCTGACGTATTATACCGGGCAATGCAAGTTTTCGGACGTACCGGAATGGGCCAAACCCTATGTGGGCTACTGCTATACCAATGGCCTGATGCTTGGCTATGATACCGGAGCATTTGGCGCTGATGACAGCGTGACCCCCGCAGCGGCCTGTACGGTCGTCCTGCGGTATATGGAATTGCCTGATGTTGATTGGGACTATTCCACCGCCTGCCAAACAGCCCTCAATCTGGGACTGACCACAGCGGAAACCGTAAAGAAGACTGAAGTGACCCGCGGCGATCTGGCCGTCCTGCTTTACCGAGCGCTGGCCGCTCCGGAACAGGAAGCTCCTGCAGCTGAGAATGAGGATGCCGTGAGAATCGGGAGCTATAAGGGCTCCTCCCTCCCTGCGGGGGAACGCAGTTCGCTGATCATCAACAATGCCGGAACGGGATATACCGTGGTGTCCAGCGACCCGGCCGTCCTTGATGTGGAGCAGGTGTCCGGGAATTGGGTAGCAGTTGCAAAAGCCGCCGGTACGGCTACCATCACCGTCACGACCGCAGGCGGGGAAAAAGGAGCACTGACCATCACGGTGACGGGCAGCATCACCCCTGAACCCTCTATCAGCTATCCAGTGGATTTGGACGCCAATATGGAAATCCGGAAAGAAATCATCGCGCTGGTCAATGAAGTCCGGGTTGAGAACGGTGTGCCGGAGCTGGCCGTCAATCAGTCCCTTATGAATGCTGCACAAGAATGTGCAGCCAGACGTTATACTTGGCATCACACGAAAGAGGAATGCGAGTTCGCCCTTACTTATGGATATCCTCATGGTTTTGGCGGAAACCTTACTGTATTTACTGGTGCATCTGAAAAATCTGCAGCTAAAACTGCTGTAGATAACTGGGTAAACTCCCCAGATCATTTTCAGTCCATGATTGACCCTACTGGCGATTGCCTGGGTGTCGGTGTGGAGCGTTACGACGGAGTAACATATTGTTATTTATTTGTCGGGATGCCAGGTACCCATAACCCATATGAATAAACGACCTTAAAATTCAGAAAACCTTCCAGCATTTTTGCTGGAAGGTTTTTTTAATCCATTTTGAAAAGGAGTGCGTCGTATGAAAATTTTAAAGCAAGTTCGAGCCGTACCACAACGCCTTGTAGCACTGCTTCTGGCAATCATATGTCTGATGGGGCTCCTTCCAACTGCGGCTTTTGCCGCGGGCGCAGACGTTCCAGACACCATTGTAATGGAAGACTGCACCCATAATGGCGTTCACTATGAATCTGCGGCGCTCAGTACCTGCTATCTCCATCAGATGCGCTTTGACTACAGTGGAAGTAGCATCATCGGCTTTTGTGCCGACCATGACAAAGGAATGGGCTGGTCACTGGAAGGACACAAGTGGGATAGTCCGCAGCCTGTCAATGACCCCACTGTGAAGATCATGATGGCTTATTATTATGCCCACTCCAGAGGGATCTTCACCGATCAGGCCAAAGCCCTTGGCCTGGATCAAACCTGGAGCTCCGATTATACTTGGACCATGAACGCCTGGGTACAGGCTGTAATCTGGCGCTATAGGCAGGGAACTTTGACTGATCCGGCCGGTGCGGCCGCAGAGGAATTGATGTATGTGTATAACAATTTGGAACACACCAGTTATACCAGCATTGATGAGGTTGTAGATGGGATGTCTCTCCGTGAGCGTGCCCAGTACATCCTGGACCTCGGCGAACAGGGCGTCTGGGGCGAGTGCGAAGCTTATCAATATTCTTATGCTGGCCCTGGCTCTAGCTCTCATCCTGCAGATAGGGTCCAGTCTATCATCATTGGTGATTTAACAGTTACGCGCCAACACTACAAATTAACTGTTAAGAAGGTTGATGCTACCAATCCCAACAAGGGACTCCCCGGGGCACGCTTCCTTGTCCAAAACAGTAATGGCACCTACTCCAAAGAGATTGTGACTGGTAGCGATGGCACCTACACACTTACTGAGTTGACCGCTGATACCTACGCCGTCACGGAGCTGGCTCCCCCGGAGGGCTACGAAATTGACAGCACAGGTCCGCAATATGTTGTCCTCCCGGGAGACAGCGGAACCACCGTTACAGTGACCTTTACCGATACCCCCATCATCACCGGGGAGGGAAGCATCCGCAAGGTAGATGCCGATGATCCCTCTAAGGGCCTCGCCGGTGCGGTCATCAAGATTGAGGGCGTGGACAACAGCTTTGTGGGCACCTATACCACCGGCTCTGGCGGCTATCTGGAGGACGTTCCATGGGACACCATGCCCATCGGGTCATTTGTTGCGACGGAGCTCACTCCACCGAATGGATATACCCTCAGCTCCGACCCGGACAAAAATAAGCAGGAATTTTTCTGGGACGGCAAAAACGATGTCGATCTGGTTTTCGAGGATGACGCGAAGGTCAAACTCGAACTTCTGAAGCTGGATGATTCGGAAAATCCGCTGGAGGGAGCCGTTTTTAACATCTTCCAGGATTGGCAGCTTATCGGCACAGAAGCCACCGGGCCGGATGGAACCATCACCGTCCCCAATATCACCGCAGGAACATTCGCCTTCGTTGAGGTGTCCGTGCCGGAGCCTTTCGCCAAGCTCCAGGACCCTGTTGTTGTCCATGTGGATCAGGCTGATGTGGACGGCGGCGGCACCATCTCTGTGACCGCTGTGGACCAGAGGCTGCCAAACCTGACCATTCTCAAACAGGACGGGCAGACCAAGGAAGTGATTCCCGGCACCACCTTTGAAATCAAAGGCGTTCATCATGGCTATCATCAAGACGTGGTGACTGGGGAGGACGGCACCGCCACCCTCACGGGCATCCCTGTTGACACTTACGAAGTGACCGAAAAATCGGTCCCCGAGCCCTGGGTGGTATCCGATGAACCCACCCAGGTCATTTGGCTGGGGCCGGGCGCTGACCAGCAGCTTGTCTTTGACAATCTGAAGCAGCCGCAGCTCACCATCGCCAAGGTGGACGCAGACGACCCGGATACCAAAATCCCTGGCACCATATTCACGATCAAGGGCGTGGACAGCGATTATCAGAACGATGTCACCACCGGACAGGACGGCACCGTTACCCTCCGGCTGGTCCCCGGCACCTATGAAATCACGGAGAAGTCCGTCCCCTCGCCTTACTACCTGCCGGACAAGGACGCCGACCGTACCCAGACGATCTCCCTGAATGCCGGCGATGAAAAGGAACTGGTTTTTAAGAACCACAAGGCCCCGGAACTCACGATTTATAAGGAAGATTCCATCGCTGGCGCTCCTGTTGAGGGGGCGCGTTTTCATGTTACCTACACCTCCACAGGTGAGGCCGCCGACGCTCCGGAAAGCATTGACTTTGGTGAAATCCTGACGGACGCCAATGGCGAGATCAAACTCCATGAGCAGGGCAAGCGCCTCTACCCGGGTGAGTACACCATCACAGAGATCGAGCCGGCCCCGGGTTTCCAAATGAAGGAACCCACCACACAGAAAGTCATCCTCCATGGTGGCGAGAGCAAGACCGTCACCTTCCAAAACGTCCCCTTAAATGCAATCATCGTCGAGAAATATGACTCCGTCACCGGCGAAGCTCTGCCCGGCTGCACGTTCCAACTGCGCTATCTCGGCGGCACCAGCGGAACGGGCGGAACGACCATCAGCCAGAAAGTGACCGGGAAAAATGGCACTGCCATCTGGACCGGGCTCAAGAGCGGCACCTATATTTTGGAAGAAATCGACCCTGCGGATGGGTACAGCATCATCCAGTCCTCGGAAACTATTTTCCTGGCAGACAGCGGAGAGCAGAGCGTCGTTACCGTGCGGTTTGAGAATATGCCTGACGGCATCCTCCTGATCCGCAAGGTCTGCTCCGTCAACCCCAGTGTGACCCTGCCTGATGCGGAATTTAAGGTCATGTATGCGGACGGAACCCTGATTGGCGACAGCAACGGCATCTACCGGACGGACGAAAACGGTGAGATCCGCATCGAGGGCCTGAAGCCCGGAAAAAGCGTGGTCGTCACCGAAACCGCGGCCCCTCCGGGATACATCATTGATACCCAGTCGCAGACCATCCAAATCAAGGAGGGCCGCACCGTCAGCCTGACTTTTAAGAACCAGCCCAAGGGCTCGCTGATCATCCAGAAGCGGGACAGCGCCACCGGCCAGTTCCTCCCCGGCGCGGAGTTCCGCGTGACCACCGCCGCCGGCTGCGAGGTGGGCCTGGACGGCGTGATTGGCGATTCCACGCTTACCCAGAACGGCATCTTTACCACTGATTCGGCGGGCGAGATCCACATCTCCAACCTGGCTCCGGGGGCATATGTCATTTCGGAGATCAAGGCCCCGCCGGGGTACGTCATGGATTCCCCCTCCACAAATGTGGTCATTGGCGAGAACGGCGACACCCAAACTGTGGTCATAACCAATTCCAAGGCAGGCTCCCTCGTCATCGACAAACGGGATTCCTTGACGGGTGAACCCCTGGAGGGCGTCACGTTCAAAGTCACCACTTCCACCGGCGAGTTCGTCCCCGACGAAAACGGCTATATCTCCAGCAACGGCTTGTATGTGACGGACAAGGACGGCAAGATCCAGATCGACGGCGTGGTGGGCACACTGGTGGTCACGGAAACTAAGACCATCCCCGGCTACACCATCGACCCCGCCACTCAGACGCAGACCGTGGTGGTCAATCCCAACGACACGCAGACGCTTACCTTCTACAATACCCCCAGCACCACCCTCGTGATCGAGAAGTACATTGAGGGCACCACAACTCCCCTGGAGGGCGTGACCTTCCTGGTGACGGACAGCTCGGGCGCTGTGGTGGGCCAGAGCAACGGCGAGTATATCACCGACGAAAACGGCCGCATCGTGATTGAGGGCCTGGAGCCCGGCACCACCATCACCGCGCGGGAAGCCAAGACGCTGGAGGGCTATGTGCTGGACGGCGCCCCCAAGTCCATTCTCATCAAGGAGGGCGAAGTCCAGACGCTCCGCTTCTACAACAGCAAGCAGGGAACGCTGGTCATCCGCAAGCTGGACTCCGTGACAAAGGAGCCTTTGGCCGGGGTGGAGTTTGAACTGACCTACGCGGACGGCGGCTATGTGGACGACGCCAACGGGCACCTCTCCAGCAAGGGCCTCTACACTACGGACTCCAACGGCGAGATCCGCATTTCCGGCGTCACGGGGACCATCGTGGTCAAGGAAACCAAGACCATAGATGGATACACCATCGACCCGGCAACGCAGACTCAGACCGTAACGGTCAACCCGGAGGACACGCAGACGATCACCGTATATAATGACCCCGTTGGCGGCGTGGAGATCATCAAGGTAGACCAAAACCGGACCTCTACGCGAATCCCCAACACGACCTTTGAAATCCGCAAGATCGACGATGAACTGGTGGACACCATCACCACAGACCGCAACGGCAGGGCCTATCTCGCCCTGGAAGACGGGGCCTACTACGCCGTTGAGATCGAGGCAAACCCGGATTACCGGCTGGACGACACCCCGCATTACTTTGACGTCGAGGACGGGAAAGTAACGACGCTCCGGATCACCAACCAGAAAAACTCCGGCATCCTCATTCACAAAATTGACAGCGTGACCGGCGATGGCATCTACGGCGTGACGTTCTTACTCTATGACGAGGACAAAAACCCTGTCGGCGAGTTCGTCACCGATGACGACGGCTACATCTACATCACCGCCGATGATCTTCCGGACGGGGCCAATACCAGCGGGCGTTTTTATCTGAGAGAGCTGGAGGCTGCGGAGGGCTATGAGCTGGACAAGGAGTACAAGACCATCTATGTCCGGCCCGGTAAAACGGCGGAGATTGAGTGGGAGAACACCCCCATCACCGGCCAGATCCAGGTTTACAAGTACGCCGCCGAATATAACGAGGTGACCGGCACTCCGGCTGGTACTCCGCTCCAGGGTGCCGTCTACGAGATCAGCAACGCACGTACCGGAAAGGTCGTGGACTACATCACCACGGATGCTAGGGGCGTCGCGGCCTCCAAGCCGCTGCCCCTGACTCGCTACAAGGTCGTAGAGGTCACGGCGCCGGCCTATTGGCAGGTGGACTCCACTGTTCACGATGTCACACTGGAATACTCCGGGCAGATCATCAAGCTCTCGGCCTATGACAAGCCCTCCAATCTGGGCGTGACCATCACCAAGCGCGGCAACGCCTCTGTACTGGCCGGAAACTCCATGCGCTATGATTTTACCATCGCCAATACCAGCAATGTCGCTTTGGAAAATTTCTTCTGGCATGACCGCATCCCCACCGACGCTGCAACGGCCACCGTACTGACCACAGGCACCTACAGCGCCCGGCTCAACTACCGCATCCTCTACAAGACGAACTACCAGACCAGTTATCAGGTGCTGGCCTCCAACCTGCTCACCAGCAACAACTACTCCTTTGCGCTTAACGCAATCCCCAAGTAGGCCGGAGAGGTTGTCACAGACATCTATTTTGACTTTGGTAAGGTCCCGGTCGGCTTCCAGTCGGTCGCGGGCCCCACGCTCTCGGTCAATGTCAGTGGAACAGCGGCAAACGGGTATCAGCTGGTCAACCGGGCGGATGCCGGCGGCAAGTACCAGGGCACCTGGCAGACCGCGCAAGCCAGCTGGGTCACAGTCATCCAGCGGCTTTGGAACACCCCTGAACTCCCCAAGACCGGCTATTAAATCCGACAAGGGGCGGTCCCAGCGGGGCCGCCCCCCTTCTTGCAGCATTCTTTACAGTCACGCTATTCTGCATGAGAGAAATCCCTTAACTTAAAGCGGAGCCTTTTCTGCTTCAAGTTGGTTCTTTTCAAATTCTGCAATTTCCGCCTTGTCCGCTGGGCGCACGGCGTATTTCCCGCAGTCTGGGCACTGTTCTGGCTGTAAATTCCCGCTGAACAAGTAGTGGCAGTGATCACAAGCGAATACCAATTTCCCCACCTACAAGCGTAAATTTGTTTTCATTATAACAGGCGACCCGCTGACAAGCAAGCCACGACGTTATGAAAAGAGGTAATTTTCATGATGATTTATCAGAGTCAATACGCGCCCTTCCTCCGGCTTTTGTCCGGCGTCCCTGTTCTTGACGCCGACCACACGCCGTACTTTCAATCGCTCGCCCACTATCTTTTGAAGTGGGTTTGGGAGAAGGGGCTGCTCAGCGATATGAGCAAAGACGAGATCAATCTGGCGGCCACACTGGCCGTCTATCACGACATCGGCAAGTCCATGCTCCGCCCCACGCTGCTCTATAAAGCGGGGCCGCTGTCAAAGGAGGAGCAGGAGCAGGTCAAAAGCCATACCGAGTGGGGAGAATTTCTCATGGACCTGGCCATTCCTGAGCTGCGCGGGACAAGAACACATCGGTTTGCCTGCGAGATCTGCCGTTATCACCATGAGCGGTGGGATGGCAGCGGATACCCGGACGGGCTGCGGGGAAACGAGATCCCCCGGTATGTTCAGGTCATCGCCCTGGCTGATTGCTATGATGCCTTGGTTGCGCCTCGCAGCTACAGGCCGCCGTTTTCTCACAGGCGGGCTGCTAATATGATTGTTTCAGGCGAGTGTGGAGCTTTTTGCCCCGTATTACTGGCGGTCTTTGCTGAGCGTGTGGACAGTATCCAGCTTGAGGTCTATGGCAAAAAACCTGACCCGCCTGAATGGTGAACAGTGCGGCCGGATGCAACTCAATTTTTAAGAAGTGGGACGGTATGCCGGCAAAAAGCTGCGCCGCTCCGCTTTAGTGTTTCAAGGAGGAGGATTCCATGAAGAAATTATACCGGGTTTATGTATCAAGCCTGATGCTTTTATTGATGCTGTCCCTGGTGACGGTGCCCGCCTTTGCCGCAGACGATATGTGGACGGTGGCAAATAAGATTATTGTAGACGTCTACACCCAGATTGCCGGTATCAGTACCGTTCTGGCCGGCCTGATGTCGGCGGTGGCTGTCATCGGCGCCAAGCTCTCCAACAACCAGCACAAGGTCGATCAGGCGTGGGACTGGCTCCGGCGGATATGGATCGCATGGGCCATCATCAACGGGATTGGGGCCTTCATCGCCTATGTCTCCCCGTTCTTTTCCGGCCTGGCGACCCTGACACCTTGATGATAAGCGACAAAATTATATTACAACATACAAAACTACTGTACGCTTAACAAAACTAAGGTACATTATGACAACATTAAATTACACTGCGTCTTGAACGCATATTGTTTGCTACTTTTTTGCCGGGGGGTATTGCGGCTCGTACACAGATACCAGGTATTTAGAAAGGCAGTGTGCCAAAGTTTTGTAGTAAGCCAGGATATTTAGGAACATGTAGTGTAGGGAAAT
>ENA-ORVC01003050-ORVC01003050.1-human-gut-metagenome-genome-assembly--contig:-NODE-3050-length-9869-cov-2.525066_pt1 | contig 9869 bp, 8 predicted proteins | sample MGYA00242092_ERZ509234 | MGnify/ENA primary metagenome ERZ509234 (study PRJEB26280, sample SAMEA2338800) | human gut metagenome | biome: human gut; feature: human-associated habitat; material: faeces... | reverse complement strand
AGCCCCGTCAATCGTTCCAAAAACACTCCGTCCACAAATACGGAAACGGTCGCAGCGCCACCTCCCGGAAATATCGGCGGCATAGCACGCGGTGCGGCTCAGCCGGATCATACGCCCGGACAGGGGAAGCGCACCAAATTTCATCCGAAATCGAATACGGCAGCTCACGCAAACGGGAAACGGGTCGAAATGAAATCCGGGCAACAGCCCCACCCTCCCCGCCGCGCACATCCGACAAAGGCAATTATCCGAGCAAAGAGAATTCCCGACGCTCTCTGAAGCCGGGAGTCCCATCGCCATATTCGGAGAGGGGAACCGGGCATTCTTGCGTACGAACGGTCATATTAAGCAAAAAAGCGCTTTCGGCGCCTTTTTGCTTGAATTTCATACCGGTTTGTCAAACTCGTGCCGAAAGCTCGTCTCAGAAGATGAATTTCGAGCTGATCTCCTTGTAATCGTGCACGCGCTCGATCACATCGGCAAACAAGTCGGCTACCGAAAGTACGGTGAATTTCGACAGGTCTTCGCTCTGCTTCAGCGGTATGGTATCGGTCACGATCACTTCCGACAGCGCGCTTTTGTTGATGCGGTCGTAGGCCGGGCCCGACAGCAGCGGGTGTGTTACGGCCGCGCGTACGCTGCGCGCGCCCCGTTCCATGAACATATCGGCGGCCTTGGTGATCGTGCCCGCCGTGTCGATCATGTCGTCCATGATGATGATATTGCGGTCCTCCACATCGCCGATCGCCGTGATCTTGCCCACGACGTTGGCTTTCTCGCGCTGCTTGTGGCTGATAATCATCGGAGCGTTCAGGTGCTGCGAATAGGCATGGGCACGCTTGGCTCCGCCAATGGTACTTACGGTCTCCTTGGCAACCTGTCTCCCTTCGGTGCTTCGTGGGTTGGTGCGGTTGAATATTCCACCTACTATGTTGGCGGCATCCGTGCAGACAACACGGTCACCTACAAAACCCCGACGTTTGCCGGCGTGACGGTTTATGCCCAGTACTCGTTCGAAACGAATACCAAGCAGGAAGAGAACCTGAAGGCCACTGAGGGCAAGGCCAGCGCTAACCGCTACTACGCCTTGGGCGCAACTTACAAGGCCGCCGGCTTCGATCTCGCTGCTGTCGTCGACAGCTACAACTGGTCCAGCACTTTCACCAAGGGTAACCCCGATCTGGATGACGGCCTTACGGTTACGTTGGGCGGCTCCTATGACTTTGAAGTCGCCAAGGTCTTCCTGAGCGGTCAGTATTTCGACAATATGATCGGCAACGATAAGTCCGGCAAAACGACTGACGCTGGCAACTCTGACTCGTTCTATTCGTTCAACGGCTATTTCGGCGATCAGAACCCCATCGAGGGCTATGCCCTTCAGGCTGGCGTGAGCGCACCGGTGGCCGGCGGCACGGCGATGTTCGCAGTCGGCTACACCGATGCTGAAGAAGCCAACTCCGAAGCCGATCAGGCAAAGGTCGAATTCAAGCGTATCGGTACGTCCGTGGGCTACACCTACAGCCTGAGCAAGCGCACGAATCTCTACGGTGTCGCAGCCTACTATCGTGACAACGTGAAAAATGAAGGAAATAAGGCCGGTAACGACCGCGATCCTTCGACGGTCACCGTCTACGCCGGTATCCGTCACACGTTCTAATTTGAGCGGATGAAGTCCTAAAAACTTCTCTGCTGCTGAATTAGTGAGAGCCTCTCAGCTTTCGAGCTGGGGGGCTTTCGCGTTTTGACTGGGCAGCAAACGCAGATTCTGCAATTCGAATTAAATGAACATGCTTCCCATTCGCGCATTTCATATATGTGTCAAATGCGCAACAAATGCGTTCACGCCTCCCTTAAAAAATATGAAATATCTGTTTTTAAATGAATTTATTAGAAATGCGGGTTATTCCTTAAGCAGTCCAATGCGGACTGCGGCTACAAATATCCCATCCGTTAATGGCTGAGCGGCTTGCCGTCCAAATTTCAGGCCGCTGAACCAGTGATTGATGCCGTGCAAAAAAATCATCAATCGACGGAACGTTGTGACTCTCGGTGCGTGCAAACCGATAGTGATGACTTTTGAGATCTCAGATCTCTTCACGTAAAAAAAGGCTCTGAAAATTATGTTTAAGAAGTCTCTTGCCGCGGTCGCCCTTCTTGGCGCCTTTGCCGGCTCTGCTTTCGCTGCCGATGTGACCCTTTACGGCGTTGTCGACGAAGGTTTCCTTTATACGCACAAGGACACGGATGTTGCCGGTTCTGACGCTGTTGATAAACTCGAACTGAAAAGTGGTATTCAGGCCGGCTCCCGCTGGGGTCTGAAGGGCACTGAAGACCTGGGCAACGGCCTCAAGGTTGGCTTCATCCTCGAAAGCGGTTTCAACGCTGACGACGGCACGCAGGGTGTTTCCGGCACGATGTTCAATCGTGAAGCATCACTGAGCGTCATGGGGCCCTTTGGTCAGTTGAGCCTCGGCAAGATCGGTGCAATCACTCAGGGCACGTCTTCCTGGGGTAAGGTTGGTGCCGTCAGCGCCTTTGGCACTTCGTATGGTCCCGCCAATGTCGCGAACGCTACGAACGTGTTCTCTGCGCCTACTTCTGTAGCCGACAACATGATCGCCTATCAGACCCCGAAGTTCGCTGGCTTTACGGTTTATGCGCAGTATTCGATGGGTAATTCGAAGACGAAGACTGCCACCACAGCCACCCAGGTTGAAAACAAGTCTTCGACCGATCGCTACTATGCGCTCGGCGCGACTTATGCAAATGGACCGGCCAACCTCTATTTTGCCGTTGATTCATTTAACTACGCGTCGTATTTTGATGTTGTCACTTCATCCACGCCCAAAGATGTCAAGGACAGCCTGACGGTCGCCTTCGGCGGCAGCTATGACTTCAGCGTGGTCAAGGTTTTCGCTGGTGCGCAGTACTTTGATGAAGTTGGTGCTGGCACTATCGGCGGCCTTAAGGCCACGGGGGTCGGCCTTAACGACAGTGGCAAGCTCGAGGGTTATGCCCTTCAGGCTTCTGTGAGCGCACCTCTCGCCGGCGGTACCGGTTACTTTGGCGTCGGCTATCTTGATGCTTCCGAAGCTGACAGCGTTGCTGCTGCCGATGGAGTTGATGTCAAGTACTATGTGGCTTCAGTTGGCTACAAGTATGACCTGAGCAAGCGCACCAATGTCTACAGCGTTCTTTCTTACGCCAAGGGAGATCGGGACTGGGCTGCTGCGGGTGAAGAAGATACGAAGCCTTCTACGGTTGGCTTCGGTATCGGCCTGCGCCACAACTTCTAATCTCAAAAAAACTCATCCGAAACTTTGTTGTTCATGACTTAGTTTTCGGCCGATTTGAGATTGAAAGCCCGCCTGGGTTCCCACGGCGGGCTTTTTGCATCCTGCGTATTTCTCTAAGTCATTCAGGTCAGACTGCAGCTCACCAGCGAGATCGTTTTCTTCAGCCGTCCCCTCATCAGCCGCTAAGCCGTGCGGACCTACAATAGCTTTAAAGAAGAGCTTTCCTAGAGGACTCCCCATGCGCATTCTGCTCGTTGAAGACGATCCAATGATTGCCGACGCCGTCAAATCCGCGTTGGCCGACGAAGCCCATGCCGTTGACCATGTGTCTTCAGGGCGCACTGCGCTCACTCAGCTCGGTCTCTCGGACTATCAGCTTGTGCTTCTCGACCTGGGCCTTCCCGGATTGGATGGTATGTCGGTGCTTCGCACGCTGCGCGGAGAAGGGTCAGCAAAAAACGACATTCCCGTCATCATCCTCACAGCCCGCGATGCGCTCGAAGACCGACTGAACGGTCTGGACGCCGGTGCGGATGACTATCTCGTCAAGCCCTTCCACATGAGTGAACTGCTCGCACGCATGCGCGCAGTGATGCGCCGGCGCAATGGCGCTGCAGCCAATGTGCTCTCCAATGGCGACCTCTCGCTGAGTGAAGCGGCCAAGACGGTCGAACGCGCAGGCCAAACCTACACGCTCACCAAGCGCGAATACGCACTCCTCTCAGCCCTCCTCGCCCGCCCGGGCGCCATTCTTTCGCGCCGCGCGCTTGAAGACCGCATTTATGCCGTTGGCGAAGAACCCGACAGCAATGCCGTGGAATATCTCATTCACGCCCTGCGCAAAAAGCTCGGCGCCGATGCAGTTAAGAATGTCCGAGGCCTGGGCTGGATGGTTGCCGGCCGCGACGCCCAACCCGAATAAGGCAGGAGCAGTCCTCATGGCACGTATCCCGCGACGCTTTTCCGCTGCGGTTTCCCAAGTTCAGGATAAGCTTGGGGGCTTTTCTGAGCGTTTCTCGGCCTCAAAGAAACCGCAGTCGGCTGCCGACAGCGGCGCCGGCGATTCTGCCCCGGAGAGCAGCCGTACCAGCGAGGGCAACGCCAAGCCCTGGCAGTTCACAAAATCGTGGTTCGCAAAGTTCTTTCGCCCGGACAACCCCTCCATCACGCTGCGCGTCAGTCTCTCGGGCGCCCTGGTGGTGCTTCTCTTTTCACTGACCTCCGGCGCCATCACGTTTGCCGTCTCCTACGAGCAAGCTCAGGAGGCTCAGGATGAGCGTCTGGAAGAAGTTGTCGGCATGCTTGCCCGCACCAAAGCTGCTTTCTCACGCCAGCCGCCCTCTTTCCAAGCGTTCTTCATGGATGACGATGTCTTTGAGCGCCAATGGCTGCTTAACGAAGACGATCCCAGAGCCGGACTGCCCGCCGGCTCCGACGTCATCATCCAAACGCTTCATAAAAACGGCCGAGCGGTGCATGCCCGCTTTCGGAATTTTCTGCCCGACGGCTATCACACCATGACGCTGCGCCACCGGCAGGAATACCGCATTCTGCTGCGAACGCTCAAAAATGGTACCCACGTCATTGCTGCGGAACGCACCTCCGCCGTCTTCAAAGCAGCGACCGCCAACAGCTTCAACCTCGTCATTCCGCTCACGCTTTTATCGCTCTTCCTCGGTTTTGCCATCGGCTGGATCGTCTGGCGCACGATGCGCCCTGTAAAAACACTGGCCCGAGAAATCGGAGAACGCAGCGGTCAGACCTATGCGCCGGTGAGTGAATGCGGTGTGCCGAACGAAATTCTGCCGCTCATTACTGCCTTTAATGGGCTCTTGAAACGCGTTGACGCGCTTCGAGGTCAAGAAGCCCGCTTTGTTGCAGATGCAGCACATGAACTGCGCTCCCCCCTCACCGCACTGTCGCTGCAGGCCGAAGCGCTGGAAAAAACCGATCTTTCTGCAGAAGCACGCGAAAAAGTGCGGACACTGCGCTCCGGTATTGATCGTGCTGTGAGGCAGGTGAGCCAGCTGCTCGCTTTGAAACGGGCGCAAGCCGGCGCGGCTGCGCCCAATGCTGAAGCGGCAAATGCCGCTCCGCCCCATGCTTCCATTCCGCAGACCATTGGCGAAGCCGTCGAATCCGTCTATTGGGAAGCTGAGCGCCTGGGCATCACGATTGAAGTCGAAGGGCTTGAAGACTTGCCGGCCAATGCCGATCCATCGTTTCCCATGAAGCCTGACGACCTCTTCACGATTCTGCGCAATCTTTTGGAGAACGCCGTACGCTACTCGCCCAAAGGCGGCACCGTCACGGTCAAGCTGGCTCAAATCGAGCCGCCGGTGCTCTGCGTCATGGATGAGGGCCCCGGCATTCCTGAAGAAGACCGTGCCCGCGTTCTGGAACCCTTCTACCGTCGGCTCGGCACCAATGTGTCCGGTACCGGCTTGGGTCTGGCCATTGTTAAAACGATCTGCGACCGGTGGAAACTTAACCTGACGCTCTCCGACGCTCGCCCTGAAAATCAAGAAGCACCAGGGCTCTGCGCGACGCTTAAACACTCATAAACCATTCGCTGTCCGTCTCGTTTAGCCGAGCGGTCTGCTTATCCTTCCGGCAATAGCGGTCGTCTATTTATACGCCGTCTTTTATTGATACAAATTAGCAAACCAAATCAAGTTCGCATCCGCTCGGTTCATCCGTATGATGACGTTCCCTCGTACCTTCTATTCAAAGGACTATGACGTTCCCCAACGAGAAGACGCCGGCTGCAGCATCCAAGACAGCAGCGGCGCCCGCAGATGCCGCAGCCGCTCACAGCAAGACTGGTGCTGACGCACCTGCAGCCTGTGCCGGCTGCGTTCATGATGACCCGCATGCCGACCGCACCTCTACGCCCTGCACGACTGCGACCCGGCGTTTGGCCGATGTGAGCCGAACCTTTAATCAATGGCTCACCTATGGTCAGGCCGCAGCGCTGATTGCGATCGCTGTCGCCGCCATCGGCGGCATCGGTCAGGCCGGCTGGGAAATGATTGCCGCCCGTTCCATCAGCCTCGGCGACCTGCTGATGCTGTTTCTCTATGTAGAGATCCTCTCCATGGTGAAAGGCGCTGCCTTGGGCACCCGTGAGATTCCAATCCATACGCCGATTGCACTCGCCATCGTGGCGGTTGCCCGCTATATCGTCGTGGATGTGGAGCACATCTCGCCCAACTACATGCTTTTCACTTCGTCTTCCATCCTTGTGCTGGTGCTCGCACTCTGGCTCGTCCGCAAAGCGCCGAATAACGATAATCCTTAAAGACTGATAAAGACTCTGTGAGCCTGATTGCTCAGACGTTCGCAGAGCTCCCAAAAGACAAAGTCCCGAAAGACAACACATCTTCCGGGACTTTGTCCGCTTCAAAGCCTTCAGCAGCGCCGCAGGCTTTTGCTGAAAATCTTAGTCAACAGCAACCATCACGCTCGAAGCCTTGATGACAGCATAGGCCTTGCCGCCGACCTTGAGGCCGAGGTTCTTAGCGGATGTCGTGGTGATCGACGAAACGATCTTTTCGCCGGCGGCGGTTTCAATCGACACCGGGCCTTCGTGAATTTCAACGATCTTGCCGACGAGCGTATTGCGTGCGGAAATCTTCATTTTTGTTCTCCAAAACAAACATAAGTAAGCCCGGGCTTTATCCCGGGCATGTCTAAGTATTTTACCCTATATGGCGCTGTATCGAACGATTTGCAGATGCAAAATCTTCCGTTAGGAGTAACGGCGGCAAAGACCGCGAAGCACCCCTTCAATTTCAAACTGTTCCGTCGACTTCGGACAGATCACCTTGTAGCGGGCCGCTGCATTTTCAGGATGAAGCTCCGGACGGCCGTCAACGATTCTCAAGCGTTTCACCGTGATATTGCCGTCATAGAGCGCAAGCACAATATCTCCGCCGCGAGGCTGAGCATCACGGTCGAAAATCAGCATGTCCCCGTCACTGATGCCCGCATCAATCATCGAATCACCTGACGCCTCCACGATGAAGGTGGAATTGGGCTTGCGAACCAGCCAGGCGCTCAAATCGATATCTTCGGATTCATAATCAGCAGCGGGCGACGGGAAACCGCAAGCCGCACGCATGCCGATCCGCTTCATGCGAAATCGAGCGGGTGAAGCCGCAGGACGATAAATCTGCCCAAAGTCTTCCGGGCGAATCAGTGAAGCATCGATGCCGTCGGCTTCAATCGTCGATTTGTTGGCGCAGCGAACCGGACGAGGCTGCAGCAGATGCTGTTCAACGAGTTCACGCACGAAGCTGCTGCCGCCCTTTTGGCGGCAAAGTTCAGCCATGCTGGGGCGCATGCGAAGCGTAAAGACAACGCTGAAAGGATTGTCAGCCTTAGGGCGGCCGCGCTTACGCTTGGGCGCATCTTCGTCGCGGTCACCGTGCTCCGCAGCGGCCTCTAAAGCGGCTTTGCGCAGGCTGCCCTTTCTCCGCGGCGGCAGCGTCGGCTCGAGTTCACTGAATCCGTCGAGCCCGTCATTTTGATCAGAAATCTCCGAACTGCCCATCGTCTCTGTTGTGCTTTTTGTTTTCAGCATGGCATCCCCTGTAGTCTTTTGAAATGCTTTGATGTTGACGGGTTGAGAGTTCTCTAATTGTATTACATTTCCGCAATATAATAAACGTCTATTTTGCCGGCGAAAGCTTTTCATCCGCTGCCTTTCGCCCGCTTCATCTGTCAATCGTCATGGCTGCTCCCGTCTTTGCGCTGAGACCAGATCTCAAACCTATGCTTAGCCGCATTCCAACAGCAAGCAAAGCCCCGGCAGAAAAGCTGAGGTTTTATTTTTTTAGAAACGACGGATGAGATCCGATGAAGCGGCCATTTTTTGATTGAGCCTTTGCTGCCCGCAGAGATATACTTTGGCATCTGCAGGATCATTTAACGATCCTGCAGATGCCAATCAATCAGTACTTTCTACTTATCATTTCATTTGCAGATGCTGTCAACTACCCCGGCCTAAAGGCCGAGGCTTGTGAAAGCAGGTCTGGTTGACCAGCCTAAGTTTTTCGAGAACTACGTTGCAGACTGGTTCAAGACCCACCTCGGAATGCTTCCTCAGTTCCGAGCTCTGGAAGCCTCAGAAGCAGACAAGCATTGGGTACGCACGAAACGGTCTGAGGCAAAATGCCGGTCTGTTCAACATTGGCGAGGGGAATTGCTCCGCCCGCAAGGGCGGAGCATGTCACGGGCATCAGCCCGAAGAATCGTAAGGTTCATTTTTTCATGTCAACAACAGTTTTCGTATTGGACAAGAAGCACCGGCCCCTGATGCCGTGCCGCCCGGCAAGGGCGAGACGGCTTCTGCGGGCGGGCCGCGCACGGGTGGTGAAGCGCTTCCCCTTCGTCATCCGGCTCGTGGACCGCACTGTGGAGCAGTCCGAGGTTCAACCCGTGCTCATCAAGCTCGATCCCGGCTCAAGGGAGACGGGCGCCGCCGTCGTGCGGGATGACGGGAAGAAGCGGCATCATGCGCTCGCGTTCTTCGTCATCGAGCATCGGGGCGGCGCCATCCGCGACGCGCTCAAGGCGCGAAGCGCATTTCGTCGCCGCCGCAGGTCGCAGAATCTCCGCTGTCGGTCGCCACGCTTTCTGAACCGCGTCAAGCCCAAGGGGTGGCTCCCGCCTTCTCTGCGGCACCGCGTGGAAACGACCCTTTCGTTCGTGAGGAGGATGTGCCGGTACCTGCCGGTAAGCGGCATCGCGACGGAGTTGGTGAAGTTCGATTCGCAAAAGCTCCAGAACCCGGAGGTCTCGGGGGTCGAGTATCAGCAGGGCACGCTCTTTGAGTATGAGGTACGCGAATACCTTCTTGAGAAGTTCGGCCGGAAGTGCGTCTATTGCGGCGCCGAAGGCGTGCCGCTCAACATCGACCATGTGGTTCCCCGCGCCAAGGGCGGCTCCAACCGGGTCTCCAACTTGGTGCTCGCCTGCATGAGCTGCAACCAGAAGAAGGGCGCGCGGTCGTTGGAGGACTTCCTCAAGGGAAAGCCGAAAGTGCTCGCGCGCGTCCGCAGGGAGCTCAAGACGCCGCTGCGTGATGCCGCTGCGGTGAACGCAACGCGGTGGGTGCTCTTCAACGAGCTCAAGGCGACGGGTCTACCCGTCGAGACGGGAAGCGGCGCTCTGACGAAGCTCAACCGCCATGCTTTCGGCGTGGAAAAGGAGCATTGGCTCGATGCGCTCTGCGTGGGACGGCTCAACGGCGTAGTGACGCGGAAGGGACTCAACGTCCTGGAGATCAGATGCATGGGGCGGGGGAGCCGTCAACGCACGCGCCTCACGAAGTACGGCTTCCCGCGCGGGTACCTGATGCGGCAGAAGTGCGTCCACGGCTTCGCGACCGGGGACATGGTGGAGGCGAACGTCCCCAAGGGAAAGAAGGCCGGACTGTGGCGCGGACGCGTTGCGGTCCGCGTCTCGGGCTCATTCAACATTCAGACGCCGAAGGGCGTCATTCAAGGCGTCGGTTGGAAGCATTGCCGACTGATTTCACACAACGACGGATATGGGTACGCGTGGCTC
>ENA-ORVC01003024-ORVC01003024.1-human-gut-metagenome-genome-assembly--contig:-NODE-3024-length-9961-cov-3.679790_pt1 | contig 9961 bp, 10 predicted proteins | sample MGYA00242092_ERZ509234 | MGnify/ENA primary metagenome ERZ509234 (study PRJEB26280, sample SAMEA2338800) | human gut metagenome | biome: human gut; feature: human-associated habitat; material: faeces... | reverse complement strand
CAGAACCGAAAGCGCAAAAATGCCAAGGAGGCACAAAACGTAGACGTTTCTCCCCCGAAAGGTGCGGACCGCTCTCACCATTCCCCTCCGTTGTCTGGCGGGTCTCCCCCCGGAACCGCCCGTATCACATCCCCACAGCGCCAAGGAAAGCGCCTCTCCCCGGCGCGCTCAGACGCAGTGGGAGCATACCTGCCCAGTCGGCATTTCGCAAATGTTCCCGCCATACTTTTCAACTTTTCCGCCGCCCCGCGCTTCCGGCCACCGGAGGAACGCCGCCATGCCCCTGGGGTTATGGACGCCTCCCTTCCCCTTTTCATCACGTTCAAATCAGGCCGCGCCGCAACCTCTTTTATACCTGCTTCATTTTCACGGCGGATCTCCGGATATCCCCCTATACCGCCGCGCATTTTTCTCCTAAGAACGGAAGCACACCCGCTCAATCCTCCAACGAGGGATCGCCGTCCATGCCCGAGCATCCGCACCACATCCGATCGGAAGCCTACAAATACCGTTTCGACCTCCTCTTCGCTTCACTCCTGTGCACGATCGTCGTCAACATTTTCTTCCCCGAAGACATCTACGACGGCATCGCGCAGACCATCTACCTGCCGATCCAGCTCATCGCGGGGATCACCCTCTTCGATATCCGGCGGAAGGGATACCTCTTGACCCTGTTGATCTTCCTCGGCGGCCTGCTCATCGTCGGGCGCCTGCTGGACAGCTTCACGCCCCTGAATCTGCGAGAGTATCTTGTATTCGCCTATGTCGTGTTCTTTGGGTGGGTGACGCTCGAACTCTTCCGGCAGATCTACACGGCCCCGCTGGTGGACCGGGAAAGCGTGCTCGCGGCGCTGTGCGGCCTGCTCCTCATCGGCTACTGCGGTTTTTTCGTCTTCGTCGCCGTGGAGTTCCATCAACCGGGCTCGTTTTCCGGGCTCACGCCCGGCGGGCAGGGTTTCCGTGATCTGTTCTATTTCAGCTACGTGACCATCCTGACCATCGGCTACGGCGACATCACGCCCCATACATGGGTCGCCAAGAACGCCACCGTCCTCGTGGCCTTGATCGCGTACATGTACTCACTGGTCATCGTCGCCATGATCGTCAATCAATTCGCGGAAAACCGTAAACTGAAGCAGCAGGAAAACGTCCTGAAGAAATGGCAGGCCGTCGTCACCAAGTCGGACGATGAAACCGGCACGGCGCCGGGAGGCGCCTCCTTCCGGGGAGAACGATTGACCGGATGGGCTCAGGGCGTAAAAAAAGCGCCCTTCCCCAATCGGAAGGGCACCCTTATCGCTTACTTCTTCGGCATGAGGGGCCGGACGGTCATCACCGGGCATGGCGCTGCCCGCACCACTTCATGGGCGACGGACCCGAACAGCAGGCGGTCAAACCCCGCCCGCCCGTGCGTGCCCATGACGATGAGGTTGGCTCCCTTCTCTTCAGCCAGCTTTACCAGCTCTTCGGAAGGCCGCCCCACAAGAATGACGCCCGTGGCATCCATCCCGGCGAACTGTTCCGCCAAGAGGGCGTTCATGGACTTCTGGATGGTTTCGTTGGGATTGTTCACTTCATTCGGCTGGTTGTTGACGGAAAGATACACATCCTCATACGGCGTGTGAGCCGGGATGACATAGGCAACCAAAATGGAGGCCCCGGTCATGGACGCCATCATCTTCGCATATTCAACGGAAGGGGCAATTGTGTCTTCCAAGTCCACCGCACAGAGAATCTTCTTCACTTCCATAGATGATGCCTCCGTAATGAAGTGATAGGAAACGCCTTTTCCTCTGTCTCCACAATAGCTCTGAACACGCTAAAGTCAAGGATGTTGGGGCACGCCGCAGTATGGCGGGCCGTCCCCCATCCCGTCGGCTGCATGTCCGGAACCTTCCCCCTTACGCCTTCCCCGCCCGCACCCTTGTGCCCTCTTTGACGTGGAGCCGTTCTCTGCTAAGATTGGACATGGAGGCAACCCTATGGAAACGATTTTTGCCATTCTGACGGTTATCGTATACATCCTGCTCGCCCTTGTGGGCCTTGTGGCCCTCACAATCTGCGTCTTCCTCTGGATGGTATCCACACGGACCAAGCAAGATTCAAAAATATTTCAGGAACGTTTTGACGGCTGGCGCAAGACGCGCGGATAGGTTCGCCCCGAAAGCCCGGCTTTCGGGGCTTTCGTTTCACCCGCTCCCCTGCGGGGCGATCCCGGTGCCCGGACACCGCCTTTCAGCAAAACGGCCTCTCCGCCCCTAGCCGCTCCGATCCGGCGGCCACCCCTCGCCCCCGCAACGCTTCCGCCCGGATTATAGTTTACATTTCCTTTTCCCCGCGTATCTTCTCTCGAACCCCCTCTTCGCCCTTCAGGGCTCCTCCCCCCTACTGGTTTTGAACACGAGAAAGATACGATGTCACTTATCGCGCGCATGATCATTCCCATCAGCGTCATTGTGACGCTCGCCACGTCCTTCATCGGATGGAAGGCATACAGCGACGCCCGGGATTCCGTGGCCGAGGCTACCCGCATCCTTGAAATTTCCACGCTCGACGCCGTGGGGCGCGAACTCACCACCGTCATGAACCTCACCCGCCAGCATTTGCTCACAGTGGCGGATCGCATCGCCATCATCGAGCTGCTCCGCAACCCTGATGAATCCCCCGAGGGCGAACGGAGCAAGCTCCTTACCCGTCATTTGCGGCGGGCCGTGCTCGACTTCCCAAGCATCGACGGGCTGGCCGTCCTCAATAGCAGGGGGACCGTGATCGCCAGCGTCAATCCGGGCGAGAACGCCACCAGCCGGAAAACCTCCTCCTATTTCCATAAGGCGCTGCAAGGCGCACAAACCCTCGACGGTCCGCTTGTCCTTCCCTATACGCAGGAAAAGGCGTTCATCATCTCCACCCCCATCTATGACAGGGGCAAAGTATCCGGCGTGCTCGTCGGCGCGATCAACATGGAGCACCTCACGCGCCTTATCGTCGATCCCGTCACCCTCAACGGCATGGGGTACGTTTTCGTCTGCACGCCGGGCGGCTCGGTCATCATGCACAGGGACCGTAACAAGATGTTCGCCGACAATGTCTCCGAACAGCGCTTCATCAAGGAAGCCACCGCGGACAAAGATCGGTTTCTGGAATACAGGAACCCGCAGGGGCAGATCATGTACAGCGCCTATACGGCCCTGCCCAACGGGTGGATCATTGTGGCCGCCGCATCCAAGGAAGCCATGCTCGCCGGGGTACGCAACCTCCGCAGCGACATCATCCTGAGCTGCGTGGGCGCGCTGCTGCTCGTCACCCTGCTCATCTACCTCATCCTGCGTAAAGTCACCGGTGTCCTTCAAGAGGGGGTGGAGTTCGCCGAGCGCGTAGCCTCGGGCGATCTCGATCGTTCCCTAAACATCCGGCGCGAGGATGAACTCGGCAAGCTGGCCCGCGCCCTCAACACGATGGTCCAGCGGCTCAAGGCAAGCTTCAGCATGGCGGAAGAACGGGCACGGGAGGCCGAAGAGGCCAGCGCCCGGGCGACTGAAACCTCGCAGGAGCTTGAAGCCGTCATCAACGGCGTCAGAGGCGGGGTGGCGCGGCTCGAACTCACGGACAACCTCCGTGTGCTCTGGGCAAACGCCGGTTTTTACGCGCTTGCCGGGAGAAGCCACGCGGAATATGAGCAGGACGTGCACGACGAAGCCCTGCTTGTGGTGCACCCCGACGACCGGGCACACCTGCTCGGCGCGTTCCGTTCCAGCCTCGCAAGCAACATCCCGGTGCATACCGAATACCGCATCCTGCGCAGGGACGGCGGTGTCGTCTGGATCTATCTCCAAGCCAGCCTCGTGGGACACCATGACGGCGTGCCCGTATTTCAGGGCGTGTTCGTGGACGTCAGCAAGCAGAAAAACACCATGCGGGCATTGGAGCTGGAACAGCAGCGGAACCGCATCGTCGCGGAGCTGACCAACGACATCATCTTCGAATACGACTACGACACCGACGAGATGACGTGCTCGGAACGCTACGAAACCATTTTCCATAAGCCCCGGGTCATCCCTGATTACAGGCGGCATCAGGACAACCTGCTCAACATGCTCCTGCCCGAGGACGCGAAAACGCTTCAGGAGGCCTATCGCCGCATTGAGCAGGGGGTCGATTCCTATGCCCTCACCCTCCGCCTGCTTCAGCCGGAAGCAGGCTATCAGTGGTACTCGATCCGCTTCCGCAGTATCCGTGACGAAACCGGGCGCGCCATCAAGCTCATCGGGCAGCTCACGAACATCCACCACCAGAAGCTCGAGGAAGACCGCCTCCGCCACGAAGCAAGCACGGATCTGCTCACGCAGATCTACAACAAGATCACTACGGAACACCTTGTCTCCCTTGAGTTGCAGGAGGGGAGGAACCACGCGCTCATCGTTGTGGATCTCGACAAGTTCAAATACGCAAACGATACGTTCGGGCACTTGTTCGGGGACTCGGTGATCAAGGCGGTGGCGGCTACCCTGCGCGCGACGTTCCGCGCCACGGACATCGTCGGGCGCACGGGCGGGGACGAATTCGTCGTGCTCGCCAAGGACATTTCCCTTTCCGATGGGCTCGAAACCCTCAAAGCCAAATGCAGGCGGCTTTCCGTCGAGCTCGCCCATGTCTCCCTCGGGCAGGATTATGTCATCTCGGCAAGCATCGGCATCAGCCTGTTCCCGCGTGACGGCAAGACCTACGCCGAACTGTTCGCCAAGGCCGACGCCGCCTTGTACCAGATCAAAAACACCGGGCGCGGTCACTTCGCCGTGTACGGGGAAGTGCCAGAAACGGAAACAAAGGCCCTGCCCTCGGGTGGCAAAGGGATGCCTCTCATGCCCCAAGGGCCACGAAACGACGCCTAGCGTTACCACCGCACTCCGGAATATCCATAAACAGGCAAAGGCCCCTTCCCGTTCGACAACGGAAAGGGGCCTTTGCCTGTGCGCGATCGGCTTGCATTCACAGAAAGCAACCAGTGTGAGTCCACAGACGGTGCAAACACACACGCATCAGGCTCCCCGCAAGGAGCCCCAAAAGCGGGAGTAACTGTGTGCCGGAAGAAATGACTTCGGGGACGGAGATGATGCCGTTGGTGTTAGTGATGCCGTCGCCAATCTGAGAGTCAGTGATAACTGACGACCAAGGCGACCACGTACCATTTTTATTTTTCTTTCTTGTGAATATACGGCCTGTGGAACCCATCGGTATCGTATATCTTGTAGATTTTCTCAGCGGGCTTCGCAGTCTTGATGCGCGTATCTGTCAGGGACATTGTTGCCCCAAAAAAATGTGAGCTGCAATGGTTCCAATCGAGAAAACATGAGCGCATTTGAGCACGGGAAAAGGACAAAAGAAGAACTTCCGTGAGCACTTATGAGCACTCACGGGAGTTCTTGAGAAGTCTTTCTGGTGGAGATGAGGGGGATTGAACCCCTGGCCTCAGCGATGCGAACGCTGCGCTCTCCCAGCTGAGCTACATCCCCAAAGGTCACCGTAGCAACGGGAATCTCTATACGGGATCCCCCTTACGCTGTCAAGCAAAACGGCCCAGGGCATCCGTATTTTTCCCTTTGCGAGAAATGAGCGGGGCTTTCCCAAACGCCGCCTCCATCGTATGCCCCTCCATCCCGTGAACATCCCAAAGGGAACACGGCTGTCGAAGCGCTCCGAAAGCGTCCCTTCCCGTCATGCTTCCCGATGGCGCCGTTATCCGCGCAATTCGCGCTGCATATCCCGGGTCTCGGCACGGCGCTTCAGTTCCACGCGGTGATCGTGCAGCTTGCGGCCCCGTCCAAGAGCCAACTCCACCTTGATCTTCCCGTGTTTGAGATACAGCTTCGACGGAACCACGGTCAGGCCCTTCTGTTCCACTTTCGCAGCAAACGACGCGATTTCCTGTGCGTGCATCAGCAGTTTGCGGGGCCTGTCCGCGTTTTGCTCCACGTACCCGGCATTCGTATACGGGGCAATGTGCAGGCCGATCAGCCACGCTTCGCCGCGCCTGCACTCCACATAGCTGTCCGTAAAGTTCACCTGCCCGGCACGAAGGCTTTTCACCTCGGGCCCGGTCAGGGAAATACCCGCTTCAATGGTTTCCAGATATTCATAAATATGACGGGCTTTACGGTTATCCCCAATAAGGGGGCCGCCCGATTTCTTGGCGCTCATAGCTTACCTCCTTGCGGACAGCAGCGCGTAAATGCTCTTGACCGTCCATCCGGCCGTCCGGGTCTGCACCCGGCGCGCAACGTCCCGGGGCGAACCGCCCAGTTCCCGCTCCTCGGCGATGAGGCGAAACACCTCTTCCCTGTCCGTCACGCCTCCGGCCTCCGCCGGTCCGACCACCACCGTGATCTCGCCAAGCAACTCAACGCCCGCCGGGACGCCGTCCTCCAGCCGCCCGAGAAGGTATTCCTCATGCGTTTTGGTCAGTTCGCGGGCAATGCAAAGTTCCCGTGGGCCGAGCACGGCATGGGCAGCAGAGAGCGTTTCGCTCAATCGGTCCTTACGTTCAAAGAAGATAAGCGTCAATGCCAGATTGGCAAAGGGCGCCAGCGTCTTTTCCTGATCCGAGCGGCTGCGGGGAAGGAACCCCAAAAACGCGAACGGCTGCGGCGCGATGCCGCTCCCGGCGAGCGCCGTCACGGGCGCACTCGGCCCCGGAACCACCGATACGGGAATCCCCGCCGCGCGGCAGGCCCGGACCAGCCGGTAGCCGGGGTCGGCCACCAACGGCAGCCCGGCGTCGGAAATAAGCGCAAGCGTCCGGCCTCCATTCAACAGGCCCAGCACTTCGTCCAGCTTGCTCTCTTCGTTATGGTCATGAAAACTCATGAACCGCTTGGCTTTCACCCCACAGCGCTGGCACAGCAGCCCCGCCCGGCGGGTATCCTCCGCAAGGACCATATCCGCGCCTTCCAGCACTTCCCGCGCACGGGGAGAAAGATCACCAGGGTTGCCAAGCGGCGTCGCCACTACCCATAATTTCGGAGATGTCAAAGACATGGCGGTAATAATCCAGTTCGAAGGTTGCGCCCGCGTCACGGACGCAGACAAGATCGAATCGGCAGGGAACATCCCATTCCCCGCTTGCGGACAAGTAGGCTCGGGCGGCTTTGACCACGCTGCGGCATTTGGCGGGCGTCATGCTCGCCTCGGGCGAAGCAAGGCTCCCCTTGCCGCGCAGACGGACTTCGACAAAAACCAGTTCGTCCCCGTCCCGGCAGACAAGATCCAGTTCATACGAACCGCTGCGCCAATTGCGGGCGAGTATCCGCATCCCGGCCTTTTCCAGCCAATCCGCGGCGGCATCCTCTCCGGCGCGCCCCTTTTCCTGCCGCAAGGTCACAAAAGCGAGCCCTGCCGCGCCGTCTGCTGTTCGGGCAAAACGCCCCGGAACGTCTTCCGGTGCATGGGGCACGGCCCAAGCTCGCGCAGGGCGGCAAAATGCTCTTTGGAACCGTAGCCCTTGTGCTTGGCAAAACCATAGCCGGGATAGCGGTGGTCGAGCTTATCCATGAGCATGTCACGGAATGTTTTGGCGATGATGGACGCCGCCGAAATGACCGGGACCAGCGCGTCGCCGTCCACAATGGATTTCTGGCGCGGGGACGATGGCCAGCACGCCGCGCGCTGCCGGAACAGCGGCTCGGGGATCGTCTGGTTGCCGTCGATGAGCAACCCTTTGGGCCGGACTTTCAACACGCTGGCGGCGTGGCACATGGCCTTGAGCGTCGCCTGCAAAATATTGATGCGATCGATTTCGGGAGGCCAGACGACGCCAAGCCCCCAAGCCAGCGCCACGGCCCCGATCTCGGCGGCCAGACCGTCCCGGCGGGTAGGCGACAACACCTTGGAGTCCGCAAGGCCGGGAATAACCGCGCCTTCGGGCAAAATCACCGCCGCCGCAACCACGGGACCGGCAAGGCAGCCCCGCCCGGCTTCATCGATCCCGGCAACCGCCGAAACGGGGATGCCGGGGAACCAGTCGCCCGGCTTCGCGGAAGGGCACAGAAGCAGCTCTTCCTGCACGGATACGGATTTTTTGCGGCCAGCCATACACTCTCCGTAACAAAAGACCAAAAAGGGAAAAAGGGATCTTTGCAGGAAAGATCCCTTTTTCCAGAACGCCCGTCGCCGGGCGGGAAACGCCTCACTGCGGGGAAAAACTCCCCTCTTCCCTGATGGGGAACTAGTAGCGCTTCTTGGGCTTGATACGGGCAGCCTTACCCTTGAGATCGCGGAGGTAGTACAGACGGCTGCGGCGCACGGAACCTTCGGTCACCAGCTCGATGTGGTCGATGAAGGGGGAGTGCAGGGGGAAGATACGTTCCACGCCCACGCCGTCGGAGACCTTACGAACGGTCACGGTAGCGCCCACGGTGCCGCGGTGCATACGGATCACGTTGCCCTGGAACACCTGGATACGTTCCTTTTCACCTTCGACGATACGGAAGTGCACTTTCACGGCGTCGCCGGGCTTGAAAGCGGGAATATCAAGGCGCATCTGTTCGCGTTCGATCTTTTCGATGATGGTCATGTCCTTCTCCTCAAAGAAGTCGTTGCCCCGTCTGACGGGCAACCTGAAGTTATGTCGCTTCGTTTGTCGGTGACTCCCGAAACGGGCTGTCGCTTGCGCTCTCTCGCCCCGTCGCTGGGGGAGGTATCAACACAGAGCATTGCACCGTACCGCAAAGGCGCGGCCGTGAAGAGGCTCTAACAGCAGTCGCCGAGCACCCGATCAAGGGTAATGGCGACCGCCCCACGCACCGGGAGATGGTTGTACGCATCCATCCACCGCAGCGGCCTCAGTATGCCGTCGCAGGCATCCAGAATCTCCGGGGCCATCCCGTGCCCTGTCCCGAAAAGGAGCAGGACCGGACGGTCCACAAGCAGATCCCGCACAGCCTGAGGCGTCATGACGCCGTTGTCCCGCGCGCTGGTTCCCAGCAGAACCGGGCGCTGTCCCGTGCGTGCTTCCACAAGATCAATGGCTCCCTGCACATCGGAAGCCATACGGACGAGGCTGAACGCTTCGGCGCGATCCGGGTTGGAGACGCCGCCGGGCCCTTCCGTCCAATGGCGGACCAGCGTTTCCAGAATGGTCTGCTGATCCTTCAAGGGGGTTACAACCGTGAAACTCCCCAGTCCATATGTGCGAGAACACCGTGCTATATCGTGAACGTCGAGGTTTGTCAAAGAGGTTGCGCCGGTTTTGCGATCGCCAAGGAAAACGGGATAATGCACCAGCGCACAATGGAGGTTGCGGCCAAGGCGGAGCCGTCCAGCGACCTCCACCGTTTCCCGCAGGTACTCCATGTCGTCCGACGTCAGCGGCGCCCCGTCCAGCATGTCGGGCCGGACCCGCAGCGTCGTCCGCAGCGACTGCTCGCGCCGCCACTTGGCAATACGGCCATGATCGCCCGAACGCAGCACATCCGGCACGGGCACATCCTCAAAGACCTCGGGCCGCGTGAAGTGCGGATACTCCAGCAGGCCCGCCGAAAAACTTTCGTCGTCTCCGGATTCCTCTTTTCCCATGAAGCCGGGGATGAGCCTGGTCGCGGCCTCCACCAGCATCATGGCGGCGGCCTCCCCGCCGTTGAGCACTGCCTCGCCCACGCTGACCTGCTCGACCGGCAAAATGTCCATGAGCCGGGCGTCGATGCCTTCATACCGGCCGCACACCAGCGTCAGCGTCTCTTCCCGCGCCAGCTCGCGGGCCAGCGACTGCGTGAGCGGCTTACCGGCGGCGGCGAGCATGATGATCCGCCCCGCTCCGCCCCGCTCCGTTTCCAGTTCCCGCAAGGTCTTTACCAGCGGTTCCAGCATCATGACCATGCCGGGCCCGCCGCCATAAGGACGGTCGTCCACGATATGGTGGCGGTCTTCCGTCCTGTCGCGGGGGTTCAGGATATCGAATTCGACAAGCCCC
>ENA-ORVC01003019-ORVC01003019.1-human-gut-metagenome-genome-assembly--contig:-NODE-3019-length-9966-cov-1.972959_pt1 | contig 9966 bp, 9 predicted proteins | sample MGYA00242092_ERZ509234 | MGnify/ENA primary metagenome ERZ509234 (study PRJEB26280, sample SAMEA2338800) | human gut metagenome | biome: human gut; feature: human-associated habitat; material: faeces... | reverse complement strand
GGTATGGAGAAGGTGATCCTGAAGAAAGGGCAGATGAGCCTCTTCTTGGTGAATAACCCGGACAGCCCGTATTACCAAAGCGAGGCGTTCGGCAAGCTGCTGGGCTTCATCCAAAAGCATCCCCGTGAATGCAACCTCCGGGAGCAGAATGGCAAGCGAAGTATCGTGATCAAGAACGTCCCTACGGTGGAAGCGGCATGCGGCTACCTGCAAGAGATGGAAAAAATAAACTCAACCAACTTTTGACACATCCTCTTACAAACACGAAAAGATATGGAAAAGAAAACGATTATAGACCTTTTTGAGAGTTCAGTGAAGCGCTTCCCCAGTAATCCTTTTTTATGGGAGAAGACGGGCAAGCGATTCGAGCCAACCACTTACTCCGAGGTTCGCGACCTCGTCTATGAGGAAGGCGCGGGCCTCATATCGCTGGGTGTGCGAAAGGGGGATAATATGGCTTTACTGAGCGAAGGGCGCAACGCGTGGATCATCGGCGAGCTGGCCATGTTCTACGCCGGGGCGACGAACGTGCCCCTATCGATCAAGCTGGAGGAGGCGAACGACCTCTTATTCCGCCTCGTCCATGCCGACGTGAAATATATCATGGTATCGGGCCAGCAACTCAAGAAAATCCGGGCGATCAAGGATCAGCTCCCCGCCGTACGGAAGATCATCGTACTCGACGAGCAGGCGGAATACCAAGACCGTGAGATGTCGCTGTCCGAGATACGCCGGATGGGGAAGGTCTATCTGGGTATTCATCCGATAGAGGAGTTCTTGGCGATCGGGCAATCGCTGGGCAACGATGATTACGCCACCATCACCTATACCTCCGGCACGACCGCCGATCCGAAAGGCGTGATCCTCACCCACCGTAACTATACGGCGAACGTGGAGCAAGCGCTCACTTGCGTGGATATAGACGATACGTGGCGTACGTTGGTGATACTCCCGCTGGACCATTGCTTCGCCCACGTGGTAGGATTCTACATCTTCATGTCGAAGGGAGCCTCGGTAGCTACCGTGCAGGTAGGGCGTACCGGTATGGAGACCTTGAAGAATATCCCTATCAATATAAAGGAGTTCAAGCCTGATACTGAGCGTCCCCGCCTTGGCGAAGAACTTCAAGAAGAATATCGAGCAAGGTATCCGAGCGCGAGGCAAGAACGCCGTCCGCCTTTTCAACCTAGCCTTACGGATCGGTTATATCTATAACGGGGATAGCGACGAGGAGGAAGGAAAAGGTTTCCGCATCCTCTTGAAGCCACTGGTCCGTTTGTTCGACAAGCTATTGTTCGCAAAAGTCCGTGAGAACTTCGGGGGCGAGCTGAAGTTCTTTATCGGAGGGGGCGCCTTGCTGGATAAGGACTTGCAGAAGTTCTATTACGCCTTGGGAATCCCGATGTACCAAGGATACGGGCTGAGCGAGGCGACACCGATCATCTCGACCAACGGCCCCCGCCGCCACGTCTTCGGCAGTAGCGGCGTATTGGTGCGGCCCCTCGACCTAAAGATCTGCGACATGGACGGCAACGTACTTCCTCCGGGGGAGAAAGGCGAGATCGTCATCCGGGGAGAGAACGTGATGGCCGGCTACTGGAAGAACCCGGCATCGACGGCCGATACCGTAAAGGAGGGTTGGCTGTACACCGGGGATATGGGATATATGCGTGACGGGCTTCTTTATGTGTTGGGGCGTTTCAAGAGCCTGCTGATCGGAAGCGACGGGGAGAAATACAGTCCGGAGGGTATAGAGGAGGCCTTGGTAGAGCATTCCTCTTGCATCGACCAGCTGATCCTGTACAATAACCAGAGTCCGTACACGACCGCCCTGTTGGTCCCTAACAAAGAACGGTTGAGGAAGCATCTGGCCCACCAGAATCTGGACCTCACGAGCGATCAAGGCCGAGAAGAGGCCATCCGTATCATCCAGCGCCAGATCGACCGTTTCCGCAAGGGAGGCGACCTGTCTAGTATGTTCCCGGATCGTTGGTTGCCGACCACCTTCGCCATCCTCCCCGAGCCTTTCACCGAGCAAAACGGCATGGTAAACAGCACCATGAAGATCGTCCGGGGCAAGGTAGAGAAAGCCTACGCCGCCCGTATCGCCCAGCTCTATACTCCCGAGGGGAAGAACCCGCTGAACAAGTGGAACAAGGAGGCGTTGTAGAGACGCGGCGTGCCGCATCTCATCCCCCGCGATGGGCCTTGCTACCCCGGCAAGGCCTTTGTTGTTTCAAGAGGGCCGCGACAAATGGATAATAACGAGATTTCATACAAGATTCTGATCACAGAATTTGTTTTTATCCGATTTAATCCAGACCTTTACGACTCAACATTTACCTATTCTATTCAAAGAATAACCGGTCCCGTCTCTTCGGAGTTCCTTCTCAAGATCAACAAAGGTTGATAATCACTTTTTTCTCATGCTAATCTCTAAATCCAATCTCACATGAAAGCAACGGATACTTTACTGAGTACGATTATTATCGGCGTTACTTTAATAATCATGACGGGATGTTCACAAAGTGAAGATCTTATAGATGCTGGCGCCCAAGCGTTAAACGCAGCGACAAACAATGACAAGGAGTTGGTCTTAACCGCCTCCGAGCAAATCGCCCTTTCCGTAAAACAGAAAGGTTCATACAATATCTCGGAAAAAGAAGCGAAAAAGAACTTCGAGAGCTATGCTAAGACCATCCACAAGGAGAAAGCCGTAAAAGTAAAAGCTCTCTCATTGAAGAAGAACAAGAAAAACGGGAGAAACCTATATTACGAAGTTATATTCGAAAACGACAAAGGAACGGGATTCTCCCTATTATCGGCAGATGAACGTGTAGACAAGCTACTTTGTTACTCAGAAAACGGGTCTATATCGGACACCTCGTTTAACAAGAGCTTGAAATACTGCCTAGAGCTAGTCGATTTGTATGTGGAGGAGCAAACCCAAAAGGAATTAGACATAGAAAGTCTGGCCTCTTCGGCGAATCAAAAGATAAAAACGGCAAATAAAGGCAAGGCAATCACCAAAGCGCTCCCACCTTTTGACCCCGACGACCCGAACAGCCCTTGGAGTTATGACCGGACAGACGTAAAAAACGAAGTCACCGAAAGGATCAAGCAAGTTCACGCAGGATGGCATCAGGAAAGTCCATTCAACGATTTATTACCATTGCTTCCTCCCGATTATACGCAAAGAGCCTATACGGGTTGTGCTATGGTAGCCGTCTCGCAAATCATGGCATATCACCAAAAGCCCTACAGCAATTATATCACGGCGGTGATGTGGCCTACAATGATTGATAATAGATATACATCCGTAGAACTAAAGCGCCTTATGCTTGATTTGTTTAATACGATGAACACAGGATATGATGCGAACGGGACAAGTAGCAATATATCCAAAGCCAGAGACTTCCTAAATAATAACGGCTATACCGCCGGATCCGCTCAAGATTATACATTTGACAGGGCTTGGAGCGCATTAAGCTATGGCCCTACGTATATAAATGGAACAAGAGCTGGCGGTAACGGTCATGCTTGGGTCATTGATGGAGTACGAATCACGAAAACTACCAGTACCGATATCTATACCATTACATATAACGGGAAAGTGTTTGAAGCTTCCGGTAGTTCTTCCATCACTTCCTTTCGAACCGTCCGGTATGATTGGGGATGGAATCGTCCGAACGATAACACTTGGTTTAACAGCGGTATTTTCACGATGCCATCTTCTGGAAACAATTACAATCAGAGTAACAAGATAATCAGTTATGTTTATTAATCCATTTAAACATCGAGTCCTATGAGAAATATATATTTTTTATGCTGCGTTGCGCTAGCAAGCCTCTGCGCTTGCGAATCGGAAACAAAAGAAGAGCCGGTTTCTGACTTTAGTGATCTAGTCATACAAATCGTACTGACAGACCCGGAGCTGAACGATCGCCTGAACCCGGGATCCCCAAGCTTCCTTGGAGAAGAGTATACCCAAGGAATAGAAGTCCTGTACCGATATAAAGATCAAAAATTAACCCTTCCCCAACTTTGGCCTCTCCAGACAAACGGAGGAGCTATCCTAGGAGAATGGAGCACGATCTATCCACCTTATATGGAAGACAATGGGTATGGGAAGACAGATGGAAACACGAAAGGATACTATTACATCGAAGCCTCTCCTTTCGTGACAGAAGGAAATAGGGATATCGCCTATACCTATATCCAGTATCCCGACGGAAACGAGGATGAGATAAAAGTACAGCTATACAGGACTTCATCCTTGCTCCTTATGGATCAGATCTGGATCAACGGAGAACTAGTTTATTCCATGCATCCTCAGGAAGGCTCCATAAGCACGAAGCAGTATTACAACCCGGAATATTATCCGTTCCTCGTCCCAACGCTGGACGACGATGGCAAGCAGATCGGGGATCTGGTGCAGCCCGAGGGCGGCACCAGTATCATCGTGATCAAGAAGAAATGATTTATCGCGAGGCCCGGCCACCACGGTTGGGCCCCGCTGAAATTTTTAAATTCCATCTCGCGCCTAACGCAAGCCCGATTTAAACTTTTAAATCCACCCCGCACCGGATGTAAGCCCGATTTTAAAAAAACAATGCCGCTCTTGATCGATACATCCGGAAATCTTCTTACATTAGCACAATTAAATCATATATATCTATCCAACTAAAAATTTTCAGACATGGCAAAAATCACGAAAGTAAAGAGCGCATATTTAGAAAGATTGAACAACGCCGAGTACCGAACCTTCATGGCCCGCTACGGGAACCTGCTCGCGGGTGGCGGAAGCGACTCGGAATCGCCCGACGAGATCAGCTTCGATCCGAACGACCCGCTGGGCCTCCCCCAAGAAGTTCGTAAAGCCTTCGCCGCCGATTTCGCCCTATTGACCGACGCCGTGAACCAATCCTCGGCCAGCGAGGAGACCGCGCAGATGTCCACCCTCGACAAGGAGAGGGATGATCTCTTGATCTTCATTACTTCCACCATTACCCAAATGACGAAAAGCCCGCTGGCGGCGCAACGCACGGCGGCCGAGAAGCTATACCTTCCCGTGAAGCCCTACATCGGAGCCGCGCGCCTCGCCAACTTGCAGGAGACGGCCGCCATCGAGGGCTTGCTGGTAGACCTCGACAAGGACGGCATGCCCGAGGCGCTGGCGGCGCTCACCCTCACCGAGGTAGTGGCCTCGCTGAAGGAGAAGAACCAGCAATACGCAGCCTTGACCGAGCAGCGCACCAACGCGCAAGCCGACAACCCCATCGAGAGCGCCAAGAAGATCCGCCTCCGCATGGACGAGGAATACGACGAGATGACCACCTACGCCTTCGCCCAGAGCGTGGTGAAGCCAACGGCTACGACCGCCACCTTCATCAACCGCCTCAACACCCTCATCGACGAGACCAACGCCCTCTACAACCAACGCATCGCACAAGCGAGGGCCGCCGCCGCCAAGAAGCAAGCGGATAGCGAATCGCCGTCAGAGATATAAAGCCGTGAGGCCCTCATGTTTTTTAGATTTAAGAATGATGGGGCTCCCCTCCCGCCAAGGAGGGGATGCCCCATTGATTAATGATTATTAATAGCCTCTCCCCCCTCCCTCCCACGAAAAAAACATACCTTTGCCAACTGTATTATCCGTGAAGGAATAACGAGACATTTACATGATAAGATCTATTCGCTATATCACTTTGCTAGTCCTGTTACAATTCGTGACCGGCATTTCCGTCCTATACGCCCAGAGCATAACTTCCGCGTCCGGAATCGTGAGAGACTCCGTAAGCGGGGAACCCCTATCCTACGTATCCGTCATGTTCGAGAACTCGACGATCGGGGCGATGACCGACGATGACGGGGCTTTCAGCCTCCAGAATGACAAAGGGCTTACCCGGCTGGTCGTATCCTCGCTTGGATATGACAATAAGGTCGTAAACCTAAAGGCCGGGCAAAAGAACGACAATCTGGATATATTATTAAGCCCCACCTCCTTCCAGATCGCGGAGGTAGAGGTGAGGCCTACCAAGGAGAGATACTCCCGCAAGGACAACCCCGCCGTGGAACTGATCAAGAAAGTCATAGAGCATAAGAACGACAACCGCATCGAGGCGAAGGACGAGTACCAAAGCGAGGTGTACGAGAAGCTCAGCATGTCGCTGGACGACTTCAACCCCAATCTCGAGAAGAATAAGTTCCTGAAGAAATTCAAGTTCATCAAGAACTATCTGGATACCTCGGAGTTCAACGGGAAACCGATCCTGACGATCTCCGTCCGTGAGACGATCTCCGACCAATACTACCGCAAACATCCCAAGGCGGAGAAGACGATCACCAAGGCCAAGCGCCAGCAGGGTATCGACAAGACCTTGGACGATGGAGGCGCCATCACCGCCAACCTTGAGGAGATATTCAAGGGCGTCAATATCTTCGACAACAATATCAATATCTTGTTGAACCGTTTCGTGAGCCCGTTATCTTCCACGCTGGCCGTCTCCTATTACAAATATTATATCATGGATACGGTGGACGTAGCCGGAGATAAATGTGTGGATCTCGCCTTCGTGCCCGTAAACAGCCAGAGCTACGGCTTCACGGGCCGCTTGTACATCACGCTGGACGGTAATTACGCCGTCAAGAAATTCCTCTTGAACACCCCGGCGAACATCAACCTCAACTGGGTGGACAAGCTCCGGATCGAACAAGAGTTCAAGCGGATGCCGGATAGTACTTGGGTGCTCGCCAACGAGAATACCTACGTTAATTTCTATATCGTAAAAGGGGCGCAACAGCTCTATGCCCACCAGCTAAGGAATTTCGATAAGTATCAGTTCGACGTGCAGAACGCCGACTCGATCTTCGGCCTTCTCGGTCCGATCCATGAGCTGCCCGAAGCCACCGCCCAGACCGACACCTTCTGGATACACAACCGCCATGTCCCCTTGAAAGAGAAAGAGAGCGCCTTGGACGACTTGCTGGCGCAACTCCGCAAGGTACCGGCTTTCAACGTGATCATCAAGACCGCCGAGATATTGATCACCGGTTATATCCCGACCACGGCGGACAAGGATAAGAGCAAGTTCGATTTCGGACCGATGAATACCACTTTCAGCGCCAACCATCTGGAGGGCTTCCGCATGCGTGTGGGAGGTATGACGACGGCAAACCTCAACCCGCACTGGTTCGGTAGCGGTTATCTAGCCTATGGCGTAAACGACCGTAAGCTAAAGTATAACGCCAAGCTGACGTATAGCGTGAACAAGAAGAAATATCACGAGGGAGAAAGCCCGGTGAACAATATCTCCGCTATCCAAGAGTACGACGTATATACGCCCGGTCAAGACTTCCTCTTCACCAGCAAGGATAATATGTTCGTGGCATGGAAGGTGGGCGAGCCCGTCACCATGATGCAATACATCCGCAAGACCATGCTCCAGTACCAGAAGGAATGGCTGAATGGCCTGACCCTTACCACTTGGGCACGTAACGAGAACAACGAGGCGGCCGGAACGCTCCGCTACGACCGTTACAACGCCGACGGGACATTGACGAACTTAAAGAGTTTCACCAACACGGAGCTAGGGGCCCAGCTTCGTTTCGCCCCGGGCGAGCGTGCCTATAACGGACGAGAGGGTAAGAACTCTCTTTTCAACCTCTCAAAAGACGCTCCCGTATTCAAGCTATCCCATCAGATGGGATTGAAGAACGTGTTGGGGGGCGACTTCAACTACAACCATACGGAGATCAGCGCCGAGAAACGGATCTGGCTCTCTTCCTTCGGACATATCGACGCCTTGGTGACAGCGGGCAAGGTATGGGACAAGGTCCCTTTCCCCTTGCTCATCATGCCGAATACCAACCAGTCCATCACGATCCAGCCGCAAGCCTTCAACATGATGCGTGCGCTGGAGTTCGTAAGCGACCAGTATGTTTCGTTCTACTTCACGTATTATATGAAGGGATGGATCTTAAACCGTATTCCCGGCGTGAAGTGGCTACGTTTGCGTGAGGTGATATCGTTCAGCGGTTTCTACGGAGGACTGACCGATAAGAATAACCCGGCCTTGGACCCGACGGGACTATACCGCTTCCCCGAGGGAACCTCGCCGATGGGCCGTACACCTTACCTGGAGGCCAGCGTAGGTCTGGAGAACATCTTCAAGATATTACGGATCGATTATTACCGCCGGTTGACGTATCTGGACCAACCGAATATCAAGAAGGGGGGCGTGCGTATAGCGCTGCGGTTCTCCTTCTAAGAGTTGACAGTTGAGAATTGACAGTTGACAGTTAAATGTAGGAGAGATAAGAAAATGGGGGAGTTGGAACGCAGACCGAACGCATGGGCATTGACGCCGCTGGTGGTATTCTTATTGACTTATTTGGTGATATCTATCGTGGCGGGAGATTTCTATAAGATGCCGATAACGGTAGCCTTCGTCATCTCCTCGATCGTAGCGATAGCGATCTCCAAGGGAGGCAAATTAAGCAACCGTATCGAGCAGTTCTGCCGGGGGGCGGCCAATAGCAATATCATGCTGATGGTATTGATCTTCATCCTCGCCGGGGCGTTCGCGCAGACCGCCAAGGCGATGGGTGCCGTAGACGCTACCGTGAATCTGGCGATGTCCATCCTGCCCGGTAACCTGTTGGCGGCCGGAATCTTCTTGGCCGCTTGTTTCATATCCATCTCGGTAGGTACGTCGGTGGGCACGATCGTGGCCTTGGCCCCGGTAGCCGTCGGTATAGCGGACAAGACGGGGATGCCGGACGCCCTTATGCTAGGTGTCGTGGTGAGCGGCGCCATGTTCGGCGATAACCTGTCGTTCATATCCGATACGACCATCGTAGCTACCCGCACGCAGGGTTGCCAGATGTCCGATAAGTTCAAGGTGAATATCCGTATCGCCCTCCCGATAGCGATCCTGACCGGATTGATATACGTGCTGGTGGGAAGCGGCGTGGAGAACGCTTACGCCCCGGCCCCGATCGAATGGGTCAAGGTGATCCCTTATCTGGTGGTGTTGGTAACCGCCGTTTGCGGGATCAATGTCATGCTGGTGCTATTCATCGGGATCGTCCTGTCCGGTATAGTAGGTTTGTGGACCGGTAGCTTCGATATCTGGGGCTGGAACGCCTCCATGGGATTAGGTATCACCAATATGGGCGAGCTGATTATCGTGACGCTTCTGGCAGGAGGCATGTTGGAGATGATCCGCTATAACGGGGGTATCGACTGGATCATCCGCAAGCTTACCTCCCGCATCCATTCCTCCAAGGGGGCCGAGATGAGCATAGCGGCCTTGGTGAGCTTCGCCAACCTTTGCACGGCCAACAATACGATCGCCCTCATCATGGCCGGCCCGATCGCCAAGGATATAGCGGACCGGTTCAAGATAGATCCCCGCCGCAGCGCCAGCCTATTGGATATCTTCTCTTGCTTCATACAGGGAATCATCCCCTACGGCGCCCAGATGTTGATGGCCGCCGGACTCGGGCATGTCTCCCCTATCGAGATCATGCAATATCTTTACTACCCATATCTATTGGGAGCAGGCGCCTTATTGGCGATCGCATTCAATTATCCGAGGAAATATACGGTAAATTAAATGGATAAACATTATCTTTGCTCACAGTACTCATTTAAAGAATAAGGAGGATCCGTATGACAACGATGGAATTAAGGGCAGACATCTTCGAGAATCTTAATTTCCTGCTAGATAACGAAGAGGCGATGACACAGCTGAAAAAATATCTGTGCCAGCTGCGAAATAAAGTCGAACGGGACAGCCCTTGTAAATATGACGTTGGCGAATTGACACAACGTGTACGCCAAGGTGTACAAGATGCCCGCCAAGGCCTAGGACAAAGTCACGACGACCTAGTAAAAGAAGCCGAAACATGGTAAAAATAAAATTAATTTACTTCCACGAGAAAGATACCTGTCATATCGTT
>ENA-ORVC01003016-ORVC01003016.1-human-gut-metagenome-genome-assembly--contig:-NODE-3016-length-9977-cov-4.069341_pt1 | contig 9977 bp, 10 predicted proteins | sample MGYA00242092_ERZ509234 | MGnify/ENA primary metagenome ERZ509234 (study PRJEB26280, sample SAMEA2338800) | human gut metagenome | biome: human gut; feature: human-associated habitat; material: faeces... | reverse complement strand
CACTTATCTGTCCTTTGTTGGTATTGTGTTTATGGCTAGCCCAATCTGATGAAGTAGAAAACTGTCCGTTATCATCAGTTACAATAATGTGGCTCTCACCTGTGGTCTTGCTTGTGATCCTAAACGGAACTCCCGCAAGACGCTGGTGTGTGCCAGCACCAATCTTGACACCCTCTAGGTCGCCACGCTTCACTTGATTGTAAATGGAAGTGTCCGTACCTGTAAGGTCAACGATTTTTCCGTCCTCTGTGATTTCAAATTCAATCGGTTTCGCACCGTCCGTCAGATAGCCCTCTGGTGCTTTGCTTTCCTCGATACGGTATTTTCCATAAGGTAAGAGGTCGGCGGAAGTAGAAGCCACGCCCTCAATGTCGGTAAGGATTGTCTTTACCACTTCATTCTTGCTGTAAAGTTTCCCCTCGACAAGTACGGCATTGTCATTAAGGGAAATGATTTCAAATTCAGCGTCTTTCAAGGTCGCACTTCCTTGACCTTTGGTATCGCTGGTTTCCAAATCTCGTTTCTGGATTTTCACACCGCCACGGATAACCTTGTCTGATACATGGTACTGATTGCTTCCAGACAATACGGCAATGTCGCCGTCCTCGGTAATCTGTGTAAGGTACATTCCTTTAATCTGTTCCTCGCTACCGTTTGCCTGCATATATGCACCGTCAAGAAGATAGCCATTAGGAGCTTTCGTTTCCTCAACGGTCAGCGTTCCTAAAGGAAGCACGTTCTTTCCGTCCTGTGTATAGAAGCTGTCGCCGGATACTTTGTAGCTGTCGGCAAGTCTGGATACATAATGGATAGTTCCGTCACGGTCTTTTTCTGCAACGGTTTTAGTTGTCCATGTACGGGTAGCCTTTGCAGGAAGATTGTCTGCATTGTAGTATCCGTCATAATAGCTCCATGTAAACTCTGCACCCTCTAAAGAAGCAGTTCCCTGTGGAGTGGATTTTCCTGTTTCCATGTCGATTTTAAATAAATCAATCAAAGTTTCTGTGACTTTTGGAGTATCAGCAACAGTCAAAGTCGCTGTTTTTCCAACTTCCACATTTAAGGAATGAACAGTAGAATCCAACTTGTAACCCTTTGGAGCAGAAAGCTCTTTGATATAAACTGTTCCGGCTTTTACCTCAACTTCTTTGGTATCGCCGTTTCCATCGGCAGTAAGTGTGGCAAGCTGGCTGTTACAGCTCTTATCAGAATAGACACCAAATGTCGCACCCTCAAAGGAATAGTTGGCGTTGCCATCTGTGACCGTGGGATTGGAAGAAGTCTTTTTAACCTTTGCATTTCCCACATTTAACTTCGCCCAAAACTGTCCGATGTCCTGTCCTTCGCCGGTATAAATGTAACCGCCACATTCATAGCGTCCTTTGTTTGCTTTCACAAATGCTTTCGCACCAGCATACACTTCATTCTGTACTGCCTGTGAGATTTCATTATAGGAAGCTCTGACGTTGTCGCACTGCCAGCCGAGTTGTTCACTCAATCTCTGCCAGACAACACACTGTTCCAACAGATAACCTTGTTTGTAATTCAAGTTCGTATGAGAAGCGGTATATTGCTTGACGTACTCTAAGGAAAGAGCAACGTCTGCAATCTGATCGCTACTCATACGGGTGCTTGCGTCAGAACGTGTTTTATATCCATTCTTGAAATTGGTGTTGATGTCCACGCAGTAGGCAGTTTCGCCCTCAACTTTCATGTGTCCCTCATTGAATGTAGATTTGATAGAACCATCATTCATAACGTGTTCAATGTATCCGACACGTTCTGCTGATTCTGTCCAGTATTGATTGCCGGAAGCATGAACCGCCGTCACTGGTAATGCCGTGAGAATGGTTGCAAAAGCAAGCGTTCCTGTCAGCAATCGCTTTACTAGCTTATTCATATTTCTTCTTTCTCCTTTCGATTTTGGGTATGAAAAAGCCGTCCATTTCTGAACGACTGGAAATAGAAAAGGAACGCCAAAAGTGTACGTTCCATAGTCTATAAAATATTTAATTTTTCTCTCTGGTGTGCTATCTGACGCCAATTTTGACCCCAAATTTCTGAAAAATGACGATTTTTGATGAACAGCTACAAATTTTCAAAATCCGTGAAACCCTTGTAACTAGGGCGTTACGGGACTATATGAAACTAGACAAAACCAACGTCACAATAACAAGAGGTGAGTGCTAATTTTTGTGTTATTTTTTTGCAACCGTAAAATGAAAAACTAATTTCCGCCTTTAGCCCTTTATGCTCTTTTATTGGAAGGTGTTTCTTTACGAGCTCAAGTTTCAACTCCTTACTATACTGTTTCCTAGACATAAAAATATGCTCCTCATATGATAGATTTTTGGATATTTCCATTGTCTACCATATGGGGAGCATATCAATCCAACGGTTTTCAGTGCTTTTTTCATATTACTTTATTGAATATCCCTCATTCTGCCTATATAAGTGAAACTTAGCGAAACTTAAATTAAATCTCTTTCAGACAATTCAATTTGGATATTCACCAACTGTGGATTATTTCTCAGTGCACCAGTTTCCAACTTACCGCCTGCTGCCTTGCATCCACAAATCTCTTATAAATACCTTCCTGCTTCATTAGTTGCTCATGTGTTCCCTGCTGTGCAATTCGTCCTTTGTCAACAACCACAATCTGGTCTGCATGTCTGACCGTTTTTAATCTGTGGGCAATCATAATAATCGTTTTTTCCTTTGTAAGTGCATCTACTGCATCCATCAGATCCTTTTCATTCTCCGGATCAACATTGGCCGTTGCCTCATCTAATATAACGATTGGCGCATCCTTCATGATTGCTCTGGCTATGGAAATACGCTGCTTCTCGCCTCCGGAAAGCGTAGCTCCTCCCTCTCCGATCACTGTGTCGTATCCATCAGGAAGTTTGCTGATGAAATCATGACAGCACGCTTTCTTCGCCGCTTCCACCACTTCCTCATGGCTTGCATCCTGACGTCCGAATTTAATATTATTCTCAATGGTATCTGCGAACAAATACACCGACTGAAATACGAATGAAAAATTACGCATTAGACTGTTCATGCTATAGTCTTTTACATTCACGCCTCCAAGTGTCACTTCCCCGGAATCTACATCCCAAAATCTGGCAATCAGATTGCAAAGTGTTGATTTTCCTCCACCAGACGGTCCAACAATTGCTGTCGTCGTTTTCTGTGGGATAGAAAGTGATACATCATCAATAATCTTCCGTTTGTCATAGGAAAATGAAACGTTAGAAAGTCTGATATCGTAATTTTCCGGCTGTATTTCTTTACCGTCGATATCCATGGTATCCAGCTCCAATATTGCATTTGCTTTATCTACACATACGCTTACCACATGTAAAAGAGATGAATAATTCCCTGCACATTCCAGACTGGCATAAAGCATAAATGCTGAGATTGTCATACCAATTGCATAGACCGCACTCATAGTTCCATTAATATAAAAATATGCACTGCATGCTACGATTACCGCACCTGTGATTTTTGTTATGACGCTTTGCAGAAAATGATAGGGCACAAACAGCATTTCCATCTTTGTATTGATCTTTTCACATGCTTCATTTGCATCATTTAATCTTTTCGCCTGTTTCCCAAGCAAGTTATATGATTTAACTTCTGATATTCCCTGCAGATACTCCATGATCTGGTTTACAAGCTCCGTATCGCATACCACTTTTTGCTCTGAATCTTTTTTCCCTGCATTCTGCATTACAGAATTGACACCAAGGAAAATAAGCACTCCTGCTGCAGCGATCAGTCCAATTCTCCAGTCAAAAATAAACAGCATAAGAATGATCATTGATGTTTCCAGAATTCCCTGCATTGTCAGCATAACCACTCTCGCAGCCACATCGCCAAGTATTTCCATTGTATTGGTTGTAATGGAAGAAATTTCCCCGATACTATTGGAATTGAAATACCCCATCGGCAGATATCGCAGATGTTCTGCAATCTTGATTCTCATAAAAGCACTTACATTATATCCTCCCTCTGTCTGAAGCACTGTAGAGTATCTCTTGCAGATTACGTCGACTACAATTGCAAGAACCATAATCGCAACGGAGCCTCCAATATATTTTCCTGTCGGTTTCCCACTCAGCAGACCAATCAGTATGTACATAATAGCCGGAATCTTCATTGCTGAGGCAAGAGCCTCTATGAGTCCGATCACTATCGACAGTTTAAATTTATTGCCATTTTCCCTGCCTGAAAAACGAAAGAATTTTGCCAGAATCCCAAACATATCATTCTCCCTCCTTCACCGTATCTTTTACAGAAATATGGGCATTCCACATTTCCTTATAAAGCGGGCATGACACCAGAAGTTCCTCATGTGTGCCATGTGCTGTTACATTTCCATCATTTACAACAAAAATCTGGTCACTGTCCTTAACAGTAGAAAGTCTGTGTGCTATTACGATCAGGGTCTTCCCTGCTACCAGTTTTGCGATAGAATTCTGCAGAATTGCCTCATTTTCCGGATCTGTGTAGGCAGTTGCCTCATCAAGGATCACGATCGGAGCATCCTTTAACATTGCTCTTGCAATGGAGATACGCTGCCTCTCGCCTCCTGACAGATGTCCTCCTGCGCCTCCTACAACCGTATCAAATCCATTCTCCAGCTGCATGATAAATTCATAGCATCCGCTTTTCTTTGTCACCTCGATGATCTGTTCATCTGTAGCCTCCGGATTTCCCTGTCTGATATTTTCACCTACCGTTTCATTGAACAGATAATTATCCTGTGCAACATATGCAATTTTCCGATTAAAATCTGCAAGCGACATTTCTTTGACATCAACTCCACCGATTTTAATACTTCCGGAATCCACATCCCACAGGGACGCAATCAGCTTTGCGATGGTCGACTTGCCGCTTCCGGAAGGTCCTACGATTGCATTTACCGTTCCTGCTTTCAACTCCATAGTTACGCCATGCAAAATCTCTTTGTCGTGATAACCAAATCTGACATCTTCAAGAGTAACGGAGTTATCTTTTGGAACACTTTTACTTTTCTCTGGACGTTCAAGCTCCGGCTGTTCCAGAATTCCTGCCACTTCACCAACAATCACTCCGATCTTGCCAAGATCATCTGTATAGGAACCCACTGTGATCAACGGTCCAACGATTCCAAGTGATAAAATAATGCAGATGACAAAATCTGAAATCGCAAGTGTTCCATTGGCTACATAATGTGCCCCAAACGGCAATACCGTAAGAAGCGTATAAGGTGTGACCACCATCATCAGTGCATGAAAGATCGAACACCGTTTCATCCAGGAAATAAAGGAATCCGCATATTCAAAAGCCGCCTTTGTAAATTTGGCATAAGAACTTTCAGTCTTTCCAAATGCCTTTATTACTTCGATCCCGTCAATATATTCCACTGCCGCATCATTCAGATCTTTTGTTGTCTGAACCGTTCTCTCGAAGCTTGGTTTATAATCCAGCATCATTCCAAAATAGGAAAGAAATCCCACTATAACCGGCACCAATGACCAGAGTGCCAGTCCCCAGTCTGTCAGGAAGAAATAAATCAAAATCACAATCGGTGCCAGCAGATTGGACGTGAATTCCGGGACAATATGCGCCAGTGTAGTCTCGATACTGTCGATTCTTTCCACCATAATATTTTTAAATGTACCGGAAGGTGTGTCTTTCACATAGCCAAGAGGTACCCGCGCCAGCTTGTCACAGCAGGATTTTCTTATATTTGCAAGTACTACAAACGTTGCTTTATGTGACAATGTTGTCGAAAGTGAATGAAGCAGTTCTGCAATGATAAACGATAATGCAATGAAAACTGCTTTTGCAAGATATGGTTCAAACTCCTTTTCACCACTTAAAAACAGCTTAACTACATCTGCAATGATAAAATACGGAAAAATCTTAAAAATCACATTTCCTATTGCAAGTAACACACTCCACACATAGGCAATTCTTTTTTGTCCGGCCCATGTCAGGATCCAGCTGACTGCCGACTTCTTTTTTTCTTTCACATCTGTTCACTCCTTACGTTTGTTTTATTGTTTTACCTTCTGTTAGTTTGTACTAACCAACATATAATAAAATAGGTGGTTTACTGGCATCAACCACCTGATATTATTATCCTGTCTGAACTTTATTCAGAAATCCAGAACCTGCAACACACATAACCTATTCAGAATTCCTGCATCAGTTATACTGGAAATTCAATATTCCACAATCGTTCCCAGCCACCTGTATTAAATTCTTTCAGTTGATGTACATTTTTCTTTGCAGTCTCCCTGTCTATATCATGCTCAATGATCTGAAATACTGATGAAAAAAATCCCGTATAGATCATATGCATAAGACTTTCCTCTACAATCGGTATTTTCACCCCATTCTCTTTCATCTTTTCCATATAATTCAGGCTGGACTTCATTTCCCGCTCTACCATATTGTGTATGAATAATTCAAATTTTCCACTGTCTCCGCATTTCAACAATAATCTGAAATTATCATAATAATCATAGATATAATCAACCATCTGCTCCATCCCATCACTGGATGTATCCGACATATTCCTTGTCTGGTCACTGGCAGAAAGCTTTTCAAACTCCTCAACGATCTGGTCATAAATCTGATAAATATGTTCCATATAGGGATCCGTCAGTGCATCAAAAAGTGCCTCTTTCGTCGGATAATACTTGTAAAATGCACCCGTAGTAAGTCCTGCATCTTTTACAATGTTTCTTAAAGATGCTCCGGTCAGACCATCTTTCAGGAAATGTTTTCTGGCTGTATCTAGTATTTTTTTTTGTGTATCTTCTGCTTTCGTCGACATTCTTTTCGTATCCTCAAAATTTTCTTTTCATAAATATAACAGTGTTATATAGCGCTGTTATATTTTAACTCATTATAGGAATTTGTCAAGTCTGCTCTTTAGATTTTTTATTTTCCCTTGTATTCAGTTTCCACTTAGCAGATACTGGTCCTATGTCAAGAAAAAGTACAAATTAAATGTTCATAGATCAGAAATCTGTATCTCTTTCTAAGTTTTTCAGCATATGGCATCCACAACCGTTGTTTGATATGGGAATTTTTGCTGAAAAATATCATATTCTTTCTTGAAATCTCTGTTATTGCTCATAATTGTTATCCTCCTTAACTTTCGCTTTCACACTCTCTTTAATTACTCGACAAACTGTTAAGGAAACAATCGGAGTTGCTGTAATCGAAAAAGCAGCCTTGAGTTCTGATAAAAACTGCCCTTTCGTTTACATCAATTTCGATTTTACCTTGGTGAACAAAGTCGCGTCCCTTTAGCCGATAGCTATGTGGATTCAATCGTTGCTCTTTTCCTTAGGTCTCCCATTTCTGTTTCCGTTCTCCTTTGTCATTTACATACGAATAAATTACATTGTATTTTCCATTTCGTTCTCTTATTGATGCCATATCACTGTATGCTCCTTTCCAGATTCCGCTGTTCCAGCCATGCCTCAAAATCCTCTCTACTAATCCGGACACGGCCTCCTACTTTTATCACTTTAAACTTTCCTTTATCCGCCCATTTATTGATCAGGCTTCTGCTGACTTTTGCCAGATATGATGCTTCATCAAATGTAAGATACCCAAGATTTCCATTACTTCCTCTGACTCCAGTCTGTGACAATTTCTTCCGCCGGAAATTTGCCAGAGCGATATTCTGTTCCTGAGCAAGTTCTTCATAATCATTTGCCGGGTCCAGATGAAACTGATCCTGTCCTTCCAGGAATTTTTGAAAGTTCTCTTTTGTGATGCGTTTCTTTTCTGCAATCACAATCGTTTCAAAAAAATGGCTATACTTCGGATTTCTCAAGATCTGATACACCTGCGATCTGGTCAAGCCAAGAAGTCTTGCCATTTCTGGAAAGAATCTTTCGGAATCCGTTTCCAGTAATCTACCACTACGACTTCCATATTGTTTTTGTTGATCAGGTCATAAACAACGGTGTCATCAATCTCAAGAATTTCAGCTATTTCTGGTACAGAATATGACCACGCTTTTAATTCCTTTCCTGGCTCTTCACCGGTCACCTTATGATATTTAATCTGATTGGCATACCATTTTTCAAAACTGGCGATATTGATTCGCATCTTTCCGGCAATCTCTTTAGATTCAAAAACATTTTTATGTACCAGCCAGTATCGATCTGTCTTTTTTAATCCCAGCAGCTTTCCCATTTCCGGCACTGTCATCCATGTTTTTATTCTTCCAGCTTATCCAGCCAGTCATCAAAACTCTTTTTGAAGATACGATACTTCCCGCCATCCAACTGGATCCAGCGAAATTCTTTCTTCTTTAAAAGATTATAGACTGTCGGTCTGCTGACTCCCAATATCTCCTGTAATTCCTGAACTGTATAACATCTTTTTTCTGACATATCTTCATCCTCTTTTCTATAAAATATGTAAGAAAAATAATTCCTTCATATATCGAAAGGGACAGCACATGTTTAACAGCGGTCAAAAATACTTTTTTTGCATTACTTTTTCCAAATCAAAAAAGAGCATACGGATTTCTCCATACACTCTATAAAAAGTTCATAATTAAATACACCTCTGTCTCTACAACAAAATATTTTTACTTAATGAAACTGAAATTTATCATATTTTACCAAGTAATTCCACAATCCCTGCTACTACAAATGCAACCACCAAATACAGTACAGTAGCCGCCCCTCGTTTTACCAACACAGTCTTCCAAGGCTTTACATACGGAATTCCTTCCATACCATCTATATGCCAGATTCTGCTGTGCTCCACCCATAATCTGTCAATCACAATACCATCAAACCAGTTCATGACCACAAGAAAAAGACAGGCTTGAAGATATGCCGTTTTAAAATCCATAACATGATTCCAAACAGAAATAATCAAAATCAGAGCCACAAATATAATAATACAAAATGGTATCATAAACCACTTTGACCTTTTCATCACAGTTTCTTTATCAGCAATTCCACGTTTCTGTGCTTCTTCTATATATTCTTTTGGATAAAAATATAAACAGTTACGCCCGTCGTTCCTCACTGCACATTTTATCAGTGATGCATACAGCAGACAGTACAATACATTTTGCAACAATAATAACATTTTTCTGATACCTTCTTTCAAAATACCAATTCAGGTAATCTATCTGTCTCAATAATTTTTTTGAGCATTCTGGCAAATCCTTCCGGATTTTGGATTTGATACTGCATATGGTTAAATCCCTCAAAAACGGGAAAGTTACCGTGTATATAGGTCTGCATCACTGCATTTCTATATTTAAAATGTTCTTCTATACTTCCAAATTCCCAAAATGTATGTTTCTGCAATTCTTCTGACAGTTCTGGAAATGGTTTATCTTCCAAGCTGTCTGCCAGCTGTCTTCTCAGATTCCCATATGTCAAGTTCTTCCCTGCCTCTATAAAATAGGGTTTAATTTTGTCATCGTCACACCACATGATTCTCTTTAGTGTCTTTCCTTTTGACCAATATAAACTTTTCATTGCTATATATAAGAACGGGACCATGATTCTGCGAGTTGCTTTTCCAATCTGGGCAAACTGTCCGCCATCAAAAAAAACATGCTTTACCGTTATTTTTGTCTCTGTCAGGAATGCCATGGCAAGATCTGCACCAATCGAAGATGCAACTGCAAGTTCTATCTCTTTGATTCCATGATTTTCCAGAAATCGTACAATTTGCTGTATTTCATCTCTTTTACTTTGATATCTCTGCCCAGAGCAATACACGGTTGATGTTGGCATAATACAGTAATATTTTTCTTTCATTTTCTCTGCAACCGGCATACTACTTTCCCCAATTACTCCCATTGCATGGAAAAACAAGATGACTGGATTTGATTTATTTCCTATTGTTTTAAATACCATACTTATACCTTCTATCTACTACAATATGTTTATGGTTAATATCCCTTACAGCCAGTAAGGAATTATCCA
>ENA-ORVC01002994-ORVC01002994.1-human-gut-metagenome-genome-assembly--contig:-NODE-2994-length-10056-cov-3.056694_pt1 | contig 10056 bp, 3 predicted proteins | sample MGYA00242092_ERZ509234 | MGnify/ENA primary metagenome ERZ509234 (study PRJEB26280, sample SAMEA2338800) | human gut metagenome | biome: human gut; feature: human-associated habitat; material: faeces... | reverse complement strand
TCATTTCTTAATTCTTAATTCTTAATTCTTAATTTATAAATAGATTTCCCCAAAGAACTCCGGACAATGGAAGTTCGGAGAAGGAAGATCAATCGGACTCCAACTTACGAAATGCGGAAATTCCGTATCGTCCGCACATTTATAGAAGTTGCCCATTATCTTTTCCGGTAGGTTGTCAGGATCGAGGCCCATCAACCGGAAAGGAATGGCAACCACCAACTCCCAGCTATAAACCCCCAGTTTCTCTGTAAAAGCGACATGAGGAAGACTTGAAAAACGACGTATCGAAGCATACTCTTCGGGGGTCAGAGATTTCTTCGAATCACGCGATTCCCGATAGGAAGCATCACATGTTCCGATACAATTAAACTCGAAATTGTAGTAATTGGGATCATTCACCCGCTTCATAAAAAACTCCACGCAACTATCTTGATAGACAGGTGAACCATCCGTTTCATAAAGAGCTTTCAATGAATTGCCTTTTACAAAGTAACGAATATACAGATTCACTTTCGATCTTGCGATATCGAAAGCCACGATAGGCTTATAGGAATATTCCTCCCAGTTAATCACATCGATCGACTCTCGCTGGGCCTTTTCCATCAAAAAGCCTACGGACGACAGATCCAGTACGTCCAGCGTTTCCAAATAAGGGACTTTCAGTTTCTTCATTATCAATTATAGATTTGGAGTAATGGTAAATGTAAATAAGAAGTCAGCAATACGGATAAAGCTCCGATTATAGCCAAGACAATAATGACCGATCCCACAATCCTATTCAATAACCATATACCTCGCACGTTAAACCATTTCTTCAACTTAGCAACTATATAAGTGATTCCGAACCACCAGAGAACAGCCCCCACCCCAATAAAAGCAATGCCACCCGACAGCATCCAAACAGAATGTTCCGGCAAGACAAAACCAAAGCGGGCAAACAAACCAATATATAGCAATACGATTAATACGTTGCTAAAGGTAAGAAGAAAAGCTGTAATAAAATCCTGAGTGAAAGATAACTTTTTCTCCCGTTGTTTTCTAAGATTCCGGACAGGATTGGATTGGAAAATATAATAGCCGAAAATACCCAATACGATACTGCCGATCAATTGCAAAGGAGCCTGATTCGCCTCCACAAAGTTCACCACAACTCCCATCCCCAAGCAAGTCAGTGCAGCGTAGATCACGTCTGACAGAGCAGCCCCTAATCCGGTAACAAACCCATGCCAACGTCCTTTGTTCAGCGTTCGTTGTATGCACAGCATACCGATCGGACCCATCGGGGCGGAAACCAGTACGCCAATAACAATTCCTTTACTTATCAATCCCAGCATTATCCTTCTATTTTCTGCCTAATGATTTGCAAAGATAACGCAAACCGGGAGCAGAATAAAATGAACTCGTCCATTTTTACATAAAAAACACCTGCAGGAATGTTTTTTAGATTACCTACAGGCGTTTTCACACTTTATGTAAAAAGGCTATTTAGCTTTTTCCTTTTCCAATATAGCTTTCAACTTTGCAACGATTTCGGGATGTTCGGCCGCCAGATTCTTCTTTTCTCCGATGTCCTGCTTCAGGTTGTAAAGCTGTTCTTCCTTGCTGTTGCCCAACTCGATATTCGTCAGTTTAGCATAAGCAGCACCATTACTCGGAGCTATGTACTTCCATTCGCCGTCGGAGACAGAAAGAGAACCGGCAACTTCGACCACATAGTCGCGCCCTTTCAAGTCCTTCCCCAAGAATGCGTCCAGATGATCCCGGCTGTCAGGACCGGCCCCTTCTTCGAGCGGCTTGCCCATCAGGCTTGCCATGGAGGCATACAGGTCGATCTGTGATACCAATGCGTCGGAGACTCCCGGTTTTACCTGAGCCGGCCAGCTCACAATCATCGGAACACGCGTACCGGCTTCGAAGATACTGTATTTACCACCACGGAACGGCCCCCAGGGTCTATGTTCGCCCAACAATTCCACAGCCCGGTCTGCATAACCATCATCCACAACAGGACCGTTGTCGCTACTCAACACGATCAAGGTGTTTTCGGCAATACCGGCTTTTTCGAGTGCGCCCATTATTTCGCCTACGGTCCAGTCGAATTGCAACAAAGCGTCGCCACGAGGGCCCATGCCGCTCTTGCCGACAAAACGGGGATGCGGCCAACGGGGAACGTGCGCGTCGTTGGTTCCGACATACAGGAAAAACGGTTCATCTTTGTGGTTTTCAATAAATCGGACAGCTTTGCAAGTGATGCTGTCTGCAATGTTTTCATCTTCCCACAAGGCCTGCTTGCCCCCTTTCATGTAGCCGATACGCGAAATGCCGTTCACGATCGCCATATCATGCCCATGGTTCGGACTCGGTTTCAATTTGGTAAGCAATTCCGGATGGTCTTTTCCCAACGGTTCGCCAGGGAACGGTTTTTCATAGCTCACTTCAATCGGATCATTCGGATCAAGATTAATCACCCGGTCGTTTTCCACAAAAACACACGGCACACGGTCACCGGTAGCGGCCATGATAAATGAATAATCAAACCCGATATCATTTGTGCCCGGTTTCAAAGGCTTGTTCCAATCCTGTTCACCTCCCTTGTCGCCAAGTCCCAAATGCCATTTACCTACCACCCCCGTACTATATCCTGCCTCTTTGAACATATCCGCCATTGTATAACGTTCCGGACGAATGATAGACGCGGCATCTCCGTCTGCAATTCCCGTTCCTTCCTTACGCCAAGCGTATTCACCGGTCAGCATAGCATAACGGGAAGGCGTACTTGTAGCGGCAGCACTATGCGCATTTGTAAAACGTACTCCCATCTTTGCCAAACGCTCTACATTAGGAGTGTGAATCGTCTTCGCTCCATTGCAACTCAAATCACCATAGCCTATGTCATCGGCATAAATAAAGACTACATTCGGACGGTTTATCTGTCTTTCCTGAGCAGATGTCTGAGAAACCAGACAAGAGGTTAAAGCCAAAGGCAATATACCATAATAATATTCTTTTTTCATCTTATGTTCTGAAATAATAGGTTATCTGTATTAAGGAGCTACTGTGACTCCGATCTCATTCATTTCTACTTTAGCAATGGTGGCAGCAGGCGTTGTAGCCTCCAGTTTGATGAAACGCGCCTGTACGCCTTTGTTGAAAGTAACCGTTTGCGGCAGAGGATTGTGCATGATATTGCTAAACTCACCATTGGTCGGCACCTCCGCCCAACTCTTCCCATCCGTACTTACATAGAACTTATACTGAAAAGCCATTGTCGGTTTTGCTTCCGCCTTCAAGGGAGCGTATGTAAAGGCTGACAGCTGCACCATCTTTCCCAAGTCAATCGTCAACGGAGAAGCAGCCACCTGTTTCCATTCTTTACGAGGTAAGTCATTCCAACTTTCCGTCTGATTATCTTCCTGCAACGGTGTTGCATAGAACGCGCCGACCTGACTGATATGAGCCGACAACCGGCATTCATTGATTTTCACTTTCAGTTGACTGGCCTTTACTGCCGGAAAACGCAGCAAACGTTTGTAGCCTACGGTAGTACCCTGTCCGACTTCCTGCCATCCCTGTTCGGTCAACACCTCTATGGCAAAGGATTCAACCCGTTGTCCTTTAGCGATATCTTCCTGAAGCATTACCACATTGATTTCCGATTCCGATTTCAAAGAATAAATCTTCTCACTTCCCGAAACCGCATTCCACTCTTTCCGACCTTTCACTACACGATTGTCTGCAAACACTCTTTTCCGGTAAGCAGCAAAATCTTTCAGTCGCTTCACATCGGCCTCGTGAATCAGACCTCTGCGGTCAGGAGGAATATTCAATAAAAGTACTGAGTTATATCCTACCGATTGGAAATAGATATCCGACAAATGTTTCAACGACTTCACTTTCGTATCTTCTTCCGCATGATAGAACCATCCCGGACGAATAGAAACATCCACTTCCGACGGATACCAGAAAAGTTCCGTAGCCTCCGCCAACATCGAACGGCTTCCCAAATCTTTCGCTTTGCTGAATACGCCCAAACGTTTGTTATTCTCCTCCGAACGGGTGTAAATGCCCGGAGTAAGCACCGTCGCACTCCATTCAGTTTCACGTCCCAAACCTTTTTCATTACCAACCCAACGCACATCATCGCCCATTATTGCCATCACAGCCTTCGGTTGCAGACGCTGAATCGTTTTATAGAAAGCTTCCCAGTCATATACCTGCTTCCTTCCGTTCGGTCCCTCCCCATTCGCTCCGTCAAACCAAACTTCGTGTACCTCCCCATAATTGGTAAGCAACTCTGTCAATTGACGGATAAAGAAGTCGTTATATCGGGGAGAATCTCCATAACATTCCGCGTTACGATCCCAAGGAGAAAGATAAACGCCAAACTTCATATCATATTTATCGCAAGCCTTACGCAATTCCCTTACTACATCGCCTTGTCCTTTTTTCCAAGGAGAAGAAGCTACGGAATGTTTGGTGGTAGCCGTAGGCCAAAGACAAAATCCATCATGATGTTTTGCCGTCAACAGCACCATCTTGAAACCAGCTTCTTTAAGAGTACGAACCCATTGTTCCGCATTCAGTTCGGATGGATTAAACAGCGCCGGATCTTCTTTTCCATCTCCCCATTCACGTCCGGTAAAGGTATTGATACCAAAATGGAGAAAAGCAGTCAACTCCATTTGTTGCCAAGACAACTGCTGGGGAGTAGGGATTAATCGCGCAGCCATATCTACCTTTTGCTCCAAAGTCGCATTTTGAGGAAACTCAAGATGTTTCACATAATAATTCTCTTTTTTCTGCGCCTGTCCTGCCGACTTCACCGGATAAAGAGTGAATTCAAAACTCTGTTTTTTTAACGGAACCAAATACTGAGGCAATACTCCGGGACCACAAGTAGCTGTTCCTACGCCAGCCTGCTCTGCATCCAAATGCACAGTCACCAGTCCGTCACGTTCCAACTCATTAATATGACGGGCTTTCTCCAATAATACATCCGAGAAAGGAACTATGCTAAACTGGAAAGGACGATTTGAATCGATAAAGATTCCTTCACCGGAACGATCGGTGAATTTCGTCCAACGCACATCTGTACGGTTACCGGTAGATTGCGGAGTGACATAATAGTGGAACATCCGTTCGGGTGTTGTCTGATATAAGCCAATTTTACCTGACTGGCCACGGTCAGCATACGTTTCATTGTCACCACGTCCCAAATAAGAAACTTGATCGTAAGTATCCGCCACACGGAAAGTCAGTCCCAGACGTGCCATAGACTTGACAATCGCTGTATCCGGTTGGAAAGTAGTACGTATCTTTAATGCACCGCTCTTATCAAGCATATAGATAAAGTCGGCAGTTCCCACTTTCTGACCTTTTGCATTAAGAAGCTCGATAGTCGCAGTTGTCGTATTCTTCCCTTCTTTCAATGAGGTCACCTTTTGAGTCAGATTATCCAATCCCGCTTTACGCCACAAGCGAGCTCCGTTCTTGTCACGGTTATCATTATCCGTAGCCGGACGGAAAAGACTAAGAGTGATCGGAGTAGCCAACAGTTCCTTACCATCCAAAGCAAGAGAAGTAAGCGCTCCCGTTTCTTTATCCACCGTGAAAGCCGTCTCACCCGCTTTTTGCGGACGATAGCCCGTATAATTCTTATTGCCGACAATAACGAACTGATCGTATGCCACTTCCCAATCTTCGGCTATCATCGGAGAAGCTTCCCTACGTGTCCAACTAATATTCAGATAAGCCTCACGGACTGTCTTCGGCAAAATCACATTTCCTAACGACACGTCTATGGTAGCGTGTGGTTCACAGTCTAAGACTTTCGTACCTTCTGCAATTTTCTCTCCATTATCAGCCGTCACATTCCAATGAAGTTCATATTCGTTCAGGTTAGAGAAGTCGTACCAGTTCTTGATACGAAGTTTCATGTTCTTCGGACTCAGCAGAGTTGCTTTTATATTCTGATACACTTTCTTCACTTCGAGCAGATGAGGATGTGGCTGACGGTCGGCATTCACCAAACCGTTACAGCAGAAGTTGCCGAAGCTTGGTATTCCTTCCGGTCCGTAATCACCGCCATACGTCCAATACCATTTGCCGTTCTTGTCTATTTCACGGAAAGACTGATCCACCCAGTCCCAAACATTACCGCCTTGTGCCATTGGTTCGTTTTCAAAAACATCCCAATAGTCTTTCAATCCACCACAACTGTTACCCATCGCGTGCAAATATTCGCAAAGGATGAAAGGACGGTAAATATCCTTTTTCGCTACATACGCTTTTATCTCATCTACACTACGGTACATACGGCAATAAATATCCGTATTGTAATTCAGTTCGGCACGTTCATATTGAACAGGACGAGTCTTGTCCACCGATTTCAGCCAATCGTATGTACGTTCAAAGTTGATACCGTTTCCGGCCTCATTGCCCAATGACCAGATAACAATAGCGGGATGATTCTTCGAACGCTCGTACATACGATGTGTACGGTCCATGTGCGCAGTCAGCCAAGTGCTGTCTTTAGCAAGAGAAGCAGGACCGTAGCCCATTCCATGTGATTCGATGTTAGCCTCATCAATCATATACAATCCGTAACGGTCGCAAAGCTGATACCAATAAGGATGAGTAGGATAATGAGAATTGCGTACCAGGTTGATATTATGCTCTTTCATCAGCTTAATATCCAGTTCCATCAGTTCCTTACTTACGGTACGTCCCAATTGGGAATGTTCGTGACGGTTAGTCCCCTTTACCAATACCGGCACACCGTTGATACAAAAACGCCCGTTCTTGATTTCCGAAGTACGGAAACCGACTTCACAACCGGTCAGTTCGGTTACTTTCCCTTGTGCGTCTTTCAGCTCAAGCACCAGTGTGTACAAATTAGGATATTCGGCACTCCACGGTTTTACATTAGGAATCTTCTTCTCTTCAAATGCTATAAAATTACTCAATCCACGGGATTTGATATTGATAACATCCTTCAGAACGGCTTTGCCGAAGGTATCCTTCAGTGTATAAGCAATCGAGCTTGCCGTAGAAGACGGACCTTCTACCGTCACTTCAAGTCCGAAAAGTCCGTCTTTGTACGTTTCCTTATCCAAAGAGGCATTCAGTTTGTAGTCGGCGATATATTGTTTTGGTGTACTGTAAAGATACACATCCCGCTCGATACCGCTCAAACGCCACATATCCTGACATTCCAGATAAGCACCCGAACTCCAACGGTAGACTTCCAAAGCTACTACGTTCTCTCCTTCGGTCAATACCTCTGTAATATCCCATTCAGCCGCAGTTTTCGAACCTTGATTATATCCGAGCAATTTACCGTTCACCCATACATAATAAAAAGAGATTACCCCCTCGCAGCAAAGTACTACCCTACGTCCTTTCCAATCGGCAGGCACTTTGAAAGTACGGCGATACGAACCGACTTCATTTTCGGCATGAGGCACTAACGGCGGATTCTTCTTGAAATTGAACATCTTATCATCGAACTCATACGTCTCATTGACGTAGATAGCTGTTCCGTATCCCTGCCGTTCCCAATTTCCGGGCACATTGATGTCAGCCCAACCTCCTGTATAATAAAAAGGTTGATAAAAGTCTTTCGGACGGTTGTCCGGGTTCTTCACCCAATGGAACTTCCATTTCCCGTTCAAAGACATATAATAAGGAGATTGCTCATAGCCTCCCGGCTTCTCAATATCGGAAGCATTGGCATAAGGCCATACATAAGTGTGAGGAGCGAGTTTATTCAGTCCTACAGCATACTGGCTTTGCCATTCGGGCAACGGCTGTTTCTGTGCCGAAGCAAAAACAGTAGCAGTCAGTCCTGCCAATAAGAGTAAAAAAGTTCGTTTCTTCAGGTTCTTCATGGTTATTGTTATGACTATGTTGTACTATTCAATAATGATCTCATCAAAATATACTCTCGATTCCTGTCCCGGACGAACATGGTCGGCAGGACATTCCCCCGCTCCATTCACCGTTACACGAATATACCTTGCCTCCGTTCCTTTCATATCCATAGAAAGGTCTTCAATATAGGTGCCTTCACGGAATATTTCTTCAGGAGTGTAGTTCAATCCGGTTACGTCACGATAAGATTTATTATCGTCTGATACAGTTATACGTATTGATTTCGGTTTATGTACGCCCATACCATAGTTCGTGATACAACCGATTGTAAAAGTATTCATTTTTTCCTTCTGCTGCAAATCTATGGTAAAAGAAATAAGGTCGTTCTTGTCCCAACAGCACCATTCAAAGTCAGTCTGTTTCAGGCTTCCACGAACACCATTGAGCATAAGCATCTCATTCTGTTTATTTCCAAGTATCGTCTTAGCAGTCGCTTTGTTCCACGTAATCGGCAATACAAGCGTCTTTCCCATCTGCACACCTTCTGCAAAGGTAGCACATTTAATGAGTTGAGTCCCTGTTACAATCAGTGAGTCTGAATACACAGAAGAATTTGCCACAGGTTCACTGCCATCAATAGTATAGCGAATCTCTACATCGGGACGAATACATTCCAGATTTAACTTCAACCCACCATTTTCCGGTGTTACTTTATGCTGAATATTGTACATCGAACGGGCATAGACAATACCTTTTTCTGCAATATGCCCGTTATACCGGTCCATAGCTTGCAGGAACGAAGCCCAATCTTTCTTTTCCGGTTGTGTCCACGCTACTTCCGCCACCGCTGCCAGACGAGGGAACAAAAGATAATCCACATCTTCCGGTTTATTGCAGAATTCCGTCCACATAGAACCTTGTACCCCCATCAGCAATGAAGCATATTCCGGTTTCCAGTCTTTTTGTACCGGTTCATAGTCATATACATCTTTCAATGTATTATTGCCGAAATATGTCAAAGGTTCGAACCATTGCGGCCCTTGATAACGAATCAGATACATGATACGTGCCGGAGTCATAATGAAACGGTGTCCCTTTTCCGCAGCTTTCAGTGCAGCCTTGCCATATCCCTGCCAACCAAGAATAATAGAGCCTTCCGGCAAGAAACTACTGTTAGTCAGTTCATCCCAACCAATCACTTCACGACCTTTACTACGTACATAGTCACTTATCCGCTGCATAAAATAGCCTTGAAGGTCTTCTTCATTAGCCAAGCCTTCTTTCTTCATACGAGTCTGACACAACGGACATTTTTTCCAATGTGTCTTTTGAGCTTCATCGCCTCCGATATGGATATAACGGGAAGGGAATAACTCCATAATCTCATCCATCACATTCTGCAAAAAAGTGAAAACACTGTCATTTCCGGCACAAAAGATGATTTCTGAGTTTCGTCCTCCCAAACCGGGCAATACACCGATATAGTCCTTCACTACCGGACAAGCCAATTTCGGATAAGCCGTCAATGCAGCGTTACTATGGGCAGGCATATCTATCTCCGGCACAATCTCGATCTGGCGTTCGGCCGCATAAGCTACCATTTCCTTTATATCTTTTTGCGAATAGAAACCTCCTATCGGAGTCGGTTCTCCGGATTTCGGATTACGCCGGGCCGGAAACGGAACGTCCATACGATCCACTCTCCATGCGCCAACCTCAGTCAAACGAGGATACTTCTTTATTTCTATGCGCCAGCCGTTGTCATCTGTCAGATGGAAATGCAGTTTATTTATCTTCAACATCGACATACAGTCAATGATACGCAAAACGTTCTCTTTAGGAATAAAAAAACGTGATGCATCCAGTAACAAGGCACGGTACTCAAAACGGGGTTCATCCTGAACATTCATGGCAGGAATGCTCCACTTCTCTTTTTTATCCGACAGACTTTCTCTTTCGATAGATGCGGGAAGTAATTGCCGGATAGTTTGCAAAGCATAAAAGAATCCCTTATCACCGGAAGCCTTAACGATAATTTCCTCTGGAGAAACTTCCAATGAATATGCTTCGCTCTTTAAAGAAGCATCCGTTACAAACCGAACATCCCCCTTTTCCGTAGCGCCCACAACCAACTTGGGAGTAAAACCGGCTGCATTGGTAAATCGGGAAATAAGACTGGCTGCC
>ENA-ORVC01002989-ORVC01002989.1-human-gut-metagenome-genome-assembly--contig:-NODE-2989-length-10066-cov-2.488163_pt1 | contig 10066 bp, 9 predicted proteins | sample MGYA00242092_ERZ509234 | MGnify/ENA primary metagenome ERZ509234 (study PRJEB26280, sample SAMEA2338800) | human gut metagenome | biome: human gut; feature: human-associated habitat; material: faeces... | reverse complement strand
GCTGCACAGTTTGTATGGATTAAGGTGTGCAGCCGTCTAATCTTTTTCCTTTTTTATGTTCTCCACGCCCCTAATCCAAGCTGTGGCTGCACAGTTTGTATGGATTAAGGTGTGCAGCCGTCTAATCTTTTTCCTTTTTTATGTTCTCCACGCCCCTAATCCAAGCTGTGGCTGCACAGTTTGTATGGATTAAGGTGTGCAGCCGTCTAATCTTTTTCCTTTTTTTAGGCTCTCCACGCCCCTAATCCAAGCTGTGGCTGCACAGTTTGTATGGATTAAGGTTTATAATTTCCGCTTTCCGTAAACTCCGTGCCGATTGCATACAGTCCGAACGGCTCGTTCAGTTCTTCATTGCGGTATGAAAAACGGACTTTATCAACTCTTTTTATCCTTATTTTTCTTCCTATTGTTCGTGGGGAAGTATCGGACGAAAAGTTAATCTTTCCGAAGTCGATATATGAAAAATCAAAGTATCTTGCCTTTGCGCCGCTGTCAAACAGTTTTTTCCATATTCCCTTTATCTCCGCCCACACCTCATAGCCTGTCGATATGGCAGGGGCAATCTGTGCGGAAAGATATTTAAAGTTTTTCTTCTTATAAAACAGTTCGCCGTCAAGGGCGTTTGTGTCCCATCGTGCTTTTATCGGCTCTCCGTTGTCGTTATATGAAGTCTGCAAATGCTTATCGGTATAAAACTTCATTATCTCTCCCGTATGCGTTCCGAAGCAAAGAGTATTGTTCTCCGTAAATACAACACTGATGTTGGGTATCTCCCAGTAGTAGCACTCATACTGGAAACTGCTGTACGGATTGTTTTTCTCATATACCTTTTGCAGACCGTCGAGAAGATACATTCTTTTAGGCGTTGCCAGTACATAGAAGTCATTGTAAGTACAGGCGTATGCATTTTCCAAATCCTCCTCCATAAGCGCGTTACGGATATAGAAAGACCTTTCCTGCGTATATTTTTCCCCTGTGATGTCCTGCGCTGTGATAGCGTATATCCCAAGTTTTGTAGCAAACAGACTTTCGTTGAGATATGCAAAGTTATAACGCCCTACCGCACCTATTCCTTGTATAGTATTTACTATTCTGAATGAGGCACGTTCTTTCTTTTCGGATGTAGTATATTCACCATATCTCATTATTACATTACGCCCATCAGCTCCATCAGATTTATGAGTCGCTAAATAGTTGCCTACCAATGAATACCCGACAGTTTCATTAGAATCAAGACCTATGGTAGAATAGCTCAAATCTCCAAAAAAAGTAAAGTCTTCGATTGATTCGGTTTTTGATGTTTCATCTTTATTAGTATCTTTTATCAAGTTGCTTTTGAACCCGCTGAACCAGTCTCGATTGGGATATTTAGGATTACCTCCTACAAAAAGCCTGTCAGTTGCACCACCTACACCATATATTATGGATATTGTGCATTTATTAATTATATCTACATAATCTTCTATTACTTTTGAAGCCGTTATTCTCACATTATCTCTTGCCATTGATATAGGTTTTGCCGGAGCTGTTGTAAATGTTACCGTTCCCAATTTTAAGTCAACCTTATAATCCGTATCGACTTTTTTCGTTATCCAGTCTCCGTCACTGTTTAATATCTCCACCTTATCAACGGAATTAAGTTCATCAAGGGATAACTGAAACACTTTAGATTCTCCATCTGCCAAAAATTCGTTTTTAAATTGTGGTTGCAATAAATTTATCTCTTGGAACTGAAAACCCTCTCCGTTGGGTTTCCTCGATATGAATGTGGTCGGAACTGTGGCAATCTCACTTACTTTTTTAACGGTATACGTCTTTCCGTCAAACTTCCCCAGCACAAGATATGTTTTACCGTCAAGCATATATAATCTGTCTCCCAACGCCCAGCCTTTGGAACGTGCGGTATTCATATCACTGTAAACGACTGTTTCTCCGTGATACAGCTTTGTTCCCGAATGTACAAATCTTTCGCCGTCCAAATGAAATACCCCGTATATTTCGTCATCGTACTTGACATCAAGCTTGTACCCCATACGTTTTCTTACTTTACCGGGGACGTCTCTGATCATATTAGGCGCTTCCGGGCTTCTTCCGGGAGAAACGTTTGTCGGTGAATTGGTAAGGTCTACGCCTTTGAAATTTTCTATTTTCGTTACACTGCGGTCAACGGCGGCAGGCGGATTAAACTGTCTCATTTAATACCACCCCTTTGTATTGATGAACTCGTCAAAGCCTGTGTTCATAACCTTTTTAGCCGTATTTCTTGCGTCTTCAAGCATTGCGACAAACTCATTCCAATAGACCGTAGACAATGACGGGTCATCGTCTTTATACAGCTGTGAAGCCATAAACCACGGCAGAAGAACGGCAACTTCGGGATATAACGGCAATTCGTAATCGTCTGCCGTGTCCTGCTTTATTTCGGTTGGATAGGCATTATAATATACTGTCCATTTTCCCTTTAAAGAGCCGTCAATCAGCAGTATGCTTGTATGCTCTACGGCAAAGTTATAAGCCTTTCCGTAATGCCCTTCTTCATCCTCAAAATATATGCTTGACGGTTCAAGCGAAAAGAAATCGGGAGCAAGCTTTTTTAAATCGTATCGCTGTATTCCTTTCTGTGAGCCGTCCTGCTCTATGGTATAGCTTAAATCTATATGTCTTACCGCAGTAGCTATATAGTTGAGACATGCTGTTGCCGCTCCAGGCATAGCCGTAAGATACGGCGTAGTATTATCGTCTGTAATAATTTCCGCCGTATCGTTTGAAAACATCTTCTGTAATGTTATCAGTTTTACATCGTACCATTTCATAGGGTTTCACCCCGTTTCCCATCATGTTAATCAGCTTAATGCCGTTCCTGTTAATCCCTCTCCGCAGATAGCAACACCACGCCAGTTATTGAAGCCTGCGCCGAATCTTGCTCTGCCCTTCCATACGTTGGCGTCCGTATTGGGGTCAATATCGGATTTAACGGAAAGAGGAATTCTGTCTACCCAAGGAAGAGCCATATAGTCTTTATTGAACTTGCTGTCCATCATAATGAAGTAAGGCTTACTGCCTGTTCCGAGACCTGTAGGAAGATAAGGCCATACAAGCACATTCCAAAGACCGAGCTGGAAGTTGATTGCATTGTTAGATGTCGCAGGGTCAAGCTCCGAACCTACCGCCGCAAATACGGCTCTTTTAAGCGCTCCGTTGTTGGGGATTATGATTGTATCGGGCGCAACATTTAAAAGATTGCCGTCATCGTCTGTAAACATCTGCATTTTTTCCTGTACGGCGTCCATAATGCTCTGAGAGAACGCGGCTGTAAAAATATTGCTCTGGTCTTTTGTTCCCTTAGTGATTGACTTATGCGCTTTCGAGAACAGAGCCGCGCCGTCCGCCGATGTAGTATCGTATGTTTTACCGCCGAAAGCAGCCGTTGTGTTAATACCGCCTGCAAGAAGAGTAGCCGCAAACTTCTCTCTTGTTCTGTTAAACGATGTAGCGAATATATTCGCCCTTGATTTAATCTTACCGTATTTGGCGTCCTCCAGCATTTCAGCCGTAACCTCAAATTTATTTTTCCATGTTACGGGGGTAATTACTTTTTCATAACCCTCCTGAATAGATGTAACGGGATATGCGCCGTTTTCTCCGACGTCTTTAAAGTCTCCCAGTGATGTTTCCTGGGTATATTTTTCCGCAAAATTAGTTGATTTGTCCATGTAGAAGATTTTATCAATCATGGACATTTCTTCAAACGCTTCAACATTCTGTTCGATTACTGCCTTGATAGGCTCCTGTGATTTACCGAACGCGCTGTTATTAAGTCCGCTGCCTTCTGAAAATATAATTCCTGCCATTGTATATTACCTCCCTTACTGCGCCGCTGCCGGTTTAACAAAATGACCGATTACCGTTGAGTTCGTTGCCGCTCCGTCTGTCTCATCAATAACAAACGGGCCTGCCGCCGTTGCCGTAACCGTTAATCCGTCGGTATGCAATGTTACCGTTGTACCGATAAGCGTCTTTGCGATTGTCGCTGTCGATGTTGTCTCAAAATAATCTGTCGGATGAACCGCCATAACGGGATATAATCCTTTTTCGTTCTTTTCACCCATGCAGATATATGTAACCTCATCTTTTGCCGTTGCTTTTGTAAGTTTTCCGCTCGCTGTCTTAAGCGCCTCACCGATTGTAAGAGCTTCGGCAGCTTCCATATAAACGTGCGGATTAACGTCCGCCACGTCTCGTTTTGCTATTTTAAACATTATTTATGCCTCCTTTTGTAATCCGCTATTATTTTTTTATCGTCCCATTCGGGAAAGAAATGTTTGTATTCCGCAAAAACATCATCGGGAATATATTCTTCTCCCTTGCTGTTGTCCGCCGTAGTCTGCAAATGCTTTTTGCCGTTTGCCTGATTAACTGCCGCCTGTCTTACGCCTGCTTTCTGCGCTTCCGTTATTTCCGTGCGGTGCGTCAGATAATAGGCGTCCGCTATGCTTAACCCACGCTTTAAATAATCTACTATTCCGCTGTCTTTTATATCTTCAACCTTTTTGATTTCACAAGCGGGATATTCTTTGTTTAATGCGTCAATATCAGCCCTGCCGCTTTCAACCTGCGCCTGTCTTTCCAGCTGCTGCATTTTCACGGCCATTGCCCTTGAAGCCTGCATATTGGGACTGTTGTTTATTAATCCCTGTACATAACGGTCAAAATCTTCCGCTGTTGCGGTTCCGTTTCTTATGCCGTCAAATATATTCTGCGTTGTCTGCTGTTTTTTGTGCTGTACCAATTCGGCATTGTACTGACGTTTGTACGCAAAAAATTCTTCGGGAGACTGTATCGGTCTGCCTGTATAGGGATTAATCTTGTTAAACGCCTCTCTGTATTCCTGTTCTAACGCCGTATCCTGTGCCGTCTGCGCTCTTCTCTGCGGCATTGGCGGCTGTTCTTCTTGATGTTCGTTATATTCTTCTGTTTCTTCGTCCTGTTCTTCCGTCTGCTCCGCAGGTTCTTCCGTATCCCCCATAGGCTCAGGCGTATCTTCTATATCTTCCGTTGTTTCTTCCGATAAATCTTCGTCTGTCAATTCTTCCTCTGCCAATGCGTTAAATTCTTCTTCGGTCATTTCTTATGCCCTCCTCATTTCTTTGCCCTAAGGTCTCCGCCTTTTTTGCTTACAGGCTTTTTGCTTTCGCTTTTAACGTCAGCTTCCACATACATTGCGTTTTTATTTGTTACTTTTCCCTTTAAACTATTCATGCCCTTACCCATTGCTTTACCTCCTTTCTTTCCTAAGCGCAAATCCCCTTGGATTTACGCTTGTTTACTTAATGTATGAACAGTTCGTTCCATCGGACTTTGTCCTTGAAACTCTCTGTTCTCCTCGGTTGGGCAAAGCCCGCCCTGCGGTTTTTAAACCGTATTGTGAATATAAAAATAAAGCCTTTTTACGTCTTGCTCGGGACGAGATGATTATGGATCGCCGCCTTTCTACGGAATATCTCCGTCAACAGACTTGTTCCTTAACTCTCTTTTTTACTTCTTTACTACTTCTATATTTTTTTCATATTCGGGGCATTGGCTGTTGCGGCAGCGGTAAATCACCTTGTACCCCTCCTGTGTTTCCTGACCCTTGTATACTTCCATTTCCAGATTGCAATGCTTGCATTTCATTTGACTGCGCCTCCTGTTGTTCTTTCTGCTCTTTCAAATTCTGCTTGATGTTTCCTGCGTTTGGATAGTGGTATCTTTCCAGTGTCGCCCAGTATAATATCCTTGTATCTATATTGGCAGGGTCTCCGAATGCACCGCTCTGGTATGCCTCTTTCGTTGAGTTCCATAACGCTTCCCTGTTCTGTGCGTTATTGTTTGTCGTATCGACGCTGAACAGAAAATCATCATTCCAGTACAATTCCCCTGCCGCATCCCTTTCAAGAAAATTGTATCTGTCGAACATACCGTATTCTATATCCCCTATAGGATTCTGTCTTTTTGTTGCCCTCGGTTCATCGGCGTATGCAAGCATGAATTTAAACATCATTTCAAAAAGTTCCTGATATGCCGCCTGTTTCATAACTCGTTTACTTTCCAGTCTGCCTGCCGTCTGAGCCGCCGCAAACTGTTTAGCCGCTCCCGACTGCGCCGTACTGTCTTTTCTTCCCTGAAAGCTGTCCGTTATTCCGATTGTCTCCCTTGCCGCCTGATACGCCACATCCATAAACGCCATATCGTTGGAAATGTTAGCCTGTATGTTCAGCACATCAATCATTTGTTTCTGCGACGGGTCTTCCAATTCTATAACCTTTAATTCCTCATCGCTTTTTCTTGTATTAACACCTACGGGGAATGTTACATAAGAACCGCCCTTTAAAAGCTTCTCCTGCATTTTATCGCCCAGTTTTTTAATCATTTCCTGCTGGTCTTTTATACTGTCTACATCGGAACCGCCCAACAGAGCGCCGCTTTTCGATATATTTCTGCGGAGAATTACAGGGTACTGCGTCAGCTTGTAAATCGGAACTTCGTTCGGTCTCGCCTCTTCGATTATGCCGTATTCCGTCATGGCGTTTCCGAACTCGTCAAACATTTCCGTCCCTGTTTCGTCTGTTACGGGTATATCCCCATATACAGGAGCCGTCATCTGCGATATATATTCTCGCTGTCCGCCGTTTATCTCTATATCTATGTCCCTGTCAAGCTGCGTTGTTTCCTGTATTCTGTGTTCAAATGCCCGACTTTCGCATACGGGGCATATCCTTTCGTCTTCCGTTACTATGTTACCGCACTTTTTACAGTACTTTAAACGCCTTGCGAAGTAATCGGGCAAAGATTGTACTTCCGTATCTCCTACCCAACGATATACGCCGATACCGCCGTTTTTATTTTTATAGTAGGCGGTTACAAGCGTAACAAGTTCATTGGACGTTATATCCGTATCGCCGTCGCCGCTTCTCACCTCGGGGAACTCCTCATCTTCGGAAAATACGTCGACATTATATCGGCGTTTAATCTCTTTTTTTGTCGTCCCCGTAAGCACAAATATATAATCCATGTCCTGTATATTGTTTACACCTGCCTGCGGTATTACCTGTCTCGGGTGCAGTAACGAAACCTTTAAACCGCCCACCGTATCATGGGTATGGCGGTCGTTATCCCACTCCACAAGGAAGAAGTCGCCGCCCTGTATAGGCGTTGTACGTTCGTCCATGTCGTTTATTTTCTCAAAAGGCAGATAATCCAGTTCGTTCCTTAAAAACGCCTCTATGGTCATCGCTCTGTCCTCGTCTTCGGGTCTTTTTGCGCTGACTTTCGGCAACGGTATGGAGCTGTCAACCTCCGCCTCTATTATTTCGCCGACGATATTCCTGACATAATTACTTTTTTTCGCCGCTTTTCCGTCAATTCCCGAAATCTGTTTAGTGCCGTTATACAATGCGTCTCTTTCAGCCATTTTATTCAGTTCGTTTTCATATTCGGAACGGTTATTTCTTAGTCTGTCCTGCCATTTTTTCAGATTAGAGCTGCCTTTATTATTTCCCATTTAATCACCCCTATAAAAAAGAACCCGATTAACGGCAATTGAGCCGATTAAAACGGATTCCCCCATTTTTTTATTAATTCTTTTCGTCCTTCGGCGTTTGAATTATAGAAGTCCTCCCATTGGTCGGCTTCCCAACGCACTTTTTTTGTCTTGCCTTTTTCAACGGTCATTGCCTGCTGTCCTCTTATGCCGTATGTTATTGCCAACCCCATTACAAGGTCGTCATGTTCGCCGTCCTCAGCCTGCGCCTTGCCCTTTATCTTAACAAATGAAAGCATTTCACGAAGCGTTGCAACGTCATTAATCAAATATGTTTCGTCTCTTATTATCTGTACCAGATTCGCAATAATAACGGGTCTTGTTGCCGTTGTAGTCTTAAAGCCGAATGACTTTTTAACCGCGCCTGTAAACGTATCGGGCGTTTCTCTGACATACTGTTTATGATAGCCTATCCTTGACAGTTCCCTTATGGGGAATGTTGAAAAGTTAGCCTCTATTCCGACCAAAGCGTTATTATAATACATACCCAAGCAATATATTTGCCTTGTATATTCGTCCTCGTCCATTGTATCAGACCGCAGTACCGCTACCTGTTCCCCTGTCGTATTATCAATGACATGAGCCGTAAAGTAGTCGCTGCCGTCTCCTGCCGTATCTCCGCCGATAACATAAGGCGTGTTGTCTATCGGTTCTTTAAATATCTTTATGCAGCCTTTTACATCTTCTGTAAATCGTGCCTGCTGAATACAAACGCCGTCATATTCATATTCAAAGCCGCCCTGTTTACATTCATAGTCTTTTAAATCGTTTATGCGCCGTATAATCTTTTCGGTATCAAAGACGCATGCCCCCGTAGCAATAAACGCCTCTTCGGGGCTTGCGGGATATTCCTGTTTAAACAAATTTATATCGCCGCCGCAGTTGTTTTTAATACACCATCTGCGCCAAGTAAGCTGATCCAGTGTTAAATTATACCGCTGTCGCAGTTCCTTTTCTTCATCGGTCAGCTGAAAACCGTCATAGGGCTTACTGTATTCGGACAGCTCGAACCACGGAAAGAAAACAGGTATAAAATCATTCTCGCCGTTTACGGAAGCGTCCCACAGCCTTTTAAACTCGTCAAATCCGTTTGCCGTACTTTCGACAATAACCATTGTTCCGGCAGTAGATGGGACGGACTGTAAAAGACCGTTAAGAGTTTCCATTTTGTCGCCTGTCCAAAATGCGAACTCCGATATATGCACATTTGAGAATGTATCCGATCGTCCGACGCCGTCTCCGCCGGCGGTAGCGCATTTTATTTTTGAGTTTAATCCCTTTAAATCCTCACGCCTTGAGGGCGCGTCAAATATTATTTCTTTTGCGTTACTTGCTCGCCTCTGCGGTTTCATCTTCGGCGGCAGTTCGCTGTAAAACAGTTTGGACATATTGAAAAGGTTAGTTGTGGCGTCGTCTTTATGTGCGATAATCAGACTGTTTACATTGGCTTTCGTTGCCGTCCTATGAAATATCAACGCCTCTGTCAGTGTAGAAAATCCCATCTGTCTGGCTTTTAAAATAATTAATCGTATCGGCTTCTTCTGCTCTGCCTGCTGTCTGATAACGTCATACAGTCTCTTCTGCGGTTCATTCAGCGTAAACGGGACTATCTCATTATTTTTTGTTTTTATCATTAAAAACTTCTCTATATATTGCTTTGCGTTTTTAACATTCAGCATATAACCCCCGTCCCTTTAATAGCTGTAATCGCCGTCCAGCTTACTTAAATAATCCTCGTAACTGATTTGCGCCTTTATTTCCTGTTTTTCAGTAAACATTCCCAGATGTTTTCCGAGAAGCTCCAACGCTTTTAATTTATCTCCGCCCCTTATTTCTATTTCACCGATTAAAGGCGATTCCGCAAATCCTATCTTTGCCAGCTCTTTTACAACATCGTCCTGTTTTATCTCTGTACGCTCCGACCTTTCAGCCATTTTTTCTTCAATATACGCCGCAACCTTAGTGTTTCTTAGCAGCTTTGAAGCATTTACCGCCGCCGAGTTATCGTTTTTAACGCTTTTATATGCCGCTTTGTATGCTCTGGTGGCATTAAGGTCGATTAAATATTCGTCTGCAAATTTTTTCTGTTTTTCTGTCATGCCACTGTATCACATCCTTTCGGGCATAAAAAAAGCAAGCCTATCAAGCTTGCTCAGTTATCATTATCATCTTCATTATACTTATAGTTAACAAAAAATATCTTAATACAAGTATCAAATAGTCCTACCGAATACAATATTATAAACAGTGTAAAATATATTATCAGCAATGAAATTATAAAGGCAGTCCAAAAATTTATCACAAAATCCGAAATTGCTGCAATAAAAACAACTATATACAAAAATATAGTTATAGCTATAATCCAACCTAAAAAATAGAATGTAAAAAATATACTTATTAAACTCTGTATTTTATTCTTCTTTAATAGGTTCTTGGTTGCTTTCAGACTGACTGTTCCACTCACAAACGCTAGTCCGGTAAATGTAA
>ENA-ORVC01002981-ORVC01002981.1-human-gut-metagenome-genome-assembly--contig:-NODE-2981-length-10079-cov-3.390263_pt1 | contig 10079 bp, 5 predicted proteins | sample MGYA00242092_ERZ509234 | MGnify/ENA primary metagenome ERZ509234 (study PRJEB26280, sample SAMEA2338800) | human gut metagenome | biome: human gut; feature: human-associated habitat; material: faeces... | reverse complement strand
CTATTGGATATATTACAAGTTTATTGGCTATCCTTTAATAATAAGAATATGTTCGATTGCTGTAATGTTCTGCATCATTGCGTACCTATTTCTTTTATTACATATCATATATGGTATATTCAACAGAAAGAAAGAAAAACGTAGATACCAAAAGGCTTACGACAAATACTATGAAGATATGCTATCTATCTCTTTAGATTCCAGCACAATAAGTGAGGAAGAGATAGCTGACAGACTGAAGTATGATACCAAAAAGCGTCCTAAACCCAATGAGCTTCGTATCATTACTCAACTGCTGACCGAGATAAAGACTGCACATGAGAATGAAATCAATGAAGTGAACTACCATTCGATACAAACTGTATTCCAAATAACCCGTTTCCTCGAGCATGAACTTCAATTCGGAGCTAAGAGAGCCAAGATACAAGCCCTGAAAATCATTCAATCCATCAATGGATATGCCTCTGAAGCAGTATTGGTGCGTTTCCTTTATCACCGTAAAATAGAGCTAAGGAATTCGGCACGCTATACATATATGTGGCTAAGTCAGGGAAACCCGTTCCGTTTCTTCGATGAAGACATCAGCATGAAGCTAAGGCAATGGGATATGATGGAATTACATGCTATCCTCGAACACCGCCGGAAAGTAGGCTACAATACGCCTAGTTTCATTAAATGGGTAAATACTTCGGCTGAAGAAAATGTGAAGATATTCTTCATTAATGAAATCAGACTTTATAATGAAACAGAAAGTGCTCCGACTCTCGCCAAGCAAATCAATGCCCGTTCTGTAGAAATACGAAGCGAGGCAATAAAGACGTTAGGTAAACTTAAGTACAAAGAGGTAGAACCGAAGCTAATTGAGATGTACAATGTGCAGCCCGAAGAAGTCAAACGGCAGATTATCACAGCTATTGCAGACTTGAAAACTGATAAGGCTTTAGGATTCCTGTACAATGCTTACGATGACGCTGACAATTGGGGAACAAAGCGAGTGATTCTGAAAGCCCTTTACGATTACAGTGCTATGGGCAGGAAAACATTCGAACAATTGGAGAGAAAAGCCGATTCTCATACAGCGATCTTATTCGCTCATACAAAACACCCGCTTATTAACCAGTTAATATAAAAAGAATATGAAAGATATACTATTTACCTTCTTCAATTATTTCGTATTCTTTTATACGAGTATGCTGGCGATATCTTTTATCGTATTCGCTTTCCTCTCTTTCATTTCTTTGAAACGGAGAAAAGACTACTATGTGGAAAGTTATGTGCGGAAAATTATCAAAGAATCTCCCTATACACCGGGTGTTTCGGTCATTGCCCCTGCCTACAACGAAGAAAAGACTATTATCGATAATGTTAACTCGATGCTTGCCCTCGAATATCCAGTTTTCGAAGTTATTATCGTGAATGACGGTAGCACGGACAAGACTTTGGAGAAAATTACCGAATATTATGAACTGATAGAAGTACCATACGCATACATCGAACGAATCAAGACCAAACCGTTCAAAAGGCTTCTGAAGTCTACAAATCCGAAATACAGCCGCCTCATCGTTGTCGATAAAGAGAACGGAGGAACGAAAGCGGACGCTTCCAACGCAGGTATCAACGCCTCTTCCTATCCTTATTTTATCTGTACAGATGTGGACTGTATTCTGGAGAAGTATGCATTGTATCGTTGTATTTCACCGATCATATCTTCTGACAAACAAGTGATTGCCGTGAGCGGAACTATGCTGATGGCTAACGGTTGCGTAGTGAAGGACGGGCAGATTGTTGATGTCAAGACTCCGCGTACCCCTATTCCGCTTTTCCAGAATTTGGAATATATGCGTTCCTATCTGATAGGTAAGATGGGATGGTCGGCCATCAACGGGATGCCGAATGTATCCGGTGGATTCGGGCTTTTTGACCGTTCCGTAGCTATTGCGGCTGGAGGTTATGACGGCACTTCCTTTGCGGAAGACATGGACATGATTACCCGCATGGTAGGATATATGTGCGACTTCTCCCGGCCTTACAAGATAGTGCAGATACCGGACACCTGCTGTTGGACGGAAGGACCTCCCAACCTGGCAATGCTTTACCGCCAACGTACCCGTTGGGCACGGGGATTATTCCAAACATTGAGCGTCCATCACAAGATGATTTTCAAGAAAACCTATAAACAGATGGGGCTGTTAACCCTACCTTATATGTTTATCTTTGAATTCTTGGCACCCATCATTGAGGTTACAGGATTCAGCGTTTTCATTTACCTGGCTTTCACAGGGGCTGTCAACTGGAATACGGCATGGATGATTTACCTGACCATTTACGTATTCTGCCAATTCCTGTCCATCGTGGTTATCACTTACGATTACTACGTCGGAATGCTTTATAAAAGAGGATACGAATATTTATGGATTATCATTGCCTCCATATTGGAACCGATTTTCTATCATCCCATCATTACATTCTGTTCCCTAAGGGGATACCTCAGTTATTTGACCAAGAGAGACTTCAAGTGGAAGAAGATGGAACGGACAGGATTCAAACAGAAGAAAGGAAATGCCAATGAGGAAGATACCAAAGTCAATCCTGAACCCGCAACAATATAAGAATGTATAAATAACAAGATAAGATGAACAGAGTATTTCTCCATAAGATCACCATATTAGCTTGTTTGCTCCTGCTGATAACCTCTTCCATCGGAAGCGACAAAGGTTTCCAGACGCCGGAGCAATATGCCCAGATCATACAGGAGCATTTTGCCAATGAAGAGTGGGAAGCGGGGAAAGCACTGTTGGATGAAGGACTTCAGAAATACCCGAAAGTCTCCGATCTTCAATGGCTCATGGGTAAATACTGGTTCCATGAGAAAGACTACGATCAGTCTCGTTATCATCTTGTCAAAGCGGTGGAGGATAATTATAATAATGTCAATGCCAAACATTTGCTGGTGGATGTCGAAGACATCACAGAAAATTACTCCAGTGCGATTTGCTATGTAAATGAGTTGCTGGAAGTAAATCCGTATTGGCGCGGATTGTGGCGCAGAAAGATTGAGTTGTACCGCAAACAGAACAACGATGTGGAAGCCGACCGTTTGCTGAGACGTATCAATCAGATTTATCCGAACGATACCATTTTACGGAAGGATTATGTATATAGTCTGGAAATGGGATATCGCCAGATGAAAAAAGGCGGTAACCGGAAGGAAGCAATCGAAAGACTGACCGAGCTCATCAAGATATCTCCCGATAATGAAGAGTTTTATCTGGACATTATCAATCTGCACTTGCAGGAGGGTAACCGGGAAGCCGCTTTAGGCTGGTCGTCCAATGGATTGGCGGCTATTCCCGGAAGTTCCGCACTTATCATCAAAAGAGCCGGAATTCTCGGTGAATTGGCACGTTTTCCGGAAGCATTGGTATTTGTACAGGAACAGATGAGAAGAAATAACAGTCCGGCAATACGGCGTATGTATAACAATCTGTTGCTGGAAGCCGCCCGCTCCGAAAAGCAACGGGATCCTTATGTACTCTACGGAATGGCTTATGAAGGCGGAAACAAGGATAAGGAAGCATTGGATTATCTGCTGAATACCTCCGTGACAAGAGGATACACCGATGACGCGCTCTTCTATATCAGAGAGGCGAAGAAACAATACGGTAATACAGACAAGGGAATCTTGTATAAGGAATATATGCTTTATCGTCAAATGAATGAGGACGATCTCGCTTACTCGGCTTTAAAGAAGCTGTATGATATGTATCCCGATGATTACGATATTACTTTGGCCATGTCTTCCCTTCACATGAAAAAAGCCGAAAGACTTATGGAACTCGGCCTGTATTCGGAGGCATTGCCTCATGTATTATTCGTTTCACAAAGGCATATAGACAACGAAGTAAACGGTGCCGCATGGGAAAAAGCACTGAGTTGCTATATCAATATGAAGCGTTACAACGAAGCGCTCGCCACATTGGATGCCATCACACTTCATTTCCCCGATTACGAAAACGGCACGTTGAAAAGGGCATTTATCCTCGATAAAATGAATAAAACAGAAGAAGCTCTGCAACTTTATCTGTCTGCCATCGAACAGAGTGATGAGGATATGCGCATTTTCTACGTGATAGGATACGAGGAACTGGCAATTCCTTACATCAAGAAATGTATGGAAGCGGGGGCTACGCAGAAAGCATACGATGAAGCCGTCAAACTCGTCAGCCTGAATCCATCGAGTGATTTAGGACTACGCTATGCCATCAACTCGTCTGGATTATTGGGAAAATACGATGAATTCGAGAAATATACGGCACAAGGTATCAATTTCTATCCGGAAGAGCCATTCTATCAAGCCAAAAGGGCTACCGTATTGGACCGTGACAAAAAATACGAAGCTTCGCTAGAATTCTTGAAGCCGATACTCAATAAATATCCGAGTAATAAGGAGATTATAGGCGCTTTCTCGCAAAGCAGTGAATACCGCGCTTTGCAACTGACAAAAGCGAAAGAACCTGAGCAAGCCCTTGCGGTGCTTGACACAGCGTTACTTTTCGACAGTCAGAACAAATCTTTGAAATACACAAAGGGAGTGGTGTATGAGGCTAACAGACAAGCTGATTCCGCATACTATTATCAGAAGTTCTACGAGCCTTCAATCATGGAATATCGCTCTTTCCAACGGCATTTATCGGGCTTACGAAGCATGACGCTTAAAAATGAGATAGCCCTGACTTATCTGCGTGCCCGCTATGGTGAAGAGGATATTATCACCTCTGTCGCCACCGCCGAATATACCCGTAAAAACCGGAAAAATACTTATACCGGACGTATCAACTATGCTGGAAGAAGCGGATCGGCAAGCGATAATATGGAGGCGGAGGAACCGACGCCGGGCGGAGTCGGCATTCAGGTACAAAGCGAATGGACGCATCACTTCTCACCGAAATGGAGCACTACGATCAATGCCGCTTTTGCCACCAAATACTTCCCGGACATTACTGCCGATGTAGCATTGCGCCATTATCTCAAGAATGATTGGGAAATAGCGGGACATGTCGGCTACAGACGGGTAGCTGCCTACAACAAGCATTATGAGTGGAATAACGAATTCTTTGCCGGCAGTAACGGAGAAAACGGATACATATTCACCGGATGGAATGAGTCGAAAACAAACCTGCTCACCGTTGGCGGAGAGGTAGCCAAGACCATCGAAGAGGTCCGGCTTAATGCCAAACTCGACCTTCATTTCTTTAACTCCAAATTCTATTACAATGCGCAGGTCGGTGCGAAATATTTCCCTGCCAGCGACGGAAAGACAAATATCAATGCCATGGCAAGTATCGGTTCGGCACCGGAAACGGCCGTATTAGACTATGCGTTGCCCGGTTCCTTCTCACATACCAACACAATGGTAGGTTTGGGAGGCCAATATATGGTCAGTCCCAACATTACCATCGGCCTGATGGGGACTTGGAATACCTATTATAACCAGACGAATACAGTGCGGGGAACGGATCCGATCCATCGAATAGAAACGGTATCGACACGCTATAAAAACCTATATAATATCTATGCACAGATCTATATTTCATTCTGATAAGCTATGCCCCCTACTGGCAGGAATGATATGCGTTTGCTGCCTTTTATCCGGCTGCCATATGCAGGCGCGCACCGAGATATTTGCCTCCAAGGAAGGCTACCTCATCACAATCGGCGAAGACCCGACGGACAAAGATACCCGATGGGCCAAATACCTGTACGAGCACCTCAAAAAGCGTGCAAATGACGATGAAATGGTCGCTTTCGGGGTATCAGAGAAGGAAATGTGGCGTGTTATCATACGCATAGATCCGACCTTGCAGGAAGGGTTCAGGATCGCCATCAAAGGATCGGAAATAGAACTCACAGCAGCCGATGACAGACAAATGTTGTGGCTGCAATACCAATTGATAAAAAAGATAAGCAAGGAAGACCCGCGTATCGACGGTTCCGACCTTCCTCCCGCCATCATCAATCTGACAGATACTTGCGGTACGTTTGCTTTTGATTATCAAAGTATCTATTCCCCTTCCGGTCTGAATCCCGATTATACGGGAGTAATGGGACTCAATAACTTTGACGACAGTTGGGGTATATGGGGACACAACCTGAGAAAAGTATTGGGAGACAATGTAGATAAGGTATATGCTACCATCCACGGTAAGACAGACGACTCACAACTTTGTTTCTCTTCCGAAGAGATGTATCGGCAAATTGAAAGCTATATCGTAGATAATATCGGTGAAAAGGTAAGTTCTCGTTTTGTCATTGCTCCGGATGATACTCCGTACGCCTGTACTTGCGCCAGTTGCACAGCGATGGGAAATACGGAGAAGAACGCAACACCTGCCGTAACAGAACTGTTACTCCGGCTGTCGCAACGCTTTCCTAAACATTCCTTTTTTACCATATCCTATCTGAGCACCAAGCAGGTTACGGACAAACAGTTGCCGTCCAATGCAGGTATCATTGTCAGCGCCATAGACTTTCCACTCCGACGGATAGACGGCAAGAATGCACAGGAAAAAAAGTTTATGCAACAGCTGAATCAATGGAAGAAAGTTACGAAGAACATTTATATATGGGATTACATCAACAACTTCGATGACTATCTGACACCTTTCCCCATATTGAAGATAGCCCAGCAAAGACTCCGGTTCTTCAAGCAGAACGGAGCCAGTGGCATTTTTTTCAACGGAAGCGGATACAGCTATTCTTCTTTCGATGCAATGAGGACTTTTGCACTGTCGGCACTTCTCATCAACCCGGAACTTCCCGTTGAGGAACTGGTCAGAGACTATTTCAATCAAGAGTACCCCCTATCAAAGAAATGGCTGTACGACTATTACATTAACTTGGAAAACAGCGTCCAGTCCGGTAAGAAGTTAGGTATCTATGCCGGTATTGCAGAATTGGAGCAGTCATTCCTCAATCCGGAAAAGTTTATCAAATTCTATGATGAAATGGGCGATTATGTTTCCGATGCGAAAGGGAAAGAGCGTAAAAAGCTCCATGAACTCCAAACAGCCTTGTCTTATACACGTCTGGAGATGGGACGCAACCACAGTTATGATCCTTACGGATATGCCCAACGAAACGGAAAACAAATCCAACCGACTCCGCAAGCGCGGAAATGGCTTACCCAACTCAAAGAACATCATGCTTTCACGGGGATGGAGTACTATAATGAATCGGCCGATGAAATCGACTACTATATAAAAGAATGGGAACAGTATATACTTGCTTCCGACATTAAAAAGAACTTATTTCTCGGAATCATGCCTTCTTCAACTCCCCCAACGGACAAAGATGGGTTGAAGAGACTTACAGACAGCACACACGGTTTACCCGGCAATTATCATTGCGGCTGGACAACTCTTCCGAAAGAAGAATATGAAATCAGTCTGCCTGTAAAAGGTATCAATAAGACAGGAAACATTTATATCAGTTTCTTGAATCTTCCCAGACATCGTTTCTACCCTCCCCGGCAAATCGAAATATCGAAGGACGGAGCAATCTATAAGACAATCAATCTGGAGACGGATGATTCCGTTGAAAAGGGCGAATTAGTAAAAATAATCACTCCGATAGATTTGAACAGGGCAGAACTGGTAAGTATAAAGGTCATGGGAGCTAAAAAGCCAAGAGCCCAAATCGGTATAGATGAAATTGTATTCGTTCCATAAAAAGTAAAAATAAGGTAACCCCTAACATAAAACATCCACTATGAACAAATCGGTACTTTATATCCTCTTATTAACAGTATTTCCCTTTTTCCTCTCAGGGTGTAAGAAGAAAGTACGTCCTACAACTATGGTCATAAAAGACTCGGTAAGGCACTATTATCCTATCAAACAAGGGCAACAACTAGATATCATGTTCACAATCACCAACACCGGTGACGCTCCTCTGGTCATTTCGGATATCCAGCCTTCTTGTGGCTGTATCATTCTGGATAAAAGTTCACATATCATCATTCCGGAAGAGGGTATCAGACAATTCAAGGCAACCTACAACAGTATTAAAAATATAGGCGAGGTTGTTCACCGCATCCGGATTTTCGGGAATATGCTTCCCAACGGGAAAGCGGAATTGACCTTTGATGTCAATGTAGTACCGGACGCCGACTATACACGTGACTATGAGGAACTCTTCCAAGAGTTCAATGCCAAAAACGGTATTGTCAAAGAGATGGTGGACGGAAAAGAGTCCGAACTGGGGTATTATGTAGGGACGCCATAAACAAAGTTTCTACCGGCTATTCGCTAGGGATGTATTTCCTTGAAAGCTGCATTCTCTTCCTTTACCTGTTGTATCGTCTGTTTCAATTCAGCAATAGGCAGGTCGTAGCCGTACCATCCTGTATAACAATCTACTACATACCATTTTCCATCAGGCAAGAGCTGGAATTCGACACGCAAGTCGACTTCCGATTCCTCATAACCGGCTTCAAACACTTTGCGATCAGGCTCGTTCAATGTGAATTTGGAAACATAAATTCCCCCCCTCTTCTTGCGCGATACGTTCTTCTTTCATCGTCTCGCTATCCAATAAAGGCCATTTTTCCTTAGTAAAAGGGAATGTCTTCTCTGTTTCACCATCATCCGCCAATAAGGTAATCGGAGTTTTCAACGGGAACTTAATGCGAGTGTACTGGAATGCTGCACTGGAAGTAAACTTATCCAAAAACGGTTTGAAGTCCTCACCGGATTGCGCCACCGCCTTACCGGTGGGAATACCAGCAAACAACACTATCATCAGCAAGCAGTATACAAACTTTTCAGCTCTCATAACACGATATAAATTAAGAGTTTGATTGACACTGCAAAGATAATGACTAGTTTGATATCTTAATTATTTGTGCCGCAAATATTCATAACCAAAACGGCAATACAGGCATTTTCTCCGGTCGCAATACTCTTTCTGCAACTGTATCAACGCCTGACTGTCCGCCGCACTGACCACCGGAAGACCTGCCGCACTCCACGAACGGATAATATGATTGTCTTCCGCTTTCAATTCTTCCAGAAAGCGCCCGGCACGTTCGCACATTCCCTCGTTTGCCTTATGCAGTCCGTAGGTATAAAGAAAAGGCACTACTGTATTGATAATAATCAGGTCTTTTGACCGTTCTCCCATCGTTTTCTTCTTTTGCGAGGAAGTCCGGCCGAACAGATAATGACTTTCCCAATAAGAAGAAGTGCCGACCTCAAGAAGTGTCCTCACCTCCGCCAGTGTCCCTGCTTCCAGCAACCGCGAGAACAGCTTACCCCCTCTTTGATAAAGGTAGGCCAACTGAGCCAGACGAACAGTAGGAAAGTTTTCGGGACGAAGCCGGAGAAAACGCCAAAGAGTAGCATTCATCACTTGGGTGAATTCAAACTTCCGCTGCAAGTAACGGAACTCCTTGATAAGACGTAGACTATACTCATCCTCCTGCCCTTTTTTAAGAAACGAATCTTCCAACAATCCTGCCAAGCCGTAAAAGAAAGCCTCTATCTGGAACAAATCATTACGATGTTTATCTATCGCACGGAAAGGCAACATTCCTGCCCACGTTTCAAAAGCGTCTCCATTCAAGCCGAAACCGAAATTGCGGGCAAGAGTGACGAAGAAGGCATCCTCCCAATTATGATTGCAATGCTTAAGGCGCTCCGTTATCAAGCGGGCTTTTTGTTCCAAACGTTCCGTTTGCAAAGCTGTCAGCCAAGAATGGACGGTAAGTTTGGGAAGAGAGGCGAGGATAGGATAACAAGCCAGATACTGATCGGCTACACAGAGCTCATGATAGTGAGACTGCACATTTTCAGGACAAGTCAATATTAATTGCGGAATTCGCCCGCCGTCCGTGCGGGTTACCTCCATATCCGCCTCACCGACCACATGAAGAATGACCGAATCGTATGCTTTATCCTTATCATGACCGTGACGGAGCCAATCCGAAGAGTGTGTATGTATTTCTATATTTCCCACCCATAGCGTACCGTCAATCTTTAGTTTCGCGTTGAAAAAGTCGGGACCGGCGTTGGGGTTTTGCA
>ENA-ORVC01002967-ORVC01002967.1-human-gut-metagenome-genome-assembly--contig:-NODE-2967-length-10159-cov-2.682997_pt1 | contig 10159 bp, 9 predicted proteins | sample MGYA00242092_ERZ509234 | MGnify/ENA primary metagenome ERZ509234 (study PRJEB26280, sample SAMEA2338800) | human gut metagenome | biome: human gut; feature: human-associated habitat; material: faeces... | reverse complement strand
CGACTTTCTGCACGGCGGCGTATCGGCAGAGGAGCGCATGAAAATGGTCGACCGCTTTCAGGCAGACCGCACCGTGCGAAGTTTCATTCTCTCCCTCAAGGCGGGCGGCACAGGGCTTAACCTTACCGCAGCGTCGGCCGTCATTCACTATGACCTCTGGTGGAATCCGGCCGTCGAGGCGCAGGCCACGGACCGGGCATTTCGCATCGGACAGCGCCGAGACGTGCTGGTGTACCGCTTCATTACCGCCGGTTCCTTTGAAGAGCGCATCAACGACATGCTGATGCAAAAACGCGACTTGGCCGACATGACGGTAGCCGCCGGTGAAAACTGGATCGGCGACCTTTCAGCAAGCGAGCTGGCTGCTGTTTTTAAGCTTAGCTAACCCCGATGCCCCTACGGCAATGGGGGTTTAAGACTGCAGCTCAATGCTGGCAGTGCGGGCACCAGAAAGTGGACCGCCCGCCCTGTTCAATACGGGTAATCGGCCGGCCGCAGATCGGACAGGGCTTCCCTTCGCGGCCGTAGACTGCACAAGCGAGCGGAAACCACCCGGTTTCGCCGCTCACGCCGTGAAAGTCATGGAGCGTAGAGCCGCCCGCCGCAATGGCGGTCTCCAAGGTTTTGCGAACAGACTCCAGGAGTCTGCCGGCACGCGCTTTCGAAATGGCATCCGCGGGCCGCGTCGGCCGAATGCCAGCCGCAAACAGCGCTTCTGAGCAGTAAATGTTGCCGCAACCGACGACGATCTTTCCTGAGAGCAATACTTCCTTGATCGATCGATGCGTCTTCTGAAGTTCCGTATAAAAACGATCAGCCGTGAGCGTCGGATCCCAAGGCTCACAGCCAAGTTTCGTCAAGGGAAGCGACTTTCTCGGGTCCGTCGTCATAAAGAGAATGGATCCGAAACGTCTTGGATCCGTATAGCGAACCAGTACATCGCCAAAAACGATATCCGCGTGATCATGCTTATGGGCGCTCGGTGCCGGAAGAGACCAGATGCGCCATGAGCCGCTCATGCCCATATGCGTGAGGAGCCAGCGCTTCTCTCCGGCAGCGCTGCGGAAAGTCCAGATCAAGTATTTCGCCCGGCGCTCGAGATGCTCCAGTGTGAGTCCCGGCAGCAGCGCCGCCAGATCTTGGAGCGGTTCACGAAGCTTGGGCGTGCGGACATTAACGGCTGTGACGCTGCGGCCGACAATGGCCGGCGCAAGGCCGCGGCGGGTGACTTCAACTTCTGGAAGTTCAGGCATGAATCAAGTAGCTGCAAGGAAACACGAATGCCTGCCATTTTATGCCGGCCGCTTCTTCATGCCGCTTCCGCTTTGTCACTAAGAGAGCTCGCGCGTATAGAAATGCTTCAAAGCATCAAAAAGGGCTGGGAACATAACGGTTCCGTGCACCTCATCTGGGAAATCCTGTCGGCGCACCTGCATGCCTTGAGACTGAAGTTTGCCAATAAAGTCTGAGACCAATGGATCTGCTGACAAGCGAGCCCCCGCTGCCGGCCGCTCAGCACTGGCTGTGCGGTCCTTGCGCGGCTTAGTGGCAAAGCCGAGATAGAGCCGCCGTCCCGGGCCGGCAGCAGCCTTGTCGCCCAAGCCGTCTGCCGCCGCTTTTTGAATGAGTCTGCGCTGATCCCACCAAAAGCTCGGATCCGCCGCAATAAAGTCATCAAATGCATGGGGCTGAGTGAGCACTGCATTGACGGTAAAGAGCCCGCCGAAGGAGTGACCAATCAGCGTACGGCGAAGAATCCGCATGCCATCAGGGAGCTGCGCTTCGACACTCTGACGAAGTTCACCGGTGATGAAATCCAGAAAACGCCCTGCTCCGCCGCCTTGCGGCGAAGCCGACGGATCGAGACGGCCTTGACGATCTGCCGCTGAAGCCGAGGGTGTCAGATCACGCGTACGGTTTTCTTTATTTTCAATTCCCACCACCATCACGCCACCAATGGTGCCGAGACGGGATTGTTCAAGCCACTGTGCATAAGCAGCCGCCGCCGCGAAGAAAGTTTCGCCGTCGAGGAGGTAGAGCACGTGCACGCCCTTCAGTGCGGCCTTCTGCCGATCCGGCATGCGGATGCGCAGTGCCCGAATTTCTCCGAGCAAGGGTGAACGAATCTCTGCCTGAAAACCGGTTTCGAGTTTGTGTCCTCTTTTAAAAAACACCGGCTGCGGCACTGCTGATTGCGCTGATTTGGACGCGTCATGCACACCGATCGGACTCGGCGAAGCCGAGGCGGGCAAGACATTGAAGCCGACAGCATCCAAGCTGCCGAACAGAGCAGCTGCAGAGAGAACCTTGCGGCGAGATAATCGGAGTGAAGACATGGCTTAATTTCAAATGATAGAGATGCTGCAACTTTACTTCATGCAAAACGGAGTGTGCAGAATTTCGTATCTAAGCAGAGTAAGTGAAAAAAGCTCCAACAAGTTTCTGGTTGACCTTAACGGAGTCTAGGCCGACAGCATCACGCCGTTTTTCACGGGCGAGCAGACCAACCTTAGCCTCGTATTTGAGCCTTGCGCGAGTGCAAAACCCTCGAGGCATACCAAGGTTGCATACATCGATTCAAGAAAAAGGGCGAGCCGCCATTGGATTAGCGCTTTCGGTTGAAAAGGCACCTGTGATCGGAGTGTTCAAACAGTAGGTTTTCCCTGTGGTGTTGTTTGAAAAACAAAGAAGCTTTGCGTTAGGACTTTTCATTGGGCTGGAAAGATACTTCTTTGAGCTGAGCAGGTTTGTGATCAATCCCTTGGATCTTTTTGACGAGAAATCCCACTAATAGGGCTGAAATAAGGGTTCCTTCGCGAAGACCGATAAAAGATCTGGAACAACCAAAACCCAATATGGCAGCCAAGCACACAAGGACGATATCGCTGCGAACTTTGATATCTCCAAAAGAGCGCTGCAGGCGAACCGCTATGGCTAAAACGATGCCTTCGCCGGGCTGCACCAGAGTTTTGGAAGATATCTGGAGCACGATGCCCAGAGCTAAGAACAGATTGCCCGCCAGACTCATCAATAACTGTCCGCCCCAAGCTTCGGGTTTTAATGCGGCAATCAGGAACATCGATAAGTCAATGAAAGCAGAAAAGACAAACACGGCAGCCAATTGAAAGATGTTCCACCAGGGCAATTTTCTCCCTAACAGCATAAATTGACCAATGACAAAAACAACATTGACGAGAAATGTTGTTTGCCCAAAGGAATAACCAGAAAGAACAGCCAATACAAAAGGTAAAGTGCTGATGGGAGTTGTACCAAGGCCAGCTGTCGTAATGGTGGAGATACCAAAGGCAGCCAGAAACATGCCAACAAAAAGCCGCAAAACCCGAAGAGTTAGATTGTCTTGTGGGGAAAATAACAAGGCATTCACTTTTTGCAGTCCAAAAATTATGACGCAGATAGAATCAAAGAGCAAAAAATTTGTTCCAAATCGTTTTCTCGCTGCTGCAATTTGTCTTGCGTAGTTTTCACCCACTCACAGTCGGCTTCATATTGAGTTGTTGCCTGATCAAGAAGACGCTGTCTTTCAGTCAGCTGCGGACCACCTTCCGTTTGCCGCTCGCTAACGATATGAAGCGGATCCAATGCGGCAAAAAACGCATCCTTAGATAATGGAAAGGCGGCAGCCAAACCCGGCTCTTCGGCTTGTTCCTTTGCCGCCAATTCGTACCATAGCGTGCAGACATCCTCATAGCGGATGTTTTTGGGCGTGAACTGGTTGGTACGAGCAAAGCTGACCAGGGAACTAGCAAAGCGATGTCCGATGCGGAAAGGAATCGCAAAACGGCGCATCAGGATGTCAGCCAGCTCCTGGGAAGCCGTCCAGTCGGAATTCAATTCTTCCAAGGCCCGAGAGGCATCAATTTTTAATAGCGCAAGGACTTTGCCAAAGGCGTCCATGACCTGGCAGGCATCCTCGAACAACTCTCCCGTAATGGCCAAATCCTTGCCGTCATACATGCCTGGCATCAGGTTATGCAGGCGCCAGACTTCGCTTTGTGTTTCGGAGAGCACCTGGCTTGCATCGCGCCGAATGTCAATCAACGATCCAGGATTGCGTTTTTGCGGCATGGCACTGGAAGCATACGTACTGGACACCAAAATCCATGGTCGTGATTGGGCGTACTGCGTCATGATGTCTTGCAGGAAATGACCCAAGTGCAGCATGGGGGCAACCAATACCTGAGATACAGAAAGGAAGGCATCTTCGGTGGCGATTTGTCCGGCGTCATAGGCATTCAAAAGGACTCCGTCAAAACCCAGCAACTGCGCCATGCGCTTACGATTGAGCGGCCAACCTGTCCCGTTGAGTACGCAAGATCCCATGGGGGAGAAATTGAGTTCCTGCCAGGCGAAAGCGAGGGCACGGAAATCACGCTCGAAGGACTGTACATGGCCTAACCACTGATGGGCCAATGCATTGGGCTGCGCAGCTACCCCATTGGTGTAGTTGGGAACGATGACTTCAAAGTTTTCCCGGATTTTGGTCAGCAGCGATTGGCGGGCTGCTAAGGCGAGCTGCATGAACCTAAGCAGTTGCTCACGAAGCACCGTTCGATGAAACGTAGAGTGAATATCCTGACTGGAACGCCCTGCATGAATGAGAGTGCTTTCAATACCGGCATGTTTGATTACCAGAGGTTCAAAGCGGATATACATCTTGGGGCGGGCGCTGCCGGCAAGACTGCCTTGCTCGATGGTTTTTTGCAGCCCTTGCGCAAACCGTGCGGCTTGCTGATCAGAAATCAGATGCTCTTCGTGGTTCGAAATAATGGAGGCTTTGTCGATTTGACACATCCAAAAGAATTCGTCCCGGGGGGCATTCGTCGTACGGGGAAGATAGGCTACGGCTTCAGCAGCGGGCCCGGCGGATGGGTATCCAAGCATGATATGTCTCGAAGAAAAGTAAAGTTACAGCAAAATGGCAGCGCAAGAGATACCTACCACATAGCCCACAACAGAGGGTACGATGCAGCGGCGGCCCACTTCTAAAGGGCTTACCTTGGCAAAACCAGCCACGATGATGACGACGCCGGCAACCGGCGACATGGCGCGAACCGTTTCAGCGCCGACCTGCATCATTACGGCGAGGGCGGCAGTGTTACCGCCCAAGGCATGAGCCAAGTCTGGAGCAATCGGAACCAAACTCGTAAAGGCTGCAACACCGGAACCTGTAAGCAAGGTGATGATGCTGATGGCACCCGAAACCACAATACCGGTGCCTTCCAAGCCCAACCCGAAAGATTTGCTCGCAGAGATCAAGGCACTGACTACGCCGGCGTTTTGCAGACCAGCCGCAAACAGTGCGGCAACGAAAATCAACGACACCACCTTCGTGAGCATGGTTCCCATGCCATTAAAGAAGGAACTGGCGTCATGGAAAACAGCTTTCAAATCGCGACGGCACACCGCATCGACCAATAACGCCGTGCACCAGCCGATAACCATGGCGCAGGCCACTGAGAGCACAATGGAGCCAGAAACAGTTTTATTAAAGATCAGCAACAGGACGATCGGAACGAGCGGAAGCAAGGCATAGACCATGGGCACATTGCGCTTAGAAGCAACAACCTTTTGTTCAGTCTTTTGTAGGCTGTCACTACTAAAAAAGCTCATAATACGGCCGTTTTGGTGATCTTTTGCATCCATGTACTTTTGCCAGAAGTAATGGGTCACCGCCATCGCCAGCACAATCGGCACACCGACATAGATCTGGTAGGAAAGCAGGTATTCCATGGGATCAATCTTGGCCACATCGGCACCTAAGAGCGCTAACGCCGATGAGGGGCACCAAGAGAACATCACAGCTGATGCCAAAATAGCTGCCACCGAAACGCCCGAAATCCCCATACGGGTAAGAAGCGGAAAGACAGTGATCGCTAGCAGCATAGCCAGACCTGCAGCCGTAGTGATCACGAGCGAAAGCAAGTGTCCCACGACAAATACGAGCACCAGAATCAAATACGGATGTTTGATGTGAGAAAGTGGCTTCATGCACAAATCGACTAATTTATCGGAGGCGCCGACTTCACCCATATAGGTGGCAAAGCCGCCAGCCAGGAGCATGATGAAGCCCGTGCCGGTGATCTGTTTTAGAGATAAGGCGTCAAAAGCCTCAAAAAGGTCAAAGAAAACCAAACCAGTGGATTGAGCTCCTTTGGGAAGAATGTTGTCCGCACCAAAGGCCAAAGCCAGAATGTTAAGGGCCATACCGGCGACCAACAGCACGATTCGCACATCGAGTTTTTTCACAATGGCTATTGCAGCCACAACTACGATGGCTAACGCCAAGGCAATACACATAACAGGCATATCTTCACTCCGAAAGAGAAGGAACTCTTCATGCCGGGTATTGTGAAAGGCGCACATCTTGACGAAAAGAGCAATTTCATCAAAAATAAATTATCAATTCAGTAAATGAGGCTGCTATGCGTCGCGAAGCCAATATTGAAGATTGGCGCGTCTTCTGCGCTATTGCGAAAACCGGGAGTATTCATGCAGCGGCAGATCTGTTGGGCTCGGTCGATTCCTTGGTTAGCCGAACGCTGACGGGATTGGAAAAATCGCTGGGGTGCCAGCTCATTAACCGAGACAAACGCCCGTTTTCCTTGACGGCCTCCGGAGAAATTGCACAGCTCCACGGCCAACGTTTGGTCGAGGAATATGATCATTTGGTTGAGGAACTTCAGTCTGCGCCTCATCAACTGGCAGGTCCCCTGCGTGTAGGCATTCCGCCGGGAGTCTTGGATGGCTTTTTGATTGAGCATTTGGCCAACTTTCACCGAGACTATCCGGACATTGAGCTTTCCGTCGTGGATTGGCATTCGCCCATGCCGATATCTTTTGATTCGCCTAATGGGCGTCTGGACATTGTGAGCGCCTATGGCCCAGATCCTGCCAGCCCCGAAATCGTTCAAATCCAATATGGAACGGGGCTCGTTTTGCCGTGCGCTTCGCCGCTGTATTTGGCCCGCCATCACTATCCGCAAAGCCCCGATGATGTGCGAGATCTCACTGGAATCGTTTTTTATTCACCACTGCGCCCGATGATCTCTTCCTTGCAGCGAAACGGTGTAAAAAAAACGCTGCCATGGGGCCGCCGCATGATCTTTTATTCGGCACAAACTGCCAAAGCGACTACGGTAGTTGGGTCAGGAATCAATCCCGGCATCCCCACTTTACATTGCGCGCGGGAATTAAAAAACGGAAGTTTGGTGCCGGTAATGCCTGGCTGGACTTCGGATCCGTTGAAGCTTTACCTTTACATGCGACCCGAATCGCTGCGGCTGCGTCGGGTGCGGGTTTTCGCCCGTTGGTATTGCCAAGTCATGCAGGAAATCCACAACAGGATGGACAATGATTTATCGCCCATCTTGGAAAAGTTTTTTGCGGGGACTGATTTTGATTTTCACCAACCCAGCATGAAGATGCCGCTGCTGCTCAATACAGATTAACAAAAAAGTAAAAATTTTCTTAGCTTTTTTGCTATTTTCTGCAAGACAGCAAATCGGGATACTGGAAAGAGCCCACTTTGAAAGGTATTCTTCCCATGAAAAAATTATCCCGATTACTCAGTAGCGGTGCGATAGCGCTGACCACTGCTGCCGCGGCTTCTGCAGCCTCCGTTAATGTCTATGGTCTTTTGGATTACGGTTTCTCGCTCTCACGCTTTTCGGGGGCTGGAGAGCAGGCGCGCAATGAATGGCAGCTGTCTGAAAAATCCGGCATGCGCAACAGTTCCCGGTTTGGTTTACGAGGATCAGAAAACTTAGCTCCGAATTGGTCACTGTCTTTTACTCTCGAGAGTCAGTTCTTGGGGGACTCGGGTGATTTTCAGACAGCCGGAATACTGTGGGAGCGCGAGTCCTCCCTGACGCTTTCCAGTCCTTGGGGCAGAATCACGGTGGGCCGAGTCGGTCAGTTAAAAAGCCCCATTGGCACCACAGGATTGGTCGGAACGGTTATGAATCCCTTTGGTTCGGCGATGAGTAACTTCATCGGGGCCGGCAACAAGTTTGTGACGGCAGGCAACTATTTTCCGCTTAATAATGCGGTGACCTACGTTACGCCGAACATCGCCGGCTGGACTTTCCACGGACAATATTCGTTTGCCAATACTGCGGAAGGAGACTATGTCGATGCAGATGACCGCTACATGGCAGCGGCAGCCCGTTATAAGCAAGGTGCGATGACCGTGTTGCTGCTGGGGGATACAATCAACAAAAAACATGAACACGACATCAGCGAGCAGCCTTTTACCGTCAATTTCGGCGTGAATTACGACTTTGGTGTAGTCAAACCCTATTTTTATGGGCAGTGGTTCCGTCACAATGCTTTAAATACCGCTGGCGGCTACATCAAAGCCCCCGGTGCTTTTAATGGTGCCGGTGCAGTTTTCGCCTTACAGTGGCCTATGTGGGGCGGAAAAGCCAAAGTGGGGGCTGGCTATTTATCGGCACAAGCCGATCACGAAGACAAAAATGACATCAAGCGCTGGTCGTTTGGCCTGGGCTATGACTATGTAGTCACCAAAACATTGCATTGGTATGCGGATGCCGGCATCATGCAGCAGAATCAAAAGACCGATGACTCTTCAACACATCTGCGCGGCAGTGAATTTGTCGTCGGCATGGTGAAGTACTTTTAATGAATGTGGCTCGGCGATTGCAATTGTCGAGCCTCCTTTCTATAAAACACGACAGCAACGAAGACGATAATTTAAGCACTCACAGGTGCAGGCAGATGGCATCGGTGGAGAAGTTGAGACTCTGAGCCATCCGGCCGGCGAAGCTGATTAACTGGAAAATATCCAGAGGCACTCTAAGGAAAATCCGGATAAAGCAAGGGCGGTACCGAAGATGCACCCACCCTGAAAAAAACAAACTTCATGAGGTTTTAAACTGCGGCGAAATCATTGCATGCTTCATGCAAATGATTCTTGTTGTCAACTGTCTTCTTATTTTCAGGAACGTTTTCACAAATTCTTAACAAATTAATAAAATTGTTCGGTTTTTCTTTACTTATCGAGAAATTTGCTAGACTCCTGCATTCATTAAACACTGCGGAAATACCCGCTCTTTTGAATCACATTCTCGTATGCTGACTACCCTTCCTCGCCGCCTGCGCGGTCTTCCGACACCGATGGCCGGACTTGCCCTTGGCATTGCAAGTCTTGGCTGGTGCATGGAAAATGCTCTTCCGCTCAACGGCTGGGGACAGCTCATCGGTGCGTTCACCGCCTCAGCACTCCTTTTGCTTCTGGTTCTGCGCTTCGTACTGCACACTGAAACGCTGTGGGAAGATCTGAAGCACCCTGTCGTCGGCAGCATCGTCCCCACGTTTGCCATGTCGCTCATGGTGATCTCCCGCGCACTGCTTCACGCTTTCCCGACATTTGCCGCCGGACTCTGGTGCGTCGGCATCACGCTTCACCTGGCTGCCCTTATTGCGTTCATTTGGTTTCGCCTGCGCGACCCTGTGCTGGAAAAAATGGTTCCCTCCTGGTTTATTCCGCCAGTGGGCATCATCGTCGCTGACGTCGCCTTCCCCGGCGTTCCGGCATTTTTGCCTTTTGCCCAGACGCTTTTTGTGATTGGTCTTGTCTCTTATGCGATCCTTCTGCCGACGATGCTCTATCGGCTCTTCTTCTTGCCGCAGGTCGCCAATGCTGCCAAGCCGACACTCGCCATTCTGGCCGCGCCAGCTTCGCTGTCGCTTGCCGGGCTCCTCTCCGTCTACGAGCATCCCCATCCGATCCTCACAGCGCTCCTTTTCGGCATCGCCGTTTTGATGACCATCGCCATCTACTTTGCTTTTTGGAATCTGCTGCGTCTGAAATTTTCACCCGGCTATGCCGCTTTCACCTTCCCAATGGCGATCGGGGCAACGGCGCTCTATAAGCTTTCGGACCTTGTCTCCCATTACGCCGGAGCTGAACAATACGCTTATGAGCTCAGGCTGTTCGCACACTTCGAATTAGCCATTGCCGCCGTTGTCATCTGCTACGTCTTCGTGCTCTACATGAAAAATCTCCCTCAGTTCCTGAGGAATAATTAACGGCAAGGCTTCAGTGAATCAGCTGTACTGCTGCGCACGGCTTCTGCCGGCGAGGATCAAGAATCGCTGCGGCAGCCGTAACTGCATT
>ENA-ORVC01002960-ORVC01002960.1-human-gut-metagenome-genome-assembly--contig:-NODE-2960-length-10187-cov-1.989143_pt1 | contig 10187 bp, 8 predicted proteins | sample MGYA00242092_ERZ509234 | MGnify/ENA primary metagenome ERZ509234 (study PRJEB26280, sample SAMEA2338800) | human gut metagenome | biome: human gut; feature: human-associated habitat; material: faeces... | reverse complement strand
AATTACAATTATGACAACTAATAAATCAGGTAAAATACGTATATATCTTTATGTTCTTCTAACAATCGCAGGTTGTGTATTCGCATGCAGTTCTATCATCCCTAACGACTATATTAAATTAGTAGTAGTTATGGGCACTCTATGTGTTGGTCTATATGGCATAATGAAAGGACTGAGTAGTACCGGGACGTCATCGGAAGAGGAAGTCTTGGAAAAAGAATAATAAAATACAACAATTATCGAATCCTAAAAAAATAAGAAGATCATGAGAATAAATAAAGATTTGGCTGATGCAATCATGATGGTTTCATTTATCGTATTGGTATTAGTCGGAACTACAACATTTGACAATGAGGTTACTAAAAACGTAACCATGGGATCCCTCGGTGTGATTACGGTAGCGATGTTAGTTCTTCGCGTCATAGGATCACGCCAAAAGGAAGAGGAAGAAGCCTTTTAGTAGTTAGTCCATTGGTTTCCTGTTGTTGTCCCGGGGTGACCCGGGATTATCTGAGATACGTTTTTCTACCTACATTATAATAACTTGCTGTTTGACTTGGGTATAGCGTTTTTACGCTTGACAACAGGAAACCGGACTTATATACCTTACACTTTTCTACTGAACTTTTTCTCTTTGACAAGACTAACTGCGGCGGCGGCGAAAAACAAGAAAACACCTCCCGTTAACAAAGCGAACACAGCATGCCCATGATAAACATTACGTACAATCCATCCATGAATGATTCCATTCGTGATCTGAGGTATCGTTATAAAGAAATTAAATATACCCATATAAGTACCCATCTTATCAGCGGGAAGACTATCGGAAAGAATAGCATAAGGCATCGCCAATATACTTGCCCACGCTATACCGATGCCAATCATAGAAAAGACCATCATTCCTGTGTTATTCAACAAATAGAGAGAAACCAACCCTGCCCCTCCTAGGCATAAACAGAGGGCATGAGTCATTTTCCGACCTAAATGACGGGCAATCGGGATCAATAATAAAGCGAATAACATCGCCACAAAATTATAGATACTGAATAACTCACCTACCTTATCGCCAGCCATCGCATATTCGGCGGAAGCAGGATCTGTTGCCCCATATACATGTTCAGCGATAGCAGGCGTAGAATAAACCCACATGGAATACAAGGCAAACCAAGCGAAAAACTGGCATAAACCTAACTGTAACATTATTTTAGGCATATGAAAGATATCATGCATGATCTCCATAAAACCATTGCTATCCCGCCTTTTTTCAATGACCTCACCACCGGAAAGCCGAAACTCAGCCATCTCTTCTGGGGAATATTCCTTTGTCTTAAAAATTGTCCATAATACGCTCGCTAATAAAATCGCCGCACCGGCATAAAAGGCGAATTTAACATTATCGGCAACCTCACCAGCAACCGCCGTATTAGATAAACCAAACACCTTATTCATAATACTCGGCAACAAGGAACCAACGACAGCACCGATGCCGATCAAGAAAGTCTGGATCGAGAAGCCAGTCGTATGCTGCTCATCGGGTAGCATATCCCCTACCAAGGCACGGAAAGGCTCCATCGTTACATTGATGGAAGCATCCATGATCATCAACATACCCGCACCAATCAATACGGGAGATAAAATAGCCGTCTCTGTACCGGGTGACAAGAACAATCCCGCATTCGGCATCAATATCAAGGCAATCGTCGTAAAGATAGCTCCTACCAGAAAAAACGGACGCCGACGTCCTAAACGGCACCATGTTTGGTCGGAATAATGACCAATGATAGGTTGTATGATCATACCTGTCAGCGGAGCCGCTAACCAAAATAAGGATAGTTGCTCTACATCCGCTCCATAGGTTTGAAGTATTCTACTTGAATTTGCGTTCTGAAGGGCGAAACCGAATTGAATGCCCAAGAAACCGAAAGTTAGATTCCAAATTTGCCAAAAACTCAAAAATGGTTTTGTTTTCATGAGAATTATGTTTTTTAAGGTATTTATTTGTTTGGTGACAAACATACGGAATTATTCCGAAACAGGACGTCGTCCCTATTCAAATTCATGCAAAGAAGTAGAGCAAACGTTTTCGGAAGCTACTTTTTTAACGGGTAGACTGTCTCACCACCAGATTTGTCTTGATAATCTTGCTCACGATACGATCCCCGTCACGCACACCATTCAAACGTTCTATCAGTAAACGCATAGCGATAGCTCCCAACTCATAACCATGTTGATCCACGGAGGTCAGCAGGGGATCACTAACTTCCGCTAAGCTATTATTCGTAAACCCACAAATCGAAACCTCATCGGGTATCCTCAATCCCTTGGCCTTGACAACATTCAGCACCCCTATAGCAGTCTCATCATTTACGGCGAAGAACGCATCCGGACGATTGGGCAACGACAATAATTCCGGGGTCAACCGAAGCGCCTCGGTATAATTATCACAAATCTTAATTAACTCTTTATCTACCGGTAATCCATTTTTACGCAAAGCATCCTCATATCCCATCCTACGATTATTAGAGATCGCTAAATGAGAAGGAGATCCGAAAAAGGCGATTCGCCGGCAACCGCTACGAATCAAGTATTCAACAGCGGAACAAACCCCGGCATAATCATCAACGACCACCCGGTCTGTCAAGATCCCCGTGCATATACGATCAAAAAACACCATAGGTATATCGCTATCGATTAGTTCTTGGAAATGATTGTAGATCGTCGTTGTTTTAGCGACAGAAGCCAAGACACCGCAAACACGTGCTTCCAATAAAGCTTGCGCACCTTTTACTTCTTTCTCATAATTCTCATTACTTTGACAAATAATAACACGATACCCTCCCTTTTCCGCCTCATCCTCTATACCGGATAAAACAGAAGAAAAGAAATAATGTACGATCTGCGGTAAAATAACACCGATTGTTTTCGTATTATTTGTCCGTAAACTCAAGGCTAAGGCATTGGGCTTATATTTATGTTCACGAGCGTAAGCATTCACTATATTCTTGGTTTCTTGGCTGATATCCGGATGATCAGCCAAGGAACGAGAGACTGTTGACGGGGAAATATGCAAGGCTTTCGCTATATCCTTTATCGTGATTTGACGCTTTTTCATGGTTCTCTTTTTTATAAAATCAAAGATATGTATTTAGGTCATACAATGCAAACGTTTGCGAGAACGTTTGCGTAAATTTATAGGGGTATCGACAAACATTTTAACAACATGAGAGGTTTGATAAACATACATTTGCATTCACATACTATGGCTAAAATTCAATAAATATAATAGAGTATTAATCTTAAACTGTCTAATGCATGAAACAAAAAATGTATTCTTGCGACGCAAGAGTAATCTTATCTATCTTGATAGGATTGTTTCTCTCCTGCAATGTTTTCGCACAAGACGTCACGATCAAAGGCAACGTGAAAGATGCGAAAGGTGAACCCATCATTGGGGCTAGTATCCTTGAAAAAGGAACTACGAATGGAACTGTTACCGATTTCGACGGTAACTTTATGCTTTCGGCGCCTAAAGGAAGTACGATCGGTATTTCTTACATAGGCTACAAATCACAAGACATTATCAACCAAGGACAAAGTAATTTAATTGTCGTATTACAAGAAGATACGGAAGTATTGGACGAGATTGTCGTAATCGGTTATGGTACGGTGAAGAAAGATGACGCTACCGGTTCCGTGACGGCCATTAAGCCAGATAAGATGAACCGGGGTTTGACCACCACCGCAACCGATATGATCAACGGTAAAATCGCCGGTGTAAATATCACGACTGACGGTGGAGCTCCGGGTTCGGGAGCCAGTATCCGCATCCGTGGTGGTTCTTCCTTATCGGCCAGCAACAACCCGCTGATCGTTATCGATGGACTTCCGATCGACAATGACGGTATCAAAGGGGTATCCAACCCGTTGAGTACGATCAACCCGAACGATATCGCAACATTCACCGTATTAAAAGACGCATCCGCCACAGCGATCTATGGTTCGCGTGCCTCTAACGGTGTGATTCTTATCACCACTAAGAAAGGTGAGAAAGGCTCCCGCCCACGGGTTACGTACGATGGAAACGTTTCTATCAGCACGAAGACCAAATCAATCGATGTTATGGGAGCTGACGAATATCGTAATTTCGTAACGGATCGTTTTGGGGCGGAATCAAGCGCCGTTAAGTTATTAGGAAAAGAAAATACGGATTGGCAGAAAGAGATCTTCCGTACAGCAGTGGGAACCGATCATAATATCACGGTATCCGGAGGCTTGAATAATATGCCTTATCGTGTATCCATCGGATATACAAACCAAAATGGTATATTGAAAACCTCTAAGTTCGAACGTTATACTGGATCTGTAAACCTAGCTCCCAGTTTCTTCGAAGATCATTTAAATATTAACTTCAACGCCAAGGGAATGATCTCAAATAATCGTTTCGCCGATACGGGAGCTATCGGAGCGGCAATCGCATTCGACCCGACTCAACCAGTCATGAACGGCAACAGTAAATACGGAGGTTATTTCGCTTGGGAAAATGCCGGTGAATTTATCTCAATCGCTACAAAAAACCCGGTAGCGATGCTTCAACAGAAAAAAGAAGAGGCTAATTCTAAAAACTTGGTCGGTAATATCCAAGTTGATTATAAATTCCATTTCCTTCCCGAATTACGTGCGAACTTGAATTTAGGTATGGATATGGCTACCGGTACACAAGATATTTACTATCCGAAAGAATCTCCATTAGGTTACGTGGATAACGGCAAAACAGGTTATGAGACGATCGACAAATACAATCACCTATTGGATTTTTATTTGCAATACGCTAAGGATTTCAATGAAAAGCATCATTTTGATATCATGGCTGGTTACTCTTGGCAACATTTCCATCGTTCCACAGAGAACGCATACAATAACTTGAACGGAGATAACCCGACTTCTTATATTTTCAAGACAGAAAGTTATTTGATCTCTTTCTTCGGACGTGTCAATTATTCATTCATGAATCGCTATCTTATCACCGCTACCTTACGTAACGATGGCACTTCCCGCTTCTCTAAAGACAACCGTTGGGGATTGTTCCCTTCCGTGGCTTTAGGATGGAAGATCAAGGAAGAGGGCTTTATGAAAGACGTGGACGCTGTATCGGATTTAAAACTACGCTTGGGTTATGGTATTACTGGTCAACAGGATATCTCGCAAGGAGACTACCCGTATATGGCGACTTATTTCGCGGGACAAGACGGAGCCTACTATCAATTTGGCGACCAATTTGTTCCTATCGCCCGTCCCGACGGTTACAACCCGAACTTGAAATGGGAGGAGACTACTACTTGGAACGCCGGATTCGACTTCGGATTCTTAGATAACCGTATCACTTCATCCTTGGACTATTATTACAGGGAAACTAAGGACTTGATCAATGTGATCGACGTACCTGCCGGAACAAACTTCAAGAACCGTATCGTCAGCAATATCGGTTCTTTGAGAAATCAAGGTGTTGAGTTCTCCATCAACGCTAAAGCGATCTCAACCTCTGATTGGAAATGGGACCTAGGCTTTAATGTCGCTTGGAACAACAACGAGATTACGAAGCTAACCGCACAGGATGACGCCTCATCCATCGTATTGACAGGAACCGTAGAAGGTGGTACCGGGACCATGATACAGGCACAAGGCGTGAATCACCCGGCGAACTCATTCTATGTATACGAGCAGGTATATGATCAACAGGGAAATCCGATCGAAGGATTATACGTGGACCGCAACGGAGATGGCGTGATCAATGACGAGGACCGTTATTTCTGCCATAAACCGGCGGCCGATGTAACGATGGGCTTTACTTCTAAATTGGTATGGAAAGCATGGGATTTCAGTTTCTCACTTCGTTCCAACCTCGGGAACTATGTATATAATAATGTAGCCTCATCCAATGCGGCATTAAGTGAAGGTAGTATTAACAATAAAGGCTATCTATCCAACCGTCCGCTATCCGCTTTCGATACGAATTTCCAGAACATGAACGTATTGTCCGATTATTATGTACAAAACGCATCTTTCTTACGCTGCGATAATATCACGTTGGGTTACTCTTTCAACAAATTATTCGGCGTATTGGGCGGACGCATCTACGGAACCGTACAGAATCCTTTTGTTATCACGAAATATAAAGGATTGGATCCGGAGGTAGCGAACGCAGCTGATAAGACCTTCGGTATCGATAAGAACGTATATCCTCGCCCATTGGTAGGTATACTCGGTGTAAGTCTTAACTTCTAATTTTAAATCAGGATATCTATATGAATACGAAATTCTTTAAATATATAATACCGGCTTTATCGCTGGTTTTTAGCGTAAACTTCACCTCTTGCCTAGGTGATCTCGATGTTACGCCTATCGATCCGAACCTAAACGTAGAGTTCGATCAGAACGCCAATTTCGCCAAGATCTATGCGGGATTAGCCATCACAGGAAATAAAGGTCCCGACGGACAAGGAGATATCGCCGACACGGATGAGGGAGCGTCGGGTTTGATGCGTATGCTATTCAACCTAAATGAGCTTCCTACGGACGAGGCTATTTGCGCTTGGTCTGGCGACGTGGATGTATATCCCTTGAACTTCGCTAAGTTTACCGCCTCGAACGGTGTGGTATTGAATATGTTCAACCGTCTGTACATCCAAATCGCTCAGTGTAATAACTTCTTAATACAGACAGAGGGCAAGGATGACGAGGAAAGTCTTACACAGCGTGCTGAAGTTCGTTTTATCCGTGCCTTGGATTATTATTATTTGATTGATTTATATGGCAATGTCCCGTTCGTTGATGAGAACACGGGTATCGGTACCTATGTCCCCGAACGGATTACCCGGGCGAATCTCTATACCTATATAGAGAAAGAGTTGAAAGAAATCGAGCCACAAATGAAGGCTCCCCGTGCAAATGTATATGGACGTGCCGATCAAGCCGCCATATGGATGCTACTTTCCCGCTTATATCTGAACGCAGAAGTATATACAGGTCCCCCTCAATGGTCTGCCGCCGCTGAATACTCAAAGAAAGTCATGGATGCCGGTTTCTCTCTGGCTCCTAATTATGGAGATAATTTCCTTGCAGATAACAACACCTCTCCCGAGATGATCCTGCCGATTTGTTATGATGGCGTACAGACTCGCTCTTGGTCCGGATTGTTCTTTATCGCCAGCTTTATCAGTGGTGACATGAACGCACTGGTTGATTTCGGGACTAAAGAAGCATGGGGTGGTAACCGTGCCCGCATGGCATTGGTGAAAAAGTTCGCTTCTGACGGAGACTTATCGAAAACAACTGATACACGTGCCTCTTTCTGGACTACAGACCGTACATTCGAGATCAATAAGCCGACCGAGTTTACAGAAGGTTATTCTGTAACTAAATTCAAGAATATCACGAAATCCGGACAAATCGGTCACGATCCGAATCAGCAGTTCCCGGATATGGATTTCCCATTGTTCCGTTTAGCCGAGGCTAATCTGACCTTCGCCGAAGCCACATTACGGGCAGGAGGCGATAAACAAGCCGCTTTAAGCGCTATTAACCAGCTACGGAAAAGAGCGAAAGCCACGGAAATTACGGCAACCGATCTTACTTTGGATTTTGTGCTTGATGAGAAGGCCCGTGAGTTCTATTTTGAGGCGCAACGCCGTACGGATTTGATCCGCTACAATAAGTTCACCTCCAATTATACTTGGGATTGGAAAGGCGAGACAGCGGGAGGTACTTCAATCTCCAGTCACTTCTCATTGTTACCGATTCCTTCGACCCAACTCGTGGCAAACAGTAACTTGAAACAAAATCCGGGTTATTAATCGTAAAACCTATTAATAAGTAACAATTATGAATAAAGTCAATATATTATCCATCGTGTTTGCGGGCATCTGTGCTTTTTCTGCCTGCACGGACGATAAAGATCCGGTTATCAATGACCTAAAGGACTCAGAAGGTAATAATATATCTTTTACCCTCAATGCTCCGAATAATAGCTCATATACTTTAATGCCGGAAAATGCCAGTAGTATCATCGATATTTTTACCTGTGAACAACCGGATTACGGTTTTGCGGCAGGTGTAACGTATAAGTCTGTGAAGGAGGAACTGAATTCGAGAAATTCGAGTCGCTGCCGACTACCGGTTCCGGCGAAAAAGTCTTGATCAAGACATTCGAGCTGAATGATGCCATGAACAATTTGGGAATGGTTAATCCTACCGTAGCTTATAATGTGGACTTCCGTCTTAAAGCATTTATTAACGACAGTGTTCCCGAACTTTATTCGAACACGGTAAACATGGCGATCACTCCATATAGTGGCGCCCGTACCCAAGTTTATTTCGTGGGTGACATATTCGACAACGGATGGAACAATAACGACCCATCGATGCGTATATTCGCCGACGACGATGTTAATAATATGTTATTCACTTACACGGGCTTCGTAAAAGCCGGTAGCGCATTCAAGATCATTCAAACCCCGGGTGATTGGGGCATTCAATGGGGTTACGACAGCGACGGAGCATTAAGCAATGACGGCGGTAGCGGTAATATCGAAGGCTTCACGCAGGATGGCTATTATACGATCACGTTAGACTTGGCTGGTAACAAATACAGCATCGAACCTTATACCGGAGCGACAACCGAATACAAACAAATCTCCCTGATTGGAGACTTCAATGATTGGGGTGGTGATCTAGATTTACAACAGGCTAGTTACGACAAGCACATCTGGATCGGCGAGAAAATAGAGATTCCGTCCGATGGCGGTTTGAAATTACGTGCGGATCATGACTGGGCCGTAAGCTTCGGTGGCAGCAATAGTTTGTGGAACGATAAACAAGGACAATTCGCCAAATTTGACGGAGGTGATAATGTAAAGGTTTCCGCCGGTACCTATTTTATCAAGTTTAATGACTTAACGAAACATATCATTCTACTAGCCGAATAAGGCATTACTTAAATTACCACCCTTTACTGTCGCGAAAAGTTAAGTAAAGGTGGTAATAGATAAAAGTAACGCTTGTGTTTATGAATTATGTCTCAAAAGATATGTTTTAGAACATGATTTTGTTAAATCACGTTAAGCAAATGAGATTTCCAAACTATTCGTTATGCTACATAACATAAAACCTCTATATTTGCACTGTGTTTTTCATGGTATTAGATTTAAGGTTAACAATTGAGATTGGCTGTCCGTGACGGATAGCCTTTTTTTGTATAGAGGCATGAATACACGAATTTTTGAGAACACTGCTTAAGCGCCCCTTTCCGAGGGTAACATCCATACTTTCAAAGTAAGCTAATTTCATCGGCAAAGTAAGTTAACTTGCTTTGGTATTTCAGCTAACTTACTTTGTCAATGAAGCTAATTGTATTTTTATGATCTTTTTCGGTTATTCTTTGTCTGTTTCGATTTTGTATACAATTGATGTGTTTTTGTACGCTTTTAGTTTAGTTATGCATTTAATAGTCAATTTTTTATTATATAATTTTGTCTTGTGTTTTTTTATGATTTCCTTGGTTAGCTGTTAGCACCAATTGATATATAAGGTTTGATGGCTAATAGAAGAGGGGGTAAGGAAAGAAAAATATCAAACGAATATACTTGGGACCTTAACGGACAGAACAAAATATAATATTATTCTGTTGATTGTTGTTGGAGGTAAGATTTCGTATTCCCTTAATTTATAAGAGTATATGCAAGAGAATAGGTATAATACATGTGATCGTTTTTTAGGCGGATTAGAAAAAGACTTTATTATTACGGAACAGATTGAAGATAGTCCATTGACTTCAGAACCTTCTTTTTTGGATTACGGGATAATAGCAGTATGTAATAGAGGTAGTGCGATCATTCATTTGCTTGATAATAAGCATGTATGGAATAAGAATGAATTGATTTTCTTATTTCCGAGACAGTTATGCTCAATGCGGAACGTGAGTGAGGACTTCTCGGCGAAGTTTATCATCATACCACATGTACTACATGGGGATGTATTAAGTTCCTTACGTCATTTTGATCCGGGATTTCATTTTTTCGTGAAGGATCATTTTTACTATAATATAGAGGATAATAATGGTATTGAGCGTTTTCAATCATTTTGCAAATTGATAGAGAATGAGCTTGAGCGGTATCGGGGTAATGGGCTTCTGA
>ENA-ORVC01002955-ORVC01002955.1-human-gut-metagenome-genome-assembly--contig:-NODE-2955-length-10202-cov-6.269439_pt1 | contig 10202 bp, 8 predicted proteins | sample MGYA00242092_ERZ509234 | MGnify/ENA primary metagenome ERZ509234 (study PRJEB26280, sample SAMEA2338800) | human gut metagenome | biome: human gut; feature: human-associated habitat; material: faeces... | reverse complement strand
TCCAAAAACACCGTCCCGATTTCGGACGGCTGTTTCTATGTCCAAAAACACCGTCTTGATCCTCGGAAATTATATTCCCCCCTTTAAAAGTAATTTCCTCTGAGGTTTAAACACCATATAGTTGAATACCAGAAACACCGTAGTTCCTAACAGGGCAAAAAACGAACCGATCAATGCCGTACTTTCCAGCCCTGCCCCATGTTCGATCGACAATCCTCCAAAATAAGCCCCCACGGCATTCCCCAAATTAAAAGCAAGCTGGACCATCGCCCCGCCCATCATCTCTCCGCCAGGAGAATATTGAAGCAACAACAATTGCTGTGGAGAAGAAACTGCAAACAGGCAACCAGTACAAACGCACATCAGCAAAGCGGACAAAAAGCCGTACGAAGCAAAAAAATAAATCAGCAGAAGTGATGCAAACATCAGAAACTGCATGGACATCGCTACGATACCAGGTGTAAAACGATCAGACAAATGCCCTCCCAAATAGTTACCGACACACATGCTCGCACCCGCCAGCAACATCAATACAGGCATTGTCCCGACACTGAAACCGGACACCTCCGTCATTAACGGATTGACATAGCTATACCAGCAAAAAGCTCCCCCGTTTCCTAACATGGTAGCAGCAATCAGCATCCACGGTTCCGGCCTTCTCAAAAAACGAAACTGCCCTTTCAGATTCGTCGCCGGCAGGGCGGGCAAAACAGGAACCCACCTCCGGATAAACCAAATCGTTACGCCACCCCACAACGCTGCAATCACAAAAACCAAACGCCAGGACAGAAAGTGCCCCAGGAAATTCCCGGCCGGGACACCGAACAAATTGGCAATCGTCATTCCCATAATCATAATAGCTACAGCAGAAGTGCTTTTCCCTTTCTCCGCCAAACGGCTGGCAACAATCGAACCGACTCCGAAATAAGCCCCATGCGGCAACCCCGATACAAACCGGGCACACAACCCCATCCAATAATCGGCCGACAGAGCCATAAGCAGATTCCCGGCAACAAAAAGCCCAACCAAAGCAAGCAAGATCGTACGTAGCGGCCAACTCCTGGCCACCACCACTACCAACGGTGCTCCCACACATACACCCAACGCATAAGCCGAAATAAGATGTCCGGCTTCGGATAAGGAAATATCAAATCCTGCCGCCACATCCGGCAAGATACTCATCATAATAAACTCTGCAATCCCCAGCCCAAATGTGCCAAAAGACAATGCATACAAACCTTTCTTCATAACCTATTCAATCTTTCTGTTTTTCCGGCCGCAAAGAAACAACAAAATTATTAAGTGTAATTGTCGCAGATTATGCAATTATTGTCTAATTTTACTGTGTTTTATCAGAAAGTTCATCCGACATGCACGAGAAACTAAAATTCGAACAAATCAAAAAAGATAGTTGTGCCTCATTACGCTACGATTATTCCAGCTTGTACCCGAAAGACGAAATGCCTCTTCATTTTCATCCCGAAATAGAAATATGTTATGTTGTGAAAGGTTCAGGCTACCGGATGATAGGCGACTTTCTGGAGCCGTTCGAGGAGGGAGAAGTCGTACTGGTCCCGACCAACCAACCACATTGTTGGATGTATAACCCCGAAAGCTGCGAGCCTGATGGAAAACGGAGATGCATAGTTGTGCAATTCAATCCCGACTTGCTACAAACCGGCCTGTCTTTTTTTACCGAATGGGAATATGCCGCTCACCGGTTATCGGCAATCCAGCAAGGCATCCTGCTGACAGGCGAAACAGCCGGAAAGATCAAATCCTGCTTAGAAGAAATGAACTGCTTGAATGCAAGCGAAAGGATGCTGATGTTGATCCGCATCCTGCAACAAATCGGAACCACAACCGATTTAATCCCTATCGGTTTGCAGGAAACGGAATTTAATGGTATCACCAAAAATATGAGACGCATGCAACTGATCTTCAAATACGTCATCGAGCATTACAAGGAGAAAATAACTCTTTCGGACGCCGCAAACGTAATCAGCATGAGCACAACGGCGTTCTGCTCGTTTTTCAAACGTGAAACAGGCAAAACGTTTACAAACTTCATCAACGAATACCGGATAGAGGCCGTTGGCACTTTACTCCGCAACTTTCCGGATAAGGACATTAACGAAATAGCCTGGCAATGCGGCTTCACCGACATTCCCTACTTCAATCGCTATTTCAAAAAGATGAAACAGATGACTCCGAAACAATGGAGATACGAAATACAATAAAAAAAAGAATATCCTAATATGAATGCAGAAATTATCCGATTCTTAGACGATTTACGACGCAACAATAATACCGTCTGGTTCCATGAAAATAGAGAACGATATGACAAACTTCGCTGTGCTTTTATCAACGAAGTACAAGAGTTAATCGAACGAATCAGCGTATTTGATCCTGATATACGGGGATTGGATGCCCGGAAATGTCTGTTCCGTATTAATCGCGACATCCGTTTCAGCCTCGACAAGTCGCCTTACAAGACTTATATGTCAGCCTGTATTGCTCAAGGAGGACGTCATAGTATCCGGGGAGCTTACTACTTTCATCTTGAACCGGAATACTGCGTACTGTCCGGTGGTATCTGGTATCCCAAACCGGAAATATTGAAAGTCCTTCGACGTGAAATATACAATAACATAGATGAATTTGTTTCCATCATCGAAGAGCCTTCCTTCAAAGCTCTATACCCGTCACTCGAAGGGGACATGCTAAAACGTATCCCGGCCGGTTTCCCCTCCGATTCTCCTTACGGTCATATATTAAGGCACAAAGACTTCAGCGTTATAGGTATTAAGCCCGACAGTTTTTTCAGCCAGCCGGACTGGATGGAAGAAACCATCGATTGTTTTCGAAAGCTTCTTCCATTCAACCGCTTCCTGAATGAAATTGTGGATGAATATATGGGAAATCTGTAAAAATACTATTTCCCGCAAATATCCTTAAACGGACAATACATGCAGGCTTTGCCGTTCGGGGTTTGCACGAATGGGGTTTCTGTGTCGAAGATTTCATCCAAGCAATTTCGCAGGCTGTCTTCAAAATCCGTGCGATAGTTGGCGAAGTCCAAAACCTGTTCTGTTTTGAACCGGTCTGTACGATGGTAAATTCCAGGATCGAAAGAGGAAGAAAAGAGGGTCCTCATATAATAGATACCCGGCTGAATAGCAGTTGAAAGCTGAACTGACCTGTTATACATCCATGCATACATAAAGACCTGCATAACCGCTTTGGAACGATCCGTATCTGCTTTGTCGAAAAGAGCTTCTACAGAGGTAAACTGCGTCGTCCCGCCCCCACTCTTATAGTCAATAATGCGGACGACATCGCGTACCTCGTCTATACGGTCGATAAATCCTTTCAACTGGATATTGCTTTTATCCGTCAATGGAAAAAGGCATTTTATCTTCTTTTCCGATTCGATATAACGGAAAGGAGTCTGTTTTGCGTCACGTTCCAGCACTTTCTCCACATATTTGCGAATCATCTCGCCGATCAGGAAGTTTTGTCCGGTGAGTGGACGAACAATGTCCGTTTTAAAGAAAATTTCGGCAAAGGCACGGGCAACTGCTCCCGTCAACATAGGCGTATCTTTTCGGATCGCTTTCAGCAGATCAGCCGTCACCATCTTTCCGCAGAATGGCTGATACAATTCTTCCATCACCTTATGCAGGATACTTCCAAAAACATTACTTTCGATCGTCTCGCTTACCTCCTCTTCTTCACGTATTCCCTCGACAACGGAGAAATAGAATTTAAGCGGACAATCCAGATAGATATTGACTGCACTCGCCGATATCGCCCGCGTCCCACCACTCCGGAAATCAGCCAGACGGTTCATGACTTCCTCCGTCTTAGCTACCTGCAAGGCAGGAGTCTTGGAAGAAGAGACATTGTAAACAACCAACTTATTCTGTATCGGCTCCTCATAATGATAATGCAACTGATGCACGAAACGGCTAACCTCGCCTGTCTGCAATCCGTTGCTTCTTGTATCATAAAGCAGACTGACATGGCTGGCACGATAAATCAAACGATAGAAATGATACGCCCAAACACTGTCCTGATGTTCGTATGTCGGCAAACCGAATCCACGACGAAGATTATAAGGAATAAATGAATTAGCCGCTTTCCTCAACGGGAAAATTCCTTCATTCATCGAAAGGATAATCAACCGGTCAAAGTCAAGCGCACGAGTCTCCAAAACACCCATGATCTGCAAGCCGGAAAGAGGTTCACCATGGAAAGGAATCGTAATTGTGTCCGTCACACGTTTCAGCAAACGGAAATAGGTGTCGATTTTCATTTCTACATTCGCCTCCCGCATGACTTCCTTCATCCGGTTAACCGTAGCGAAATAATGGAAGATAAACTCCTGTTCGATGTCGTTAATAGTTGAAAGTTGAGAGTTGAAAGTTGAAAGTGGCTCCGTGTCACTATTTACACTTTCAACTTTCAACTTTCCACCTTCAACAGCTTTATTCAGTTCCTGCAACACGTTAATCAAATAATCGGAGAAAGTTTCCACCGCAGTCACCGGAGTAAAGAGGATGGACAACAATGGCGTCTTATTCAGATCGTCATACGATATGTAAATCTTGTTGTTTTCTGAAATATTTTTTACCAGATTAGAAACCACCTCTGGAGAAGTAGTCGAGATATACCGATGGTTCAGGATTGGCAAGACATCCCGGAAATAGAACACCGGCCTCCGGTCCACATAACGAATATTCTTTTGCAAAGCCAGAATATATTCCATCAAAGATGCAACCGGTGTACCGGCCAACGGATATCCCATCGTCACATTGATCCGTTTGATCTGTTCGGGAATGGCATTCAGAACCGGAATCAACAAATGTTCATCCGGCAGAATCACAGCCGTCCGCAACGCTTCTTCTGCACTCATTTCATCTTCCCTGCAAAGCTCGCTTAAAATACTGTGCACCTGCTTGGCCTGCCCAATACCGGAAGGGATACCGATCACCTCGACCTTGGGAGTTGAAAGTGGAGAGATGAAAGTTGAAAGTGGCTTCGTGTCACTATTTTCAACTTTCACCTTTCATCTTTCATCTTTCACCTTTCAACTTAAAATATATGGCAACATTAAATATAAAAGAATACCTCGACAGAGATGAACAAAAGGATTTGCTTCGCTTCTTGACTGCCGGATCGGTGGATGATGGCAAATCGACGCTGATCGGTCGTTTGTTGTTTGACAGCAAAAAGTTATACGAAGACCAGCTGGATGCCCTCGAACGCGACAGCAAGCGCATGGGGAATGCCGGCGACCATATCGACTACGCTCTGTTGTTGGACGGGCTGAAAGCCGAACGCGAACAAGGGATCACCATCGATGTGGCCTACCGCTATTTCAGTACGAATAACCGTAAGTTCATCATAGCCGACACTCCGGGGCACGAACAGTACACCCGCAATATGATCACCGGCGGTTCGACTGCCAACCTTGCCATCATCCTGGTGGATGCCCGCACGGGAGTGATTACGCAGACGCGCCGCCATACCTATCTGGTTTCGCTCTTAGGCATCAAGCATGTGGTGCTGGCGGTCAACAAGATGGACCTGGTTGATTTCGACAAGAATATTTTCGACAAGATCGTTTCCGATTATAAGGAGTTTGTCGCTCCGTTGAATATCCCGGATATCACCTGCATCCCGCTGTCCGCTCTGGATGGCGACAATGTGGTGGAGAAGAGCGACCGTACGCCTTGGTACGAAGGGCCGTCGTTGTTGGACTTCCTCGAAACGGTTCCGATCGACCAGGACCGCAACTTCGAGGATTTCCGCTATCCGGTGCAATATGTATTGCGTCCGAATCTGGACTTCCGCGGCTTCTGCGGGAAAGTGGCCAGCGGCATCGTTCGCAAAGGCGATACGGTGATGGCTTTGCCTTCCGGGAAAACATCCAAAGTGAAAAGTATCGTGACATACGACGGAGAGCTGGATTATGCATTCCCTCCCCAGTGCGTCACCATCACGCTGGAAGACGAGATCGATGTTTCACGCGGTGAGATGCTCGTCCATCCGGATAACCTGCCGATTGCGGACCGTAACTTTGAGGCTATGCTGGTGTGGATGGACGAAGAACCGATGGACGCAAGCAAGCAGTTTTATATCAAGCATACGACCAATCTTACACGCGCCCGTGTGGACAGCATCCGTTATAAAGTGAATGTCAATACGATGGAACAGTTGTCGGTTGACAATGGAAAACTGACAACTGACGATTTGCCGATGAAGCTGAACGAGATCGCCCGTGTCGTCTTCACGACCGGAAAGGAACTGTTCTTCGATCCGTATCAGAAGAACAAACAGACAGGCGCCTTTATCCTGATCGACCCGATCACGAACAATACATCGGCTGTCGGCATGATTATCGACCGGGTAGATGCTCGCGACATGGTGACGGAAGACGCGTTGGCTGTACTGAATCTTCCGGAATTGGGTATCGGCCCCGAGCACTACGAAGCTATCCGTTCCGTTTGTAAAGAGCTCGAACGGCAAGGGGTTTCCGTCAAGTGTATAACAGAAAATAAATAAGGTATGGGATTACTGGAATTTGACAAACTACCGATCAATACTTTAGTGGGTGCTGACTGGAAAACGTTCAAGGCTGTGACAGCCAATAAAACGATCGACAAAGGATTTCGTAATAAATATTTTCTGACTAAATCTGTTTGCCGCCTGCTCAGCCTGTTGCAACCCTTCGAAGATGCGCGTTACCGTAAGATTGCGGACAAGCCGTTGGAGATGGACCCGGTGTTCATTCTCGGACATTGGCGTAGCGGGACGACATTCATGCACAATGTCTTCTCGTGTGACAAGCATTTCGGCTACAATACGACCTATCAGACCGTATTTCCGAACCTGATGCTTTGGGGACAGCCTTTCTTCAAGAAGAACATGGCGTTCTTGATGCCCGACAAGCGTCCGACCGATAATATGGAGTTGAAGGTGGATCTTCCGCAAGAGGAGGAGTTCGCCTTGTCGAACATGATGCCTTATACATATTATAATTTCTGGTTCCTGCCGAAATATCAGCAGGAGTATGCCGATAAGTATCTTTTGTTTGATGATATAACGGATGCCGAATTGAAGGTGTTTGAAGAGGTGTTCACGAAGTTGATTAAGATTTCTTTGTGGAATACCCAGGGAACTCAATTCCTTAGCAAGAATCCTCCGCATACCGGAAGGGTGAAGGAACTGGTGAAGATGTTCCCGAATGCTAAGTTTATCTACCTGATGCGTAACCCGTATACCGTATTCGAATCTACACGCAGTTTCTTTACAAATACGATTCAACCGTTGAAGTTGCAGGATGTCAGCAATGAACAATTAGAGGAAAATATCATTTCTATCTATGCAAAACTTTATCATAAGTATGAATCGGATAAGAAATTTATTCCGGAAGGTAACTTGATGGAAGTGAAATTTGAAGATTTCGAAGCGGATGCGATGGGAATGACGGAGAATATTTATCAGTCTCTTTCTATCCCCGGATTTGCCGAAGCACGTAGTGATATAGAAAAATATGTGGGCGGAAAGAAGGGATATAAGAAGAATAAGTATAAATATGACGACCGTACGATTCGTTTGGTAGAAGAGAACTGGGATTTTGCTTTGAAACAATGGGATTATAATTTATAAGAAGAAAAAGAAAGGAAAAGTATTGATGATTCAGAAAAGCGTTCATCGCCTGTTGATGACAGGTTTCGTTGCATTTATTTCTTCCTTGTCTTTGATGGCGCAACATAAAGTTGAAATGCTTCCTTTTGGGGACATGGATCAATGGGTGGACCGTCAGATAAAGGAATCGAGCATTATCGGTGGGAATACAAAGAATGTATATGCGATAGGGCCGACGACGGTAATTAAGGGAGATCAGGTTTATAAGAATATGGGCGGATCGCCTTGGGCTACTTCAAATGTGATGGCGAAAGTTGCCGGTATTACGAAAACTAATACTTCGGTATTCCCGGAGAAGCGGGGAGATGGATATTGCGCCCGTTTGGATACGCGCATGGAGAGTGTGAAAGTGTTGGGACTGGTTAATATTACGGTGTTGGCGGCTGGCTCTGTCTTTACCGGTTCGGTGCATGAGCCGATTAAGGGTACTAAAAACCCACAGAAAATGTTGCAGACCGGTATTCCGTTTACCAAAAAACCGGTGGCTCTTCAGTTTGACTATAAAGTGAAGATGTCCGACCGAGAGAACCGTATTCGCGCTACCGGTTTCAGCAAGATTACGGATGTTCCCGGAAAAGATTATCCGGCAGCTATCCTGCTTCTGCAAAAACGTTGGGAAGATGCCAATGGAAATGTGTATGCAAAACGGATAGGGACTATGGTGACTTATTACTATCATTCGACGGACTGGAAAAATAATGCGACCTATGAGATTATGTACGGTGACATCACGAATCGTCCGGAATATAAGTCGCACATGATGCGTTTGCAGGTGACTGAAAGTTATACGGTGAACAGTAAGGGTGAAAGCGTGCCTATTCATGAAGTGGCCTGGGGAGATGAAAATGATGTTCCGACTCATATGTGTCTTCAGTTCACGTCCAGTCATGGAGGAGCCTATATCGGTTCTCCGGGAAATACACTGTGGATTGACAATGTAAAACTGGTATATTAACTAAAGTATATAGACAAAGAATAGAAATAGTCAGTGATCTAATTTCATCACTGACTATTTTTTTGTTTTAATTCTTCCACAACAAACCCCTTCAGATGCCTTCTGAAGTTATATTACACTTTTATCGCTCTATAAAATTCTATGAATGAATGAAAATTTACGTGTTTTTTTGTTTGTGTTATATTAAATATCTATATTTGCACTAATTTTAGAAGAAAGGATGACGTTTATTGTCTCTTAGTCAGGTGTGGAACATTTGGGTTGTGTATCTAGCCTGTAAGACAATTGAAATATATTATTTACTAAAATAAATTGAGATGAAAAAGGGTTTATTGTTTATTTTATTGGCAGCAGTCTCTGTATGTCTGCCTGCACAAGAAAAAGAAAATGCAGCAAAGAGTTATAGAGTGGAAACAAATCGCTTTGGTGCTAACTGGTTTATTAGTGGTGGCGTTGGCGCACAAATGTATTTTGGCGACAATGATGGTAAAGCTGACTTCGGAAAACGTCTTGCTCCGGCACTTGACATTGCTGTAGGTAAGTGGTTTACTCCGGGTATCGGATTACGTGTAGCTTACAACGGGCTTCAGGCTAAAGGTGCTACTCCTAATGCTAATGGTCCGCTTGTAGACGGAGGACAGTATTCTAATGGCTACTACAAAGAAAAGTGGAATGTGATGAACTTCCATGGAGATGTAATGCTGAATCTTTCCAATATGATTTGTGGTTATAGAGAAGATCGTCTGTATTCATTCATTCCTTATGCAGGAGCTGGATTTGTACATTCAGGAAAAGGTGCAGGTTATGACGAACTGGGTATCAATGCCGGTTTGATCAACCGTTTCCGTTTGTCTTCTGCTTTGGATCTTAACGTTGAATTGCGTGGACTTTTGATGAAAGGCGCATTCGGCAATTCAGGTCCTGAAGGATTGGCTGGTCTGACTGTAGGTGTTACTTACAAGTTTAAGAAACGTGGTTGGGATGCTGTTCCTACTGTACCAATGGTTCCGGAAAGCCAGTTGAACGACATGAGAGACAGAGTGAACGCTTTGAAGGGTGAAAACGAATCTTTGAAACGTGACTTGGTTGAAGCTCGTAACAAGAAACCTGAAGTGATCGTTAAGAAAGAAGCTGGATTCGTTCCACGTCTGGTTGTTGTATTCAATATCGGAAAGAGCAACATCAGCAAGAGAGAATACATGAATATTGAAGCTATGGCTAAGGGTATCAAAGCAACTGATAAAGTGTTTACTATAACAGGATATGCTGATAAGGGTACTGGTTCTGCTGAATACAACATGAAGTTGAGTAAGAAGAGAGCTGAAGCTGTTCGTGACCTGATGGTTAATGAATTTGGTGTTCCTGCTTCTCAATTGAAGGTTGATTACAAGGGTGGTGTAGGCAACATGTTCTATGATGATGCTAAGTTAAGCCGTGTAGCTATTGTTGAAGAATAATATACATTTGAAATAATAGAATAAAAGAGACGTTTCCTTTCACGGGAAGCGTCTTTTTTGTATTTTTGTACCCC
>ENA-ORVC01002953-ORVC01002953.1-human-gut-metagenome-genome-assembly--contig:-NODE-2953-length-10207-cov-4.893125_pt1 | contig 10207 bp, 6 predicted proteins | sample MGYA00242092_ERZ509234 | MGnify/ENA primary metagenome ERZ509234 (study PRJEB26280, sample SAMEA2338800) | human gut metagenome | biome: human gut; feature: human-associated habitat; material: faeces... | reverse complement strand
GCTAAGCGGCCATTCCGCGAAAAATGCCGCTGGGCTTCGCCCAGCCTGTTTTTTCCTCTTCATGTCCTCTTAGCTCCCCTATGCGCCTACCCTCCGCGCTTCCTCAGATCCGGTGCATGGCGTTGAAAATATCCTCCCGCTGGGCGCGGATGTCCAGGCTGCGGGCCTCACCCTCCCGCTCCAGCAGGGCGGCCAGCTCGGCGAAGGGGATGTCGCAGGCGCCGGCGTCCACCAGCATAACCATGGTGAAGTCCCCCTGGAGGATGGTCTGGCTGATGTCCAGAATGTTGACATTGTGCTGGGCCAGCAGGGCGCAGACCAGGGACATGATACCCACCCGGTCCTTGCCGAGAACGGTGACGATTGCTCTCATAATAGAACAGCTCCTTTGCAGTTTTTACGGATATGGGGGACACTCACTGCAGCTCATCCAGCGTCAGCCCGAAGGCGGGCAGGAAGTGCTCCAGAAAGTAGTCCAGCTCGGGCAGACCATAGCCCTGCAGGGCCTCCAGCGTCTGCTCCGCGGCCTGCTTGAATTCGGCGTTGCCCGCCTTGAGCTCCTCCACGCATTTGATGTGGGCCGAGAGCTTGTCGGCGGCCTTGACCAGTGTTCTGAGCCCGGGGTCGTAGCCCTCCCGCAGCAGGGGGGCAAAGGAGGGGCGGAGGGCCTCCGGCAGCATATGCAGCAGCTTGTGGGCGGAGAACTGCTCCACTTCCCTGTAGGCGTCCCGGATGTCGGGGTTGTAGTACTTGATGGGGGTGGGCAGGTCGCCGGTGAGGATCTCCGGCGCGTCGTGGTAAAGGGCCGCTGCGGCGGCCAGACCGGGGTCGGCGTCGCCGCCGAACACGTCCCGCCGGATCACGGCCAGGGCGTGGGCCAGCACCGCCACCATGTGGGAGTGCTCCTGAATGTTCTCCTGAAAGGTGTTGCGCATCAGCCCCCAGCGGTTGATGTACCGCATCCGGGAGAGGTAGGCGAAGAACGGGTACTGGTCTGACATGGTCATCCCTCCTGCGAAAGCAAACTATTCTACCACAGAAGCGGCCGGTTTGTAAACCGTCGAAAAAGGAGGGCGGCCCTGGGCCGCCCTCCTTATCTTATATTACTGGGTCTGCTTGACCTCAAAGGCGGCGACGCTCTGCTCAAAGGCAGAGCGGTCGGCGTCGGAGCCGTGGACCTCCACCTTCACCGGGTGGGAGAGATCCAAGGAGAACAGGCCCATGATGGATTTGGCGTTGATGACGTATCGGCCGGAGAGCACGTCCACCTCGCAGGGGCAGCAGGTGGCCGCGTTGACAAACTGGCGTACATCCTCGATGGAGGACAGCGACACGAAGAACTCAGACATGAAAGGGCACCTCCTAAATGACTGTATACAAACGGTGGGGCTTTGCTTTATAATTAGGGTATCCCCATTATAGACAGGAACGGGGAAAAAATTCAATGGGAAAGCCGCGGTAAACCGGAAATTCTGTTTTTTTCACAAAGAGCCGCGGTCATATGCGAGGAAAAGACATGCGAGTTGCTATCTACACCTTGGGCTGCAAGGTCAACCAATACGAGACGCAGGCGATGGAGGCGGAGCTCACCCGCCGGGGCCACGCCCTGGTTCCATTTGACGGGGCGGCGGACGCCTATGTGATCAACACCTGCACCGTCACGGCGGTGAGCGACAAGAAATCCCGCCAGATGATCCGGCAGGCCCGCAAGCGCTCCCCCCACGCGGTGGTGGCGGTGTGCGGCTGCTACGCCCAGACCGATCCGGAGGCGGTGGAGGCCCTGGGGGTGGATCTGGTCATGGGCACGGCCGACCGCATGGGCTTTCTGGACGCGCTGGAGGCCCTCTCGGCCCGGCAGAAGGAGGCGCTGTGGCGCGGCTTCCTCCAGGACGGGACCCAGCCTATGGAATTCCAGTGGCTGTGGGACGCCTACCGGGAGGGGGCGGTGGACTCCCTGCTGGAGTGGGAGCTCACCCTCCAGCTCACCCTGGAAGCCCTGGGCTTCGCGGTGGTCAACGGGGCAGGCCGGTTTACCGTCACCGGGCCGGACGGTTCGGCGCGCAGCTTTGATCTGATCCGCGGCGGCCCGGCCGAAAAGCTGTTCCTGAAAATCCTGTTTCCCCTGGACAAGCGGGAATAAAAGATGTCCCCCGGAACCAATCGGTTCCGGGGGACGCTTTTGTATGGAAGAGGAAGATCAGGAGGTACTTACATCCAGTGCTCCTCGCCGTCATAGACACGGTAGCTGTGGGCGTTGGTGGCCTCCACAATGTCGTGGTAGGCCCAGTAAGAGGCGCTCACATCGGGGAACTGCCGCAGCTCGCCGGCGTGGTCGTCCACGTAGTCCTCGTCCGCCGCCCGGTCCAGCAGGCGGTTGGTGATGGCCGTCACCTCCGCCCGGGTGATGGTGGCCTCCGGACGGAAGGTGCCGTCGGTGTAGCCGGTGATCCACCCGTACTGCACCGCCCCCACCACCTGGTCGTAGAACCAGTCGGAGGAGGTCACATCGGAGAAGGGATTCTCCCCGCCCTCGGGCAGGCGGGCAAAGCGCATGGCCATCACCGTGAACTCCGCCCGGGTGATGGTGCGCTCCGGGGCGAATTTCCCGCCGCCTACGCCTTCCACCATGCCCAGGGAGGCCAGGGTCTCCACCGCGCGGGCGTACCAGGCGTCGGCGGGCACGTCGGTGAAGCGGACCGCGGCGGACACCTCCTGGTCCAGCAGGAGGTTGTAGAACATTTGGGCCGCCTGGGCCCGGGTCATGTGGTCGTCGGGGCCGAAGAGGCCACCGCCGTAGCCGTTCAGGTACGCGAGGTGATCCTCGGTGTTCAGCCAGCCGGAGACGCCGGTGTCGTCCGGGTCGGCAAGCTGCTTTTCGGGCGCGAAGAGGGCCTCAATGGTGTGGGCCTTACGCACGCTCTCGAAGGTGTACTTGTCCACCGCGCCTACGCTCTCGCCGTCCACCAGCACGTCGGCAATCTCATACCCGGCATCGGGGGTGATGCGGAAGGTCTTGTCGCTGCCGCGGCGCACCCGCACCCTGCCGTCCGGGCTGATCCCGCCGCCATGGCCCGCGCTGGCCTCAATGGTGTACCGGGTCGTGCCGGTGCTGCCGCCGCCGTTATAGCTCCACTGCGCATAGAGGACGGCATCCTGGCCGGTGAGCTGGAAGGCGTCGCCGGCGGCATAATCCTCGCCGCTGCCGTCCGCCTGGGTGTTCCACCCGGCAAAGCTGTAACCGGAGCGGGTGAAGGTGTTTTCCGCCACGGTGACGGTGCTCCACTTGTCGGCGCTCTGGCCGGCAGGGGCCGAGCCCTCGCCGCCGTTGGCGTTATAGGTCAGGGTGACGGTGCCCTCGTTGGCGTCGGGGACGTTGTTATTGTTGGTATCCTCACCGAAGGTCACGGAAATGGTGTGATCTTCCCGGACATCGGCGAAGGTGTAGGATTCCCACTTTTCCCAGGCGTCCATGCCGGGCAGCAGGTTGACCCCGTTGTTGACATAGGCCGTGCCGTCGATGGTGCCCCGGTCCACGGCATAGCCGGTGTCCGGAGTAAAATCAAACTTCTGGCTGTTCCCGGCCGGGACATAGACCTTGCCCTCCGGGGCGATGGAGCCGTTCTTACCCGCGGAGGAGGTGATGGAGGGATTCTGAGTGATGTCGGGCTTGCCGTCGTTGTCGGTGTCCCAGCCCCAGACGGCGTATACGGTGATACTGGAGTCGGTGAAGGTCACCTGCTCCACAACACCGGCGGGCATGGTGTCACCCTGCGAGAGAATGCGGTCAATCTGTGTCTTGGACCAGCCCACGAAACGGGCCGTTCCCTTGTCGCTGGTTGTAGTTCCGGTGAGGCTGAGGCCGCTTCCGTCGGCCAGGGCAACCGTATTGCCCTTGACATAAGTGCCGCTGTCGGTGGGCAGAACCCCCTGCAAGGTGCCGTTCTCCAGCTCGTTTTCGGCGTAGGTCAGCTTGTACTTGCCGGTCTCGTTCACGTCCGGCACGCCGTCGCCATTGGTATCCACGCCCCAGGCGGCGTAAACCGTCGTGTCGCCGTTGATGTCTACGGTGGCAACAGTGGTGGGCGCTGTATCGCTGGCGGTGTAGATCTTGTCTCCGGTGGTGTTCGCTGTCCATCCAATAAACAGCACATCCACGCCGTCCTGCTGGTCGTGAGTGGGGACGGGGGACTGCTTCAAGGTGTAGCCGGTCTGGGTGTCCAGCAGCTCCGTTCCGGGGCCGCCGCTGCCGCCGTTGGGATCATAGGTCAGAACATGGAGATTTTTGCTGTTGACCGTAATGGTGCCGGTGAAGTCTTCGTAGTTGGTGCTGGAAATTGTAATTGCTATGTCTGCAACCTTTGTTTCTTCATCAGACTCCACGGCGTTGACGGGCAGGCGCAGGACACCGGCATTTACCTTGACAGCGTCAGTGGTAAAGTATCCCTCTTTGGCTATTGTAATATTACCCAACTTATAGGAGATGTTTCCCAAGCCATCCAGTCCAGCAGTCAACTGGGAGAGGGAATAGGTATACGTCCTGGCTGCCCGGTTGGCGATGGTCAAGGCGCCGGGATTGGCAGAAATCTGATTCTGGCCGGGATCAGCTTTGGCAACGACCACCGGCTTACTTGCTTGGGCTGGACGCAGAACGTAGTGCATGGCCCGGTCGCCGGTCAGCTCGTAAGAAAGGGTGACCGACCGATTGCCGGCGTTTGCATTGCTCAGTGTTCCGGTGGCGGTCACATCCACATCATCGCTGCCTACAATGTCAGCTTGGGTCAGTTCGGCATCGACTGTAACCGACGCATGTCCATCATAGGGCCACGTATACGGACTGGAGTGACCGTTCAGCTTCACGGTGCTGTCATCCACGGAAATCGGCTTTTGAGCCACAGATACGGTGACGGTACCGCTGGCGGCGGCATAGCCATCGTCTCCGCCTTTTTCCGCCACGCTGGCGGTAATGACAGCGGTTACGCTGCCGGTGATGGTAACCTCACCATTCTGGGCTACCGTTACCACATCTTCATTGTTGCTAGTAAAGGTAACTAGACTATCAGGAGAAATAGGACTATCATCCTTTTGAAGTTCGACAGTTAGAGTGAAGTTTTCATCCCCATAGGTCTTGTTGATGGTACCATTTGTAACAACCTCATCTCCCTGCCGGATCACAACCGGATAAATGGGCAGATTGGTAATCGTGATGGTCAGTGTCCCGGACTTGGACTCTGGCGCAAAATTGGAATCACTGTGGCTGAAAACCCAATAGAGGGGTACCTCTTCGCCGGCGGATGTATTCTGAAGGGAGGTATCGGTCACCGCTTGCGAATGTTGCTCATCCATATACCAAGTCAGGTTCCCAGCCCTCAGGCCGGTCAGGTCATCTTGAATCGACGGGTCAATGGAAATGGTGGCAGGGGGCAGCTTGGACAGGAGCTGCGTTTCACCATGCGCCACTGTCCAATTCCCGTCGGACACGTTAATGGTATAATCGGCGGGTTGAATGGTAAAGGTCCTGGAGGCGCTGCCCTCCAGCAGGTCGCCGGCACCAGTGGAGGTAACAACGGCCTTGGCGGTCTCTCCGGCGTTTGTGGCATCTGTGTAAGTTACGGTATAGTCCGCCGGATTCCCATAGGTATGGGAATAGCCCCACAGATTTAATGTAACGCTTACCTCGGGGCTCTGCTCCGTGCCGTTGTAGGTCAGGTCCTCCGCGCCGGACAGGGCAATCAGCTTTTCCTCCGGGGGTAGTTTGACGGTGCCGGTGCATTCCAGTGTACCGCTGCCATCTGTCTGGTCAAGACCTTCCAGCAGAATCAGGGTGCTTCCCTCGTCTACGGTGACGGTGCCGTTATTGGTCAGTTTGCCGTCCTGGCCGATTTCCAGAGTGGCGTAGGCGTAGTTTCGGTCATTCTGGACGACCAGCAGCTCGGTGCCGCTTTCCACCACAAGCGGATAGTCAATCACCGGCTCGCCCCAGACCTGGATATTGGCCTCTGTGTCATTCAGGTGAACCGTACCGTCCTCACCCACCGTCGCGCTCGTATTACTGCCCTCATAGCTGATAAAAATACCGTCCCAGTCAGCGAAGCCGGAGGGGTCCCCAATGCCGTCCGGGGCCACGATGACGGCGTTTCCGCCCGTGCCGGTGGTGAAGGCTCCGTTGTCGCTTGTACCGATAGCACGGTTGCCGCTGCCGATGCTGGTGGAGTCCGCACCGCCCTCGGCGTATACCACACCGCCGTTGATGGTGACGGTTCCGCTATAGTTTGCGTTCTCACCGGAGCCGATGCCCGCGCCGCCGGTACTGCCGCTTGACCCACCGATGGCCGTGACGTATCCGCCGTTGATGGTAACATTGCCGGTTACAGTCCCGCTGCCGACCTCGTAGCCGCCGCCGATGCCCGCGCCGCCTCCGGAGCCTCGGGCAATGATGGTACCACCGTTGATGGTGATATTGCCAAAATTACTGCTGGCGCCATATCCACCGCCGATTCCGGCCGCCCCCAAACCGATGGATGCCCCCCCGGCGGAGGCCTCGAGTAATCCGTTTCCTTCAAAGGTAACGGAGGAACCGGACTCCACCCAGATGGCAGGATGATTCCGGTAACCTCTGAGAGTGTTGTTGCCCTCCAATATAAAGGTGACATCTGCGTTACCAGTTATATCAATAGCAGATTTCTCAACGCCCGGTGAGTCAATAGTAAGATTACTAAGCGTAATTGTATGGGTTCCGCCATCAATGGTCTGATTCCTCCTGTTCCCACTCCAGGTCTCTTCGCTTTCACTAAAAGCTAGAGAAGTTGAAGGAAGAATAGATAGTAACATACATAAGGATAATAATGCGGCAAACCACCGTTTTTTTTGATGTCTCATGGTGTATCCTCCTTTTTGTAAATGTCTACCTTTTTAAACGAGGATACAACATTTTGCGATAGGAAGATTTAGGAAATAAATTTGTAAAATATATTAATAGCCTGTTGCAATTTTCCTGCAAAAATGATATATTTACTAAACATCCACATGTTTGATAATGTAGACATTTAAAAACACGATGTCCGCTTCTGCGGGCATTTTTTATGCGCGGCCGGTCGGGGCGGGGACGGCTGGAGCAAAATGAAGCCAGTTGGCACTTCCGTGCGCCCAAAGTGGCGAAAATTGAGCAAAAGAGAAAGAAAACCGACGGGTATCTCTTGCAATCTTTTGGCAAAATGGTATAATGTCTCCGGTTACTGTATTTGAGTATAGTAGTGCAACGTAAATCTAGGAGGAATGACAAATGGCCAACACGCATAAGTATGTCTATTTGTTCTCAGAGGGCAACGGCTCCATGCGGGAGCTGCTGGGCGGCAAGGGCGCCAACCTGGCTGAGATGACCAATCTGGGTATGCCCGTGCCCCAGGGCTTCACCGTCACCACCGAGGCCTGCACCCAGTATTATAACGACGGCCGCCAGATCAACGCGGACATCCAGGCCCAGATCTACGAGTACCTGGGCAAGATGGAGGCCATCTGTGGCAAGAAGTTCGCCGATCCCGAGAACCCCCTGCTGGTTTCCGTGCGCTCCGGCGCCCGCGCCTCCATGCCCGGCATGATGGACACCATCCTCAACCTGGGCCTCAACGACACCGTGGTGGAGGGCCTGGCCAAGTTCACCAACAATCCCCGCTTTGCCTACGACTCCTACCGCCGGTTCATCCAGATGTTCTCCGACGTGGTGATGGAGCTGAGCAAGAAGCGCTTTGAGGAGATTATCGACGACGTCAAGGCCAAGAAGGGCGTCAAGCAGGACGTGGAGCTGGATACCGAGGACATGAAGAACCTGGTGGTTCTGTTCAAGGAGTTCTACAAGAAGGAGAAGGGCGAGGACTTCCCCCAGGATCCCAAGGTCCAGCTCATGGAGGCCGTCAAGGCCGTGTTCCGCTCCTGGGACAACCCCCGCGCCAACGTCTACCGCCGCATGAACGAGATCCCCTACGACTGGGGCACCGCCGTCAACGTCCAGTCCATGGTGTTCGGCAACTCCGGCGACAACTCCGGCACCGGCGTGGCCTTCACCCGCAACCCCGCCACCGGCGAGAAGGCCCTGTTCGGCGAGTACCTGATCAACGCCCAGGGCGAGGACGTGGTGGCCGGCGTGCGCACCCCTTCCCCCATCTCCAAGCTGCATGAGGAGATGCCCGCGGTGTACGAGCAGTTCGCCGCCATCGCCGACCGCCTGGAGAAGCACTACAAGGACATGCAGGACATGGAGTTCACCATCGAGAATGGCAAGCTCTATATGCTGCAGACCCGCAACGGCAAGCGCACCGCCGCCGCCGCCCTGAAGGTGGCCGTGGATCTGGTGGACGAGGGCATGATCGACGAGAAGGAGGCCGTGTGCCGCGTCGATCCCAAGCAGCTCGACGCCCTGTTGCACCCCACCTTTGACGCCGAGGCCCTGAAGAAGGCCCAGGTCGTTGGCAAGGGCCTGGCCGCCTCCCCCGGCGCCGCCTGCGGCCGCGTGGTGTTCACCGCCGAGGAGGCCAAGGAGTGGCATGAGCGGGGCGAGAAGGTCATCCTGGTCCGCCTGGAGACCTCTCCCGAGGACATCGAGGGCATGCAGGTCTCCCAGGGCATCCTGACTGTCCGCGGCGGCATGACCTCTCACGCCGCCGTGGTGGCCCGCGGCATGGGCACCTGCTGCGTGTCCGGCTGCGGCGACATCGTGGTGGACTATGACAACAAGAAGTTCACCCTGGCCGGCAAGGAGTACCACGAGGGCGACTGGATCTCCCTGGACGGCTCCACCGGCAACATCTACGGCGAGGCCGTGGCCACCGTGCCCGCCGACCCCGGCTCCGGCTACTTCGGCCGCCTGATGGGCTGGGCGGACAAGTACCGTCAGCTCATGGTCTACACCAACGCCGACACCCCCCGCGACGCCGCCCAGGGCCGCGCTTTCGGCGCCCAGGGCATTGGCCTGTGCCGCACCGAGCATATGTTCTTTGAGGGCGAGCGCATCAAGGCCATGCGCGAGATGATCGTCGCCGACAACACCGAGGACCGCAAGAAGGCCCTGGCCAAGATCATGCCCTACCAGCAGGGCGACTTCGAGGGCCTGTACGAGGCCATGGAGGGCTGCCCGGTTGTCATTCGCTTCCTGGATCCCCCGCTGCACGAGTTCCTGCCCACCAAGGAGGAGGACATCAAGGAGATCGCCGGCGAGATCGGCGTCACCGTAGAGCGCCTGCACGAGGTCATCGCCTCCCTGCACGAGTTTAACCCCATGATGGGCCACCGCGGCTGCCGTCTGGCCGTCTCCTATCCGGAGATCGCCGAGATGCAGACCACCGCCGTTATCAACGCCGCCATCAACGTCCAGAAGAAGCACCCCGACTGGAAGATGGTGCCCGAGATCATGATCCCCCTGGTGGGCGAGGTCAAGGAGCTCAAGTACGTCAAGGACGTGGTGGTCGCCACCGCCGACAAGATCATCAAGGACGCCGGTATCGACATGAAGTATGAGGTCGGCACCATGATCGAGATCCCCCGCGCCGCCCTGACTGCCGACGAGATCGCCAAGGAGGCCGAGTTCTTCTCCTTCGGCACCAACGACCTGACCCAGATGACCTTCGGCTTCAGCCGTGACGACGCCGGCAAGTTCCTGGACGCCTACTATGACCGCAAGATCTACGAGAGCGATCCCTTCGCCAAGCTGGACCAGACCGGCGTGGGCCGCCTGGTGGACATGGCCTGCAAGCTGGGCCGCTCCGCCAACTCCGACCTGCACCTGGGCATCTGCGGCGAGCACGGCGGCGATCCCTCCTCCGTGGAGTTCTGCCACCGCACGGGCCTGGACTATGTGTCCTGCTCTCCCTTCCGGGTGCCCATCGCCCGTCTGGCCGCCGCTCAGGCCGCCATCAAGGACGCTGAGTAATCCCAGTTCCACAAATCGTTGCAGCCCCGCTCCTTTCGGGAGCGGGGCTGCTTTTTCCGTCTTGCCCTGGGCGCAAAAATATGGTACAGTCACCTCATAGTCGATCCGCAGTCAATCCACTTTGAGAGGAGATACGGTATGGAACTCACCAACGCCATTTTGCAGAGAAGATCCATCCGGGGCTTCCGTCCGGACCCGATCCCCCAGGAGACCCTGCGCCAGGTGCTGGAGCTGGCCAGCCGGGCCGTTTCCGCCCAAAACACCCAGCCCTGGGAGTTTGCCGTCGTC
>ENA-ORVC01002944-ORVC01002944.1-human-gut-metagenome-genome-assembly--contig:-NODE-2944-length-10239-cov-2.888354_pt1 | contig 10239 bp, 8 predicted proteins | sample MGYA00242092_ERZ509234 | MGnify/ENA primary metagenome ERZ509234 (study PRJEB26280, sample SAMEA2338800) | human gut metagenome | biome: human gut; feature: human-associated habitat; material: faeces... | reverse complement strand
CCGCCGCTTTTAACAGTGATACCGCGTCATTTATGTTAAATGGCGCCGTTTTTCTTGGCTCTTCAGAAACTTGAATTCTGCAAAGGGGCTTTCAGCCCTATTCCTTAATGCTTCTCGGCCGCCCTATGAAGGAGCTCTGCAATCTGCACAATGTCCTTAGGGAGCGTACGGCAGCAGCCGCCGATGCAGCGTGCGCCCGTATGTTCCCAGAGCGGCACGTAATGATTCCAGTCCGGCTCATGCGCGCCCTGAGCATGCCAGGTCTTCGTTGTCGGATCATACGTCTCACCGGAATTCGGATAGACAACCAAAGGCTTGTCTGTATAAGCCGACAGCCGCTTCAGGCCCGGTTCGACCCATTCGCGCTTGACGCAGTTGAAGCCGAAGGCTTCAACATGCGGATCTGCATCAAGACATTTGGCAAGGACTTCAAGCTTTGTGCCGTCGGGCATATCGCCGTCCTTAAGCGTCACAGTCACCCAGCAGGTGATATCGCGCTCAGCAATCATGGCAAGGAGCGCCTCAATTTCATCGAATCGGGGCTGCGTTTCAATTGCCAAAATGTCCATGCCGGAATTGAGCAGTTCGTCAAGACGCAGCTGATGGAAGGCGTAATACTCCTCGCGCGTAAGATCGTAGGCGCCCGTATATTCACTGCCGTCGGCCAGATAAGCGCCGTAAGGCCCAATGGAGCCCGCCGTGAGCAGATCCGCCGGATCCCATTCCGGGTGCTCGAGCAGAGCATCGTTTTTCGCTTCGCGCACCAGTTCTCCGCTCAAGCGAATCAAGCGGGAGGCTTCGGCCTTTTCAATGCCTTTGCGGGCAAAGGCCGCTTCAGTTGCCTGATATGAACAGGCCTCGACGGCATTCGCACCGGCTGCGTAGTAGTCGTAATGAACTTTGCGCACCAGATCCGGACACTCCAGAAGCGCCTTGGCACTCCAGAGCGTATCGTTGAGATTGAGCCCAGCGGCTTCGAGCGGAGTGGACATGGCTCCGTCAATAACGAGTCCGCCGCGGCGAGCAATAAGGTCGGCAATGGGATGTTTGGTTAAAGCCATCAAAGAAACTCCAAATCTGTTGTGCCGGATATTTTAAAGCGGCAGAGGAGACCGGCGATTATGTCGCCGGTTTCATCCGCCGCTTTCAGGCAGCTCACTCAATCTGCTGAGCGTTCAGCAGAACCTTATTTGGCGGGCTGTTCCCAGGCCGGGTTGATCTGTCCCTTGAACTTTTCCTTGATGAAGGCCGCCACTTCCGGCGACTGATAGCACTTCACGAAGGTCTGGACTTCAGGCGACTGCACATTGTCCGGACGTGCTGCAATGATGATGAGTGCGTACTTAGCGTCGCGGGACTCAAAGTAAAAGCCCTGTTTATTCACGTCGAGACCGCCGGAAACCGCGTAGTTCATCGGCACACAAGCCACATCCAGATCCTGCAGGCTGATCGGAAGCTGAGCGGCTTCGAGTTCAACGAGCTTCACGCCGCGCGGATTTTCCGCCACGTCATGAATGGAAGCTTCGCCCTTATAGTCGGGCTTGAGTTTAATGATGCCGGCCTTCTCGAGCAGAACGAGCGCGCGTCCGCCGTTGGACGGATCATTTGGAATGGCGATTTTCGTATCGGCCTTGATGTCATCCAATGAATGAATCTTGTTGGAATACAGGCCCATCGGCTGCACAACGGCATTGCCAGCAACCACCAGATCCGTGCCCTTTTGCTTATTGAAATTGAGCAGGAACGGTTCGTGCTGATAGACAGCAACGTCAAGCTGCTTTTCGGCGAGGGCGGTATCGGGCGTGATGTAATCCGTGAACTCGACCACTTTGACGTCAAAGCCCTGCTTCTTAGCAACTTCAGCGGCCTTCGTCACGATGTCGGCATGCGGACCGGCCGTCACAGCAACCTTGATGGGTTTAAGCTTCGGAGCCTCGGCAGCTGCGGGGGCAGCCGCAGGCGCCTGCGCGGCAGCCTGCTTTTCAGGCTCAGCCTTGCTGCAGGCAGTAAGAATCGGAGCCGCGCTCAGAGCAACGCCGAGGACAAGTGCGGATTTAAGGAAGGTGCGCTTCTGCATGGTGAACTATTCCTGTCGATAAATTTTTTTGGCTAATACAGTTAAAAGAGATCCGTTTGCTGCAGAGAGCTGACTTCGTCACTGCGTCTACTGCGGGACCTGGCGTCCTTGGCCGGTCTCTTCTTCGATGCGGAGCTTCTTGTCCGGACATCGGGCAGATTCGTCCGCGACGAATCTGATTGGAATGAATGCGTTGGCGGATCCGCGATCCGTCTGAATTATTCTGCCCGAAGAGCGCTCGGGAGCAGCGAGAAATCTGAAGGAGGCAAAGTAATACCTCAAGGCAATTAGGGGGCTTGAGTATGCTCGATGCGGCTTTTTCGACCAGACGCACGGCCATCCCTCAGACCGCAGCCCGCACGTGCCTCTCATGGGTCCGAAGTTTTCAGGACGCCGTCTGGACGCCGCTGAAGCAAACGCACGCAAACCGGAACTTGTCGAAACACCATCCGCAGACGTTCGAGACGGCTGCAACATCTGCAACTTTTAGGCAAAAACCCGCCCTGCCGGTTGCAATTTGCGAATGTCCTCATAGAGGCAATGGCGGCAGAATAAGCCCAACAACCGTCATTTCACAGGCGTTATCATCCATGACCAACATGAATTTCAAGGCGGCAGCGGCCGTCGCCGCCCTTTCTGCACTCTTCCTTGCCGGCTGCAGCGACGGGGCGAAAACAGAGCCATCTTCGGCTGCCGCTTCCTCATCTGCAGCCGCTCCGGCGAAAACGGAACCTTCAGCAGCACCATCTGCGGCTGAGAATACAGCCTCTGCCGGCCGCGGCTGCCTGCAGGTAACCGCCGTCCATCCTTATGATCTCAAGGACATGCGCTTTGACGAAGCCGCTCAAGCCTTGGCGCATGCCACCGGCTGTGCAGTGCGCTACACCGATCCAGAGCTTTCCGCATTGAAAATTGCGCCCGTTGTCGGCACGATGTCGATCAAGGATGCCGTTGCCGCAGCGCTGGCCGGCTCCCCTTATACCATTTCAAACGCTACGGACGAAGTGATTGAAGTCACTAAAAAATAAAGGAATTAGGCTCTGTCAACGCTGATAGGCTGCACCCTCGAAAGATGCAGCCTATTCTCTTTCACGCCTTCAGGCAGCCGAAGTCTGCAGACCTTCCGCCGTCATTTTTTGGTCTTGAGCGGTGTCTTCGATGAATCTCGTCCGTCCGCGGCTTTTGCGCCGTACAAAACGGACAATACAAGCGTCAGAATGCAGCAGACAAATGAAACGATGATCACCGGATAGGACAAATATTTTTGGTCCACAATCGGCGCAATCACGGCTGCGACGAAAACCAATTCGGAAATTTTGGCAACTTTCTTTATAAGAATCTGTAGAAGCTGACGCACGGTACACCTTCTGGAGGATTGGCTGCTGTTTTTAAATGCGGCGCTGGTGAACAAAGCCGCACTCCGTCAACAGCATAACTTTGACGGCCGTCCGCCAACGGCACTCTTTTGGGAGCCGCTTGGGCTTTGCACCGGCAGAATCGATGGGCTCGACGCTGCCGGAGCAAACATCCGTTGTCGTCATATGTGCATGACTATAGGAGGATTGAGGACGGGCTTCAATGCGCTCTGCGTCCTGCATGTTCCCAAAGATACCGTCAGTGCGTGGTACGGCGGATGATCATATTTCCAAAGAACTGGAAGATGCTGATGATGGCGAGAATAATGAGCACCGTCAGCCAAATCATGTCGCGGTAGCCCATCTGATAGCCGTAGCGGATAGCAAAGTCGCCGATGCCGCCCGCGCCGATCGCGCCGGCAATGGCCGTAATGCCCACAAAGCTGACGAAGGTAATCATCGTCACGCGGGTGATGCCCGGAATACTTTCCCGCAGATAGACGCCGAAAATGATCTGCCGCGGTGAAAAGCCCATTGCCGCACTGGCCTCTACGAGACCGTGGTCAATTTCGGAGAGCACCGATTCGATCTGACGCGCAAAGAAAGGCACCGTACCGAAAACGAGCGCAACGAAGCTCCCCGTGACGCCTGAACCGGTACCGACCAGAAAACGCGAGAGCGGGATCAGAAGCACGATCAGGATAATGAATGGAATCGAGCGGATGATGTCGATCCCGCGGTCAAAAATCGTGAAGAGCGGCCGATTCTCAAGGATGCCGCCCGGACGGCACGTGACGAGCAGCACACCGACGAGAATGCCCAGAATCCACGAAAGAATGCCGGACACGCCAATCATTGTGAAGGTCTGCCCCAGGCAGGTCAGCAGTTCGCCGCCCAATTGCTTGAGGTTGGGCGCAAGAAAATAGATCCAGTCAAACATTAGAGAGCCTCCACGACGACGTTCTGGCTGCGAATGAATTCAAGCGCATCCCCTACAGATTCAGGCGTACCCGAGAGCGTGACGGCAAGTTTGCCGAGCGGCGTCCCTTTGAGCAGCTCAACATTGCCGAAGATGATGTTGGCCTCCACGCCGAAGCGCTGGTAGAGCTCGACCATCAGCGGCTTTCCGGCCGAAGAACCCGTATAAGTGAGCAGATACACCGTCTGGCCGTGATTGACGCCGTCGCCCGAACGGGTTTCTTCAAGGAGTTCATAGAGATCATCGACATTTGTCGCTGTATCAATAAAGCCCTTCGTCACCGGCATTTTGGGATGCGAGAAGATCTCAAGGATCGTGCCTTCCTCGACCACTCGGCCTTTTTCCATAACTGCCGCACGGTCGCAGATGTACTTGACGACCGACATCTGGTGCGTGATCACGACAATCGTGATGCCCAGCCGCTGGTTGACCTCCCGCAGAAGCTTCAAAATCGACCGCGTCGTCTTCGGGTCAAGTGCGCTCGTCGCTTCGTCGCACAAGAGCACCTTGGGATCATTGGCGAGCGCGCGGGCAATGGCCACACGCTGCTTCTGACCGCCGGAGAGCTGCGAGGGGTATGCATCCGCTTTATCAGAAAGCTCAACGAGCTCCAAAAGCGACGCAATCTTGGCCTTGCGTTCGGCAGGCGTAAGCGTCGTCAGCTTCAGCGGCATTTCGATGTTCTCGGTCACCGTGCGCGAGGGCATCAAGTTGAAGTGCTGGAAAATCATGCCGATACGCTGACGAACTTGACGCAGCGCCTTTTCGTCGAGCTGAGTGAGGTCGACACCGTCGACGATCACTTCGCCTGAGGTCGGGCGCTCCAGCAAATTGATGCAGCGCACAAGCGTAGACTTGCCCGCCCCGGAAAAGCCGATGATGCCGAAAACCTCTCCGGCGTTGATGGCGAGCGAAACATCGTCGACTGCGGTGACGGTTCTGCCGCCCGATTCAAACCGCTTGGTAATGTGATTGAGCTTGATCATTTGATTTTCTTGTGATTCAGGCTGATGAATGAGGGTTAATGCTGTTTTGCGGCCGAAGCCTGACGCACGAGCGCGTCGGCATGATCAGCCTTGATGTCGGCAAGCAGCTGCGGATCGGTCAAGAGGTCGAGCCCCGTAAGCGCAAGCGCTTTGGCGCCCAATCCGATGGAAGCGAGTCCGAGCGCAGAGCAGGACGCCGCTTTGAACTCTTCACTGTGACCGCGCACGGGCACTTTACTGATCCGGATCGTCGGCTGAATGGTGGGAATCACCTGTGAAACATTGCCGACATCGGAGGAGCCGCCGGCTTTTTCTGCCGAATCCTCAACCTTTTCGCTGCTGCCCGTTTCGGCAAGCAGCTCTTCCATACGCCGGCGGTAGACGGCGTCGAACTTAGGCGTGAGGATTGTATTTTCCACGCGGTTCTGCGAGGGCTTCATGGATCCCTTAGCCCCCGTCATCAAAGCTGCGCCCTCGACGATGCGTTCGACCTTCTTCCAAACCTCTTCGAGTACCGGAGCAGTTGCCGCGCGCAGATAAAACTTCGCCGCAGCGTATTCCGGGACAATGTTCGGCGCATCACCGCCATGCGTAATGATGCCGTGAATGCGCACATCGGCCGGGAGGTGCTGGCGAAGCGCATTGATGCCGTTATAGACCTGAATCAGTGCGTCAAGCGCATTGATGCCCTGCTCGGGCGCACTCGCGGCGTGCGAGGCCTTGCCATGAAATTCAATGTCTACCGGCGCACAGCCTAAGGAAGGATTCGTCAGACGGTGGCCCGAGGAGCTCGGATGCACGCAGAGCGCCGCATCCACATCCTTGAAAAAGCCTTCGCGAACGAAGCTTCCTTTGGCACTGCCGTTCTCGCCGCCTTCTTCGCCAGGTGTTCCATAAACGCGGATTTCACCGCCCACCAATTTTGCGGCTTGTGCCAGCGCAGCGCCGGCGAGCGCACTGGTAGCGCCGAAAAGGTTGTGACCGCACCCGTGCCCGAGACCGACCAGCGCATCGTACTCGGCCAAAAAGCAGAGAACCGGACCGGGTTTGCCGGATTTGAATCGTGCGTCAAAACCCGTAGGATGACCGGCCACATCAACCTGAACTTCAAAACCTTCACTTTTAAGCAGCTCAGAAAGCCGCTTGCAGGCAAAGTATTCATGGTTGCTTGTTTCAGGATGCGCGTGAATATCGCGCGCGGCAGCCTGATAGATTGGAAGGCGTTTCTCGACAAACGCTTTGATGATCTGTTCGGGGGATTCGGTAGTCATGACGGCCGGCTTTCTTTTTTTGAAGAGATGGATGCTGACGCTTTTTTTGGGAGGCCATGCAGCGCTTTCAGATACGCCCCAAAAAACACTGCAGATGAATGAAGCGCAAAACCGTCCGGGCGCAGCAGCGCAGATCCGGACGGTTGAAGGCGACGGCGAAAAAGCATCGGACGGTGCTTTTTTTTTGAGAGCCTCTTACTTCAGTTTGTAATCAGCAGCACCAGGCCAGACCGGCACGTAGGCACCCTTATAGGCATCCTTGAGCGTCTGGGCTACATCCTGCGTCTGATAAGCGGCAACCACCTTCTTATAGACAGGATTGTCCTTATCGGCTTCGCGCGCAACGATCACGTTGACGAGCTGACCAAAGTACGGATTCGTCTTCGGATCCAGATTTTCCGAGAAAATTGAATCCGCATACGGATCGAGCTTCGCGGTAAAGGCATTGCCGCCGTTGATGACCGCCGCCGTCACATCGGGCAGGAGGTTTGCGAGCATGCCAGACTCAGCCTCAACGATCTGCACTTTCTTATTGAAATGCGTGATGTCGGTTTTATTAGGCACGTAGCCCTTGTCGGGATTGAGCGTGAAAAGACCCGCGGCTTCAAGCAGCTTCAGCGCACGGCCGCCGTTGGTCAGATCCGCCGGAATGGCAATCTTGTCGCCGTCCTTGATGTCGGCAATCGCCTTGATCTTCTGCTTGTTGTTGAAGATGCGAAGCGGCGTCACAAGCGTGTCGCCGATGGCGACGATCTTGTAGCCGTTGCGCTTGATGTCATTGGCAAGATATGCCTTGTGCTGGAAGGCATTGAGATCAATTTCCTTATCTGACAAGGCGCGGTTGGGCGTTGCATAGTCGGAATACTTGACGAGCTCAACTTTGATCTTGTCTTTCTCAAGGAGCTTATTGACGGTGTCCCACTGGGCGTTGTATTCGCCGACAACACCCACCTTGACAGTTGTGATATCCGTTTTTTCATCACCGCCGCAGCCGGCGAGCGTGACAGAAACGAGAATGGCAGCGGCTGCAGCAGCAGCGCTCTTGGTGAATTTGGTCATGTCTGAAAAGTCCTTCTGACGATGTTCTTGATTCTTTTGTCTGAAAGGGAGCGCCGCGCGCTCCACGCCTTCGAAAGAGGATTTGCAGCTCCGCTCGAATTCCCGCGGAATCCGACGCTGCAGAAAATTGAAGGCGCACTTATGTGCGGAAGGGAACGGCCGATCATCCTATGAGGCAGCGGTTCCTGACGCACCCTCTAGCGCTCTGCATAAGCATCTAAGGGACGCGTTCTGTAAGAATATCTGATGAATTCACTGGGTGTACTAAGCACAATTGCCAGGTATTGATGATGTTCGTCGAAGCCTCAGCGAACATTCGTTCATGTCTGCCTCTCTCCGGTCTCACTGCAGCGCCGGCGACATCACCCGCGCTTATTCGAATGCGGTCAATGAGGCACACTCAAAGCGTTTCCATCCCTGCACGCGTCGCGGCTGAAGCATTCACCAGGAACCGGAGAAGAGCATCCGCATCCGGGTTCAATTCTTTGAGATTGGGCACATGCCAGATACGAATCAAAAGCGAAGCCCAAGGTTCATCGAGCATTAAGGTACAGACTCTTTCATCCTTTTTGGCAGCCTCAAGCGGCAGAATCGTTACGCCGCGGCCTGCTGCTGCAAAATGAAGCGCACTCGCGTAGCTCTCCGTCCAAATTTTGACGCGGAGGCTGCCCCCCGTCTTCGCCACCTCTTCGTCAATCACATGACGCAGCGCAGTATCTCGATCGAGTGCAATGAAATCGAAATCAAATAAATCTGCGAGCCGCACCCCCTTTTGTCCCCTCAAGGCCTTCCCTGCCGAAGACTCGGGTGCGAATACAGCAGCGAGCCGCAGCGGCCGGTACGGCGCACAAAGCAGTTCGGCGTGACCTCCCGTCCAAGAGGTGAAGGCCAGGTCACAGGTGCGGTTCAACACCGAATCGAGCAGTCGTCCTGCTCGAGCATAGTTAGTGAGTTTGATGCTCACCTCGGGGTTTTGCTCCAAAAAGGCACTGACATCGTCTGCCAAGCCAACCGTCATCGCATTGGGAAGCGCTGCCACGCATACCTCCTGATGATTCCTTCGAAACCGCGTCAGAACACTTTCCAAAACTTCTGCATCGTGGAGCATCGCCCGAACGGCATGCACGGTCTCAACACCCGCAGGCGTCAAATCCACCCCGTGCGGTCTGCGCTCAAAAAGCTTCACGCCCGAACGAGCTTCGAATGCCTTAAGCCTCGCAGAGGCTGAACTGACCGCCAAATGAACTTCAGAAGCAGCCTGCGATACAGAACCCGCCCGTGCGGCGGCAGAAAAAAGACGGAGATCAACCAGATCGTAGGTAAACATTTTGTCGGTACTTTAATGCTTTGCATTGTGATTTCGTTTTTAACGATTTCACTATTCGCAAGAATAATAAACCAACATGATGATATTTATATAGTATTTCTTCGTTCTCACGACAAAAAACTCAATCGATTTACTCGTATTCGAGAATTCTTCATCACTCTTTCAAGAACAGCATTATGCGTGCCTTTCGTCTCTCCGCAGCCGCACTCTGTCTGAGCGCCGCATTTCTCTCCTTTCCTTCCGCTTATGCTGCCGAGCCTGCTGCCCAGGAAGTCATTTCGGCTTCAAGCAGCTATCTGCAAAGCATTCAATGGGACGCCGAATACGACGTTGTCATCGCCGGTTACGGCTTTGCCGGCGCCGCAGCCGCGATTGCTGCTGCAGATGCCGGCGCCAGCGTGCTGATGGTTGAAAAGGCGCCCTACGGCAAAGAAGGCGGCAACAGCCGCTACGCTCATCAGGGCTGCCTCTTTTTTGATCCCTCAGCACCCGACGATGAGCTCTTTGCCTACATGAAGGCGATGCAGAACGGTGCAGACAATCCTTCCGATGAAGTGATTCGAACCTATATCAAAGAAACCAAACATCAGGCTGAATATCTCAGGAAACTCGGCGCAGATCCTAAAGTCACCCCCAACGCGGCTGAATTTCCCGACTTCAAAGGCGCCAAGTACATTCAGCGCGTCTTTGTTTCACTGCCGGGTGCAGACGGCAAGCTCTATGCGCTGATGCAGGAAAATGTTGAAAAACGCGCCAGCCGCATCGACATTTGGTACGAATCGCCGGCAGTCAAACTCCTTCAAGATGAAAAGACCGGGATCGTTCACGGCATGGTGGTCAAAAGCGAAGGCCGCGACCGCTTTATCCGTGCCCGCCGCGGCGTCGTACTGGCTACCGGCGGATTTGAAAACAATCCGCGAATGTATGAAAACTACGCCTACGTCTACAATGCATTCCCCAAAGGCGCGCACTTCAATACAGGCGACGGCATCGAGATGGCGCTCGACGTCAATGCCAAACTCGTCAACATGGCCGTCGTCAACGGCCCGGATCCCAACGTTATCAATCCAGACACGGGCGCGGCTTACGGCTATCTGCTGCACGACACCTCGCACAACATTTCCGGATGCGGCTTCACGCGCAACAACGCCGTCATCGTCGGCGCTGACGGATGGCGCTTCATGA
>ENA-ORVC01002943-ORVC01002943.1-human-gut-metagenome-genome-assembly--contig:-NODE-2943-length-10240-cov-3.308297_pt1 | contig 10240 bp, 16 predicted proteins | sample MGYA00242092_ERZ509234 | MGnify/ENA primary metagenome ERZ509234 (study PRJEB26280, sample SAMEA2338800) | human gut metagenome | biome: human gut; feature: human-associated habitat; material: faeces... | reverse complement strand
GACCTGATGCAGCTTCTTAACGAGGCGGCTAAACAGTCCTATATTGACAAATTCCTCGAAAGGAATCAGAACGCCACAGATTTTGCAGTGGGCATTCAGAAAGCCTTGAGAGGGGAAGACACTGAAAATTACGGATGGTTTCTGAGATAAACCGGAACATCTAAAAATCCTATGAAGGGAGAAAGATCTAAAAATAACAAACAAGGTCTTTCTCCCTTCTTTTGTTGAATTAAAATCAGAAAGGAGAAAATATATGAGCGTAACATGTATACAGGACATATACCATTGTGACACCTGTAAATCAGCACTAGACGAGCACGGAAGGAATTGCAGGCACGGGATGTTATTTCCCCTGCTTCTTTTAATGGGAAACTTTAAAAAGTGCATGAATTATGAATTTGATGCGGAGAAGGTGGAACTTCAGTTGCTAAGAAAAGAAAATGAACGGACAGAGCACACCGGTGAGTAAAACGGGAATGGTTCTGAATAAAATGGAAAGGAATAAAGTATGGCACATTACACCTTCGATATAATCAAATATACCTTAATTACCGAAGAGGGGGAAACGTACAAGGACTTCATAGAAATGATGCCATCGCTGACGGTACAAGCAACAAATTATATTGCAGCCACTTTTAAAGCTGAAAAGGCATATCCGTCAGATAAATATGTACACCAGCTCATTGATACTGACGCAGAAAAATGGCCGGTCAATGCAACTATATTTTAACTAAAAACGAATCAGAAAGAAAAATGGAAAGATTTGAAATTGAAAACAGCAGAGAGTTCAAGGCGGCACAGGAATTGGCAAGGGCCTTGAATGATTACGGGTGGAATGAAAAACGATTCGCACTTGCAACGACAACATTTCACCAAACCCTACAACAGACATTATTCAGGACTATTGTAGAGATATTGAAAGTGTATGCAGATCCTCAAAGAAGGACGGACCTAAGAAATGAAGCATCCAAAGAAGGTGCAAAAAAGTTAATGGAAGTGCTGTAAGAACTACATATTCCATTCATTTGAGAGACGGTTGAAACATACCGGAATTATATCTGAGGAGGATATCACAATCAACGTGGTGTCCTCCTTTTTTATTTACCAACATTTTAAAACAAGAAAGATTATGTTATACTACAAATTTAAAAATTATGAAGAATTCAAGGACATGTTTGGGATTGTCAAGCATGGAAACGGGGTATGCAGCAGAAAAAACAAGATACTGCTGGCATATATCAGGAACAGGAGATTACTACATGAAGCAATAGAGACAAACAACTATACGCTGCTTCATATTTCCTCAATGGCGGAATTGAAGAAGACCATTACCCGGACAATAATTATAAGCGGGCACTCAGATATGTTATTACGTTATGTCCTAGAGCTGGACGGAGACTTCTTTTACTCCAGGAACTTTGAAACGGACGAGCTGAAAGGGCTGTGTGAGGACGGGGATACCAGGTCAATCCGCTACATTAACCATGAGAACGGAGGAAAGGTGTTTAAAATGAAAGCGGGGAAACTCTACCGCTCGCTCATACTGGAAACAGAATTTGGTAAAACCCTTCCGGAACAGATAGTGACTTACCTATGTGAGGAATTCTCGGCGGATTGGCAGACTTATACAACGGGGCAGCTCCCTAAAAACAGGTTATGCGTAGACAAGAATTTCGAGAAGATATACTCATCCTCCTCTTGTATGGGAGATTTTCATTCCTGCATGGTAGACAGGAAACTGCATTATTTCTATACGAATTCAGTCGATGCAAGCGCGGCATACCTGATCAATGAAGAAGGAAAGGTGACAGCAAGGTGTGTCATCTACAACAAGGTTACAGACCAGGACGGAAAGATATGGAGACTGGCGGAAAGACAATACGCTACCGATGAAAACAATTCCCTCAAACGTGCTTTAATAGATGCTCTGATAAAGGGAGGACACATTGACGGTTACAAGAAAGTCGGTGCCGGATGTGGTGATTCAAGGGCTTTTGTTGACCTGGAAGAGAATTCATTGTCAGACAGGAAATTCAGGATAGAATGTGACCTGGACTGGGATGACACGCTAAGCTACCAGGATTCATTCAAGTGGTACAATGAATCTAAAGGAACGGCGGACAATTACGGAAGTGGCGACATCGCACTTGATATTACTGACGGTTCTTTGAATGGTGAGGAGGAATACGATGATTTCCATGAATACAATTGTCGTGAAACCACCACCGTATATTATCATGGGCAGGAATATTATTGTGATATAGAGAATCTGGGAGAATTTACATGGATAGAGCAACTGGAAGAATACCACCATGACTCCGACGTACTATCATGCTCCGAATGTGAAGAGGATTTCCTGAAAGAGGATAAATACTATTCAGAAATAACGGAAGAGGACTATTGCTGTGAAGAATGCCGGAAGAAAGCGGAACAGGAATACAAAAAGGAAAACTGGCATTATTCCGACTATGATGAGGAATACTACGAGCATGCAGAAGACATAATCATATACCGGGTATGGAACAATATCCTTTGTGAATATGAGATAAAGACAATATCCGTAGAGTCAGCACAAAGACTGCTGGAAGCGGAAGAACTTCATAAATTGAACGGCAAACTTTATGACGGGATAGATGAAGAAACAGGACTGCCTTATGCATACGAGATGAATGAAATAAATGTTTAACCCACAAAAAAAATAAAAATTATGGAATTGCTTAAGAAATTATACAAGGTTTATAGCCCGAGCGGAAAAGAACGGGCAATGATCAAGTTTATATGGAATTATACCAAGAGAATTACCGGTATTAAAATAGAAACGGACATCACCGGGAACTTGTATATAACAAAGGGAGAGGCGGAATCATATCCCTGTATCGTAGCACATCTCGACCAGGTACAGAGATTGCATTCAAAAGATTTCCTGCCTATTGAAACGGGAGAAATCATATTCGGTTACAGCTCCCGGAATAAAAGACAGGAAGGACTCGGAGCCGATGACAAGAACGGAATCTGGATAGCACTCAAATGTCTGGAAAAGTATGACTCCTTAAAACTAGCGTTCTTTGTCAGCGAAGAAGTGGGATGTGTCGGTTCAGGAAAAGCGGTAATGGATTTTTTCAATGACTGCCGATTTGTTATACAGCCTGACAGACGGGGTTATCAGGACATTGTTACAGAAATCGGCTGGACCTCACTATGTTCTCCCGAATTCCTAAAAACTGCCGGATATAAAAAGTTCGGATACAGGGAAACACATGGAATGATGACGGATGTGCAGGAACTAAAGGAACGAGGGCTTCAGGTCAGTTGCGTCAATCTTAGCTGTGGATATTACGAACCACATACGGACCATGAGTTTACAATAAAAAAAGACCTCATAAACTGTCTATCACTGGTAGAACATATTATTGAGAATTGTACTGACACTTATCCACACCAACCTAAGATACCAGCAAGACGATGGAGGAGTTATGATGAATTTGACGAAGCTGTAGACGAAATATTTGCACTGCTCGATCAAGGAGAATTATGGAGCGCAGAAGACCTCTATTATATGTACCACTCCGTTTACCCAGAACTGGATATGGAGGACTACCGGAGAATATATACTGAATATTATAACTTAAATACAATCGAATATGGAAAACAAAAATTATGATCTGAAACAAGCGGTATATATATGGTCAATCCTAAAGACACAGCCCATTATAGTAATGTCGTGGGGAGTAGATATGGATACGATAAAACCGGTCAAAGGAGGACTGGAATTTCATGTCCAGGGATTCATACATACAGGAATGGTGCGGATCATTCTCGATAAAGGAAAAGATCTCTTTGAAGTACATCTTATCCCTGACTCTGAAGGGGAAAGAAAAATAATAGAAGACGTTTACTTTGATATGCTCGTTTCTGTGATAGACGAGAATGTGGAGAAAACGGACGACTATGAAAAGAGGATTTCTGATACATATAATATTATAAGTTATTAGGAAATCTTTGAAGAATTCAGAATTTAGAAAGATGGCTTTCTGTGAAAAAGTAGAGTTTATAGGAACTTGAAATCTCACGGAGAGCCTTTTTTATGTAATAATATGACCGGTTCCATAGATTAGACGACCATCTAGTCAGCGGAACCACTGTTAAAACTATTAAAATTTAAAATCAATGAACAATCAATATGTAGCTTATCTTCGGGTAAGCACACAGAAACAAGGATACTCAGGGTTGGGACTTGAGGCACAAAGAGAAATTATACAGAAATATCTTCGTAACAAAACTCCAATTGCTGAATATGTCGAAATTGAATCGGGCCGAAAAAAGGACAGACCCAAACTTAAAGAAGCGTTGTCGTTGTGTAGAAAAGACGGTGCTATTTTAATAGTAGCAAAACTGGATAGATTAGCAAGATCAGTTTCATTCCTGTCCAACCTATTAGAAAGTGATGTGGAAATAGTCTTTTGCGATTTTCCACAGGCTAATAAAATGGTGCTACATATTATATCAGCAATATCTCAATACGAAGCTGAATTAATAGCAGCCAGAACGAAAGCATCATTGCAAGCTAAGAAAAGTAGAGGATTCAGACTTGGCAATCCTGAACATCTATTGGATAAACACAATCAGGCAATCCAAAACAGCATAAAGACCTGTAAGGCTAAAGCGGATAATAACCCGAACAATAAAAGGGCTATCGCTATGTTACGGATTTTAGTGAAGGAGAACCATAGCTATAATGAAATGGCAAACATCCTGAATCAAGAAGGATTTGTTTCTTCCAAAGGTTGTTCTTTCACTAAATCCACTGTATATAAATTGATTAAAAGATATGATCTATTATGAAAGAAAAGAAAAACAAAGAAGACTACTACATCTCCCCCGAAGTCGCTGATCAGGACGCTCGCATCCGCAAGATGACCCTCGCGGATACCGTGGAGCTGATGGAGTCAGACGACTACGAAGACCGCTTTAAGGCGGAGTTTTATCAGACGCGTATCCGCATGCTTAAGCTCTTTGACATGCTCGATAAATGGGATGCCGGCACGCTTGGCTTCGTGCCCGCCAGCGCCCACTATCTGTATCTCATGCAAGTAAAAGGCATGGGTATCCAGATTCGAGCGATGCGCCGCAGAGCTAAAGCCGAGGGCATCAAGCTGTGAACTGGCAGACCGTCGGCGCGCTTGCCCTCTTGGCCGTCGGCTTTGCCGCAGGGTACGGCGTTAGGGACGCCACGGCCGACGCGGAGATGGCCGAGCTGCAGAAAGCAGAGGCCTTAACGCGTGCGGCACAAGGGAGAAAGGACTATGCAAAACTCGTTGCCGCAACGGACGCTGCCGCTTCTGTCAGCGGCGATCTTAACCGCGCTCGCACTGATGCTGAGCGGATGCGCCAGTCCTTCGAGCGGCGCCTGCGAAGAGCCGAAGCCCTTGCCCAAGACGCTGACGGAACCGAGCTTGCCCGCTGCACGAAGCTACTCCGAGAGAGTGTCGATCTTCTTTCAGAAGGTAGAGAGTTGGCCCTCGAAATCGGAGCCAAGCACGACGCCTTAGCGGAGCTCAGATAAAAAGAAGCCCGCCTTAGACCATTTTACCGTCGCTGGTAAAATGGTCTAAGGCGAGGTTGTCGGATCAAATCAGCGAACGTCCGGCAGCAGGTAGTCCGCCCACTCTTGAAGAAGCGCGCGTCTCTGCTCGAGCAAATCGTCGCGTTGGTAAGCTCTGAATACCTGATTGCCGACTGAGTGCATCAGGCACTTCTCTGAGACGAGGAAGTTTTTCTCGTTCTTTGCGCACCAATCTGCAAATGTCGATCGCAGGCCATGTGTCGTGATGGGCTGGTCCGTGACAGACTTGAATATTTTTAACACCGTCTCAAAGGCTAGCGGCCTGCCGTGCCGGCAGCTAAAAAGCAATGCGCCTGATGTATCTAGCCGATGAAGCAGAGCCCTAGCCTGACGAGACAGAGGCACGACGAAGGGGTATGGCTTCTTGTCTTTTCGCCGAGCAGGAGGGACGGTGAACGTCGCGGCATCTAAGTCGATCTCATCCCACTGCGCACACCTAAACTCAGATGCACGGCCCACCGTTAAGCAGCCGAAGACAGCGCAGAGTGAGCTAACGGTATCCTCCTGCCATAGCCGCTGAACGATCCGTCGGAGCTCTTCCGAGGAAACTGCGGAGTGATGGTTCTCGGGCTTGCCGCGCAAAACGACGGCTCGACTCGGAAGCACCGCGTCGAGGTTGTTTTTCCACACGGCGGGGTTCTTCTCAATCCACCCCTTCAGAACTGCGTAGTCGAACACTGCCAGCAGGCGGCTCTGCCAATCTCTCGCTGTCCGCGGCTTAGCGGTCCACACCTCTCGCAGTACGGCGGCACAGTCATCCCGTGTGATTGCGTCTATTTTTTGTGTGCCGAAGCGCTCGGCGATTTCACGAAGCGAACGCTGCCAAGCCGTGGCGGTGTGTTCGCCTTGAAACTGCCGCATAGCAAGAACGTGCTCGAGCGCTTCTGGGGCGATTTCCCCAAACGTAGGCATTTGCTTTTTCTTTTCTGTGCGTTTTTGTTCCGCCCGCACTTCGGCTCTTTGGTCTAGCGGGTCGATACCCTGAGCAACCTGCGCCTTAGCAAGATTAGCTTTTGCCAGCACCGCTGTAATTGGCTGAGCCGTTCCGCCCAGGCCAAGCTCACGGCGACGGCCGTTGATGCTGTACTTTAAAAGCCACGACATCCCGCGGGGCGTGACGCGAAGATAGACCCCTCGATCGTAGCAGTGGATGCCCATGGGTAAGCGATTGATATCCTTGAGAGCGAATTTCATACAGGTTTCATACAGAAGGTTGCGTTGAACTGCCTAGCATTGCAGTGAAATACTAGGGCACAGCGAAGCTAACCGTATGAAACTGCTTAAATTTACCGCGTTATGCAGAGATTTGCAGACACTAGCCCACGTGCATTGAAGGCACTCGGTTTGAAACGGAGAGCGGCATCAAGGCTCAAATTGCTGATACCAACAGCATCATCGGCCGAGTTGGTTTCCGTGCCGGCAGCAACTTCTCGTTTGGTTCTGCTGAACGCATCAGCACGGCGTATATCTACGGCGACGTGCTCCGCGAGTTCAAGGGAGATCACGTCTTCGCTGCCAGAGGCCATTCCACGTCTGTCGACTTCTCATACGCCGACAAAGAAACTTGGTATGACGCCGGTATTGGCGCCAACTTGTCTTTGAGCAGCAATACCGATCTTTGGCTCAATGCCAAATACATCTTCGGCGGCTATTTCGAGAGCAGCCGACAGATTAATGCGGGCGTCCGCTTCTCTTTCTAACCCTCTCGCAGACTTCCGCGGTCTCCATTCAGACCGCGTGAAGCTCTGCATTTCCAGAAAGTCGGGTTGAGTACCCGGACGGACCGTCAACTTCCCCCATTGACGAGCCGACCAACACTCAACCCGCGTTTTATTTTGTGCTGAGCAGCAGGACATAAAATCATCCGGCACCCCCTGCCAGACTTAATGACTGCCGTTTTCACCCGCCGCGCCAGCCATTGACCGTTTTTCGTTGATGAGCGCAGGAAGCTGCGAATCGCCTGCAGCAGGCTCGGAGATTTTCGTCAAAGAAGAGTTGGCTGGACTGTCTGCCTGCCATAGGCCTCCATCCATCAATTACTCTCGATATTTACGCTTCGTTTTGACGGATGCTGTCAGGAATATTCTCAGGTACCCATACCAGAATTCGAGAAAAGGATAATTTCTTAATTTTCAATGCATTAACAGCATACCCAGAAGCAACTGTTCATAGCTAGAATTACAGTAATCCTTCGTTGGAAACTTCTCATGCGTCGCGCCGTCACCTTCTCTTTAGTTGTCCTTACCGTCTTTCTGTGGGCTGCCAGCCTTTGGCGGCTTTCAGCCCGCGTCACCGGGATGGATCTCGTCTACGCCGGCATTCCGGCCGGACTGGCACTGCTGCTTCTGATCGGTTTTGCGGTCTCAGGGCGCATCTTTAATCCCAACGACAATGTTCGGCGGGTTTTCTCTGCCGTTCTCGCCGTCACGCTCCTTTTGACGATTGGACTCGTCTACGCAGATATTTTTGTTTTTTCAGGCGAAATCTTTGAGCGGGGTCTCGCCATCTGGCGTCTTGATATCTTCTATCAAGAGCGCTTTGCCTACACGCTCGCTTTTGCCGGAGGCATCGTGCATCCGATCCTCTTCATCATTGCGGGTGTAGGCCTGCTCTGCCTGCCGCCCCCGAAGGACGGCTTCACGATGCGCTGAGCCAAAAGCGAGCGCAAAAATTTAGCCATGCTCCCAACGGTCGCTCCAGCCTTGAACCGGACCGCTGGGATCAGAAGGATCTGCCTGATCATCGTCGAGCGGCAGAAACGCTGTTTTTGGATGCCCGCAGTCAGGGCAGACGAAATCATCAGGCAGATCTAAAAAGGGCGTGCCGGGGTCTATTGCCTCTTCGGGACACCCTTCGTCCGGGTTGTAGACATACCAGCAGACCTTGCACTGCATGCGCGTATGAGCACCGACGCGGTCTCTTGCGTATTTATCAAGCAGAGCCTCCACCTCTGCACCGGTAGCAAAATACGGTGCGCCCGTATCCTCTTCAGACATTAAGCACCTCCTCGGCCTTGATTTCGCCGCCGCCCAATGTGCCGCGCTGCAAATCGTGACGCACCCATTCAATCAAGTCGGTGCATTTTGCCGCGCCATCAGCGAATTCTTCTGCTGAAATAGGAATTTCAGGCGGCACCTTGGCGATGACGTAAGCATCGAGGAGCGTCTTTCCTGCATTGTTGATGATTCGAGTTCTCCAGAGATTACGCACTTTGGTGTTCTGAATATGAGAACGAGTAATGCCCTGAAGCTCCACATCAATATCCCCCTGACCCAACGTGGAAAGGAGCGCAGTCATGTCGCCGGGCGATAACGGCTGACGCTTCAATTCAAGCATGAAGCAAGGATCGGTCGGCATATCCGGCACGCCGGCATCGGCATCAAAAGCATCCAGCCGGTACTGCAGTTCCTGCAGAATAGCCGGCGCAGCAAAGACATCTGCACTCGGATTGACGAGCTGCGGGATCTTATCAAGACCCCGAGTGCCGACCACCTGAACCGTACGCGGCAGCCGTGCCAAAACAAAGAAATTCTCCTGCCCTGAGCGGCCGCTCTGCACGCGCCAGAGTCCAGGGACGCTTGTGTCGCCCGCTTTGGCCTCACCCCCGAAGAGCTTGATGCGAACTTCACCCTCGCCCAAGGTCGCCAGAAGAAAATCGATGTGTTTGGGATCGAAGTGTGAGAAATCCCAGACTTCCTGCAAGCCGCTGCCGTCAGCAGGCGCACGGCCAGCTTTGATGTCTTCCAAATGCGCTTCAATTTTCGAGCGCACATCGGTCAGAAAAGCAATCGTTGCCTCCGCCGCCGCGCGTTCGGTTTCCGGATCAAGTTTGGGTGCCGAAAGCCAGCGCCGTGCGGCTTCTTCAACGGTAAAGGTCTGCATGGGTCTCTCCTCTTGAATTCATTAAGATGCTCAGCGTTCATCAGCCGCAGTGATGATCAGCTTGGCCGCCAGCGGGCAGAATGGAAATCGTGCGCTTGGGAGCCTCCGTACGCGCCGCAATCTCTGCGAGTTCGCGCAGGTATTCATCCCAGTCCTTCAGTCCCTGACAGGCACCGAGATAGACGCTGCCGCGAAAGAGCGCCACGGCGGGGAGTTTGCGCATTCCCCAGCGGGCAGCCAAGGCGCGGCCCTCCTTCACATCACTCATCCAAGCGCCGTTTTCAGGTGCGAGCGCCGCCTCAATCGCCTTTTTGAGCTCCGCACCGATCACGAGAATGTCGAGCGTTTCTTTCTGATTATTGGGATCATCACCGAAAAGCGCGATCTTGAGACCGGGGGTGTCTAGGAATTTTTCAACGCTCTCGGAGGTAAGCCGCTGAAAACCTTCTGTCGTCCACAGACGATTGAAGAGCGGATGATTTTCCGGGTCAATCTGCGACACGCGGGTGTATTTGGCCATTCTGAAGATTCCTTTCCTCTGACTGGGGTGCGAAGCAGCGTTAAAGCGGCTTTCCGGGGGCGCGGCCGACAAGGGCGCGCAGATGTTCCGGGAGCTCCGGACCGCGGTCAATCAGATCGCCAAACCCCGAGCGGATTGTCTCTTCGTCAACATCACCCGCCATGACGCGAGCCGTTGCGCCGAGAGCGGCTTCAATTTCGCCGGCCTCTGCTTCC
>ENA-ORVC01002931-ORVC01002931.1-human-gut-metagenome-genome-assembly--contig:-NODE-2931-length-10283-cov-27.136586_pt1 | contig 10283 bp, 10 predicted proteins | sample MGYA00242092_ERZ509234 | MGnify/ENA primary metagenome ERZ509234 (study PRJEB26280, sample SAMEA2338800) | human gut metagenome | biome: human gut; feature: human-associated habitat; material: faeces... | reverse complement strand
CGATTCTGCGAGAACAGAATACAAACAGGGCGTCATGGAGACCACCGTCTGTCTCTACTGTGAATTTTCTCGGTTCATCGAGATGAATATGAACGGTCTCTCCTTTTACGGAAGGTTCTATTCCGAAACTTGTGGGCCGGATGGCCAGTTCTTTAAACGGTGTATGGATGGAAATTTCCAGATCATATGCCTCATTGTCTACTACTACCACATAATCGAATGAATCTGTATGGTATACCACACGTTCTGTTCCGTTGCAGATTACACTGTATTTTTCTGATTTCTCCAGTTCATCTACAGAATTTAAGACAAATCTCGGTTCCTCAATGGGATCCGGATTGGGATAATAAATCAAATCCTTTTCAAAGTCTTTCATCGGTCTCTTCCTTCTCCTTATACTTAAATATCTATCTCACTGCTTCCCCATTCATGGTCGCTGCTGTTTCCCACACTGATTCGAAGCTTCATTCCGCAGCTGACGATTTTCATATTTTTATCATAATAAGAAAACTCTTTCGGGTCAATATAGAAATCCACATTTTTGGCATTAATGCCAATTTCGCACTTGTCAGCGCCATAGCATCTCCAATACAGATTGCGCGCCTCGATGTCGCCGCTGATACTGTTAGAGCCGTTGTTGCTTACGCTCATATCGCCTGAGACCTTCATCTGTGCGCTGCTGTTGTAGGCTCCGCTGTTGCTCAAGTCGAACGAGCCGGCGTCTATAACTCCGTTGTTTGTCAGCGCGCCGCTGTTTGACATGCGGCACGAGCCGGTTTTAAGCTGGTTAACATACAGCCTGAGTGCGCCGCTGTTGCTTACGGTCAGACTGCCGGTCTTCAGAGTTTTTGCCCTGAATGAGAACGAGCCGCTGCATGCTATGCGGTCGATGCGCGGAGCCGTGATATAAAGTTTGCAGTTGAGCGAGCCGATGTCTTTCCAGTTGTTTTTCTTCGAGAAGCCAACAACAAGTATTCCGTCAGACACCTTGAAGCTCAGATTATTAAAGTCGCAGCTGCGCCCTTCGAACTCCACCTTATATTCAGAACCTTGCGTATAGTACACCTGGGCAGCGCTCACAACGTTTATCCCGTGGAAGTTTTTCAGCGACAGGGTCTTTCTTACGGTCTTTGAATCATGGTTTGAGAACTGGCCTGACCACACGGTGCCGGCATCTTCGTATGACACATTCTTGTTGGAACATCCGCCGGAAATGAACGGCATTACGGCCAATATTGCCGAAAACAGATATAACTTAAACTTCATCATAATCTTATTTTTAATGTTTCTTCTGTTATCAGTACGCAGAACATTGCCGTTTGTGACACGAAAAACTAACTTTTTTTCATGCCGGCATGAATTAATTTGCATCCGTCCATGATGCGCCTTGCAACGGGGCGTGCAACAGCCTGACTGTCAACGCGTTGCAAAAGACCGTCTTTCACCCTGCAAAAGGGCACCTTTTAGACGGCAAAAGGCCACCTTTCGGAATCCAAAAGGTGGCCTTTCGTAAAACTTGATGCCATATGCCCGTCGTAAGAGCCGTGCCGCAGGCAGCTGATACCGGCAAGCGGCAGCATGCCTGTGGGCGCTTTAGCGTGTTTATTGAGATGTTTCTTTATGCCGTAGCTATGCCTGTCGCCGGTTAAAAACCAAAGGTCTTGACAACCTGACCGCCGTAAGTGGCAATGCTGACCTGCACCTCGTCGCCTGCCGACAGCTCTATGGGGATATACTCCACGGGGATGCTCATGTAGAGCTTGGCCGAATAGTATTCGGGCACTGATGCCTGGTCGTGATACAGCGTGAGGCGCACAAGGCGCGTGCCGTCGGTGCGCGTGTCAATGCCGTCGCATGCCATGCCCACCGTCTGCTGACCGTACTCGCCGTCAACGGTGCCGGTCTTCACGCTCAGGTCGAGGTTGATGTATTTGCCGTTGTGGCTTTTCCATGCACTCTCGAACACCACAGGGTCGGTCTTCATGCCTCCCTTTATGTCGGCGGTTGCCGTAACCGCAGGCGTAAGCACCTGCGTCGCGCCCACCGGCTCGGCCACATACTGCCCGTTGCCGTCCTTCACCTTATTATAATATATAAGCGAACGGTAAGCCGTGTCGGGCTTTTCTGCCCAGTCGAGCTTCACGCTCCGCGTAAGCCAGAGCCTCTCGTCGCGGTCGGTTACGATGCTCACCACCTTTGCCGACGCGTCGGTCTCGGCCTCAACAAAGTCGGCCACCATATACGACAGGCTGCCGTCACCCGTGTCATAGCTGTCGCTGCTGCACGCCATGAGCAGTGCAACGAGCGGCATCAGCACAAAAAAACGTCTTATTCTCACTCTGAAGCCTTTATAAAGTTCCTGGCCGGATTGGCATACATCGTGAGCATCCGCTCGCGCAGATATGCCTCGTCCTTGTTCTCAATATTTATTTTGGCCATCTGTCCGTCAAGATATTTCTCAAAGGCAGCCCTGTCCTCGTCTGTATATTTGTCGGCATGAGCCGTGCCGCCGTCGAGCGTGTCGAGCGCCACATAGTTGAGCGGATAGAGCCTGTAGTTGCGGTGTATCTCGTGGTCGATGTGTGCCGCAATGACGTCAAACACCTCCGTCTTGGGCATTTCGGGGTCGAGCGTGTCGAGCCATTCGTCGATGCACGGCGCACAATGGTAATGCACACGGCCCTTGTTGCCTGTTATTCCGGTCTGCATGCTCACCACATCGTCCTGTGCCGACTTCTTCCAGCCTGCAATGTCGCGCTTAAGCTGAAACTCCTGAGCCTTCAGGAAGTCGCATGGGTCGAGCTCATACGATATTGCCATCGGCACAATGTGCAGCCTCTTCAGCTTTTCCACCACGCTGCCCTTGCCTCCGCCCATGGCCATCATCTTCAGTATGGCCGGCTGCGTGCGGTCGTCAGAGTCCTTGGCGCGGCCTTCGCGCTGTGCAATCCAGATGTTGTCGTGCTTCTGCTCCATCACGAAGTACATATAGTCAGACATCACCTTGCTCGCGGCAAGCGTCTCGCGGGGCGACAGTCCGCGCTTCACGATGAACGACTTTACCACCCTTACCAGGTCTTTCACCCACGGCAGCGACAGCAGGTTGTCGCCTATGGCTATCTCGCAGGTGGTCTTGAATCCGTTGTCGATAAGTCCCTTGCCGAGGAAGGCAGGGTCGATCACTATGTCGCGGTGGTTGCTCACAAAAGTATAACGCCTGTCGACGCTTATGCACGAAATGTCCATAGAGAAGCCTTTCGTGAACGAATCGACAAGCTTCTGCAAGAAAGCATAGCAAAAATTCAACTGAAACTCAAAATTAGTCTTGCACGAGTACATCTTCTTCTCGATCATCTCAAACGGCACTCCGGGCAAAACAAACTCAATAACCTTCCTGAACTGCGGATTGGCCAGCAGCCTTTCATAAGCCTGAGGAAGCTCTTCCGGCTCAAAAGGCCGTATCTCGTCAAACTCAACCGGAACTTTCATAGTACGAAAAAATTTTATTGTTATTCTGTAAAACGGTTAAAAGAGCCTTCAATCCCAGCTCTCTTAACCGTATATTTAAAAAGTTTCAGAATTTTATCTGAACTGGTTTTCCACGATGTCTGTCAGCACATCCGTCATGTTAAGGCCGGCAGCCTTAACCTGCTGCGGAATAAAGCTGGTGGCTGTCATGCCCGGAGTGGTGTTGATCTCTATCATGTTCACCTTGTCAACCTCCTGTCCGTCGCTGCCCTTTCCGCGGCTGATGATGTAGTCGATGCGGATTATTCCGTTGCAGTGGAGTATGTCATAAATCTGGCTTGTAATCTCGTTTACGCGCTTTGTGGTCTCCTCACTGAGGCGTGCCGGCGTAATCTCCTGCACCTGTCCGTTGTACTTGGCGTCGTAATCGAAAAACTCGCGCTGCGTAACCACCTCTGTTGCAGGCAGCACCACGGTCTTGTCGTGAGTCTTGTAGCAGCCTATCGATATCTCTGTTCCTTCCATGTAACGTTCCACCATCACATCCTCGCTCTCGAGCATGGCCTTGCGTATGGCCGGAGCAAGCTGGTCTTTGTTCTTCACCTTCGACACTCCGAAGCTGCTGCCGTCGGCCGCAGGCTTAACGAAACAAGGCATGCCGATGCGCTCCTCTATCTCGTCGTCGCTTACAATCTCCTCATATCCCTTGCGTATCAGCAGGCTGTCGGCCACTCTTACGCCATAGCCGCGCAGATACTGGTTAAGCACAAACTTGTTGAAAGTGAGCGCCTCAACAAGCACGCTGCTTGTTGAATAAGGCACATGCACAAGCTCAAAATATCCCTGCATGATGCCGTTCTCGCCCGGTGTGCCGTGTATGGTGATATAAGCATAGTCAAACTGCACCAGTTTACCATTCTCCATGAATGAGAAATCGTTGCGGTCAATGCGGGCTGTTGTGCCGTCAGGAAGGTTGACATGCCAGTCAAGGCTTCTCACAACAACAATATACACATTGTAACGCTCCTTGTCAAAAAAAGAGTAAAGGCCCTGTGCAGAGCGCAATGAAACCTCATACTCTGAGGAATCTCCACCGCACACGATGGCAATAGTTCTCTTTAAATTCTTCATACAATATTTTTATTTAAATTCATTTCCGTTTATATAAGTCCTCCAACGCCCTATCAGCTGCTCCATGTCGGCAGGAAGCTGCGAGGTGAAGTCGAGCTGCTTGCCGGTCTTGGGATGCACGAAGCCGAGCGTGCGGGCATGAAGCGCCTGGCGCGGACATATCTTCAGGCAGTTCTCTATAAACTGCTTGTAGCTGCCACTGCGGTTTCCGCGCAGTATGACGGTGCCTCCGTAGCGCTCGTCGCCGAAGAGCGGATGGCCGATATGCCGCATATGGGCACGTATCTGATGGGTGCGGCCGGTCTCAAGGATGCACTCAACCAGCGTGACATAGCCGAAGCGCTCTATCACGCGGTAGTGGGTTACGGCATGCTTGCCTATACCCGAGTCGGGCGAGAACACCGCCATGCGGAGCCTGTCCTTAGGATCGCGGCCGATGTTGCCCTCAATGCGCCCTTCATCTTCGGTGAAGTTGCCCCACACCATGGCGTTGTAGCTGCGGTGTGTAGTCTTGTTGAAGAACTGTGCGCCGAGCTTTGTCTTTGCGTCCGGCGTCTTGGCAATGACCAAAAGGCCGCTTGTGTCCTTGTCTATACGGTGAACGAGGCCCACTTCAGGGTCGTTGGGGTTATACGAAGGCAGGTCGCGCAGATGCCATGCTATGGCATTGACCAGTGTGCCGTGATAGTTTCCGCAGCCCGGATGGACAACAAGTCCGGCAGGCTTGTTTATCACTATCAGCTCCGAATCTTCATAGACCACATCCAGCGGAATGTCCTCGGGCTCTATTGTGTTGTCATACTGAGGGCGGTCGAGCATCAGGGTTATGACGTCGAGCGGGCGAACCTTATAGTTGCTCTTCACCGGAACGTCGTTGACATGCACGAATCCGGCGTCAGCCGCACGCTGAATGCGGTTGCGGCTTGTGTGCTGCAGCTTCTCGAACATGTACTTGTCGATGCGCAGGGGCATCTGTCCCTTGTCCACGACTATGCGCAGATGCTCATACAGCTGTTGCTGCTCGTCGTCCTCAAGTTCCTCTATATAATTGTCTGTCATATAAATATCTCGTTTTACAGAAGGCCTGCGGCATCATAACCCGCACGGCCATGGCAGCCATCATCATTCCGGACCGGTGACCACCTCAAACTCGTCGACATCGCCTCCCTGCGTCTGCACGCCTTGAACCGACGGGTCTGCCATGTCGTGATGCATGGTAGAGTCGGCACTGCCGTCATAATAGAAATCTGGATCAGCGTATATTATCGAGTCGTTCATGTCGCGCATGCCGTCTCCCACCTGAAGCACGAGCACGTCGTTTACCGACACTTTCTGTCCGTTGCGCAGGCTCTTGCCCTTCGACTTCAGCCCGTACACCCAGTCTTTCTCGCCCGGGATAAACTCCGTCGGACCGACCTTAAAGCCCATTGCCATCAGCTTGGCGCGCGCCTCGCGGTAAGAACAGTTGTCTATGATGTCGGGTATGGTCAGCATCGGCGAGCTCGAAGAGTTGATGACGACATAAACCACACGGCCAGACTTAACTTCCCTTCCTGCCTCGGGCGACTGTTCAAGGATACAGTCGGGCGGAAGCGTCTTAACGTATCCGGTGTCGCTGACAACAATCTGCAGGCCTCTGTCGTTGAGGATATGCTCGGCATCGGCAAAGAGCTTATGCCTCACGTCCGGTATCTTTATCTTCTCGCCATGATGGGTGTATATGTCGATGCCCATCTTCACGCCCCAGCACAGCAGGACAACGACCAGGAACATTGCAAGGAAGTTGGCCCAAAGCCTTAAACTAAAGATTTTTCCGAAGAAATCTTTTGTCTTCATCTATGTCGTAGGTTTTTCTGCAAAGGTATAAAAAAAAGAGAAAGAAGCAAAGATATTACTTTACTTCTTTCTCATTTCCCGTTTAATTTCTTTGGAACATTTGGTTATTTACCATGGTTCTCGTCAGAAACTGTAAGCTTTTTACGCCCTTTTGCACGACGTGCTGCAAGCACGCGACGGCCGTTCTTTGTAGCCATTCTCTCACGGAAACCGTGCTTGTTCACTCTCTTTCTGTTGTGCGGCTGAAATGTTCTTTTCATCTTATTTAATTATTTATTGTTTATTTTATTCCTCGCTTTGGGCTGCAAAAGTACACATTTCTTTTTAAATAACCAAGAATTAAGCGTTTTTTAGGTCAAACTTTTATGTTTTTTTCTAAAAAAATCGTAACTTTGCGCCCTGAAAGCCAAACATTTACAACATAATGATGCTTTGGCACGGGGCAAAAGCCCGCAGCAAGAGACGAGGCGCCCGCCCGTCAGCAGTCAGGAATCAACAATAAATTCATATATTACGAACAATGATTAACTCACAGGAAATTAAAAAAGGAACATGCATCCGCATGGACAATCAGGTATGGATTTGCATCGACTTCCAGCACGTTAAGCCAGGTAAGGGTAACACCGTTATGCGTACAAAACTGAAGAACGTGACCGACGGCCGCGTTCTGGAGCGCACATTCCAGGTTGGCTTCAAGCTCGAAGACGTAAGAATAGAGCACCGTCCGTATCAGTATCTTTATGAGGATACAACAGGTCTTATCTTCATGAACCAGGAAACTTTCGAGCAGATTCCTATCGCCAAGGACGCTATCATCGGCGTTGACTTCATGAAGGAGAGCGACATCGTTGAGGTTGTAACCGACACTACAGACGGAACTATCCTCTATGCCGAAATGCCTGTAAAGACAAACTTGCGCGTAACACACAGCGAGCCGGGCATCAAGGGCGACACAGCTACCAATGCCACAAAACCGGCTACACTCGAAACCGGTGTTGAGGTGAGAGTGCCGCTGTTCATCAACGAAGGCGACCTCATCCAGGTTGACACACGCGACGGAAGCTATCTGAACCGTGTAAAGGAATAAGCATGCTCAACCTGACGTTGAGAACATAAACAAACAAGGAGCCAGGGCTTCGGCACGGCGACCGCTGACACATCACGATGCGGTTTCCTTACCGAAGGCTTGGCTCCTTCTCTTTTATAATCCTCCATGCTGAGGAGGTGCAAACATAAAGTAACCGTTAACCTTACAGGACAAATGAAATATTCTTTTATCATACCGGTGTTCAACCGCCCGGAGGAAGTTGACGAACTGCTGAAGAGCCTTACGGCACAGACCGTGAAGGACTTTGAGGTGATTATTGTTGAAGACGGCAGCACACGCACATGCAAGAGCGTATGCGAGGGATACAGCGGAGCGCTCGACATTCAGTATTTTATGAAGAAGAACAGCGGACCGGGACAGAGCCGCAACTATGGAGCGGAACGCTCTAAAGGAGAATATCTCATTGTGCTCGACTCTGACGTGGTGCTGCCCGAGGGCTATCTCGCGGCAGTAGACGCCGAACTGGCCAAGACCGGGGCCGACGCCTTCGGCGGCCCTGACCGCGCGCACGACTCGTTCACCGACACGCAGAAGGCCATAAGCTACTCCATGACAAGCTTTTTCACCACCGGAGGCATAAGGGGCGGAAAGAAGAAGCTCGACAAGTTTTATCCCCGTTCGTACAACATGGGCATACGCCGCAGCGTATATCTGAAGCTGGGAGGATTCTCAAAGATGCGCTTCGGCGAGGACATCGACTTCAGCATACGCATATTCAAGGCAGGCTGCAACTGCCGCCTGTTCCCCGACGCATGGGTTTGGCACAAGCGCCGCACCGACTTCCGCAAGTTCTACCGGCAGGTGTTCAACAGCGGAATAGCGCGCATAAACCTGTATAAGAAGTATCCCGAATCGCTCAAGATAGTGCACATGCTGCCGACGGTGTTCACCGTAGGCGTGACGGCCCTGGTGCTGACATCTGCTGTGGGGCGTGTGCTGATGGAATACGACAGCATCGACAAGTGGTACTGGCTGTGCGCCGGGCCCTGGCTTCCGATACTTCTCTACTGCCTGCTGATACTCATCGACTCGTCAATAAGCAACCGCAGCTTTAAGGTAGGACTGCTCAGCATCCCGGCATCGTTCATCCAGCTGTTCGGCTACGGATGCGGATTCATCACTGCATGGTGGAAGCGCTGCGTGCTGAAGCACGACGAGTTTCATGCATTCGACAAAAACTTTTATAAGTGAGAATGGAGAATTGAGAATGGATAATTATGATTACCTTTGAAAGGTATAATTTTGATGTAATCTGATTATTCATTCTCAATTCTTCAATTAAAGCAATTTGCTGACAGCAATCTGCTGCATATTTAATTCATGCAATCGGCATACACATCATTCTTTTTACCTTTACAACCTTATTCTTTACCTTTATAACCTTAAAACAACACTAATGCTACAACGGAAAGAAAACATAATATTAACCAAGACCGAGGCCTTTTCTGCACGTATAGTCAATATGTACAGATACCTTGTTGAGGTGAAACACGAACACATTATAGCAAATCAGATACTTAGAAGCGGCACAAGCATCGGAGCCAATACAGCTGAAAGCAGAAACGCACAAAGCAAAATTGACTTTATACATAAGCTGAGCATTGCGCTAAAAGAAGCCGACGAAACGGAATATTGGCTGAAAATGCTTAACAGCGGCCATTATATTACGGACAGGCAACTGCAATCTATGATGAACGACAACGAGGAAATTATACGCATACTCACAAAAATTATAAAAACATCAAAAAGCAGTTTAGTGCCATAAGCAGAGATATTTACGTGCCCTGCTATTACCCCATTTCTACATTTTGTAACAATCTAACTTGTTTTTTACACGTCCAATCTGCAAACAAAGCAACACAATAATAATCAAAAAGGCAAATCATAATTTTCCATTCTCAACTCTCAATTCTCAATTTAGAACAATATGTCAAAACTAAGCATAAACCAATGGGCCGAGGACGACCGGCCACGCGAAAAGATGATGCGGCTCGGGGCACAGGCGCTGTCGAACGCCGAACTGCTGGCTATACTAATAGGCTCAGGCTCGCCCGAAGAAAGTGCGGTAGACCTCATGAAGAGAGTGCTCAACGACTGCAACAACAACCTTAACTCTCTCGGCAAGATGAGCATCGACCAGCTCACCTCCGGCAACTACAAGGGCCTGGGACCGGCCAAAGCCGTAACCATACTGGCAGCCTGCGAGCTGGGCAAGCGCCGCCAGGCCGAGAAGGCTGAAGAGCGCAAGCGGCTCGACTCGGCAGCTGCAATCTACGAGTTTATGCACCCAAAGATGCAGGACCTGAGCGAAGAGGAGGCATGGATATTGCTGATGAACCAAAACTGCAAGCTGATAAAAGACATGCAGCTGTCGCACGGCGGCATAACCGAAACGGCGGTGGACATACGCGTGGTGATAAAGAACGCGCTGCTGTGCAACGCCACCATCGTGGTGCTATGCCACAACCATCCGAGCAACAACCCCATGCCGAGCGGCGACGACGACAGGCTGACGCAGCGCATGAAGAAGGCGTGCGAGATAATGCGCCTGCACTTTCTCGACCATCTGATAATCACCGACGGACGATATTACAGCTATTCGGAGGAGGGACGGCTGTAGGAAAAACGCCGCCCTGCAAAGGCAAAGCACGCAACCGTGCAGCAGCCTGACATCCAACACGTTACAAAAGAAGGTGTGTCAAAAAGCACACCTTCTTTTTTGTATGACAAAGCCCCGACT
>ENA-ORVC01002928-ORVC01002928.1-human-gut-metagenome-genome-assembly--contig:-NODE-2928-length-10298-cov-3.940935_pt1 | contig 10298 bp, 12 predicted proteins | sample MGYA00242092_ERZ509234 | MGnify/ENA primary metagenome ERZ509234 (study PRJEB26280, sample SAMEA2338800) | human gut metagenome | biome: human gut; feature: human-associated habitat; material: faeces... | reverse complement strand
TTGGGGAAGGGCGGGGAAACTTTCTGTAGAAAGTTTCTCCCTCCCCCTCCGAGCTCAACATCCAACACACTGGTATCACCATGAAAATATGGAAATTCCGCAACCAGCCCGATAAGGGTCCCTGCCCCGCCGGATGGGCGGACAAGCTGGGTGTCCCTCAGGTCGTAGCCGACCTGCTCTGGCAACGCGGGCTGGAAACTTCCGCTCAAATGGATTCGTTCCTCTCGCCGGGGCTGCGCCACCTCGCACCCCCGGACTGCTGGCCCGGTATGCAGGAAGCGGTCGACGCGCTGGAACAAGGCATCCGCGAAGGCCGCAACGTGCTCATCTGGGGCGACTACGACGTGGACGGCATCACCGGTGCCACGCTCATCCTGCAAACGCTCCGCTTCCATGACGTGCCCTCCACGGTACACCTCCCGGACAGGCGGAAAGAAGGCTACGGCCTCAACATCCCTGAAATCGAACGCCTCGCCGCCGAAGAAGGGCCGGGCATCCTGCTGACCGTGGACTGCGGCATCAGCGATGTGAAGGCCGTGGAACGGGCCAGGGAGCTGGGCTTCATGGTGGTGGTGTCCGATCACCACATGCCGCCCGAGGAGCTGCCGCCCGCCCACGCGATCACCAACCCGCGCCTCAGCGAAGACAACCCCTGTCCGCATCTGGCGGGCGTGGGCGTGGCCTTCTTCCTCATGGCCGCCCTCAACGGCAAGCTGGAAGCCATGTCGGGCAAGCGCATGGACATGCGGCAGGTGCTGGACCTCGTGGCACTCGGCACGCTGGCGGACATGGTTTCGCTCACGGGGCAGAACCGCATCCTCGTCAAGAACGGCCTGCTCAAAATCGCGGAGGCCAAACGCCCCGGCCTCGCCGAGCTCAAGGGGGCCAGCGGCTTTTCCCCCGTGGCGGCCCTCGGCGCGGGACAGGTGGTCTTCAACCTCGCCCCGCGCATCAACGCCGCCGGGCGTCTGGGCAGCCCCACGCTGGCCCACGACATGCTGCTCACACCCTCGCACGACGAAGCCGCCAAACTGGCCCAAACGCTGACCTCCCTGAACGACGAGCGCCGTTCCGAAGAAGACCGCATCTACAAAGAAGCGCTTGAACAGGCCGAGGCCAACCCAAAACGGCTGGGCTTCGTGCTGTACGGCAAGGACTGGCATCAGGGCGTCATCGGCATCGTGGCTTCGCGTATCGTGGAAGTCTACTACCGCCCAGTGCTGATTCTCTGTTCCGACGGGGAAAGCCTGAAAGGATCAGGCCGCTCCGTTCCGGAATTCGACCTCCACGCGGGCCTCACGCGCTGCGCCGACATGCTGCTCGGCTTTGGCGGGCACAGGCAGGCCGCAGGGCTCCGTATCGCTCCCGGCCGTCTGGACGAACTGCGCGAGCGTTTCGATGCCGTCATCCGGGAGGAGCTCGGGGAGGCACCGCTCACGCCATCCTTGAAGATTGATGCGGAAATGCCTTTTTCGCAGGCCTCGGATTTTACCGTGCTGAAGGGGCTCGAACTGCTCCAGCCCTTCGGCATCGGCAACCCCGAGCCCATTTTCGCCTCGCTGCCCCTGCGGGTGAAAAAGCGCAAGGCGTTCGGCCATTCCCGCGAACACATCTCGCTTGAGGTGACGGAAGAAGGCTCCGGCATCACCTTGCAGGCCAAGGCATGGCGGCAGGCGGATCAAATCCCCGAAAGCATACAAGGGCAGCGCATCCGGCTCGCGTATACGCCGGGCATCAACGCCTACAACGGCATCGCCTCGGTCGAACTGCGCGTCAGGGACTGGGAAGTGCTGTAGCCGGGGAGTGCGCGTAATCCGCTTTTCAAGCGGCATCCTCTTCCCTATACTAGGGGGAGCCGCCGCATCCGGCGGACTCTTTCATATTTTATGGAGACAATCATGCAGAGCATCCGTATCGCCGTTCTGGCGCTCGCCCTGTGCTTTGGCGCGAGCCTTCTGCCCGTTCAGAGCCATGCCGCCGCGCCCCTGCCCAAAGTCAAAATCGAAACCAGCATGGGCGACATCGTCGTTGAACTGAACCCCGCGAAAGCGCCCAAAACCGTCAGCAACTTCTTGTATTACGTGAAATCCGGCTTCTACAACAACACGATCTTCCACCGCGTCATCAACGGATTCATGATTCAGGGCGGCGGCCATACCGCCGACATGCAGGAAAAGGCCAACTCCCGCAAGCCCGTGGTCAACGAAGCCGGGAACGGCCTCAAGAACGACGCCTACACCATCGCCATGGCCCGTACCAACGATCCCGACTCCGCCACGGCGCAGTTCTTCATCAACGTGGCGAACAACGACTTCCTGAACCACAAGAACGAAACGCCGTCCGGCTACGGCTATGCCGTGTTCGGCAAGGTCATTCAGGGGCAGGACGTCGTGGACCGCATCAAGAGCGTATCCACCGGCAGCTACGGCCCCTATCAGGATGTCCCGAAAACGCCCGTGATCATCAAGAGCATCGTGCCTGTCCAATAGCTGATTTTTCTCATACGTTTTCCGCGTATTAGAGACATTTCGAAAAAAATTCGGAAAAAAAGCGAAAAAAAGCTTGCCAAGACGGGAGAGTTTGCGTAGTTACTCTCCCTGTCGAGCCGGGGTAGCTCAGTTGGTAGAGCAGGGGACTGAAAATCCCCGTGTGGGCAGTTCAATTCTGTCCCCCGGCACCACTTGGAAATACAGGACTTGTGTCTTATGGGCACAAGTCCTTTTTTCGTATCTGTCTGCGTACCCTTCTACCCGTTCTGCCAATACGACGAGCTACGGGTTCTCCTTACAATGCCTTTGAGGGAGCGCCCTGTTTCTCATCCCCTTTCGTCTTGCCCACAAGAAAAATCGAATCTCTATGTTTCATTGACTCATAGTGGTCAGCTTACCGCTATTGCCTTGTCTTGTTCAAAGCAAACAGGATGCTGTTGTAGATATGCTCAAGCGATTTTTTATCGGTTTGAGACAGGGCTTCAATCAGCCTTTCTTTGATCTCGCTCGCTGCAAGGGGGCTCTTATCAAAAATAAACAGATAAGGTGCCAACCTAACCCTTCGCCTGCCGCGAACCGGCCCACGCGAGGATCAGGCCGAGTACCGCTCCGAGCAAGGCGGCGAACAGCACCCGGAAGGCTTCTGGCAGCAGAAACGTAATGGTATGGACGGGGATCCAGAAGAAGAGCACGGTGCGGAACAGCACCAGCCGCCACATGACGTCCCAGTTGACCGACTTCAACAGCCCGCCGACGTCGGGAAAATGCCACAAGCAGCGCAGCGTCCCCTCATAACGGGCGATATGCAGATCGCTGACCTTATGGGCCACCATGAGGACCGGCGCAAACAAGGTGTTCAGGCACAAACTGATGGCAAACGCCGTGAGCAGTTTCTCCGTGCCGAACGGACCGGCCAGCGCACGCGCGGCCCAATCCATGCCGATCCGGGACATGGCCAGCGGTACGCCAGCGGAAAAAATCATGAACGCCAGCGTGATGCATATACCGAGAACGCCCCATGCCAGCGCGCGGGGCACGAGGCCGAAACGAGGCGGCAGGTAACGCCCTAGCAGCATCCGCTGCGCAAGGCTTTCCCCGAACGTTGCGAGCAACGCGAACTTGCAGAATCCCGCCGCAAAGGGGTGCGCATCCGTCAGTGCCACATACGCCCGCAATACGGTATCGGAAAGAAGCAGAGACAAGACGAGAACAAGGCCGCACCCAAGACACCAGCGATCCGCCGGACGGTCCAAACGAAACCCTTTCATGGATTTTACCTCGAAGCAAACGGTCCTGATCCGGGAAATTCAACGCCAAAGGCATCTCAGCGCCAGCGAAGACAAAGAGCCAAGCCCACCCTCCGTTACCCAGAGATAACTGTCATTCCTCAATGGCAATGGCAATGCCTACGATGGTTCTCTTCTTTTATAGTATCCAACCCGGCGAAATCGCACAAGCGGTTAATGGCACACACCACATTGCTCTCTTCAGGTGCTGAGATGGAAACCGACAGCGGCACTAACCTCATGCTCAGCCCAAAGGGAGTTGCTTTTCGTCCAATTACGGTAAAAATCGTGGTAAAACAGATGAATATCCCCATAACCCCACCAGGCCTTCACATGACGCTCTGAGGCATTTTCCTCCGACCCTGCAAAGGAAACCTTCCGTCTATCGCTGAATACAAAAAGCCGCACAACGGAACCCCCGTCGCGCGGCCTCCCCGCCAGTCGAAAGTCTTTGGAAGATGAGATGAGGGAGGGCCGGGGGAGGGGAGAAGGAACCTTTCCGAGGAAAGGTTCCTTCTCCCCCGCGCGTCACTCTCCCCCTTCCGAACCTCAGCAAATCCCGCCGACCGTATCGGCCTGCTGCAACTGCTCTTCGAGCACGGCGTCCTGTGCTGCCTCGAACGTGCGGAGGCTCTTGTCAAATAAACGCATGTAGTACAAAGAATTGCCGAAAAGAGCGACCATAAGCGTACCCGCCTCGATTTCCTCGGGTGAGGTATACGACTTGCGATTGCCTTCCATTGTCTCAAGAGCCGACCCAAGCTGCTTGATCAGCTCTTTGATGCCCATCTGCGGGACGTCCACACCGTCGACCTCACGCGTCGGGTACTTCCTTTCCATATCCATAAGCCCTCCTCCAAATAGGTTGGCCGATCCTTTATGATGATTGTCCGTTTCGCACAACCCGTTGCACGAAAACGGGCAGCGACTTGACAGAGCGCTTCCGTTTGCGTATTGGGTTGTGTTCTGCCTTGCCTGTTTCATCGCGCCCAAGAGGGCGACTCTGGGAACAGGCCATAGTCCACAAGGAGGATCTTGGCATGAGAAAGTTTGAAACCTTGCTGCTCCTTTCCCCGGAGCTGGCTGCCGATGCGCGTGAAGCGTTGCTTGGCACCTTCACGGGTGTCATCGAACGCGCCGGCGGTCGGTTCACCGCGGATCACTGGGGTATGCGCGACCTCGCCTACCCTGTCCGCAAGCAAATGCGCGGCTACTTCGTGCGCCTCGAATATGTCGCCCCCGGCGACACCGTGGCCGAACTCGAACGCATCATCCGCATCAGCGACGGCGCGTTCAAGTTCCTTACCGTAAAGCTGGCCGACGCGGCCGAGGAGGTTGCGTAACATGGCCTTCAAGAAAAAGTTTGCTCCTCGTCGCAAGTTCTGCCGCTTCTGCGCCGACGCGGATCTGCCGCTGGATTACAAGCGCCCCGACATCCTGCGCGACTATATCACGGAACGCGGCAAGATCATTGCCCGCCGTATCACTGGCACCTGCGCCAAGCACCAGCGCCTGCTCTCCACCGAGATCAAGCGCGCCCGTCAGATGGCTCTGCTGTTCTACACCGCCGGCCATTCCTCTGACGTGAAGAAAAAGAGCAACATCTAAGGAGACCCGGTATGAAAATCATTCTTCGTGCCGATGTGGAAAATCTGGGTCGCCTTGGCGATGTGGTGACGGTTAAGGCCGGTTATGGCCGCAACTACCTGTTGCCTCAGGGCCTGGCCATGCTGGTCACCCCCGGTAACCTCAAGGCTTTTGAACTGGAACGCAAGAAGCTGCAGGCCCGTATGGACGCCCTGCGCGCCGCCGCCGACGACATCGCCGGCAAGCTGGAAGGCTTCCGATCGTCATGCGCGTGGGCGACAATGACAAGCTCTACGGCTCCGTGACCACCGCCATCATCGGCGATGCGTTGACCGCTCAGGGCATCGAAGTGGATCGTCGCCGCATCCTGCTCGACCATCCCATCCGTACCCTCGGCGATCACCCCGTCCGCGTGCGTCTGCATGCCGACGTCGTCGCTTCCCTCACCGTGAAGGTTGTCTCCGAAGACAAGGCGCACCTCGTTGAAGAGGAAGCCGCCGAAGCTCCGGCCGAGGCCCCGACGGAAGAAGCCGCCGAATAGTTTCTCGCGCCGCCCCCGGTTTTCTCTGGGGGCGGCGACTCGGCGGTGAGCTCCTCTGCTCTTCTTTTTCACGCGTCCCCAACAGAGGAATTTCCGCATGGCATCCCCTGCCGATCCCAACCGGGCGACGAACGATCTGCTTCGTCGAGTCCCCCCCCACAGCGTTGAGGCCGAACAGGCCGTTCTGGGGGGTATTTTTATCCGTAACAGCGTCTTCCACACGCTCGTGGACACGCTTTCCTCCGACGATTTTTACCTCCCCGCGCACCAGACGCTGTACACCTGCTTCCTCGAACTCTATCGCAAAAACGCGCCCATCGATCTCGTTTCGGTAGCCAGCTACCTCAAGGATCATGGACAGCTCGAAGCCGTGGGCGGAGCGGCCTACCTTTCGGAACTGGCACAGACCGTCGTCAGCGGGGCCAATGCCGAATATTATTCCACCATCGTCCGCGACAAGTCGCTGCAACGCTCCCTCATCGGCGCGTGTTCCGACATCATCAGCAACTGCTTTGACCAGTCGCGCAGCGTGGATGCCCTGTTGGACGAGTCCGAACAGGCCGTCTTTTCCATCTCGGAACGTACCTCCGGCAAGGTCTTCAAAAGCTCCAAGGAACTGGTCAACCGCGTTTTTGAGGAACTGACCAAACGCTTCGAGCAGAAGGAAGCCGTCACCGGCGTCACCACAGGCTACAACCGCCTTGATCAGATGACCGCCGGGCTCCAGCCTTCGGACCTTATCATCGTTGCGGCCCGTCCCTCCATGGGCAAGACCGCCTTCGCCCTGAACATGGCCATGCGCGCCGCCGTGCAGGACAACGTGCCCGTCGCCATCTACTCCCTCGAAATGTCGATGGATCAGCTCATGATGCGTATGCTTTGCGCATGGGGCAAGGTGGATCTGGGGCACCTGCGCCGGGGCTATCTCGACTCCGAGGAATGGAGCAGGCTCTATCACGCCGCCGACGTGCTCGGGCAGGCCCCCATCTACATCGACGACACGCCCGCGCTCTCGCCGCTGGAACTGCGCGCCCGCACCCGTCGGCTCAAGGCCGAATCCGGCGTGGGCCTGGTGATGGTGGACTACCTCCAGCTCATGCGCGGATCCAAGCGGACGGACTCCCGCGAACAGGAAATTTCGGAAATCTCCCGCTCGCTCAAGGGGCTGGCGAAGGAAATGGATATTCCGGTCGTGGCGCTTTCGCAGCTCAACCGTAAACTGGAAGAGCGCACGGACAAACGTCCGCTGCTATCCGACCTCCGCGAGTCGGGCGCCATCGAACAGGACGCCGACGTCATCATGTTCATCTACCGCGACGAAGTATACCACAAGCAGCCCGACAACCCGCACAAGGGCTCGGCGGAAATCATCATCGGCAAGCAGCGCAACGGCCCCATCGGCACGGCGACGCTCGCCTATCTTGGCTCCTACACCGCATTTGAGGATCTCGAACCCGGACTGTCGCCCCAGCCTTCCGAAGCGGGCGGCGAATAACCTTCCCGAGGTACGCCATGAAACCACTCGCTCCCATAGCGCCAACGTCCATGCCCGATCTGGATCTCGTCGTGGAACAGTTGTGCGCGCCTTCCTCGCTTGAGACGGTTCTGCACCATCCGCTGCACGATTCCCCCATGCCCTCGCTCGAAGAACTCGGCGAGATCATGTCGCGCCTCAAGGCCACGCTCTTTCCCGGCTATTTCGGCGTTTCCTGCGTGCATGTGGAATCCATGCGCTACCACCTCTCGGCCAATCTGGACTCCATTTTCCGCAAGCTGGCCGAACAGATCCGGCGCGGCGGCTGCTTCGCCTGTGCAAGCTACGCCACCGACTGCATGAGCTGCGAAGAAGTGTCCATGCGCAAGGCCATGGAGTTCATGCAGCGCCTCCCCCACATCCGCCGGCTGCTGGCGTCCGACGCCAAGGCGGCCTATGAGGGCGATCCCGCCGCGACCAGCGCCGGGGAAACCATTTTCTGTTACCCCTCGCTGCTCACCATGACGCACCACCGCATCGCGCACGAGCTGTACAACCTCGGCGTGCCGGTCATCCCGCGCATCATTTCCGAGATGGCCCATTCCGCCACCGGCATCGATATCCATCCGGGCGCGACCATTGATGAAGAATTCTTCATCGATCACGGGACAGGCGTGGTCATCGGCGAAACCGCCGTCATCGGCAAGGGGTGCCGCCTCTATCAGGGCGTAACCCTCGGCGCGCTGTCGTTCCCCAAGGACGGCGACGGCGTGCTGGTCAAGGGCGTTCCCCGCCACCCCATCCTTGAGGACAACGTCACCGTGTACGCCGGGGCGACCATCCTTGGACGCATCACCATCGGCAGCGGTTCAATCATCGGCGGCAACGTCTGGGTGACGAAGGACGTGCCCGCCGGAACGAAGCTCGTACAGAAGCTTTCCGCCCAGCCCACCGAAGAGTCGCTTATGGGCAAGGCATAGCCATGAGAGCACTGCTGCTTTGCGCCTGCCTCCTCGCCCTGCTTCTCGCCGGGTGTTCCGAGTCGGCCACCGTACGCGCCAAAGGCCAGTGGGAAGGCAGCGTATCGACGGGCGGATCGTTTTAATCTGTGATTGGATTGTTAACCGGGGTAGGGGGAACCCTTCTGGAGAAGGGTTCCCCCTACCCCTCCTCTCTCCCTCCCAAGACTTTTGACCTTATCGAATCCCTCTTCTTGGGGAGTCTGTATGAAAGGAGCCTGTTCCCGTATGGAGCGGGCTCTTTTGGTATGGGCATCTGAAATAAGGGTGGGCCTTCAGAGCCTGTTCTCCTGTCGGGAGAAATGACCTTGGAACCGTTCGCGGTGGCTGGAAAACGAGGCGGTCGTCAAAACGGCGGTTTCCCTTTCTCGTTTTTGCTCAGGCAACGTCGTTGCGGTTTCCCGAAATGAGAATTTTCTCAAACTGAGAAGCCTTTTGGAATGTCAGAGGACGTGGAGACTCGTTTAATCGGTTTGTTTTATACGCTATCATGAAGGCTCATAACGTTGGCCCGACAATTGCTTTCTTGGGAAATAGACCGGACATCCGGCATCATTCCTCTGGAGGCTTCCCATGAGCACCGTCGATTTTTCCCGTGTTAACGAACTCGCCAAAAAGTATGAACCGGAAATGACCCGATTCCTGCGCGATATGATCCGCATCCCGAGCGAAAGCTGCCAAGAAGAAGGCGTGATCCGGCGTATCAAGGAAGAAATGGAAAAGGTCGGCTTCGACAGGGTCGAAATCGACAAGATGGGCAACGTCCTCGGCTTTATCGGAAATGGCCCCCGCATCATCGCCTTTGACGCGCACATCGATACCGTGGGCGTCGGCAACCGTTCCAACTGGACCTTTGATCCCTACGAAGGCTACGAAGACGCCGAAACCATCGGCGGGCGCGGCGCGAGCGATCAGGAAGGCGGCATGGCCAGCATGGTTTATGCCGGGAAGATCATCAAAGAGCTTGGCCTGTGTCCCAAGGACTGCACCATCGTCATGGTCGGAACGGTGCAGGAAGAGGACTGCGACGGCCTGTGCTGGCAGTACATCATCAACGAAGACGGGCTGAAGCCCGAATTTGTGGTATCCACCGAACCCACCGACGGCGGCATCTATCGCGGCCAGCGCGGGCGCATGGAAATCCGCGTGGACGTAAGCGGCGTATCCTGCCACGGTTCCGCCCCGGAACGCGGCGACAACGCCATCTACCGCATGGCCCACATCATGACCGAGCTTGAACAGCTCAATACCCGGCTCGCGGACGACCCCTTCCTCGGCAAGGGCACCCTCACCGTTTCCCAGATTTTCTACACCTCGCCCTCCCGCTGTGCGGTGGCGGACAGCTGCGCCATTTCCGTGGACCGCCGCCTGACCTTCGGCGAAGACAAGGATCTCGCCATTTCCCAGATTGAGAATCTGCCCTCGGTCAAGGCCGCCGGAGACAAGGCCAAGGTGTCCATGTACACCTACGAAGTCCCCTCGTGGACCGGCCTCGTCTACCCCACCGACTGCTACTTCCCCACGTGGGTCCTGCCCGAAGACCATGTGGTGACGAAATCCACCGAAGAGACTTACCGCAGCCTGTTCGGACGCGAACCCCGCACCGACAAGTGGACCTTCTCCACCAACGGCGTGTCCATCATGGGCCGCTACGGGATCCCGGTCGTCGGCTTCGGCCCCGGCAAGGAAAAGGAAGCCCACGCCCCCGACGAAAAGACGTGGAAACAGGATCTCATCGAGTGCGCGGCCCTGTACGCAGCCTTGCCAGCAACTTACGTCGCCAAATCCAACTAAATACAGGCAACTCCCTGCGGGCCTCCTCCCCACCAGTCAAAAGTCTTGGGAAGATGAGGGGAGGGGGTCCGGGGGAGGGGAGAAGGAAGCCCTTCTCCAGAAGGGTTC
>ENA-ORVC01002925-ORVC01002925.1-human-gut-metagenome-genome-assembly--contig:-NODE-2925-length-10316-cov-2.814833_pt1 | contig 10316 bp, 13 predicted proteins | sample MGYA00242092_ERZ509234 | MGnify/ENA primary metagenome ERZ509234 (study PRJEB26280, sample SAMEA2338800) | human gut metagenome | biome: human gut; feature: human-associated habitat; material: faeces... | reverse complement strand
TTTAGCTATACACAATGAAGAAAAAAGATAGACAAGAGATGTTTCTGAAGCATTTCCGTGATAGTCACGGGATTGTTTCGTATGCTTGCCAGAAGGTTGGCATAACAAGAGCTTGCTATTACAAATGGAGAGAGAATGACCCTAAGTTTAAGGAACGCGCTGAAGAAGTGGAAGAAGAAACCATTGATGTAGTGGAATCAAAACTGCTATCTGCAATCAATAATGATGATTTGACTGCGATTATTTTCTACTTAAAAACTAAAGGTAAGAAACGTGGTTATGTAGAACGCGTTGAACAGGATGTCAATGTCAATCCGTTTGAAAGTTTGATGAAAGAATTGCCGGACAAAATAGAAGAATAATGGATTTGAGCGACAAAGCTGCCTTGTATATGCAAGCGTGGAGGGACGATTGGTGCAAGTTCTGTTCCGATGTGCTGAAAGCGCGCTTGGATAAGGAACAACAAGACATCATTCATTCTGTTCAATACAACCGAATGACTGCCGTAGCTTCAGGAACAGCGCGTGGAAAGGATTTCTGTGCCGCTTGTGCTGCCATGTGCTTTATGTATCTTACTCCACGTTGGGTTAACGGAAGATTGGTAAAGAATACCAAGATTGCAATGACAGCTCCGTCTGGTCGCCAAGTCAAGGATATTATGATACCGGAAGTTTCCAGGTTATTTCGGAACGCTGGCTTCCTGCCCGGTCGCTTGCTATCTTCTGGAATCAGAACCGATTATGAAGAATGGTTCTTAACCGGCTTTAAATCAGGGGATGATAATATGGAAGCGTGGTCTGGTTTTCATGCCGTAAACACGCTGTTTGTTGTCACGGAAGCCTCCGGTATATCAGAAGTTATCTACAATGCCATTGAAGGTAACTTGCAGGGAAATTCACGTTTGCTCATCGTGTTCAACCCAAACGTAACCACCGGATATGCAGCACGGGCCATGAAGTCCGACCGTTTTGCCAAATTCAGGTTAAGTTCCCTTAATGCGGAGAATGTCGTAAGCAAGAAAATAGTCATTCCCGGTCAAGTGGATTATGAATGGGTGAAGGATAAAGTCTCGAATTGGTGCTCGCCTATCCAACAAGAGGATTTCAACGAAGGCGAAGGTGATTTCAAATGGGAAGGTGGGCTGTATCGACCGAATGACTTATTCCGTGTCAAGGTGCTTGGCATGTTCCCTAAGGTAGCTGAAGATGTGCTTATTCCCTATGAATGGATAGAGATCGCCAATGAGAACTGGAAGCGGTTGAAGGAAGATGGTTTTACTCCGAAAAAAAGCTGCAAGCTTGGTGTTGATGTTGCCGGTATGGGACGTGACGACAGCGTACTGTGTCCCAGATACGGTAATTATGTCTCGGAGTTTGAGGTACACCAATCCGCAGGAACGGCTGATCACATGCATGTTGCTGGGATGATTACCAAGTATCTTAACAAAAAAGGTTCAAAAGCGTTTATTGACACTATTGGTGAGGGGGCAGGGGTGTTTTCACGACTACAGGAACTTGACCACAAAAATGCATATTCTTGTAAGTTTTCAGAAAGCGCGCATGGACTGCATGATATAACAGGCGAATATACCTTCGCCAATATGCGAGCTTATTTGTTTTGGGCTGTACGTGATTGGCTTAATCCGAAGAATGGGTTTGGAGCGGCTCTTCCGCCTTGTGATAAATTAATGGAAGAAGCTACTGAAACGCATTGGGGGTTCATGAGCAACGGAAATATTTTTATTGAGAAAAAAGAGGAGATAAAGAAACGCATCAAACGTTCTCCTGACTGGTTTGATGCGCTTGCTAATACATTTTATCCGTATGATTATTTGGTTGTAAGTGATGAGGAGATTATGAGAAATATGTTATAATATTGATTTGATAAGGAATCATATTTTCCCCTCTAAATCTCTGATTTAACAGTAGCTTACATTGGCAATAGGCTGGGACACTTGATGTGAAATTGCTTTGATAAAAAACTCAAAAATCAAACGTTTATAAAATAGATTCTTTATATTTGTAAGTAATTTGTTTATATTAAAATATTAACTATATGAGAAAGTATTTGTATTTATTTGCTTTGCTTCCATTCATTACTATATCTATGGAATTAAGCGCACAAAAAGTTTATGCCCCAATTAGTACACCGGAAGAGCAGCAACTGTCTGTCACTTTTATTCAGAAGATGATGAGTATTTGTGATATCACCAAGGATGAATCTTCTGGCGATTGGACTGCAAGTTGCAAATCAGCTTCTATATCTTGGAAGCCTTTAGATAAAGAATTTGTAGTATCTCCAGATGGAAAGTGCTATGCTCTTATTACTTCAGGTTCCATTAAGTTGTACAATGCCGATCCTAATGTCCCTTATGAAAATTTTACTCTTCAAGAAGATAGATACCGTGTTGGAACAAATAAGAAATTACTTCCCTTTAAATATCCACGTCTCGTTGTTGGTGATGCCGAAGCTTTTACGTGGGGTTCGGATAATAAACTGTATGTGAAAAGTGAAAAAGGTATTTTTTCGGTAACTACAGGAGAAAAACCTTTGGCGCAAAAAATTCAAACGACAATGACAGGTACTCCTGTTTATTGCCAAGCAAACAACACTTTGTATTGTAATCATTATGGGAGTATATATGAATATAATATAAAAGACCATACAGAAGTAGAGTTATGTTATGGAAGTAACCTGACCGTTTCCGGAGAGTATCTGTATTTTATGCGTGGAATTAATAGGCATAGTGAAATTTGGCGAAGAAATGTTATGACCGGTAAGGAAGAAAAAATCTTGAGTAGCATAGAGCATGCGTTTACTAATCCTAATATTTCTCCTGATGGCAAATGGATTATTTGCGAAGGAAATGCCATATCACCATTAAGCAAGAAGCAGAATTTAGACATATTTATCGCCAAGACTGATGGAAGTAATCTGAAACAAATAACCAATCACCCGGCCAATGACGCACATCCTGTTTGGCAGAAAGATGGAAAGCATATTTATTTTATGTCACTTCGAGGTACGAAGTATAATAAGAAATATGTTATTTACTCATTGTTTAGTATGGATATTTCTTCTTTTATGAAATAATTGATGCAAAAATCACATAAGATTTACTCATCATTTACTATCTTATCGAATTTAAATTAAACAGAGCATATTTTCCTATATGGAGATATGCTCTGTTTTTTCAAGAAAAGAACTGATTTGCTGCCAGATATTGATTATTAAAAAGGATGCTGTGTACAAGAAGTTCTTTGCAATATTTCTCTGAAATAACTATTATTTTATTTGAAATGCAAATAAAATAATTATCTTTGCACTATAACATTCAAGTTAACGTGCTCCTTCACGTTGCCGGGTAGTACGTCATGCGCTGCCCGGTTTCTTTTTAGGAGCAATTATTTACAATCAGTCACCGTGTGAAGGAGTACGGAACTATACAACAATGGACGAAATAACCGAAATAATTAATAGTACAAGAGCTGCATCTGATATCATCAGTGATTTGAAAAATAAATCAGTAAATGTTCCTGAATGGAGTAAATTATTAAAAGATTACGAGCCATCCAAACATAAGATAGTCAATGATAAAATTGGTCGTAAGGATAAAACGAGATCTGATGGAAGCGTCGACCCTGCTTCACGTATTTATCTTGGCTTGGAAAGACTACTTGTAAAACGTGTTACTGAATTTGCTTTCGCTATCCCGGTCAGGCGTGTTTATCACAACACAGAAGATAATGAAACACGTCAAAAAATAGCCAAAGCTATTGAGGCTATTTATAAATATGCCCGTATTGACTCTGAAAATACTAAACGTGGTAACGCTTATTTTGCTTCTTGTGAAATCTTTACGATTTGGTATGCAGTTAAGAAACCCAACACTTTATATGGCTTCAAAAGTGAATATAAGCTGAAGTGTAAGACGTATTCCCCTATGGACGGAGTGGATTTATATCCCTTGTTTGATGAATTAGGGGATATGATTGCTATGTCCTTTGAATACAAGAAAAAAATAAATAACAAAGAAGTTACCTTCTTTGAAACATATACAGCTAATAAGCACTATAAATGGAAACAGGAAAATGGTGATTGGGAATCTGTCATAGCTCCGGAAAAAATAGCATTTCATCTTGGTAAAATACCTGGTGCTTACACATTTCGTCCTGAACCTGTGTATTATGGGTTGTCGCATATTCGCGAAGAAATTGAATATACGTTATCCCGTAATTCTGATGTCATTGCTTACAACTCCGCTCCTGTGTTGAAAGTAACTGGAGAATTAGTCGGTGAGGAGGATAAAGGAGAAACACGTAGATTGTTCCGGTTAAAGAATGGAGGTGATGTGGCTTATGTTTCATGGACTCAAGCTATAGAAGCTTTGAAGTACCATGTAGAGACTTTATTAAAGCTCTTCTTTATGCAAGCTCAAATGCCTGATCTTTCTTTTGAGAACATGAAAAGCCTTGGTAATATCGGGTTTGATGCAAGACAAATGATGTTATCTGATGCCCATCTGAAAATAGGTGATGAGTCCGGTGCCTGGATAGAGTTCTTTGAGCGTGAATGCAATGTCATCAAGGAGTTTTTAAAAATGATGAATACCGAGTGGAAGAGTGAAATAGACAACATAGAGGTTGAGCACGTTATCACCCCATTTATTCAAAATGATGAAGATGCATTGATTAATAGATGTATAAAAGGAAATGGAGGTAAAGCCATATTTAGCCAACTTGAATCTATCCGCATAGCCGGGTATTCTAATGATCCTGAAGAAACTTTAAAGCAAATTCAAGAAGAAGATAAAGCCACTCAACAGACAAGAGTAAATAGCTTGTTTGAAGGTGCAGAATAATCATTCTAAAAATAATAACAATGAAAAAGTATATTGGAACGAAACAGATTGAAGCCGAACCTATGACAATTGGAGAAGCGTATGAGAAAGGCTTGCTGCAAGCAGGAAAAGTGCCTAACGAAAATGAGAAGTCAAAAGCAGGCCATCACGTGAGGTATCAGGATGGGTATGAAAGTTGGTCTCCGGCAGAACCGTTCGATAAAGCATACAAGTGTGCAGATTCATTTCTTGACCGATTGCACATTGAAATGCGAGACTTGTATGAAAAGATGGACAAATTTGCCCCATTTATTGAATCCGGAAAAATAGACGAAGTTGTAACAGACAAATATCAGAACCATTTGCTTCGTTTACAGCATCGTATCATGAGCAGGTATATTAACGTGCTGGAATGCCGTATCGGTAGAATTGACGGGGCACCTGAAGCTCCATTACATCTGATGACATTTGGAGATGCTATCGAAATATTGAAACAAGGTGGAGCTGTCAGAAGAAGTGGATGGAACGGCAAAGGTTTGTTTGTTGTAAAGCAAGTCCCTGCTCATATTACCGAAGAAATCATTCCTAAAATGCAATCACTTCCTCAATCAGCAAAAGCCCTTATTCTAAAAGGCAAAGGATTCATTGACTACACAAGCCAGTGCCTTATTTACAATGAAAATACTGGTCGTGCTGATTCATGGGTACCGTCTATTAGTGACGTGTTTGCCGAAGATTGGGAGATTGTCTTAGAATAACCTATCTGCCACGTGTAGAGAAGGTAACGGTGGAGCAGGTTTCCACTTGCGCTGCTTGCTTATAGATAACATTATGGATAAGAAAGAATTGGTAAAATTCCTACGCGACTACAACCATTGGAGAAGAGGTGCAGAAATACCTATGCCAAGTCCCAAAGAACTAGGAATTGCATTGGATATAGCAATATCTATTATCGAAAAGACAGAAGACAAAGTTGTAAATAAAATACTGAAAGGTTATGAGAAGTAGAATATCGAACTGGCTTATCCGATTAGCCGAGAAAGTCAATCCACAAGAACGATTAAATAGTATTGAGCGAGTTGATTACTACGAAGCAAAGAAGTTAGGTATCTGTCTTGTCCGGACTAAAAAAGAAATCAAGGATTACCGGAAAAAGAAGAAACTCGATGAAGGTTGGTCTAATCGAAAATCAGATGAAATATTCATCAAGGAAGTTAAGGATGAAATACGTCAATCAATCATAAACTCTATCAATCAAAGAGGATTAATAGAATACTCCGTTGAGAAAGTTGGTGACGAACTCCATGTTACCGGTGAAATCAAAATATATATCAAGAAAGAAGAGTAGGCTTATGAGCAAACATACAAGAGTCGTCACAGTGGATACGTAGTACAAGATTGTCCTATCTGTGGCAAGATCATAGTAAAACACCATCTCTACCCAACCGATGACAAGGATAAGAAAAAGCAAATGAAATAATGGCAACCCCCAAGATTCCAAATCAGAAAAAGAAGTACCAAGAACTCAACGGGAGATTAAACAGATATGTAGCCCTCGTTGAGCAGATATACGACACCCTGAATTTGGAAGCTGCTAAAGCTGTTTCACGTACTAAATATTCCCCTGATAGCGACAAGCTGTTTAAATGGTCTGACTACCCTCAAACTAAAAAGCAAATTGATGATGTACAGAAGCATTTTGTAGAGGATATACACGCAACTATCTATCGCGGTACGACCGAAGAATGGAAGAATAGTAATGAGGTACAGGACTTGATGGCTGATAAGGTTTTGAAAGCCTACACAGCCAAGATTGATAGAGAAAAGTATAAGGTTCTGTACCAAACCAACTCTGATGCTCTAAAAGCGTTTCAGAACCGCAAGGATAAAGGCTTCAATATCTCTGATAAACTTTGGCAACAGTCTACGATTTACAAGGAAGAATTGGAAGCTGCTATTTCCTGCGCTATTCAAAAAGGCACCAGTGCTATTACGTTGAGTAAGCAAATCTCTAAATATCTGCTCGATTTTCCATCCCTGCAAAAAGATTATAAAGAGATGTTCGGAAATGCTGAACACCTCAAGGATTGTGAATATCGTTCTATTCGGTTGGCTCGTTCTGAAATCAATATGGCTTACCGTACTGCTGAAAATGAGCGTTGGAAACAAATGGATTTCGTAGTAGGCTGTGAAATCAAGCGCTCCGGCAGAGAATTTCCGTGTATGGTGTGTGAATCGTTGGTCGGCAAATATCCGAAAGATTTTGTTTGGACCGGTTGGCATCCGTCCTGCCGATGCTATAAGATACCTATCCTTAAAACAGAAGAAGAGTTTTGGGCGTGGGATGGAAAGAGCATGGTTACTACCGAAAGCGTGAATGAGGTAAAGGATGTACCGGATAATTTCAAAGCATGGATAAATGACAATATTCATCGTGCCAAAGGCTGGGATAATTCTCCTTACTTCATTCGCGACAATGGCAAGTACATCCGTGAAGATTTCAAAGTAAATGTCTATAATAAGACAGAGAAAATGTTTGTGCGGAAACGCAGGACTAATCTTGCCATGAGCCGTGTGGAATATTACAACCAGGCTTATCCCAATATCCCGGAAGTGCAGCAGGCTGCCGTAAATGCTTACACCCAAGCTATGGGAGAAACCAATAAAGGAGCCACCAGTCGTGAAATTAACCGTAGGCTTCGTAATGGTACGGAAGATGAGTATGTGGATGTGGCAAGTTCATTGATTAGCCAAGCTCTTGCTAAACTTCCAAAGTATGAAGGAATTGTATATCGTGGTGAAACCATGAGTATGAAGAAGCTGCAAGAACGTTTTCTTAACCATATTGGAGAGGTTGTTTCGGATAAAGGTTTTGTGTCCTCCAGCTTATACGAAGATACTCCACGAAAGTTTATTTCCCATGCCGGAGTGCCTAAGAACCATAAAAGGGTTATCTTTGAAATTCAGAGTAAAAACGGTCGGGATATTAGTAAAATCTCGGAATTTAATGGTATCTTTACATTAGAAAACCAGCATGAAATTTTGTTTGATAAGCGGACAAAATTCTTGGTATTGGATAAGAAATTTGAAGAAGGAATATATCGAATCATACTTATAGAGCAATGAAAAAGAGAAAATATAAAATAGTAAAGGAGACTGATAAAGTCGTTTCTTTAATATATAATGGAGGTGAATACACTTATGCTAAGGTTGGATACAAATCTGTTGATGAGTACTTAGATGAAGTTGATAAAAGTCGTAAAAAGTGGGCAGAAGTTGATAAACGCATCGCAACCCAACGTGCCGCCATGACACCCGAAGAACGTGAGCGTCAGGATGAGGCTGACCGTGTGATATTCGAGCGTTGGCAGGATGAAGCCAACACCAATCTCTATTTAGCCGGAGTGGTAGACGAAGATGAAGATCCAGATTTCAATCCGTTCAGAAAAGATAACAAGTAATAAAATGGAACGTATTAAGCTTTCAAAAACAGAAAAGAAAGTATTGTTTATGCTTTCTGCCGGTCTTGCTGATGGGCAAACTGCTGTCCCGTCGGATAAGTATGCGCTCGCCATTCGTTCTCTTCATGATAAAGGATTTGTTTTTGGTGCATTCGTAGAAGGCGGTGGAGTAGAAGCCACCAGACTTACTAACAAAGGGAGACTATATTTATATGATAATCCAAATCTGAATAACCCTATGGATTGGAGCAAAGTTGCTGCGGTAGCTGGCATTATTGCAGCCATTGCTGCTGTCGCTGCATTGTTTGTCAGCTGTTTAAAGCATGGATAGAATTAAGTTATCTGAAGAAGAAAAGATATTGTTGAGGATGTTGTCTAATGGCTATGAGACCAATAACAAACTTTGTCTTGATGAAAGGCAATATTATCTTGCTGCGCGTTCGTTACAAAGAAAAGGTCTAGTGGATGCCATGTTTGATTATGGAGAAGTAACTGCCATTAAGTTGAGTTATGAAGGGAAAGCCTACATCACAACGAATCCGACTTTAGCCAATCCGATAAACTGGACTTTCATTATTTCAATCTTTACATTAATAACAAGTATTGTTGCCTTATTTGTTGGATGCTCGCTTGTTTTTCATTTGTAATTTGTTTAAATTTGCAATGCGATTCAGCTTGAGGAAGTGCATAATTAAGATATTAAGTATTTCCATAGAGTTGGGAATATATAAACAGTGCCGAAAGATCCTCAAGCGTTCGGTACTGTTTTTTTTATATTCCTGTGTGTGAAAGGGCACACTACGAAAATTGTATGAAAGATATTCAGATTTTCAAAAACACAATGAGTTCGCTGGAGATTGCGGAACTCACAGGGAGGTTGCACAAACATCTGCTTGAATCAATAAGAGCGATGGAACCTGCATGGGAGAAAATCAACGGGACGAGATTTCGGCTCGTTGAATATAAAGACGCAAAAGGAGAAATGCGCCCTTGCTATGAGTTGACAAAATCAGAGTGTCTTTATGTTGCTACGAAGTTCAATGATGAAGCTCGCGCCAAATTAGTGCTCCGTTGGGAAGAGCTGGAAACCGAGAAGCAGAACCAATGCGAAAAGAAACTTCCGCAAACCTACCTCGAAGCATTCAAAGAATTGGTAGTAGCCGTTGAAGAAAACGAGCGTCTGTCATTGGAAAACTCAGCCATGAAACCTAAAGCGGAGTATTTCGACAAACTGGTTGACCGAAATCTGCTGACCAACCTCCGTGATACCGCCAAAGAATTGAAGATTCCACAAAACACATTCATTTCTCTGCTGTTGGAGAACAAGTATGTCTATCGTGACACAAAGCAGAAATTAAAGCCTTATGCAGAGCATACTCCATCCTTGTTTGAACTGAAGGATTACGAACGCAACGGACACGCCGGAACACAGTTGTTTGTTACACCGAAAGGCAAAGAAACTTTCCGGCTGATGTTTTGCGCTTAGAAATAGGTTGTCTATCTTTGTGGTGATTTACACTTCATAAATCAAAGAGCATTTATAAAGACACCAGAAGCGGAATGGAGCAATCTGTTCCGCTTTTTATATTCCTGTAAGTAAAAGTTAAATATTTGTTTTTCAGTATTTTATGATGAAAATAAAGTTTGTAATATATTGATATTCAATATATTATTAGTATATTTACATATCAAAAATAACCAATCAATTAAAAGTAAAAGATAATGAAATACGAAGTATCAAAGAAAGGATTGAGCAATACATTTAAGTTTGCTACCTATGAAGAAGCCGTTGGCTTCTGTGAGGATATGGTTTTATTCGGAAACTATGATGCCGAGGAACTAATGATTAGTGAGATAAAATAGTATGATTATATAATATGTCATAGAGCAATGGAACAAATATTTAATGGTCAGCACAACACCGTTAAAGTCCAGACGTTCATTAAATTCACGGGCTGTGTTCACCGCATCCTGACCGGTCATTGAATCGACAACGAACAATGTTTCATCCGGAT
>ENA-ORVC01002919-ORVC01002919.1-human-gut-metagenome-genome-assembly--contig:-NODE-2919-length-10339-cov-15.172209_pt1 | contig 10339 bp, 7 predicted proteins | sample MGYA00242092_ERZ509234 | MGnify/ENA primary metagenome ERZ509234 (study PRJEB26280, sample SAMEA2338800) | human gut metagenome | biome: human gut; feature: human-associated habitat; material: faeces... | reverse complement strand
CCCTGCCGCAACAGCCAATCGGCCAGTTCACGTTGTTCACGGGAAGGTATCCGTTCGTATTCCAATCCCCAATGCATATTAGCTATAATAAAATCCGGATTAAAGAGCTTGGCTTCGGCAATATCACCCTTCATTATCTCCTTATCGATATAATTGATGATTCGGGGTATATCGACTTTCAAACCGTTGGTACCATAGGTATAGTTGAGCATGATGATACGAAAATCCTTCTTACGGAGCAACATCGGATATGTGCGGTGACGGTGATCACAGTCAAGAAAGGTTCCGGTATGACGGATTCGAGAGAATCCAGTGCCTGGATAGTACGGACAAATCCGCGAGTCCGCCTATCTAAACAATGATTATTGGCTAACAAGAAGAAGTCGAAACCTGCTTTTTGCAAAGCCAAAGCGAAGTCTTCCGGAGCGCTGAAAGCCGGATAACCACTATATGGCTCCCCTCCTAACGGGACTTCGAAGTTCACAACAGCAATATCGACAGCTTTCACCTCTCTCTCGATATTGGCAAAATAGCTCCCCAAATCAAAAAAATCTCCCCTCCGGGTATTGTCAAGTTGTTTCTGGTGCATCATGGCATCACCGGCAAACAAAATTGTCAGCGAGTCCTGAGCAGATAAAGACAGAAAGCTCAAAAGACAAAACCCGGAGAGGAGGATTTTCATTTATAAATCTCTTTCTTTCCGGCTAAAAGCGTATTGCGCATCAAAGAAATAATCGTCATCGGACCTACACCCGGAACCGGCGTGATATAAGAACACTTAGGAGCGACCTCGTCAAACTTAACATCGCCAGTCAACTTAAAGCCGCTTTTGCGAGTTGCATCCGGCACACGTGTCGTACCCACATCCACGATTACAGCCCCTTCTTTTACCATATCGCCTTTCAGGAATTCGGGGACACCCAATGCCACAATAATAATGTCGGCACTCAAGCACATTTCCTTCAGGTTCTCGGAACGACTGTGGCAAACAGTAACCGTACAATCGCCCGGATAGGCTTTCTGCATCATCAAAGTAGCCATCGGTTTGCCCACGATATTACTACGCCCCAGCACTACGCAATGTTTACCGCGAGTAGGAATCTCGTAACGCCTCAACAGCTCCAAGATGCCAGCCGGAGTTGCCGACACGAAACAGGGGAGACCGATAGACATACGACCCACATTGATCGGATGGAAACCATCTACATCCTTATGGTAGTCGATCGCTTCGATAATCTTCTGTTCTGAGATATGTTTCGGAAGCGGGAGCTGTACGATAAAACCATCCACGTCCGGATCGTTGTTCAGTTCGTCCACTTTACGAAGAAGTTCTTCTTCGGTAACATCGGCTTCATAACGGATCAGAGACGATTTAAAACCGATCTCATTACATGTCTTGACCTTACTTGCGACATATGTTTCACTTCCTCCATCATGACCGACCAATATGGCAGCCAAATGAGGGATTTTACCACCGGTAGCCTTGATACGGGCCACTTCTTCCGCCATCTCCTGCTTCATCTGAGCCGAAACGGCTTTTCCGTCCAATAGCTTATACTGTTGTTCTTCCATATTCTCTATTATCTTTTCAGGTTTTATCTTCTGAATGAAGGAAATTTCTTGCTTCCCGGTTTGGCAGCCGTCAGCATACGCATCATCTTGCGCGTTTCATCGAATTGCTTGATCAGCTTGTTCACTTCCTGGATCGTCGTACCGCTACCTTTGGCAATACGCTGACGACGTGAACCGTTCAGGATTGCCGGATTCGTACGTTCTTCGGGAGTCATGGAGTAGATGATCGCTTCGATGCTCTTGAAAGCATTGTCGTCAATATCAATATCTTTGATTGCTTTTCCTACTCCCGGAATCATGGAAGCGAGGTCTTTCAGATTACCCATTTTCTTGATTTGTGCAATCTGGCTAAGGAAGTCGTTGAAGTCGAATTGGTTTTTGGCAATTTTCTTCTGTAAGCGTTTGGCTTCTTCTTCATCGTATTGTTCCTGTGCGCGTTCTACCAATGAAACGATGTCACCCATACCGAGAATACGGTCGGCCATACGGGCAGGGTGGAACTGATCGATTGCTTCCAGCTTTTCACCTGTACCTACGAATTTAATCGGTTTGTTCACTACCGAACGGATAGAAAGAGCCGCACCACCGCGGGTATCACCATCGAGTTTGGTCAGTACCACACCGTTGAAGTCCAGACGTTCATTGAATTCTTTAGCTGTGTTTACAGCGTCCTGACCGGTCATGGAGTCTACCACGAACAGAATTTCGTCCGGGTTGATTGCTTTTTTGATAGCGGCGATCTCGTTCATCATCTGCTCGTCTACTGCCAGACGTCCGGCTGTATCGACGATAACGAGGTCGTATCCTTTGGCTTTGGCTTCCTGAATGGCGTGTTGTGCGATTTCTACCGGATTCTTGCTGTCCAGTTCGCAGTACATCGGTACTTCAATCTGTTCTGCCAATACACGTAACTGTTCGATAGCTGCCGGACGGTAAACGTCACAAGCCACCAATAATGGCTTACGGTTCTTCTTGGTTTTCAGCATTCGTGCCAGTTTACCGGAGAAGGTGGTCTTACCCGAACCCTGCAAACCTGACATCAGGATAACTGCCGGACGGGCGTCGATGTTGATCTCGGCTGTCTCTCCACCCATCAATTGTGTAAGTTCATCATGCACGATTTTCACCATCAATTGGCTTGGCTTCACAGCCGTAAGAACGTTCTGGCCAAGCGCTTTTTCTTTCACTGTATCCGTGAAATTCTTTGCCACCTTGTAGTTTACGTCGGCGTCGAGAAGTGCTTTACGTACGTCTTTCAGCGTCTCCGCCACGTTGATTTCGGTGATTTTGCCTTCACCTTTCAGAATCTTGAATGACCGTTCTAGTCTTTCACTTAAATTATCGAACATAGTTATTTAATTACGAATTACTAATTACAATTTACTTGGCCGAAAGAGGGACTTTTCCGTCTACTCTTTATTTGAGCTTGCAAATGTACAAAAATCTCTTGTATTTATATCTTTTTATTCTGCCATTTTGCTTTTTTGAGATAAATATAACTTGTTATCAACAGCAAGCTATAATACACAATCTCAATCGTAAAGCAAATTTCGATCGGTGCTTTCAGCCACATTCCGATGAAAATGATGTATGATCCGTAGATGATAATTGTAATCGTTTCGAGCAACAGGGCTGCCTGTGTATTTCCTGTTCCGGAGATACCGTTAAACACCACGTTGGCTACGGATGCGATAAGCATGGCGCAACAAATTACATATACCGAGGGGACGGATTCCGTAATGAGCGCAGCTTCACTAGTGTAAATGGAGAGCAGGAATTGCGGAAACAGTGCCGATACCGCTACTAACCCCAGCATGATGAAAAAGGAGAAACGCGCAATTTTATTAATGAGCGGCATCACGTGCTGGATGCCTCCTGCACCAATAGCATTGCTGACAAGACTGTTGGTAGTCGTAGCCAGTGCGTTGACCGGAATCAGCAATACGACATAAATACTCCGGACGATATTGGCAATCGCCAGTTCCCGTTGTCCCAACCGTTCTACGGCTACGAAGAAAACGAACCAGGTAGCCATCGACAGGAAATATTGCAGCATGGTGAAGCAGGAGATACTAAGAATCCGCATCAGCAATGCTGGGTCGAATGTGCGCAGGCGGTTCATACCGTATTTCTTTAAATCGACCGTGGCATACGTATAGATGACGAAAAAGAGAATGGAGGAGGCTTCTGCCAATACGGAAGCAATAGCAGCCCCTTTGATACCCATTTCCGGCAAACCGAACTTTCCGAAAATTAATGCATAGTCCAGTACGACATTAGTTAATGCCATGACAATAGCATTGATGGTTAGCACTTTAGTGCGTGTAATGCCGATGTACAATGCCCGGAACATGACATTGATAAAAGAGAAAAAGAATCCGTAAATACGCCAGTTCAGAAACTCCATTGTTCCTTCGTAGATGGATTCTGAAGAAACTAGCAAACGCATGATGTTTCCACCGAATGCTTTGGTGAATCCGAATAGCAGCAGGGCCATGACGAACAGGAACATGATTCCTTGAATCATGACGGGACCGACATCCGAATAGCGTCCTTCGCCATTGCGTCGTGCGATGACTATCTGCGAACCGGTACTGAATCCGAATGCGATGGTGAATACGCATATATAGAATAACCCGCCCATAGCTGATGCTCCAAGGGCTACTTCACTCACGTGTCCGAGGAATGCTGTGTCGGTGACATTGATGACATTTTGTGCCAGCAAGCTTAGTAGTATCGGATAACTGACACTCCAAATCTGTTTGTTGGTGTACATAATTAAGTGTTTAAGTTTACACTTTGCAAAGATAGTGCTTTATTTCGATTCGGAAACGATGGGGTAGATGAAAACAATTTCCGGACCTCCGGGAGTTTTATCGTTGACGAGATAGTTTCCTCCGAAATGTTTTAGTAACAACAGGTTGATATCATGCCGGATGATGGTTTCCTGTGATACGAATGCATGGTCTGCCAAAGGTGAATTAGTGATCCGGAAACAAAGCATGTCTTCATTCTGGCTTAATGTGAACCGGATGATTCGTGCTTGCCGGTGTTCTTGTGGGTACACCAGTACGCTAATCAAGGCCTGTGTCAGTCGCATTATATCGGTATGAATTTGGGCGTCCGTTTCGCTGGAAAATTCAATCTGGATACCTGTTTCTTCGTTCCTCATCTGCGCCATGCTGCATGCTTCCTTGCATAGGGTAGTGGCATCATAGTCTTGCAACTGGAACTTCATCATCTGAGCTTCCAAACGGGATAAGTCGAGAACGTCATTGACAAGTCTCATTAACTTCTCCGAACTTTTGTGGATGATGTTTGAGTATTCTTGCCTTATTTCCTTGTCTATATTGGGTTCGCTGGCTATGAGTTGTGAGAAACCGACCACATTGTTGAGTGGGGTACGGATGTTATAGCTCATGTTGGACAGGAAGCGATTTTTTATTTCATTGGTCTTCCGCACGTTTTCTGTTGTTTTCCGGATTTCGTTTTCCGCGTATTTGAGTGCCTTCCGTACCATAAAGAGTCGTGCCATAAAGATAAAAAGCAGAATCAGGATAACAAATATAAAGATCAGATAGGTGAGCTGGATCCGGTTGTTTTCCCTTTTTTGATCCAGTTCTGTTTTTTCGATATTGTATTTGCTTTGTATCTGTGCCATCTGATTGTTTGAGAGTACAGTGGCTGTCGAGTCTTTGATGGCAAGTGCCTGCTCATACAGGGGGATGGCTTTTCCGCTTTGCCCTGCCTGTTTCCATATTCTGGCCTTTTCGAGTAGCTGTTCGGCATAGTCGCTTGTGAAGTCTTTCTTCAACATCGTCAGTGTCGTGTCGATATAATCCGATGCCTGTTGGTAGGCTCCAATTGCCTGGTAATATTTGGCAAATGTGTCGAAATAGAGTACTTTATACATGAAATAAGTATTCTCGTCCAGATATTCTTTAGATTTTACGAGATGTTCATAGGCTTGTTGCGGCTGATGGGTATTCAGGTAATAATAGCTGTAGAACAGTTCATTGAACAGGTATACATCGGCAAATCCCGCTTTTAAGGATGGGTTTGCACTGATGTGGTTATGAAGAGTGTTTTCCAGTTCCTGCAAATATTTGAGTAGTTTTTTATTATCCTTCTTTTCTTTGACAACGGATACTAACTGTGACAATACCGAGATACGGACCACCGGATTTTCTGTCGGAGTGAGTAGCTGGTAGGCAGCCTCCAGTACTTCTATTCCTTTATCCCAGCGCTGGCTGCCGATATATGCATTACTCAAGCATTGATAGGCAGCCATACTACCCCGGTTACTATTCATTTGGGAGGCTTGCTGTTGCATCTTTTGAGATTCGTTGATAGCAAGTTCGTATTGTTCGTTGAATGTGTACAGGTCTATCTGGAAACGTTTGGCATCAAAGAAGTAATTCCATAAATCTGATTTCCGGGCATGAGGCTCCATTATGGTGAGCCATTTGGCTACACTGTCTTGATTATTACGATTGTAATAGTATAAAATATGGTAGTAAGCAGCCAGACCGGCATATTTGTCATTTCCCAGTTGCAATGCTTCTTTCATTAATGCATCCGAATATTGGATACATTGCTGGTTGTTTTGTTCTATTCTGATGATTTGATTGAGAACATTCAGCCGTGTCGTATCGTACGGTAATGTTTCCAACACCTTTATCAGGCTGTCGGATTCCAAAACAATCTTGGTGCTGGCTTTTCCGGTGAGGGTGCAGCATAATAGAAGGATCAGGAGCAGGACTTGTTTCATTCGGCTTCCTCCTTTCCTTGTTGCTCATGGTAAATGGGGTGTGTGAACAGGAAACGGGCTCCTTCCTCATAATTGGAGTCAATCCATATTTTGCCGCCCAGCTGCTCGATAATGAGTTGGCAGATAGACAGACCGAGTCCTGTCCCTTGAGCATTTTCATTCAGTTTCTCAAAACGGTTGAATATTTTATTCTGATTCTCCGGAGAGATACCGCAACCGGTGTCGGTCACGGAAAACAGTGCTATGTCTTCTGTCTGTTTTTCCAGTTCCATGGTGATGGAACCTTGCGGAGTAAATTTGGTTGCATTGATGAGAAGGTTGATTAATAATTGTTGTAACCTTGCATTGTCTGTCGTCAATTCTAATGAATGGAGAGAGGTCGAAAAACGGACGTTAGCATTCGTTTGTTTTATTTTCTCAACCATGTCGATAACGTTTCTGCATATTGCCACTGCATCACATCGCTCATATTTGAATTTCATCTTGCCTACTTCGAGACTGGACAAGTCGATTACGTCGTTAATCAGCTTGAGTAACAGTTCTGAATTTTGCTGAATAATATCGCTACACTGTTTCCGGGTCTCGTTGTCGATGGATTCTTCCGTCAGGATGGAGGAGAAGCCGGACAACGCATTGAGCGGCGTGCGAATTTCATGGCTCATGTTGGAAAGGAAAAGGCTCTTTGTCCGGATGGAATTTTCTTCTTGCTTTTTCACTTTTTCCAGTTCCTGCTGTGATTGGCGCAGTTTTTTATTTCCTCGTCTGACCAAAAGGATGAAAAATACAATCAGTATGACTATGGATAGGATGGTGAACCAGCTCCAGTAGAGGATTGTCTTCTGTCTGTTTAAGTTGTCCAGTTCATTTTTATCTATTTGGTAGAGGGTGTGCAATTCATTGATTTGGCGAATATAATTCATTGCGTCCAAAGAGTCTTTGTACGTATTGAATATTTCATAAGCTTCACATGCTTCCTTGCTGTTTCCCATTAGTGTAAGTATGTGTGCACGATCTTTCAGTACTTGCAGGGATCTGTATGAGTTGGCTGCTTTGGTATGCGAAAGTAATTCGTCAAGTGTGGTTAGTGCCTGCGTGTATTCTTTGGATTCAGTGTAGTAGCGTGAATACAGGTATTTAATCATTAAATGAAAATATGGGTACTGGTGTTGCCGGCTGATTTGTTCGGTTTGTCGTATATAGTTTAATGCTTCCGGAAGATGATGCATCTGGATGCGATAGAATGCCTGACAATAAACAAGGTGGAAATCGTCTTGGGGATTCGTATCCTTGTTGATAACAGATTCGAGTTCCCGGATATTGTCTTCTATATCTGTCATTTGGTGATAGTTGAGCTTCGTCAGGATAAATTGGGACAAGATCGTTTTGATATATTGGTTGGCATGAGGGAGTTTCTGAATGATTTCTAATGCTTCCTTATACGATTTGATGGCAACTTGTGGTGTTGACGAACTTAAATAGGTATTTCCAATGGCGTGTAATGCGAGTGCTGTTCCCAAAGGATAGTCCATTTCTCTGGCTTTCTGGTACATCTGATTGGCCTGGTTGATGGCGAGACTGATGTTGCCTTCTGTGATTAAAGCTTGAACGGTCAGCAGATTTATCTGGAATAGGAGTGGGTATTGTTGTTCCTTTTGTAATTCCGGTTCTAAAAGTTTTTCCCAGGCAATGATGCTGTCGACAGGGGCGTCCGGACTAAATGGATGATTGTATTCAAGTAAAGGTTGTAATAAAGAAAGACGATCTGAATTTGTACGTGCAGCATATAAGGTGACCGATATTAATGCGGTTACGACTATTGCAATTATATGACGTCTGTGTTTTTTCACCTGATATAAGAATTGCTTGCTTGTAAGTTTATCTGCAAAAGAACTAAAAAGAGTGAAGATTACAAAGAAATCTTCACTCTTTTTTATAATTTATTTTCTTTTGAGTATCTCTCGTACCCCAGGGCCCTCGTGGTTGGGGTAGCCGGGAGTATGGTTTCTGCATCGTGGATCGGCATCTACTTTCAAACTCCGGTAATCGTCTTTGGTGCGGGCGATGTAATCATCAAGCATGGCACGGTGTTCGGCGAGGACTTTACTGTATTTAGGGTCTTTGGCGAGATTCTTGCGTTCTCCCGGATCCTTTTTCATATCATATAGCTCTTCTCCGTTACCTTCCAGATAGTGAGTGTACTTGTATCTCGGTCCGCGTACCATACGTCCGGGAGTAACGACATATTCATATTCGCTATGCCATTCGGAAACGACATAAGGGTGAGTTTTTTTCTGTTTCTCTCCTTTTAATATAGGTGCAAGGCTGATTCCCGGTTTTTCGGCCGGAACAGGAATTCCTGCCAAATCACAAAGGGTAGGCAGAAGATCCAGTGTAGGCTGTGTCAATACTTGGTCTATGGGCTTTTTCTGTTGTTTGATGCCGGGACCTGCAAAGATAAACGGTACGTTGGTCATTTCATCGTAGAAGCTGATGTGTTTGGTCACCATGCGGTGTGAAGCCATCCCATCACCATGGTCAGCCATGATAATAACGATTGTGTTTTTTCCGGCAGGAGTGGAGTAAAGTGCTTTCAATACGCTGTCTACTTGCTTGGAAACCATCTTGGTATAGTGTTGGAAAGCAGCAATGTAATGACGGTAATTCTCTTCATTCCAATGAGAGGCCTGGGTCATGCGGCGATGACTGCAGCAGATGTATTGTACAGGTTTAGGGATATTGCTCCAGTCTTCTACATTGAAATTGGCTGGTAGTTCCGGAAGGGTTCCGCTAATGGGGCGGTCGGTATGTACTCCTTCGTTCGCTCCTACAAATCCACAGATATTGTGAGGGTTCTGAAAATCTGCGATACAGATGAATGGTTCTTCCGGCGGATTACTTAGATAAGCAACAGCGTCTTCGCATGTTCCTACATCCAGGAAGCTGTCGTTATTGACCGGGAATTCCGGATCAGTGAATGGCTTGGCTACTGGTTCTTTATGCTTGAATCCTCTAAGTGAACCCATGTCATGCGTTTTTCCGAAGTGTACGGCTTCGTAACCGTTTTCAGAAAAAAGACTTCCTAATGTCGGTACATTTTCGGGAATACGTGGGTTGATAGGTTCGCTGGAGTTGGAACGTACATTGGTTTGATGAGGCATCATGCCACTCCATAAAGCAGCGCGTGAGGGTTGGCTGAGAGGGCAGCCTACATAAGCATTGGAGAAGATAACTCCTCGTGAAGCGACTTCGTCAATAGGGAGGGTGCAGCCTTGTGTTTGTCCGTAAGCTCCCACAACGCGTTGTGTCAGATGGTCGCACTGGATAATCAGGAAATTGGGCTTTTCTTGGGCCTGCGCTGTCACGCTGCACAGGGCTAATCCCATGAATGGATAAATAGTTTTCATTACTGGTTAGAATTAAGTAATATTTGATTTGGAAGCAAAAGTAGGAAAAAAGGAAACGTAAAAAAGGGCGAGGTAGTAGTTTTGGACGCAAATGAAAGTATTTTGTACAAAAATGAAAGGTGTGGCAAGCGGTTAGGGGTAACTATCGGTGATGGGAGTTGAATGATAAGTGATAAACGGCAGGTGATAAGTCATAAAATGGGTTACCGAAAAAGAAAACGGTGAATAAACTGCACTTGTTATGGCGCAGTTTGTTCACCGTTCATTTATAAGTTTGCTGTTGATTAGCTGTTCATGCTCATCAGGAATTCGTCGTTGTCTCTGGTTTTTTCCAGACGGTCTTTAACAAAGTCCATTGCTTCGATCGGATTCATGTCGGCAAGATATTTGCGTAATATCCACATGCGGTCAAGGGTTGTTTTATCAAGCAACAGGTCGTCGCGACGAGTGCTGGATGCGGTAATGTTGACTGCCGGGAAGATGCGTTTGTTGGACAGGTTGCGGTCGAGCTGCAACTCCATGTTACCTGTACCCTTGAATTCTTCGAAGATAACTTCGTCCATTTTAGAACCGGTATCGATCAATGCGGTAG
>ENA-ORVC01002915-ORVC01002915.1-human-gut-metagenome-genome-assembly--contig:-NODE-2915-length-10348-cov-4.994559_pt1 | contig 10348 bp, 10 predicted proteins | sample MGYA00242092_ERZ509234 | MGnify/ENA primary metagenome ERZ509234 (study PRJEB26280, sample SAMEA2338800) | human gut metagenome | biome: human gut; feature: human-associated habitat; material: faeces... | reverse complement strand
GCATTGCCCCGCGCCTCTTTGCTCCGCCTGCTGTTTGCCTTAGTGCAGGCCGTCCGCCGGTCAACACTTGAGCAGCAAATGCGTCCAGCAATAACCGCGGCGGCCGCCAGCAGAAGGGCCGCTGGCGGTGCTCATGCGGCGTACCCCTTCCAAGCGCTCCGTCACCTTCGCAGACATATCCGCCCCCGCCTTTTGAAGTATGCTGGACATAGATGTCCATAGGGTCTGACTCTTTTCCTTTGAACAAATAATCCGTTGTTACTCCGAAGATCTCACTCAGCCGAATTATTTTTTCACTGTCCGGTAAACTCTGGTCCGTTTCACGCAGTTAAAAAGATGGTGTCAACGGCTTGGTCGATGTTGCCAATGAAGCGATAGAAAATCTCGATTTTCTGTACCCGTTTTCCCTCGCTGTCCTTTATCACCTCATGGATAAGGATTTTTCAATCAAGGTAATCATACTTCTGCGGTCAGCTCAGACAGGTCGGCATATTGCTTTACCAAAACAAGCCATTTTTCAATGTTTCCGTCTGTTCCCGTGCGGCTTCAAGCTGTGTATTCAAGGCCAGGATCTTAGTCTCCAGCGCCTTCTGCTCCTGCTGGAACTTTTGGGAGAGCATAGAGAAGTTCCGGGCGGTCATGACCTCCGCGGTCCTGTCCTCATATATCCGGGCTATCAGGCTGTCCAGCTCGGCAAGACGTTTTTCCGCCCGCTTTTTCTCCGCCGCCGCCCGTCTGTGCTTTGTCTCCTGTCCACTGTTGGAGGGCTTCAAAAGGCGGGCGGCTATGGCTTTCTCATTCTGATGGACCGCCTTAATCCAGAACTGCAAACGTGAGAGAACATAGAGCTAAAGAACATCATAGCGGACATAATGTGCGGAACACTGATTGCCGAGTTGTCCATAGCGGCTGCAATCGTAATGCCTGTATGGTTTCTTGATCTGGCGTTTTGTCCTGAAACGCATAGACCAGCCACAACCGGCGCATTTGAGAAGCCTGGAGAAAATTTGTGTTGTCTGGTCCTTCATAGAACGGCGGCGTGTGGCGATCTGTTCCTGCACACGGTCAAAAACATCTTTCGAAATGATCGCCTCATGAGTCCCCTCGACACGTACCCACTCGCTGGGGTCCTTGCGGATACGCTTCTTATTTTTATAGGAGATATTTGTTTCCCGGTAATGGACCGAATTTTCGATGTAGGTTTCATCCTTCAAAATGCTTTTGACCTGGGCTATGGTCCAGGCGCAGGCTTTTCCCTCCGGGTCCTTGCGGCAGCCAATGGGCGCATAGGCGAAAATCCTTTGTCCTTTGGCAAATTTAGCCTTGAACGCTGATTTTACCTTGCGTCTGAATGAGCCGAACCAGTGTGGGGCGATCCACTTCTTCCAGCTGAGCATAATCCTGCATCATGTTCAGCCACTCGTCTACGGACTGTTCTTTTTCCCGCCTGGCAGACAGCAGTTCGCAAAGTACCTTACGCCGCTCCTGCTTTGCGGCTCGCTCTACTTCATAGCCATTCAAGAGCTGGACACACAGGTTTTCCGGGACGCGTCCCATGACCTTATCCCCGTAAGCGGACTGCACCAGCCTGTCCAGTTCCGGCAGCCGCTTCACGTTACCTTTACTCCATAAAACAGGCGGCCGGCAAAACTCTGGCCCCCCATATTTCAAAGTACAAATCTTTCAGCAGCAGACCGGATCCTGGCCACGCTCCACCGTCTCACCCCGAAAGCAATGCCCGCGGTATTTCCAGATGCCGGGCATATCGCGGCATCGCTCGAAAGTAACGTAGCTCGCACGCCACCGACTGGTTTTCGGGTCTTCCCGATGACTATGGCCCCCCATTTATGCGCATGCACTCGAGAGAAAGGCCAACAATTTATCGCTTCGTCCACCATGGCTCCCACAACATAGTCTCTGGGCTTTGCAGTCTCATAACGGAATGTCTTTGCGGTGAATATTTCCAACTCTGCAGTAATTCATCCAGGCCTTTATTTTCTGTAAAAATCTCAGAATCCGTTAGATTATATCAGCCGTATTATGCATCTAAAAATATATTGTTTTTTGTGCTATAATCCCCTGTGACATACTTCCAGCACCAAGCAGAGGACACATTGAGTAACAGTTGGTATTAAAATTGCTATACATTATTTCCAGAGGGGGCGTTGTCCCTCAAAAGAAAGGAGACTAAGTTTATGGAAAAGTTTGTTTCTGAACTGCGCGTAAGAATGTCTGCCAAAGATGCACACTATGGTGGAAATCTGGTAGATGGCGCACATATGCTGCACCTCTTTGGCGATGTGGCTACCGAACTGCTGATCCGCTGCGACGGCGATGAGGGGTTGTTTTGCGCATACGACAATATAGAGTTTCTGGCTCCTGTTTACGCCGGAGACTACATCGAAGCGAAGGGCGAGATCACTTATATCGGAAATACGTCCCGCAAGATGACCTTTACCGCGTACAAGGTCATTACAGCTAGGCCGGACGTAAGCGCTTCAGCGGCCGACGTTCTGGATGAGCCGGTTCTGGTCTGCCGAGCCAGCGGCACCTGTGTGGTCCCAAAGAACTGCAAGCGGAAATAAACAGTTGCCGGACGGGTCCCCAATGGGGCCCGTCCGCTTTCTATCAAATTAAGCGACAGAAGAGGGCATCTATAATGGATAGCTTTGGGCTAGAACGATCTATAGAGCCGCGGCACGCCCTGGCCCAACAGGCGTGGAAAATAGATAATACGATGACGCTTCGGTCGGACGAGGTTCTCATCGACGTCAAAATCATCAATATCAATTTGGCCAGCTTCAATGAAATTCTGGACGAAACAGGCGAGGACAGAGCCTTGCTGTGTCAACGCGTTTTAGAAATTGTCCGCGAGCGGGGAAAACTTCACAATCCGGTAACCAACAGTGGAGGAATGTTATATGGCACCGTGGTGGAGTTAGGTCCCAGCTACCCAAATATTTACCATATCCGGCCAAAGGACGAGATCATATCTCTGTCCTCCCTCACAGTAACCCCTCTGCACATTACGCAGATCCTCCGCATTGACTACGAAAGCGCCCAACTGGAGGTAGAGGGTCAGGCCATCCTATATGCCAACTCTCCAGTCGTCAAAAAACCGCCGGACTTGCCCCTGCGAGCCGTGATTGCAGCTATGGATGAGGCTGGCGCCCCTACTCGCTCCTATCAGATCGTGCAACCTGGGCAGGATGTACTGATACTCGGTGCCAGCGGCCGCATCGGTCTGATGTGTGGCTATGCCGCCAAGGATAAGATGGGCTCCAGCGGACGGCTTGTAGGTATCGTGCGAGATCAGGAAAGCCGTATTCAAATGGAACAATGCAGCGTGTTCGACGAGGTGTTGGAACTGGACGCCACCAACTTGAGCGCTTTTTGCGGCACTCCACACGCGGAGATCATTCAGCGCTTTGATGTAGTCATCAACTGTATCAACACAGCAGACACTGAGGCTGCAAGCCTATTGGCAGTCAAAAACCATGGAACCATATACTTTGCCACCATATGCTGCGACTATAAATTCGTGGCGCTGACCGCAGAAAGTATCGGCAAAGAGATTCAGGTCATCCCTTACACAGGCTTTTTGGAGGGACACGCAGACTACACTTTGGGACTAATGCGCAGGTTCCCGCAAATGCAGACAGACATCCAGCGCGGGATATGCGGTGTGCCGGAGACTATCTCTATCCCGAACTCGGACGAAACACCGCACGCAAAGAGTGAAGCGGACGAGGACTGTGCGAGCGGATATATCTTCCATAGCTTGGAGGCCAAGGCCACTCTGCGCCAGGCGCTTAAAGTTGCCCGCTATACCTCCAACGTCATGATCTATGGCGAATCCGGTGTTGGCAAGGAAATTATTGCCAGAATTATTCATCAGAACAGCGAGCGAAAAAGCTTCCCAATGGTCAAAATCAACTGTGCCGCGATTCCAGAGCATCTGCTGGAGTCGGAACTGTTTGGCTACGAAAAGGGTTCCTTTACCGGAGCAAACATCAAGGGGAAAATCGGCCTCTGGGAAGCTGCACAGAACGGCACTCTATTCTTGGACGAGGTGGGCGAGCTTCCCCTTACTTTCCAGGCCAAGTTGCTGCGCGTGATCCAAGAAAAAGAGATTGTTCGTGTCGGTGGGCTAACTCCCATCAAGGTGGATGTACGGATCATCGCTGCCACCAACCGAAATCTAGCTCGCATGGTGCAGGCCGGGGAATTCCGAGAGGATCTTTACTACCGGCTGAACGTCTATCCCATCACTGTTTTGCCTCTGCGCATGCGCCGGGCAGACATCATCCCCTTAGCCAAATACTTTGTAGAGCGATACAACCTGGAATTCGGGCTTCAAAAGTCGCTAGGCGCAAAAGCACTGGAATTTCTGGAGAACCAGTCCTTTCGCGGAAATATCCGCGAGTTGCAAAATCTGATCCAGCGGTTGATGATTATGACAAATAACCGGATCATTGAGGCGCGGGACGTGCTCCAAGTCCTCTCCATGGACAGCGTGGAGCCGCCTTCTGTAGCAGCAGCCGTTCCATCTCCGGATTTTCACAAGCAGACCACCGGCGGTTCTCTGAAGGAAATGTTGAGCCAGCGGGAACGGGAAATCCTCCAGTTATACCAGCAACGGTACAAGTCCACTCGAAAGATTGCCAACATGCTGGGGATTAGTCAATCCTCTGTAGTCCGAAAATTAAATCTGTACGGTCTTCAATCGGAAGACAAGTGAACCTTTTTTGAATCACAAGCGAACCATAAATTGATCGTTCGATCAATTTATGGTTCGCTCTTCTGTTAATGGACTTCGAATTCCCGTTTCACTAAAGATAAAACTAGTAAAAATATCAAAAAATGAGTTGGCACGCAGCTTGCAGTTCAAAAATATAGTATTTCGCTACAGAAAGGAGACTCTACCATGCGAGGAGATCCATACGGAAGCCATCGTGTCATTTCCCCCAAAGGATTGCTTCCGCAGGCAGCAGAACGGGTGGACAACTCCCCCACTATTTGTTCCAATGAGATTCTGATCGACGTCATCGCGCTCCAGCCAACGGCCACAGCCTTTGGCCGCATCAAGCAGGAGTGTGGCGGCGATGTGAACCGGATCGCCCAGGAGATCCAGAAGATCGTGGACGAGCGCGGAAAGTTCCAAGACCCGGTAACAAAATCTGGCGGTATTCTGATCGGTCGCATCAAGGAGATTGGCGCCGATCTGGCTGGCTCTACAGACGCCCAGGTGGGCGATAAGATCGCCACTTTAGTGTCCCTGTCACTCACTCCTCTAAAAATTAATGAGATCACGTCCATTGACGTGGACACCGAGCAGGTCTTTTGTAAAGCCAGCGCCATACTGTTCGAGAACGGCATTTACACCAAGCTTCCGAAGGACCTTGGCGACCAGCTTAGCCTGGCGTTGATGGATGTGGCCGGTGCCCCGGCCCAAGTCGCAGTCCACGTCAAGGCGGGAGATACCGTGGTAGTGGTGGGTGCCGGCAAGGCCGGGCTTCTCTGCCTGGCGGAGGCTAAAAAACGGGTAGCTCCTACTGGCAAGGTGATCTGCATGGAATATTCCCCCCGGCAGTGTGAGATTGTGCGTAGCCTGGGCATTGCGGACGTTGTGCTGGAAGCCGATGCCAAGAAGCCTCTGGAGGCCCTGGATATTTACCAGAATGCATTGGGTGACCAACTGGCGGACTTCACGGTCAACACCGTGAGTGTACCTAACACGGAATTGGCCACGGTGCTTGTAACTAAAGATACGGGAATGGTCTACTTTTTCAGCATGAGTACTGATTTTGCCAAAGCGTCTCTGGGGGCCGAGGGCATCAAGAAATATGTGCCCATGCTTATCGGAAATGGATATTACCCCGGCCATGCAGAAATTGCCTTTGACGCTGTGCGAAGGGAGGAGAAGCTACGAGATTACTTCACAAAACGCTACTGCAAATAAAATTTGTTTAAGAAAGGAAGTGAGAATGATGGAAAAACTCATCATTACCGCAGCCATATGCGGCGCAGAGGTCACCAAGGAAAACAGCCCCGCTGTCCCCTACACCGTGGAGGAGATGGTACGAGAGGCCAAGAGCGCGTATGATGCGGGCGCGGCGGTCATTCATGTGCATGTCCGTTGGGACGACGGCACCCCCACCCAGGACCGGGAACGGTTCCGCGTAGTGCTGGACGCCATCAAGGCGGCCTGTCCTGGCGTCATCCTGATCCCCTCCACTGGCGGCGCCACCGGCATGACCCCGGAGGAGCGCCTTCAGCCCACCGAGCTCTTCCCCGAGATGGCCACCCTGGACTGCGGCACCTGCAACTTCGGCGACGACATCTTCGTCAACGATATGCCTACCATGCGGGCCTTTGGTCAGCGGATGATCGAGAACCGCATCAAGCCCGAGTATGAGTGCTTTGAGATCGGCCATCTGGACACCATCCTGAACATGGCCAAGAAAGGCCTGGTGCCCGGCGCCCCCATGCAGTTCAACTTCGTGCTGGGGGTGTCCGGCTGCACCCCCGCCACGGTGGGCAACCTGAATTACTTAGTCAAGCAAATCCCCTCCGGCTCCACCTGGACCGTCACCGGCATCGGCCGCAGCGCCTGGGACATGGCCGCCGCCGGCATCGTAATGGGCGGCAATGTCCGCGTTGGCTTTGAGGACAACATCTACCTGGGCAAGGGCCACAAGGCCGCCTCCAACGGTGAGCTGGTGGCCAAGGTGGTACGCCTCTCCAAGGAGCTGGGCCGCGAGATCGCCAACCCCGGCGAGGCCCGCAGGATCCTGTCCCTGGCCTAAACGGCGAATGTCTGCGGCCTATCCGCTGAAAGATAGAACCATCTGCAATGAACAGGAAGGAGAGAACTATGAAACGGAAAAAAATTTTAGCGCTTACTCTCGCGGCAGCCATGAGCCTGGCTCTTTTCTCCGGCTGTAGCCGCCCCAGTGCCAGCAGTGGCGGTAATGATAACCCCTCTGCCAACAACACTGGCAGCACTAGTTCTGAGGAACCCATTGTGATCAAAATTGGCCATACCGACTCTGATACGCGTTCCACTCACAAGTGGAGCGTTTGGCTAGGCGAGTGGCTGGAAGAGCAGGCGCCCGGCCGTTTCAAAGTGGAGGTTTACCCCAATGGCCAGTTGGGCGGCTCCCCCGACATGGTGGCCGGTGTAAAGCTGGGCACTCTCACCATGGAGTTCGACCTATCCTCCGTGGTAAGTTCCGTGTCCGGACCCGCGACTAGCGCGGTAGACCTCCCCTACCTGTACCCCACCTATGAGGACTGGGTGCAGGGCACCTTTGAAAATGGCGGTCTGGAGCTGTTTAACGAGACCTTGGCACCCTCCGGCTATTACTGCGTTGGCATGTTCTATAATGGAATGCGTCAGGTGATCAGCCGCACCAGTACCTACCACAATTCCGAGGATCTGCACGGCCAGAAGATCCGCGTGGCGCAGAACGATCTGGACATCAAGACCTGGGACGCTATGGGCGGCAGTCCTACCCCCATGTCCTGGAACGAAGTGCTGACCTCCCTCTCCACAGGCACCATCGAGGCACTTGACCACTCCTTGGGTGTGTTCAATGACTTCAACATCCATGAGATCGCGCCCTACATCACCATTACCAACCACGCAAGCTCCCCCTTCCCCATTGTGTGCTCCCTGGAATGGATCGAGTCCCTGGATCCTGAGGACCGGGCGCTGATCGAGGAGGGCGTGGCCTTGGCCTGCGAGCAGCAGCGCGAGGAGGAGCGCGCCAACGAAATGGAGTATATTGAGCGCTTCAAGGAAGAAGGCGCCACTGTGGAGGAGCTCACTGATGAAGAGGTCGCTGCTTTCAAGGAGGCCGTGCAGCCTGTGTATGACGATCTGCGTGCGCAGATCGGCGACGATCTGATGGACCGCTGGCTAGCCACCGTTCCCCAGAGCTGACCCTAGAGGAAACTATATATAGGCCCGCCTAAGCCATCGGTACGGCCTGGTTGGGAACCTATAATATGCTGTAGAGAGAGGGGGAAAAGGTGTATTTCAGTGATACATCTAATTTGTCTATGAATTCAGCAAAAAACAGATTTTTTTCAATCCTAAATCACATTGAAGAAGTCATCATCGTCTCCATGTTTGCCTTGATGGTCATCATCATTTTCGTCCAGGTCATCATGCGGAAGGCCGGCAATTCTCTGTCCTGGTCGGAAGAGCTGGGGAAATTCCTGTTTGTATGGATCTCCTGGATGGGCATCAGTCTAGGTCAGCGGGAAGGCGAGCATATTAAAATCACTATGCTCACGGATCGGCTGCCTTTCCGCTTGGCCCAGATCGTCAACATCATTTCCGATATCGTCGTGATTATCATCTGCGCCGTCATCTTCTACTATGGCGTGGAACTGGTGGTCGCTCAGGGCAATGTGCCCTATGCTGGCATCAAGATCAGCACCTCCTGGGGCTACTTGGCGGTGGTGCTGGGCTGCGGACTGATGATTCTCCGCACACTGGTGAGCATCAAGCGCTCTGCCCTCACCCTCATCAATGGCAAATTACCCGCTGACACCAAGGCCCGGGAAGGGGGGGATTAAGCATGGATGCAGTCATTGTCCTGTTGATTTTGCTGTTTGTCCTGCTGGCGATCGGTGTGCCTGTGGGGTTCGCCATTGGTGGCGCAACCATGATCTCCATGTTTTTCTTCTCGGATCTGAACATGGTGGTCAACGCACAATACTGCTATTCAGGTATTTTCTCGTTTACGGTCATGGCCATCCCCTATTTCATGCTGGCCGGCACCATCATGTCCACTGGCGGCATCGCCCGGCGGATCGTGGACTTTGCCTCTGCGCTGATCGATTTTGTGACCGGCGCCCTGGGGTGCGTTTCCATGCTGGCCTGCATGTTCTTCGGCGCCCTTACCGGCTCCGGCATGGCCACCACCTCTGCCATCGGCGGCATGATGATCCCCGAAATGAAGCGCAAGGGTTATGATTCCTCCTACGCCGCCACTCTGGTCTGCTTCGGCGGTATCGTGGGGCCCATCATTCCGCCCTCCCTGTCCTTTGTGCTCTACGGAGCTTCAACCAAAACCTCCGTGCCTGATCTCTTCAAGGCCGGTATCATCCCCGGCGTTATGATCGGCCTGGTATTTTTGATGGTGAACATCATCATCTGCAAGCGCACTGGCACCGAGGTCCACAAACCCGAGCTTGGGCCCGGCGGAGAAAGGATTCCCATGATCCAGTTCTGGAAAGAACGGCTACACCGGGTAGGCAAGGCCACCAAGGACGGGTTCTGGGCTCTGCTCTCTCCCTTTATTATCCTAGGTGGCATCTACTCTGGCTTCTTCACTCCCACTGAGGCCGCCGCTGTCTCCGTTGTGTACTCCATCATCGTATCCCTGTTCGTGTACCACGACATGACTTGGAAGGACCTGTATAAAACTTTTGTGTCCGCCGCTGTCCTCAACGGCGTTACTTCCTTCCTGCTGGGCACCTCCACAGTGTTCTCCACCTTCATGACCTTCGAACAGGTCCCCCAGATGATCACCAACTTTATGGCCAATCTGTCCGACAGCCCTGTAGTGTTGTTGCTGGTCATCAATGTGTTTCTGCTGATCGTGGGCTGTATCCTTCTGCGTTTTTCCAAATTTTCCGGCAGGCAGGAGGAAGCCCATCAGATCAATGCAGCCTGTGAAGCTTATCGCGATGAGGTTTCCAGCGAAGCAGCACAATATGATATGTCCAAGTATGTAGACCTGATCCTGGCTGTGATGATGCAGGAAAGCTCCGGACAGGGTACCGATCCCATGCAGTCCTCAGAAGGAGCCTACAACACCAGATATCCTCAGCAGCCCAATGGTATCACAGATCCTTCTTACTCTATTTCCTGTGGCATCCAGGAGCTGAAATATGCTCTGGATAAAGCCGGCTGTACCGGTCCGACTGATCTTTCCAAGATCCGTCTGGCTCTGCAGGCATACAATTTCGGAGCCGATTCCTATTTTGCTTATCTGGAAGAAAACGGTCAAACTGTGTGGACGGCCCAAAGTGCTCAGGCCTTTGCTCAGATGGCAAGCGGCGGCACACAACGTGATGAAGATGATCCCCTTCATGATCCTGCCGGTCCATGGGACTATGGTGACCAATACTATCCGGATCATGTTTTGCGCTATTACCACTTAGACAATAACTCATAAACCAGCGAAATATTGTCATATACAAGTTCTATTTCAGATGTCTGGAATAAACTTTATATGTTGTATATAATTTCAAAAAAATTCCAAAAAACATTTGACAGAATATAAAATCTATGCTAATATATGTCTTGTCGCTGAGGGAAACACTTGAA
>ENA-ORVC01002909-ORVC01002909.1-human-gut-metagenome-genome-assembly--contig:-NODE-2909-length-10378-cov-2.863509_pt1 | contig 10378 bp, 10 predicted proteins | sample MGYA00242092_ERZ509234 | MGnify/ENA primary metagenome ERZ509234 (study PRJEB26280, sample SAMEA2338800) | human gut metagenome | biome: human gut; feature: human-associated habitat; material: faeces... | reverse complement strand
GGGCTAGCATGAACAAAATTGACGATCTGATTGCCAAACTGTGCCCGAATGGGGTGGAATATAAAGAACTACAGGAATTATTTTTTACAAAAAATGGTTATACTCCACGCACATCAAATAAAGAATTTTGGGAAAACGGAACTATACCTTGGTTTAAAATGGAAGATATTAGGATAAATGGTAAAATCCTTAGCACATCACTGCAAAAAGTTTCAGCTTCCGCTGTAAAATCAGGAAAATTATTCCCTAAAAGTTCTATCATCATAGCAACATCTGCAACAATTGGGGAGCATGCACTAATTACTGTTCCTTATATCGCCAATCAAAGATTTACTGCCCTTGTATTAAAGCAAGAATTTACTGAAAAATTAGATATAAAATTTATTTTTTATTACTGTTTTAAACTTGATGTATGGTGCTGTAACAACATAACTACATCAAGTTTCGCTTCCGTTGATATGAATGGATTTAAAAAATTTAAATTCCCCGTCCCCCCACTCGAAATTCAGCGCGAGATCGTGAAGATACTGGACACCTTCACCAAGCTGGAGGCACGGCGGCGGCAGTATCACTACTACCGTGACCAATTGCTCAATTTTGAGGGCCGGGATGATGTGCAGTGGATGACGTTGGGGGAAGTGACGAAAATAAACACAGGACAGAAGCCGTCTAATATCCTTGAGGTTGCAACAGACTTTGAATACATTAATGCTGGGACTTCTAGATCGGGGTACTGCGTGGCAAGTAATTGCGAAGGCGATACCGTTACAACTCCATCACGAGGTCAAGGCGGTATTGGATATGTCGGATATCAAAAAAAACCATTTTGGTTGGGTCCGTTGTGCTATAAGCTGCAATCATTAGATAATGATATTTTGATTAATAAATATCTTTTCTATGTTCTTCAATCAAAAAATGAATTGTTATTAGGGTTGAAAAAAGAAGGTGGAGTGCCCGCTGTTAATAAGTCTGACATTATTAAATTGGAAATCCCCGTCCCTCCTCTTGAAGAGCAAACCCGCATCGTCACCATCCTCGACAAGTTCGATGCGCTGGTCAACGACCTTTCCTGCGGTCTGCCTGCGGAGATCGCCGCTCGCCGCAAGCAGTATGAGCATTACCGTGACCGCCTGCTCACCTTCAAGGAGGCGCAATGAGTCAATCCCGCCCTATCACGCACTGCGAGCCTCTTGCCCTGTTTGAAGAGAGTACGGTTGTTGCCGAATTCGTGCGGGAACGTGACGACGACAACGCCTATCAGAGTGAGGCCGCGCTGGAAAAGGCCTTCATCAAACAGTTGCAGGCGCAGGCTTACGAATACCTTCCCATTACTTCCGAGGCGGAGCTTGTCGCCAACCTTCGCCGCCAGTTGGAAAAGCTCAACGGCATGACTTTTTCCGATGCGGAATGGGAAACCTTTTTCAGTACCTGCATTGCAGGAAACAATGACGGCATCATAGAAAAGACAACCCGCATTCAGGAAGACCATATCCAAATCCTCAAGCGTGACGACGGCTCGACCAAAAACATCTATCTGATCGACAAGCAACGCATTCACAACAACAGCCTGCAAGTCGTCAATCAATATGAAGCGGTGGGGAACTACGCCAACCGCTATGATGTGACCGTGCTGGTCAATGGCCTGCCGCTGGTGCATATCGAGCTGAAACGGCGTGGGGTGGACATTCGCGAGGCCTTCAACCAGATCAACCGCTATCAGCGGGACAGCTTTTGGGCGGGCTGCGGCCTGTTCGAGTATGTGCAGCTGTTCATCATCAGCAACGGCACGCTGACCAAATATTACAGCAATACCGTTCGGAGCGGGCACCTTGCCGAACAGCAGGGCAAAAAATCCCGACAGAAAAATTCCAACAGCTTTGCTTTTACCAGCTGGTGGGCCGACGCCCGAAACCAGCCCATTACGGACCTGATCGACTTCACCAAGACGTTTTTCGCCAAGCATACTCTCCTCAGTATACTCACCCGCTACTGCGTGTTCGATGTGGATCGCAAGCTGCTGGTCATGCGGCCTTATCAGATTGTTGCTACGGAACAGATTCTGCAACGCATCATTACCAGCACCAACGCCAGACGGGTGGGCACACCGGCGGCGGGCGGCTACATCTGGCATACCACGGGCAGCGGCAAAACCCTCACCAGTTTCAAAACCGCTCAGCTGGCGCGAGACCTGCCAGCCATCGACAAAGTGCTGTTTGTGGTCGACCGCAAGGATTTGGATTACCAGACCATGAAGGAGTATGAACGCTTTGAGAAGGGCGCGGCAACCCCCAACACGTCCACCGCCGTCCTCAAAAAGCAGCTGGAAAACCCCAATGCCCGCATCATCATTACAACCATTCAAAAACTCTCAAACTTTATAGCCAAAAATCCAAAACATCCCATCTATGATGCCCATGTCGTCATCATTTTTGACGAATGCCACCGCAGTCAGTTCGGCGACATGCATACTGACATCACGAACGCCTTCAAACGCTACCACCTGTTCGGTTTTACCGGAACACCCATCTTCTCGGAAAACGCTCCCGGAGGCAGCAAGGCACTCCTCTGTACAACGGAAAAGGCCTTTGGAGACAAACTCCACACCTACACCATCGTCGATGCGATCAATGATAAGAATGTCCTGCCGTTCCGTGTGGATTACATCAACACCATCAAGGCGTCGGAACATATCCGGGACAAACAGGTTTCGTCCATTGATACGGAACAGGCTTTGCTTGCTCCCGCGCGCATTACGCAGATCGTAGCGTATATCCGGGAACATTTCGATCAAAAGACCAGACGAACCACGTTCTACAGTCATAAAGGCAAACGGCTGTCCGGCTTCAATTCCCTGTTCGCCACCGCCTCCATTGAGGCCGCCAAACGCTATTACCTTGAATTTTCCAATCAGCAGAAAGACCTGCCTCCCGCCCGACGTCTCAAGGTTGGGTTGATCTACAGCTTTGCCGCCAACGAAGAAACGGCTGACGGAGCACTGAGTGAAGAAGAATGCAGTGCCGAAGGACTGGACGCCGGCTCCCGTGACTTTCTGGAAAATGTCATCAAAGACTATAACCAGATGTTCAGTACCAATTTCGACACCTCGGCAGACAAATTTCAAAACTATTACAAAGACCTGTCACTCAGGCTGAAAAACCGTGAACTGGATATGGTGATCGTCGTCAACATGTTCCTGACGGGGTTCGACGCCACTACCCTCAACACCCTCTGGGTGGATAAAAACCTGCGTGCCCACGGTCTGATTCAGGCTTTTTCGCGTACCAACCGCATCCTGAATTCTGTCAAGACCTACGGCAACATCGTTTCATTCCGCAACCTCGAACAGGAAACCAACGACGCTCTGGCTCTTTTTGGAAACAAGGACGCCAAGAATATCGCTTTGCTGAAGTCCTATACCGAGTATCACACAGAATATAAAAAGCAGGTGGAGGACATGCTGGCCTTCTTCCCGCTTGATGCGCCCATCACGGGAGAAACCGCCCAGAAGGACTTTATCCGGCTCTTTGGCTCCATCCTGCGGCTGAAAAATATTCTTGTCGCCTTTGACGACTTTACAGAAAACAATATTCTCAGCGGAAAGACCTTTCAGGATTATCAAAGCCAGTATCTCAACCTGCATGCGGAATTTCGCCGTAAAGCCGAAGCGGAAAGGGAAGCCATCAACGACGATGTGGTTTTTGAAATCGAACTTATCAAACAAGTTGAAATCAATGTTGATTACATCCTGATGCTGGTGGAGGCCTACCTCAAGAAGAAGGGTTCCGAAGAAGGTACGGAAATCCGCTCCAGCATCGCACGGGCCGTGAACTCCAGTCCCAGCCTGCGCAACAAGAAAGACCTCATTGAACAGTTTGTGGACTCTATTTCCATAACGGAAAAAGTCGATGAAGCGTGGCTTGCCTACATCAAAACCAAGAAACAGGAAGAGCTTGAGCGCATTATTGCCGAGGAAAAACTCAATCCTGCCGAGACGGAAACTTTTGTTGCCAACGCGTTCCGCGACGGAGCCATCTCAGCTACCGGAACCGCCATCACAAAGATACTTCCGCCTGTTTCACGGTTCAGCAAAAACAATAACCACGCTGCAAAGAAGCAAAGCGTACTGGACAAGCTCCGTGCCTTCTTTGAACGATTTTTCGGATTGAGCTGATATGTAATAATTTTTTTCAATAGCATTCATTTTTCAATGGATCACTGAAGGCCTGCCTCCCATTATGGGGGTAGGCCTTCTTTTTGGACCCAATAAATCCGCCAAGTTTTTCATCATATAATATGCCCAGTTTACCATAATCCTTCACGATAAGGACATGCGCACAATGGAAATTGCCATCAAATTTTTTGTATGTTTGTTCTAGGTCTGATTGTATTACTAAAAAGATAAATAAAAGATAACAAATAAATAACAAAAAAAGCAAAAAGAAAGAATAAGAAAACATTAATCTCACACCACACAGGTGTGAGAGAAATAAAAGCATAGCTCATCATGATCCACCACAGGTGGAGAGATGAAAAGATCAAGATCATAGAAAGATCACATTTATTTTTAACACATGCTCATGAGAATATGAAACTAAACAAAAGGAGTTCTCATGATGACAAAAGTTACATTTGAAGATGTTTTTGATGGATTGCAAATCCTTCCTTCAAGAGATGAAACAGAAGTTAAGTTCATTGATATTTTAGATAAACAAAAAGAGCTTATGGAGTTTGCATTAGCAAACCATAGCAAAGTCATGCAAATTCGTTTTGATTTTCATTACCCATCTGATGGTTCTATTCTTCCTTCCTCTGATGACATATCTGTTTTCAGTTATAACTTTTCACGGAGATTGAGGCGAAAGGTTATAGCAACACATAAAGTTGATCCATTCTACCTTTACTTATTTGGATTAATGCAAATGCTATAAAGAATAAATTTATTATTTTTGGTATAGCAAATAAACTCTGGAAAAATACTGTAAAAACAAATGAAGATGGTCTTGTTCATTATTGTTTGAACAAAAAAAGAGATCCTGAATACGACAATGGAATCATCATTGATAGAAACAAAGATGGCTTTTCCTTGAAAAGAGATGCTGCATTCCGCTCTGGAAGCTATCTTGCCAAAACATTCAGCAAGGATGGTCTTGAGAAACATGCATGGCGATATGGATATTCAAGGCTTTCTAGAGGCTAAAAAAAGGAGATAACTCATGTTTGGAGATGAAATATTCTTGGATCAATTGCGTAAGGAACTGCCTCCAGTTTTTACAAGAGAATTTGCTTCAGAAAAGATTGGAAGAATCTTTTCTGCAAAAAGCATGTCGAATGCTGATGCTCTTGGGACTGGTCCTGCTGTGAAAGTCAGAATTGGCAATAAAATTGGATACGAAAGAGACTCATTTATCAGATGGCTGAGAGGAAAAATGAAGCATGATGCTCCTCATGTAAAAAAAGAAAACACTTTCCATTATATGCCCAATTCAACACCATTCAGAACTTTTTGACTTTGATTAGCTGAATGGTGCTCTTTTTATCAACACTTTTACAGGAAAAGGAGTTTTCTATGTTTAAGATTTCCGATGCAATTAATGTCCAGGTTCTTCAACTTCCAAATGATAAAAACGGTAGAACTGCAATTGTGTCTGCAAATATTATTATGACAGATGGAAGAGTCATAAGTGATGTTTGTTCCGAATCTCCTCGTTCTCCTTTTGAAAACGAAGATACTCTTGAAATCGCTAAAAACAGGGTTATAAACGCTGTTAAACAAAAAGCCGAACCCTATATCAAAAACCATCGAAACATATCTCAAGATGGCTCTCAGGATGATAAAAATAGATTCAAGGGAGGAGGAGACAAGCCTGCCAGCCGGAGTCAACTTTCCCTCATTCGCAACAAGGCTCAGGAACGGGGGAAAAATCCAGAGGAGCTTGCTGCTTCCCGCTTTGGCAAACGCCTACAAGACCTCAAGGGATGGGAGGCTGATAGCCTCATCAAAGAACTCCTTACAAAAACACGCTAGTCCGACAGAAGGGTATCCGAATACCATCGGATACCCTTTTTCTCAACTATCTGCTAAATGCACTCATCTGGCTTATATTCTTACAGAAACGGAATGCAAACGTGAAATACAAGCCTCCCTTTACCATTACTCCTGTCATCCTTCGACTCGTGAGTGAAATCAGCGAGCTTGTTGGTCATGTTCAAGCCCTTTCGGGTTCGACTTCTCCATTCCTGCGCAAGGAAAACTGGATTTGGACTATCCATCCCTCATTAGCCATTGAGAACAACACGCTCACTCTGGAGCAGGTCACAGCGGTCCTGAACGGAAAACATGTGTTGGGTCAACCTCGTGAAATTCAAGAAGTTCGTAATGCGTTCATTGCATATGAACATCTGGAAACATGGAACCCTTCCTCGCAAAACGACATTCTTGCGGCCCATGCCATGCTGATGGCTGGCCTCATAGATCATCCGGGACAGTTTCGGACTGGAGGCGTTGGCGTCTTTCAAGGTCGCCGTGTAGTGCACCTGGCACGTCCAGCTCACTTGGTTCATGAGCACATGGCCAACCTCTTGACGTGGCTCGCAGCATCCGATGCTCACCCTTTGGTAACAAGTTGCATATTTCATTATGAATTTGAATTCATTCATCCCTTTGAAGATGGTAATGGGCGGATGGGCAGACTGTGGCGAACGCTCATACTGAGCCGCTGGAAACCGCTTTTTGCATTTTTGCCGGTCGAAACCGTTATCCGTGGGCGTCAGGAAGGATACTATGCAGCCCTAGCTCAGGCAGACAGCGCGGGTGAATCCACTCCGTTTGTGGAGTTCCTGCTAGACGCTTTGCATGTGGCTCTGAACGAAGTCGTTTCCTCGGATGTGGAACACACCGATCCAGATACCGACCCAGATACCGATCCAGTTCAAAAGCTTCTCTACGTATTTCGGGAAAAACCTGAACAGGGAATCGCAAACCCCATGAAAGCACTAGGACTCAGTCATAAACCCACGTTTCGCCGAAACTACCTGAATCCGGCCCTTTCCCAAGGATATCTAGAACGTACCATCCCTGACAAACCAAACAGTCCGGCACAAAAATATCGACTAACGGGAAAAGGTCGCCAGTTGATACACTGAGCCCATTTCCATTTTGTGCGGTCTAAATCTGTTCGGAGTGTCCAAAATACATCTGCCGCAGGAGAAGAATTTCTTCGCACAACGCACCGCACGCACAGGCGTTTGTTCGCTGCCGAATGATATCAAACTCCTCGACATCGGTATCCTCAGCCATTGGTGCGGGACACATTGTAGGAACGAGGAAAAAGAACGAATCAGATCCATCTGGCTTTCGGAAAGATAAAGCAGGGGACGCATGGAACACCTCCATGCCCTGCTTTCGCTTCAGCTTTATAGCGCCTCACAAGTACCCCCCCTGGCGGCGCTCCAGAGGGAGGCTTCGTTTTTGCGGTATGGCGGCGTTCCGGTTTCTTCACCTGTGGATACTCAGTCTCACCCCTCCCCCTCACGGAAGAGTCTGTCGCCCATATCGCCGCATACGGCTGGTCCGGCAATGTCCGTGAGCTTGAGAACTGCATCCAGCTCCACGTCAATCTTGCCGAAGGCGCGTCCATCGTCATCCCGCCGCTGGCCCCGCCCGGCAGGACGCCGCTGTCCCTATCGAGGACTTCTCAACTCAGAAGAGCGGCTTCGAAAAGAAGCTGATCGCCGAAGCGCTTGAACAGTACGGGGGAGACATCAAAAATACGGTGTCATTCCTGCATATCCCCCTCAGCACCATGTACAACAAAGTCAAACGGTATAACCTGATCCCACAGCGCCTGAAGACCCCGGAATAGGACAATATCCATGAGTAGGACAAGGAACTCGGCATGCTCGTAAGTCGCCTTTCCCCGCAGTCCAAGGAATCCCTGCGCCTTTTCCTCAAAATGCTCGTTTGAGCCGTGCTCCGGGTTCCTTGGCACGGCACGGAAAAACGATGGAGGCGGAACGCGTTCACTGTGCGCCCCGCCTCCATCGTTTTGGGGAAAACCTTATCCGCTATTTCTCTCCAAGCAGCCTCAACGCTTTGCCGCACAGGGTATTGCGCAGTGCCTCATCGGTGAAGGGGCGCTCTTTCCAGCCGCTCAGACTCTGGGCAAGGTTATGCACTGGGTAGGAGCTGGCGTAGATGATGCAGTATTTGAGGATATGGTTGGCCGCATACGCGAATTCGTCGGCCTGGGGGACGTCCTTGATATGTACATACAGATCAGGGCACAGATAGACGTTGGGGCAGAGCATGGAAAGGGCCAGCGCCTTGGTTACATGCGGCCAGCAGGCGTGCGGGACGACGATCTTCATCTTGGGATGCTTTTGGGCGACCCGCATGATCTGATCCGGATCCGAATAGGTCATGTCCGGGCCCACAAAAAAACTCGCCGTGAGCGAAACGATGAGTCTGTGCCTCTCGCATCCCGTATAGATCGGCTCCAGAAGCGGATCGTCGTAATACAAGGACCGCCGCCAGCCACCGTCTAGGCACACGCCCCGGAAGCCCTGCCGGGCCAAGGCATCGACGCGATCCGGCAGATCGGCATCGTAAGGGTTGAGCCCGGCAAAAGGAATAAAAGTCTGTGGATAGGCGCGGGCCAGCTCAAGGATGTCCTCATTGTCGACCTCGCCGTATTCGTCGGCCTTGCGACCCATGACGACGGCGCGACTGATGCCGCTTTCCTCCATGAACAGCCTGATGGAATGTTTCTGTGCGGAAACAACGGGTTCCTTGTCGATGTCAGACCAAGCGGATCGGTCTGTTCGGGCTACTTTTCGTACAGAATGCCGCGCATGAAACTCTTATAGGGCGGGCGAACGCGGAAATCGATGAACATGGGTTCCTCCTCTTGTAAAAAAATCCTGATGTACGTGCGGGATTCTGTGCATTTTGGACTGTCTGGATAGACTTAAACCGCACAGAATCCTACACGCAGGATAAAAAGGAGCCCTCCAGATTGAGGAGGACTCCTTTTCTTTGCGAGGATTATTTATTATCGTACGGCATGATAGTTTTATTGTTTTGCCTTATTATATATATTAACTCATGTTTGCTATTGATATTCATACGCTTAAGTATATTCCTAATATGTGTCTCTAACGTAAGAGGCGATATGGATAGTATATCACATATAATATCTTCAGATATCTTTTGGGAAAGTAGGATTGAGATGATAGACTGCTGATGAGTGAGGCCTTTAGACATAAAAAAATTAATCAATATATTATTTTTTTGTGATGTTTTTTCTATATACTGGATAGAACATCGTGCCTGGTAGAGCCAGAATGTACAGGCACCGCAGCTGGATAACAATACGATAAGCAAGAATATGAACAAAATATCCAATTCTTGGATACCATATACGCCGAAAAAGTGCAGTGAACAGACTTGGGATCCGGCCCAGAACGCGAGGTACATATATCCTAGGCAAGCATAAAGTTTTTTCTTTTTGTTTTTCTGGAGGCGCGTCGACATGGCCGATACGGCCACGAAAAGGTACACGGCGAGGAGGCCGAAACCGAGGCGTAGCCCAACGAGGGACAGGCCCGGAGACTCACTGTGCAGGATCGGCCAAGCGGCATACCCGCAAAGCAGGAACGGGACAACAAGCAGGAAGGCTTGGTAGATGTCCTTTTCCAACGGGAGCTTTAGGAAGACGATGGCAAGAAGCCCCCCTATGCCAAAGAGCAGCGTCAATATCAGGGGAGTGGGTTCGCCCATCGGGCGCAGGAATACCACGAGGTTGTAGAAAAATCCGGCGCTGAAGCTGATGCCGCAGGCTGCGCAGATCAAAAGGTTCAAGTTCCCCATGCGCTGATAGTAAAAAAAGGTTGGGAGATTGGATTTTTTCTTTTCTTCGGGGGTTTCTTCCGGCTGTTGGACATGCGGGAGCAAAAAGCGGCTCATGCTCAAGGAAATGACGCAAAGGGCCATCGCCGTCGCTGGATGGAAATGTATGAAGCTATTGATGCCGGTCGAAAAGACGAAACTTCCGCCAATGATGGAAATGATGCTGCGGTACGGTATCGCTACGAGGCTATGGAGCCAGGCGAGAAGCATCATGGCCGACCCCGCCCCCGAAACGACGAGGACAAGGACGCTGAGAGTGCTGTATTCCTTCTGGGGGAACAAGGGGAGCGAAAAGAGTAGTGAAAACATACACAAAGTTGCGGTGGAAGCCAGCCAGTCGTGACCTGCCCGGTAGAAACAGGGGGGCACCCGGCACTCTAACAGAAAAAGAACCAAAAATGTAAGACTTACAAAGAAGAACAGATGGATTGAGTCGCCGAGTTCTCCGGGGAAAAATGATTGCTTGGCGTC
>ENA-ORVC01002895-ORVC01002895.1-human-gut-metagenome-genome-assembly--contig:-NODE-2895-length-10433-cov-84.989979_pt1 | contig 10433 bp, 5 predicted proteins | sample MGYA00242092_ERZ509234 | MGnify/ENA primary metagenome ERZ509234 (study PRJEB26280, sample SAMEA2338800) | human gut metagenome | biome: human gut; feature: human-associated habitat; material: faeces... | reverse complement strand
TTGAAGTCATAATAGTAACACATTTATTAGTTTGTAAATGTGTCTACCTATATCAGGATAAGACAAAGAACTCCGTTCCTTTCATACTACACCTGGTTTCCATTATCTTTGTCCCCCGGACAAAGACTAAAATATCATGGAACATCCACTTTCGCAATTCAAATATTGTCCGAAATGCGGTTCAGCCCATTTCGAAGTTCATAACGAGAAGTCGAAGCAGTGCGCCGACTGCGGTTTCGTCTACTACTTCAACCCCTCTTCTGCCACCGTCGCCTTGATACTGAACGAGCGCGACGAGCTGCTGGTGTGCCGCCGCGCCAAAGAGCCTGCCAAAGGGACGTTAGACCTCCCCGGAGGCTTCATCGACATGACCGAGACCAGTGAGGAAGGCGTTGCCCGCGAAGTAAGAGAAGAAACCGGCATGAAGGTGGCAAAGGCCGAATATCTCTTCTCCCTACCCAATATTTACATCTATTCCGGCTTCCCCGTACACACGCTGGATATGTTTTTCCGTTGTACGGTGGAGGACACCTTGCACTTCGAGGCGATGGACGACGCGGCAGACCTCTTCTTCCTCCCCTTAAAAGATATCCGTACGGAAGAGTTCGGACTCGGCTCCATCCGCAAAGGAGTGGGTATCTTCCTGGAAGACATACGGAAGAACAAAAGTGAATGATTATTCGTTCCTATTATGGTATATATCCTAAAAAAGCCAAACAAGTGTAACATTTCCGGGTTAAAACCCGTATTTTTGTAAAATACCTATTTTAACAAAAGAAGATGAAACATAAAATCTCCCGAATATTGTGCACAGCACTCTGTTGCGCACCTTTACTCGCCTCAGCACAAACAAGCGAGAAGAGTACTTCTCCCAAGCGACTCTACCAGGAAGGACAGACGTTGTTCCAACAAAAGGCATACGCCGCCGCCATCTCCCCGTTGCAAGCCTATGTACGCCAGATGAATGCAGACGGCAAGCCTCTGCCCGATACCGGCGAGCGGCAAGAAGCGGAATACATGCTGGTATGCGCCGCATACGAGCTCAGAGACCCCAAAAGCATAGACCTGCTCCGCGCCTTCCTGGACGAATATCCTGATACTCCCCATGCCAACCGCATCTATGCATTAATCGCCTCCTCCTATTTCTTCGAAGGCAATTATGACGATGCCCTCGCCATGTTCAACTCTGCCCGCCTCGACCTTCTGGGTACCGAGGAGCGTGACGACATGACCTACCGCCTTGCCACCTGCTATCTGAAGACGGGCAATGTAAAGGAAGCAGCCATCTGGTTCGAGACCCTGCGCAGCACCAGCAGGAAATATGCAGCGGACTGTGCTTACTACATCTCTTATATCCGATATACCCAAGGACGGTATGACGAAGCGCTCAGCGGTTTCCTGCCTCTGCAGGACAATGCCAAGTACAAGAACCTGGTCCCCTATTACATCGCCGAAATCTACTTGCTGAAGAAACAGTACGACAAGGCGGAAATTGTAGCGCAAAATGCCTTGTCAACCCACCCCGACGGTCTGAGCTACACGCACACGGCAGAGCTGAACCGCATCCTCGGTACAGCCGAATACCATTTCGGGAAATACCACGAAGCCATAAAGTCCTTCGAGCAATACCTGGAGCACAATGCCGAATCTGCCACTCATAGAAGAGATGCCCTCTACATGCTGGGTATGTCCTATTATCAATGCGGCGTGTATTCTCAAGTTCCTGCCATCCTTGGCGAAGTGACTACCGAGAACGACGCTCTCTCCCAAAATGCCTACCTGCACATGGGACTGGCTTACCTGCAACTGGCCGACAAGACCAAGGCACGTATGGCCTTCGAGCAGGCTGCCGCTTCCAATGCCGACCCGAGAATCAAGGAACAAGCCGCCTATAACTACGCCTTATGCATTCACGAGACCTCCTATTCCGCTTTCGGCGAATCGGTGACCGTCTTTGAGAAATTCCTGAACGAATTTCCAAACTCTCCTTATGCCGAGAAAGTCAGCAACTACCTGGTGGAAGTATACATGAATACACGCAGCTATGATGCCGCACTCAAGTCCATCGACCGTATCTCCCATCCCAGCAAAGCCATTCTGGAAGCCAAACAAAAGATTCTTTTCCAACTCGGGACCCAGTCTTTTGCCAACACGCAGTTCGAACAAGCCATCGGTTACTTCAACCAAAGCGTCACGTTGGGGCAATACAACCTCCAGACCAAGGCAGACGCCCTCTACTGGCTCGGCGAGTCTTATTACCGCCTGAACCGGATGAGAGAAGCTGCCTGCAATTTCAACGAATATCTGTCACTCACCCGGCAGAGGGATACGGAGATGTTCGCCCTTGCCTACTATAACCTGGGCTACATCGCTTTCCACCAGAAAGACTATTCGACGGCAGAGAACCGTTTCCGCAACTTTGTCCAACTGGAGAAAGGTGAAAACCCGACCGCATTGGCAGATGCCTACAACCGTATCGGTGACTGCAACCTGCACGTCCGCCGCTTCGACGAGGCCAAGCAATACTATACAAAAGCAGAAAGTCTGGGAACACCTGCCGGAGACTACTCTTACTATCAGCTGGCCCTTGTAGCCGGCCTGCAAAAAGACTATTCCGGAAAGGTTACTTTACTGGACCGTCTTGCCGTCAAATATCCCAATTCGCCTTATGCCATCAATGCCCTTTACGAAAAAGGGCGCTCCTACGTACAGAGCAACAACAACCCCCAAGCTATCGCCGCCTTCCGCGAATTGCTCGGCAAGTATCCCGAGAGTCCCGTCAGCCGTAAAGCCGCTGCCGAAATCGGTCTGCTTTACTACCAGAACGATGACTATGACCGTGCCATAGAAGCCTACAAGCATGTGGTCACCCAATATCCCGGAAGCGAGGAAGCCCGCCTTGCCATGCGCGACTTGAAGTCCATCTATGTAGATGCCAACCGCGTGGACGAGTTTGCCGCCCTCGCCGCCCAGATGCCGGGCGAAATCCGCTTCGAACCCAGTGAGCAAGACTCGCTGACTTACATCGCTGCCGAAAAGATATACATGAAAGGCGAGTCCGCACCTGCCAAAGAGAGCTTCACCCGCTATCTGCAAAGTTTCCCGGGAGGCGCTTTCAGCCTGAATGCGCACTACTATCTCTGCGTCATAGGCAAAGAGCAGAAAGATGACGAGGCGGTATTGGAACATGCCGGAAAACTGCTGGAATACCCCGATAACCCATATTCTGAAGAGGCTTTGCTGATGCATGGAGAAATTCTGTTCAACCGCCAGCAATATGCCCTGGCATTGGCCGACTACAAGAAATTGCAGGCCAAAGCCACCACGGCAGAGCGCCGCCAGCTTGGCGCTATCGGTGTACTGCGCTGTGGAGCACTGATGCATGATGATGCGGAAGTCATCAACGCCGCCACAGCCTTGCTTGCCGAAGCCAAGCTGTCTCCGGAGCTCCGGAACGAGGCGTTGTACTACCGTGCCAAGGCATACCTCAACCAGAAAGCCGACAAGAAGGCAATGGATGACCTTCAGCTGCTGGCCAAAGACACCCGTACCCTTTATGGAGCCGAAGCCAAATATCTGGTGGCATTACAATGGTACAACGCCGGTAATTATGCCTCTGCAGAAAAGGAAATCCTTAATTTCATCGACCAAAGCACACCGCATGCCTACTGGCTGGCACGCAGTTTCATCCTTCTGTCTGATGTATATGTAGCCATGGACAAGAAGCTCGATGCACGCCAATACCTATTGAGCCTGCAGCAGAACTACCAGGCCGATGACGATATAGCAAGCATGATTAACGAAAGACTGGAGAAATTGAAGTAAGAAATATAGCACATTATGAAAAAGATACAATATATCCTCGCAGGAACTATGCTTGTCTCCCTCTCTTTGGGAGCACAAGCCCAGACACAACCCCAAGACACCACCATGAACCGTACGGTAGTCGTGGAACAAGAATATAATCCGGACATCATGGATGCCTCCAAAGTGAACGTGCTTCCCAAGGTGGAACCTCCTACCGTCAGCAAAAAGGCGGTGGAATATGACGCCACCCTGATGCCGGCAACCCATATCCCGGCAGGTATCATGCAAGCCTATACCGGAAAAGAGACGCAGGCGAAAGCGCTGCCCGGATATGTACGCTTGGGATACGGTAACTACGGTAACCTCGATGTACGCGCCAACTACCTCTTCTCTTTATCCCCCAAAGACCGCCTCAACCTGACATTCACAATGGATGGCATGGATGGCAAACTGGACTTGCCGGATAATGGCGGGAAGTGGAATTCATTCTACTACCGTACCCATGCTGCCATGGATTATGTACATGCCTTCAGCAAAGTCGATTTGAATATTGCCGGAAAGTTCAACCAAAGCAATTTCAACTTCCTGCCCGACTTCGTCAGCAACAAACAGAAATTCGTTTCGGGTGATGTACATTTCGGGGTAAGTTCCACGAGCGACGATATGCCTCTCCAATTCCGTGCCGAAACCAATTTGTTGGTCTACCAGCGCCAACACGACCTCATGGTGAGCAATATCAAAGAAAATATCGTGCGTACCAAAGCCGATGTCACCGGTTCCATCTCCGATGAGCAGACCATCGGCATGGCTTTTGCCATGGACAATACATTCTACAGCGACGGACGTTTCGAGAATCACACCGACGTAGACTTCAATCCATACTATCTCTTTCAGAATGACGACTGGAAAATACGTCTCGGCGCACACGTCGACCTGGCTTTCGGTTTCGGCAAGAAGTTCCGCGCCGCTCCCGACGTAGAAATACAATACATCTTCTCGGACAGCTACATCCTCTACGCACAAGGTAAGGGAGGACGGCTACAGAACGATTTCCGCCGTCTGGAAACCATTACGCCTTATGGCATTACAAACCAGCAGCTTGACAATACCTACGAACAGCTCAACGCAGCCGTCGGCTTCAAGGCAAGCCCGGTCAGCGGATTGTGGTTCAACCTATACGGCGGGTATCAAGATTTGAAAAACGACCTGATTGACACTCCGACTGTCAAGTCCGACGGGATAAGCAATGTTTTCCTCACAGAAGACACCAAGAACCTCTACGCCGGAGCCGACCTGAGCTACAACTACAAGGATGTTTTCTATCTCGCCGCCAATGCCGTCTATCGCCATTGGACAACGGACTCAGACGGTTCTGATGTCGTAGTAAGTTTCAAACCGGCCGTAGAAGGCAATCTCAATCTCAAGGTACGCCCCATCTCCCCACTGCTTGTCGGCATCGGCTATCAGCACATCTCACGCCAAGGCGTGGAGGGCAACAAGGCGGACCCCGTCAGCAATCTCTATCTGAACGGCAGCTACGAACTCTTCAAAGGTATCTCCGTGTATGCGCGCGTGAACAACTTGCTGAACAAAGATTACCAGTACTACTGGGGATACCCTTCAGAAGGTCTCAGTTTCTTAGGCGGAGTAAGCTTCCTCTTTTAATAGAGGCAGCACAAGCCGAAGCTCTAATTTGAACAAAAAAGGTCATTTTTGCTAAATTCTCCTTATATTATAAGGTGGGAAGAATCTTTTTTTCCTACTTTTGCGGGCGAATTCAGTGGCGGGAGTCACTAAAAAACAGAAATTTATGCAGAAAAACCTTGTCATAGTCGAGTCTCCGGCGAAAGCAAAAACCATCGAGAAATTCCTTGGAAAAGATTTCAAAGTCCTTTCCAGCTACGGCCATATACGTGATTTGAAGAAAAAAGAATTCAGTATTGACGTAGACAAAGACTTCAAACCGCATTACGAGATACCGGCGGATAAAAAGAAACTCGTAACCCAGCTGAAAGAAGAAGCCGAGCAGGCAGAAACCGTATGGCTGGCTTCCGATGAGGACCGCGAAGGGGAAGCCATCGCATGGCACTTGTACGAAGTGCTGAAACTGAAACCGGAACACACCAGACGTATCGTCTTCCATGAAATCACCAAAGGTGCCATCCTGAAAGCGATAGAAAATCCCCGTGACATTGACATCAACCTGGTCGATGCCCAGCAAGCCCGACGTATCCTGGACCGTATCGTAGGTTTTGAACTTTCACCGGTATTGTGGAAGAAAGTGAAACCTGCCCTTTCTGCAGGCCGTGTACAGTCCGTAGCCGTCCGTCTCATTGTAGAGCGCGAACGCGAGATACATGCATTCCAAACCGAAGCATCCTACCGTGTTACCGCCGTATTCCTCGTTCCGGACACTGACGGCAAAACAGTGGAAATGAAAGCCGAACTGGCGCACCGGCTCAAGACAAAGGCAGAAGCTCGGAAATTGCTGGAGAGCTGTAAAGCAGCTACGTTTACCATCAGCGACATCACTACCCGTCCGCTGAAGAAAACTCCCGCCGCCCCGTTCACCACCTCTACCTTGCAGCAGGAGGCTGCCCGCAAACTGGGATTCACCGTGGCACAGACCATGATGGTGGCGCAACGTCTGTACGAATCCGGATTGATAACCTACATGCGTACCGACTCCGTCAACCTTTCCGAACTTGCCGTCAACGCCAGCCGTGAAACCATCTCCAACCTGATGGGCGAACGTTACGTACACAACCGCCACTTCGCCACCAAGACCAAAGGAGCGCAAGAAGCCCACGAAGCTATCCGCCCCACCTATATGGAGAATGCCAAGATAGAAGGTACCCCGCAGGAAAGAAAGCTGTACGACCTCATCTGGAAACGTACCATCGCCTCGCAGATGGCAGATGCCGAAGTGGAAAAGACAACCGTAACCATTGCTATCAGCAACGAGACGGAGACTTTCACTGCAACCGGCGAAGTGGTGAAATTCGACGGTTTCCTCCGTGTCTACCGCGAATCATACGATGATGACGTAGAAACCCAGGAAGATGAGGCACGCCTACTGCCCCCTCTGAAAAAAGGACAGAAGCTCGAACATGAAGGTATCACCGCTACCGAACGTTTCACCCAACACCCTCCCCGCTACACGGAAGCAAGCCTTGTGCGCAAATTGGAGGAACTGGGTATCGGACGTCCGTCTACCTATGCTCCTACCATTTCCACCATCCAGCAACGTGAATACGTGATAAAAGGAGAAAAAGCTGGTGAAGAACGCACCTACAATGTGCTTAACCTGCAGGGTAATGAAATAACGGACAACAACCATACAGAAATCACCGGAGCTGAAAAGTCAAAACTGATGCCGACAGACACCGGTATTGTGGTCAATGACTTCCTGATAGAGTACTTCCCGGACATCCTTGACTACAACTTCACTGCGAGCGTCGAAAAGCAATTCGACGAAATAGCCGAAGGTGACAAGCAATGGACCGCCATTCTGAAAACATTCTATAAAAAATTCCATCCTTCAGTAGAAAACACGCTTGCCGCGAAAACCGCCCACAAGGCAGGCGAACGGATTCTGGGAACAGACCCCGTCAGCGGAAAGCAAGTGTCTGTAAAAATCGGACGTTTCGGCCCAGTAGCACAGATAGGTACTGCCGAAGATGAGGAAAAGCCCCGTTTCGCTCAGGTGAAAAAAGAAATGTCCATCGAGACCATTACGCTGGAAGAAGCGCTGGAGCTGTTCAAACTTCCCCGTACTCTCGGAAAGTACGAAGGTAAGAATGTAGTCGTAGGTGCGGGACGTTTCGGACCTTATATCCAGAACAACGGCTTGTATGCCTCGTTACCCAAGACAATGGACCCAATGACTGTTACGCTGGAAGAAGCTATTGAACTTTTGCAAAAGAAACAAGAAGCAGAAGCCCAGAAACATATCAAGAAGTTTGAGGAAGAACCGGAACTGGAAATCCTGAATGGACGCTATGGCCCTTACATCGCTTATAAAGGCAGCAACTACAAGATTCCTAAAGACATCATCCCTCAAGACCTAAGCCTTCAGGCTTGTCTGGAGATTGTGAAACTGCAAAGCGACAAGGAGACGGGCAAGTCGAAACGGACTGCAAAGGTAACCAAGCCCACAGCCAAGTCAACAACGAAAACCAGTAAGGCGACGAAGGCAGCGACAACCAAGGCCACTTCAACAGCCAAGAAAAAGTAAAATGAAAGTACATGATACAAAATCCTCCTTTGCCGGACAAAATATCCGGCAAAGGAGGATTTTCTTTTTTCTTTCATCTTTCCCTTCCAATTTAAGGTTGCTTTTACCGTTATTCTCATAAAAGAGCTCCAAGACGGTCGAAACAAGTGAAAGTTTTCTTTCTATATCAAATAAATATATATATTTGTGCTAAAGGCAATTACAGCAAGCAAACAAAAAAAAAATGAAAGGTATGAATAAAATTTTCTTTACCAAAAGAACTTCCATTCTGTTACTGGCAATATCTCTGTTCAGCAGTTGTATGGAAAAAGACGTGTATCAAGGAGATAAGAATACACCGTTGAATCCCACAGAGGTATTCGATTTCAGTCTGACGAAAGAAGTAAAACTGAACGTCGACTATGGTTTCACCAACGACTATTACATTATTTTCGAGCTCTACAATCAGAATCCCATGAAGGAAGAGAACAACTCTTGGATAAAAGATGAGAAGCTCTCCCCCATCTATGCAGCCTCCACAGACAAAAAAGGGCAGTACTCAGGGAAAATCACCATCCCCTCCGACATTACGGAAATATGGATTTACAGTGACTATCCCGGTGCCGTTTCTCCGGTCAAGTTAGCAGTGTCCAATGAAGAAATCAATTTTGACCAGGCGGAATATATAGCATCCTTGCAAACCAAGACAAGGGCAACGACAGCAGGCGGCTACAGCTATCCTGACGATTGGAAACTCATTCCGGGTACGGATTGGGATGTTTATGGTCTTCCAGTCAATATAGAAAGTATCTTGAGTATGCCACCGGCTGAAATTCTGTACAGCATCAAAAAAACATATACCAAGGTGGCCAAAGAAGGAATAAAAGTCATGCATCCGGAATGGCTCAACAATAACACAACATCCGAAATCAAAATCACCAAAGCGACGGAAGTGAGTCTTGTATTCATTAGCAGTGGTGCCGGATGGAACAATACCATCGGATATTTCACCTATCCGACCAACGAAGTCCCTACTGAAAGCACGGTCCAGAAAATCCTTGCATTCCCTAATGCGTCCCCCATCAGCAAGTCAAGCGGAACGGGCAGACTACTCTGCGGCCATGAAATGAAACTGAAATATTGGAATAAAAGTACACAGCAGTTCGAAGATAAATTCCCTGCCGGCGTTACTCTAGGCTGGTGTCTGGAAGGAATGGGCTTTAACAACGGAAACATCAAGAAGACCGGTCACACCCGCTTTTCTTACAGTTCTATGAACAGTGACAATGCACAACGCGTGGTAGCCCTGCGCGATGGAGGAACAAACCAGATTGTAGCCATCGGATTCGAAGACAATACAGACTACGACTACTGTGACGCCACATTCTATGTCAAGATAGCAGAAGCCAATGCCATTGACCCTGAAGGACCAGAACTGCCTCCGGTAGATCCGCCCAGCAACCTGGAATATACTGTTTATGGTACACTGACCTATGAGGACCAATGGCCCTCTGAAGGAGATTATGACATGAACGATGTAGTGGTCGAATACCAATCCACCATCTACAAAAGTGCTCTGGACGATAAGATATATAAGATTATGGATGAGTTTACCCCTATCCACAATGGAGGGAGCTACGTTTGCGGATTCGGTTACCAACTTTCCAATATCGACCCATCCAAAGTAAGGAGCATCAATGTCACCGGTTCAGACAGCTGGGAAATGGAAACGGGACAGTCACACCCCACCATCACTCTTTTTAACGATATCAAGAAAGTGCTGGGACAAAAAATCACTGTCACCACTGAAGTGATAGACATCTCTTCCAAAGACAACTCTGTGAATCCTCCCTACAACCCGTTCATTTTTGTCAACGACAGAAACAGAGAGGTACACTTAGTGAATTATCCGCCCACCAACAAAGCCGATATGGAGCTCTTCAATACCCAGGACGATGTGTCGAACACCTCAGCAGGAATCTATTATATTGCACGCTATAAAGAGGAAATACAACTGATGCCCTTCGGAATCAACCTCCCCAACATCGTAGATTTCAATATACCTGCAGAGGGCGTAAAGATATACAACACATATCCCGACTTCATCGAATGGGTCAAATCGGACGGAAGCACCCACAAAAATTGGTATAAGAAATAAAGGACATGTTGCAAAGCCAACAATAGAACATAAAACAGAAAAACGGAGCATAGCCGAGAATCAATCCGGCTACGCTCCGCTTTCATTTATAAGAAACTTGCGTAAAGTTACATTCTGTCAGGTACCTCAATTCCCAGTAAGCCCATACCTAAGCGTACCACCTTGGCTACATTTTCGGACAATGCAAGGCGGAATATCTTCACTGCTTCGTTCTCCTCACGCAAAATGCTGAAGTCATGGTAGAACTGGTTA
>ENA-ORVC01002889-ORVC01002889.1-human-gut-metagenome-genome-assembly--contig:-NODE-2889-length-10451-cov-14.382840_pt1 | contig 10451 bp, 8 predicted proteins | sample MGYA00242092_ERZ509234 | MGnify/ENA primary metagenome ERZ509234 (study PRJEB26280, sample SAMEA2338800) | human gut metagenome | biome: human gut; feature: human-associated habitat; material: faeces... | reverse complement strand
CCTACGGCCTCGTCAAGTGGCTCGGAGAGCAGCACGTCCGTGAATGCCTTGCGGTGCGAAGCCGCGTGGCCGCACTCCTGCCTTATGAAAAGGACAGCTTGAAGAAAAACGCACAACAATCATGAGTGAAACGAATGCAATGCAGCCCGCCCGCAGGGGCGCGGCCATGGTTCTCTTTTCCGGTGGCCAGGACTCCACGACGTGCCTTGCATGGGCTCTCTCGCGCTTCGAGAGGGTGGAGACTCTGGGGTTTGACTACGGTCAGCGCCATGCGGTCGAGCTCGAGTGCAGGAAGACCGTGCTCGAGAAGCTCCGCGCCTTCAGGTCCGAATGGGTGCAGAGGCTCGGCGAGGACCACATGCTGGACATGGGGCTTCTCGGCCAGATCAGCGACTGCGCGCTGACGCGCGAACAGGAGCTTCGCTTCATGGAGAACAACATCCCCAACACCTTTGTGCCCGCAAGGAACCTTCTGTTCTTCACGTTTGCGGCCGCGCTCGCTTACAGAAGAGGCATTGAAACGCTCGTGGGCGGCATGTGCGAAACCGACTATTCCGGATATGCCGACTGCCGCGACAACACATTGAAGAGCCTGCAGGTCTCGCTTTCGCTTGGCCTCGATGCGCCGATGGTCATTGAGACACCCCTCATGTGGCTCGACAAGGCTCAGACCTGGATGCTGGCGGAAGCGCTTGGTGGCAGGGAACTGGTCGACTTGATCCGTCTTGACACGCACACCTGCTATCTGGGCGATCATGAGCACGTTCATGAGTGGGGCTACGGCTGCGGAACGTGTCCTGCCTGTCAGCTTCGCGCAAAGGGCTGGGAGCGATATTGCGACCGATGACGGGCTGACAATCGGGGAGGAATCCTTGAGAGAACGGACGTGGCCGGGAGGCGCGTCCGTTTTTGCCGTCCGGGCGGAGGGAAGGGGAAACTGTGGATACAAAAAAAGCAGGCCGTCTTCACAGTCTGCTTCTTGCAGTATGGTGGCTGGGGACGGAATCGAACCGCCGACACGCGGATTTTCAATCCGCTGCTCTACCAACTGAGCTACCTAGCCGCCCTGAAAGGTCGAAGCACGGATTGTATAGAGCCATTCGTTGGTTTGCAAGAAACCGTTGACCTCTCGTGCTTTGTTCAATATTAAAATACCGTGTATGCGGTATTGGATGATGAAGGAATTCATCTATCCGCAAGCTGAAGCCGCGATAATCGATCTTCCCAACTTCTTTAAAAGAGGCTCCGCCACACCATGGCCGCAATTTCTAGTCTGCGCGCACTTGCCGCCACCGCGCTTCCGCTTTTAACTATCGCTGCTGCACAGGTACAGGCGGCCGCCATTGATGCTGAAGCTGTGCGCGAAGCGCTCATGAAAAACACAGGACTTAAAGCTGAAAGCGTACAGCCGTCGCCGATTCCTGGACTCTGGGAGGTCTTTATTCAGGATCGGCTTTTCTATGTCGACGACAAAGTGGGTTATGTCTTTTCGGGATCGATTATTGATACCAAGACAAAAACGAACAAAACGCAGGAACGTCTGCGCGAATTCGCTCGTGAGAACTGGTCAAAGTGGCCTCGCCAAGATGCGGTTAAGCAAGTGTTTGGAAAAGGTCAGCGTGAGGTGATTGTTTTCTCAGATGCTAACTGCACGTACTGCCGCTCAATGGAGCGGGTGTTTGAAACCGTTGGGAATTTGACGGTGTGGACGTTTATTACGCCGCTCATCCGCGGCGAGCAAAACAACTATGAGATCGTTTGCGCCAAGGATCCCTCTAAGGCTTGGGCCGACTGGATGCGGCGCGGCATTACGCCGCCAGCTGCACCGCAGAATTGCGACAGTTCCGTTTTGACGCGAAATCTCAAGCTTGCCGGGCGCTACAGCATCGGCGGCGCGCCGACATTTTTTTTCCCAACCGGCGACCGCATGACGGGAGCTGTTTCGGCTGAACAATTTGAAGGCATCCTAGCCGAACAACCGACGAACGGAAGCTGATCGATCTAAATCTCTCAAAAAAGCGCCGCCAGGGGATAATTCTGAGCGGCGCATTGTTTACGTAGAGTTTAACGTGGTGCATGGGCGCCGTTGGGGAGCACTTCCTCGGGAGCCAGACCATTGGGAACCAGAAGCCAGGCAGCAACAGCGCTCTTTTGCCGTCCAGCTGCAGCGCCGGCGTCATCGCCGAATCCCCAGAAGTAGTCAAAGCGAAGAGCGCCTTGGATGGCACCACCAGTGTCCTGAGCAATCACTGGTTGGGTAAACGCCAATGCAGGCCGCTCTTGAGAGATGGAAACAATGAAAGGTGTACCGAGTTTCCAGTATTTTTGATCAACAGCGACGGAGGCTTCAGGAGTAAGCGGCACACCGGCGGCACCGATGGGGCCGAGTTCGGTGTCGCTTTTGCGTTCCTCAAAAAAGATGTAGCTTGGGTTTTGCGCGAGGGCAGCCTTCACCTTAGACGGATTGGCCTTTGCCCAGGAGCGAATGCGCTGCATCGAAAGCTCATGCGCGGACAGGTGTCCATGCGTTATCAGCCACTGACCGATGGAGTGGTATCGCCAGCCATTTTGATCCGCAAAGCCCACTCGCATGAAGCTTCCGTCGGGAAGCACAATTCGACCTGAACCTTGTACATGCAGGAAAAATGCGTCTACGGGATCGCTCACCCATGCGATGGCCCATCGAGCCATCTCCGCTTCTTTCTCCTGAATGGCGCCGCGTTTGTCGTAAGGGACGACGCGGCGACCGTCAAGCTTTCCGCGCAGGCGACGCCCCTTCAAGTCGGGATAGAGCTCTCCGAGATCAATCGTAAGTAGATTGTCAGGGATGCCGTAGATAGGGTGAACATAGGGCGGCTGTCGAACACGGCTTCCGGAGAGCAGCGGTTCATAGTAGCCGGTCATGAGTCCCGTCGAAGTGCGCCCTTTCTTCGCAGGAATTTCCACTCCCCATGGGGTGAAATTCGAGCGAAAGAAACTCTCGGCGGCAGGAGCGCTGTTAGGCAGAGATAGCGCCGTGCTGCATAAACCGCTCCAAACTGCGTCAATACGTATTCTTGAGCAGCTTTGTCGAAAAGCTGTCAGCGCAGCCTCCCACCGATGGCCATCAACAGCAGGCAGGTTGGCATAATCCGAGCGAGTAAACGTAATTCCTTTCTTTGCGGGAGGCGGTATTGGTTCACTTGGAGGCGGCGTTGTCGTACAGGCTGTAAGCAGAGCTACGACAGTCGCAAGTGCGGCGCCGGCGATCTTGCGAGCAAAGAGGTACTGTGCGGGGATCATAGAAGTGTCGCTGAAGAGAAAATTGACTTCAAGTCTAGACGTCTCAATGCAGTAGCGTGGTTTCCTCAGGCTAGGTCGATATACTGAGGCTCAATATTCAACTTGTTCACGGTTTCTTGAAGAGATCTACCATGCGAACCTGCCGCATAGCACCATCCATTCTTTCCGCCGATTTTGCTCGCTTGGGCGAGGAGGTGCGGGACGTTGCCGCTGCCGGCGCTGATTGGATTCATTTTGATGTAATGGACAATCATTACGTCCCCAATCTAACGGTTGGGCCGTTGGTATTGAAAGCTATTCGTCCGTATGTGTCGATTCCGATCGACGTGCATTTGATGATTGAGCCGGTTGATGCACTGGTGCCTAGTTTTATTGAAGCCGGCGCCGATATCATTACTTTTCATTGTGAAGCGACGAAGCACGTTGATCGCACGTTGCAACTGATCCGTAAAGGCGGCGTCAAAGCCGGGTTGGTATTCAATCCAGCAACGCCGCTCGACTATCTCGATTACGAACTTGATCAGATTGATGTGGTGCTTCTGATGAGTGTCAATCCCGGGTTCGGCGGGCAGAGTTTTATTGAGTCAACGATAGAAAAACTCGCGCGTGTTCGCGAAAAACTTGATGCGTATAAAGCTCAGACCGGACGCGAAATCGCTCTGGAGGTTGACGGTGGTGTGAAACCAGCAAATATTGCACGTATCGCAGCAGCCGGAGCTGATACCTTCGTCGCAGGGTCGGCTGTCTTTGGAGCGGGATCTGCTCAGGGTTATGCTGAAGTCATTCGCAGCATGAAGTCAGCCGTGGCGGTACTTGCATGATCCGCGCCGCGCTATTTGATTTGGACGGTACGCTAGTTAGCTCTCTCCCAGAGCTTGCCAAAGGTGTCGAGATGCTGTCGCGAGAGCTCGGAGCTCCAGTGCCGCCCGAGGCGGTTGTCGGCGACATGATCGGCGGCGGAGTTCGAGTGTTGATTGACCGTCTCTTTCTCTGGTGGCAAGGAGCGGGTGCGAAGGAGTTGCCGGATTTTGAATCAACGCTTCAGCGTTTGGTCGCGATCTGGTCTGGTATGTCTGGCGACTTGATTCGAGAAATCCCAGGTGCTTTTGCAGGTGTACAGAGTCTGAAGGAAGCTGGTATTTCAGTCTGGCTTGTGACGAACAAGGAGCGCGGACTGACGGAAGCGTTCTTGCGCGAGCGAGGCATTGATGCACTCTTTAATGGATTGGTTGCCGCCGGCGATTGCGCGCATCCCAAACCTGCTCCTGACATGCTGATTAAGGCCATAACCAGTGTTGGTGCAGAAGCATCGGAAGCAGTGATGGTCGGCGACAGTCGTAATGATGCACTTGCAGCTCGTGCAGCCGGCATTCGTGCGATGTTGGTTGAGTCTGGCTATAACGAAGGTGTTCCGCTGAAGGAATGGGCTCGGACTGCTGGCTTCAACGAAGTCTTCCCGTCCGTAAAAGAAGTTTGCGAGGAGCTCCTCGCTCAACAAGGAAGCCGCAAATGCGGAAATTGACATACTCATACCTACTGACGGCAGTCGTTTTTTCGTTTGTTGCGTCCGGAGCTTATGCTGCGGCAGCGAAATCAGAGCCACCGACAGCAGCAGATGTTGAGGCCTGTTGGGCGAAAGCGGATGCAGATCCTTCGAAGGAGAACAGCTGCCTCAAGCTCGATCTTGCGTATGCCCAGAGTGAGTACAAGACCGTTACTGAGCAGGTCGCTTCGCTTGCAAAAGCGTGGGACAAGCCGTCTGGGGGGCGTACTCGGTGGAATAAGTTCATCGTATCTGGGCAGAGCTTTGATACATTCGTAAAGCGTGAATGTGATTTCGTGAGCACGGTGACGAAAGGCAGCCGGCTGGTTGAAGATAATGCCGAGCTTGCCTGTCAAATCAATTGGTATCGACTCAGAACAAGCATTCTTACGAATCGTCATTTGACGGAAGCGCGCCATTGATGAAACCTGATTTTTCAACGGAATCCCTTACAGGCGTTTGGCGGACTACGGTGGAGCATTTCATGGCTTCGCCGGAAGGACAAAATCTTGTTGACCGCATCTCCAGCTGTACTGCTGACGTTTTCCCTCCTCATCCGTTCCGAGCGCTTGAAGAGACGCCTTTTGAACAAGTTCGTGCGGTCATTTTCGGCCAGGATCCGTATCACACGCCCGGTAAGGCTTGTGGGTTAGCTTTTTCTGTGCCGGCAGGAGAAAAACTGCCGCCTTCCTTGAAAAATATTTTCAAAGTAATGGCTGCGTCGAATGAAATACGTCGCACGCGAGGCGATCTTTCCGATTGGGCTGCGGCGGGCGTATTGCTCCTCAATACGATTTTGACGGTGGAAGCGGGAAAACCTCTGGCTCATGCAGGATGGGGGTGGGAGACTTTGACCGACCGACTCGTTGCTCAACTTTCTTCAGGACGAAATGGACTTGTTTTTTTTCTGTGGGGCAAACCAGCACAGCGTCTTCGGCCGATGATCGATGAACGCCGCCACTTGGTGCTTGCATCGAGTCATCCATCTCCCTTATCGGCGACTCGAGGCGATGATGCCTTTATGAAGTCCGACTGTTTCCATAAAGCTAATGCATGGCTTGAGGCTCGCGGTGAGGCGCCCATTGACTGGATGGGCGCCGCGCAGCATTTAACTGAGGTCAATCACGCGCTGCGCAAGCAGCATTAAGAATGCATTTGATCGAGGGGATGCAAGATCTAATTGACGAACGGTAAGTCGGTCTCCGCGAAAGAATACGATTTCGACAATTCGGCCAGCACAAGCTTCCACCATGCGGTCAAACCGTTCAAAAGTTATTCGCATGCCGTCAAGGGCAATCGGCACATCTCCGGCAAAAAGACCGGCTTCAAACGCCGGAGATGCGGACGGCACGTAGTCGAGCTCATGGTCTGCACCGGAATGGCGAAGCTTCAGTCCAGAGAGCGCGTAAGCCTGATTTTGGTTTGCGTCAAGGGTGAGTTTTTTCCCGTGATGCTCTAGAGCAGTGCTGAAGGCGGCAATCCATTCGCAGCGGTCAACATTGGGCTTGCTCACCCAGTGCTCAATGACGTCGGCAATAGAAATGCCAGTAAGTTCAAATACCAATTCGGCAAAGCCACCATCCGGCAGACCGGACCAGGTACGGTCAGTAATCTTGCTTCGAACGGTACGGAACCAACTTTGCAGTACATGCTCGAGAGACCATTCTCCATTGGAGCGCTGTTCGAGCGTATCACTGATTAAAAACGCAGCCAGAGCCCCTTTGGCGTAGTAAGAAGTTTGTGAGTAAGGGGAGTCCTTTGTCTGTCGATAGAGCTTTATCCAGGCATTGAAACTGGATTCGGCGAGCGTCATTTGATCGAATCCTTCCCGACCGAGTGCATTGTTGAATCGTCGACCAAATTGTTCCCAATAGGTGGCTTCATCAATCAAGCCAGCCCGCAGCGGAATGATTGACTCGTAAAGTGAAGTGAAGCCTTCGAAGATCCAAAGGTCGTGAGAATAAACTTCCTTAGATAAATCGTAAGGGAGAAAGCAAGAGGGTTTCAGGCGTTTGACGAGCCAGGCATGGAAATATTCATGCGCCGCTAGGGTGAGGAACTCGATGTAATCCTTCGGCGGCTTTGTTTCACCTTCTGCAGGAAGCACTTTGGGATCCTCAAGAAGCATAGTGCCGGCTGCATGTTCCAGGCCGCCGTAGAGGCCTGCGCCAAGGTGCATTTGCAGCAGATAACGCTCGAAAGGCGGTTTCTTTTCGTCAGGGTCCCAAAAGGCAATCGTTGTTTCAAAAATCTTCCGCAAATCGGAACTCACACGGTCGCGATTCAATGAGTTTGCCCCGGTGATGACGATTTGATGCGAAACGCCGCAGGCCTCTACGGTCCAGATATGGGCCCCATGGCCATCTTTAGGCGTCAGCGTGTAGGGACTGTCAAGGAGCTCATCAAGGTTGCGAGCTTGCCAAGCATTGGCTCTGAGCGGAAGTGCACATTGAACATTCCAGCCGGGAGCATCAAAGAACACCTCGGCAGGTTCGTTTGTATTGAAGGGATGCAGAAACAGAGTGCTGGGATTGATGAAGCCTCGATCATCGTCCAGATACGCATCATGAATTCCAACAGAGTAGGCAAAGATTTCCCACTCGATTCGCAATGTGGCGGAGACAGGAGCTTCAGCGGTGTCTACAACCCATTGAGCTTTGCTGACTTGGCGTACAGGAAGCTCATTTTCTGCCCAGTATGCGCGGAGATTTGTGAGGCGTCCGGCATATTCCCTTAATACATAGCTTCCTGGCGTCCACGTTGGCAATTCAAGCTTGAGCAAGTTGTCGTAAGGAACGGGAAGAACGAGCTGAACGCTGTAGCGGTGGCGGTTAACATGAGGTGTGATGAGATAGTGAAGCATGGAACTTCCTGCTTATGGATGAGGCGAATAGAAGTCTAGAACGATTTTTCGTGATACTTGACAAACAAGAGTGAACTCTGCATAATTCGCCTCCTGCTCCGAAAATGGGGTGGAAAACATGTCATAGCAGACAATAAACGGCAAAAAGTTTAAGGCCTGCCTTGACAAGAAGAAAAAGTTCAGATAAACTTCTTTTTCTGCGCTGAACGAAATTCTTCAGCGAAGTTCTTTAAAAATCAGATTCAACGAACCGATAAGTGTGAACGTCGGAAACTTGAGGAGTCCTCGAAAGAGGCGCCGGATTTCACGATCCGGAGACTCAAAAATTTTACGAAGTTTGCACTTCTCGAAAGCCGAAAGAAGAGATCAAATCAAATCTTTCAATTCCGGCGAAGAGCGAACAAACAGTGATTGAACTAAAGAGTTTGATCCTGGCTCAGATTGAACGCTGGCGGCATGCTTTACACATGCAAGTCGAACGGCAGCACAGGGAGCTTGCTCCCGGGTGGCGAGTGGCGCACGGGTGAGTAATACATCGGAACGTGTCCTGTTGTGGGGGATAACTGCTCGAAAGGGTGGCTAATACCGCATGAGACCTGAGGGTGAAAGCGGGGGATCGCAAGACCTCGCGCAATTGGAGCGGCCGATGCCCGATTAGCTAGTTGGTGAGGTAAAGGCTCACCAAGGCGACGATCGGTAGCTGGTCTGAGAGGACGACCAGCCACACTGGGACTGAGACACGGCCCAGACTCCTACGGGAGGCAGCAGTGGGGAATTTTGGACAATGGGGGCAACCCTGATCCAGCCATGCCGCGTGCAGGATGAAGGCCTTCGGGTTGTAAACTGCTTTTGTCAGGGACGAAAAGGACCGTGTTAATACCATGGTCTGCTGACGGTACCTGAAGAATAAGCACCGGCTAACTACGTGCCAGCAGCCGCGGTAATACGTAGGGTGCAAGCGTTAATCGGAATTACTGGGCGTAAAGCGTGCGCAGGCGGTTCTGTAAGACAGATGTGAAATCCCCGGGCTCAACCTGGGAATTGCATTTGTGACTGCAGGACTAGAGTTCATCAGAGGGGGGTGGAATTCCAAGTGTAGCAGTGAAATGCGTAGATATTTGGAAGAACACCAATGGCGAAGGCAGCCCCCTGGGATGCGACTGACGCTCATGCACGAAAGCGTGGGGAGCAAACAGGATTAGATACCCTGGTAGTCCACGCCCTAAACGATGTCTACTGGTTGTTGGGGTTTTTTAACCTTGGTAACGAAGCTAACGCGTGAAGTAGACCGCCTGGGGAGTACGGTCGCAAGATTAAAACTCAAAGGAATTGACGGGGACCCGCACAAGCGGTGGATGATGTGGATTAATTCGATGCAACGCGAAAAACCTTACCTAGCCTTGACATGCCAGGAATCCTGAAGAGATTCGGGAGTGCCCGCAAGGGAATCTGGACACAGGTGCTGCATGGCTGTCGTCAGCTCGTGTCGTGAGATGTTGGGTTAAGTCCCGCAACGAGCGCAACCCTTGTCACTAGTTGCTACGCAAGAGCACTCTAGTGAGACTGCCGGTGACAAACCGGAGGAAGGTGGGGATGACGTCAAGTCCTCATGGCCCTTATGGCTAGGGCCTCACACGTCATACAATGGTCGGAACAGAGGGCAGCGAAGCCGCGAGGTGGAGCAAATCCCAGAAAACCGATCGTAGTCCGGATTGCAGTCTGCAACTCGACTGCATGAAGTCGGAATCGCTAGTAATCGCGGATCAGCATGCCGCGGTGAATACGTTCCCGGGTCTTGTACACACCGCCCGTCACACCATGGGAGTGGGGTTCACCAGAAGACGTTTGTTTAACCGCAAGGAGGACGGCGTCCACGGTGGGCTTCATGACTGGGGTGAAGTCGTAACAAGGTAGCCGTACCGGAAGGTGCGGCTGGATCACCTCCTTTAAAGAGAGTCGGCCTTAAAAAGGCTCCGACAAGAACTTTCGGCGTTCACACTTATCGAGTTGTTGAATTCGATTTACCGATCTTTAAAAATTTGGAAAAGTAAAGCAACAGAAGCTGCTGCTTTCGAAGGGTTGAGATGCTCTTTGAAGGCGCAAAAAGGCAGCTTCAGGGTTGTGATTGCATTCACAAACCGATTCATTGAAGTTCTTCAAGAACCGACATGATTCAAGAGAATACAGCGTTATAGGTCGTCTTGTACTTTGAAGACAAAAGGCTTCAGAGTTATAGGATCAAGCGACTAAGTGTATGTGGTGGATGCCTTGGCGATTACAGGCGATGAAGGACGTCGCAGCCTGCGAAAAGCCGTGGGGAGCTGGCAAGCGAGCACTGATCCACGGATGTCCGAATGAGGGAACTCACCCGCAAGGGTATCTTGAAGTGAATACATAGCTTCAAGAGGCGAACGCAGCGAACTGAAACATCTAAGTAGCTGCAGGAAAAGAAATCAACCGAGATTCTGAAAGTAGCGGCGAGCGAAATTGGAAGAGCCTGCAAGTGATATTGAATTCGATACTGGAACGGTCTGGAAAGTCCGGCTACAGAGGGTGACAGCCCCGTACGGGAAATTGGGTTCAAGGTACTGAGCTTGCGAGAAGTAGAGCGGGACACGTGAAATCCTGCTCGAAGATGGGGGGACCATCCTCCAAGGCTAAATACTCGTAATCGACCGATAGCGAACCAGTACTGTGAAGGAAAGGCGAAAAGAACCCCGGGAGGGGAGTGAAATAGATCCTGAAACCGCATACATACAAACA
>ENA-ORVC01002867-ORVC01002867.1-human-gut-metagenome-genome-assembly--contig:-NODE-2867-length-10558-cov-1.898981_pt1 | contig 10558 bp, 7 predicted proteins | sample MGYA00242092_ERZ509234 | MGnify/ENA primary metagenome ERZ509234 (study PRJEB26280, sample SAMEA2338800) | human gut metagenome | biome: human gut; feature: human-associated habitat; material: faeces... | reverse complement strand
TCGCCCGCGCGGACTGGGTTTTGAACAACCCTTCCAACGGAAGTATGGACCTCGATTACAGCAAAGGCAGCACGATCGAACGCTGGACGTGGTGCGACGCCCTTTTCATGGCGCCCGGAGTCTACACACGACTCTACACGCTGACCGGCAACCGTAAATACATGCACTTCGCCGACAGTGAATTTCGTGCCACTTACAACCATCTGTATGATAAAGACGAAGATCTTTTCTATCGCGACAGCCGCTACATCGGACAGAAAGAAGCCAACGGCAAGAAGATTTTCTGGGGACGTGGCAACGGTTGGGTAATCGGCGGGCTGGCGGAAATCCTGAAGACGCTGCCGGCGGAAGATACCGAGTTCCGGCCTTTCTATCTCGAACTTTATAAAGAGATGTCCGAGCGCCTTGCCGGACTACAAGGAAAAGACGGTTACTGGCACGCCAGCCTGCTGGACCCGGACAGCTATCCTTCGCCCGAAACAAGCGCGACCGGATTTATCGTTTACGGCTTGGCATACGGAATCAACCAGGGGTATCTGCCGGCAGACAAATACCTACCAGTCGTAAAAAAAGGATGGGAAGCACTGACCCGTGCAGTTGAAGCGAACGGGAAATTAGGGTGGGTTCAGCCGGTAGGTGCCGATCCGAAAAAGGTGACACGCGACATGACCGAGCTCTATGGTACAGGTGCATTCCTGATGGCTGCATCGGAAATTTACAAATTAGCAGACAAATGAGACATACAGTTTGTTTACTCTTCGCATTCCTCTCCCTTTCCTTATCCGGTATTTCCGCAACGAACGGACAGGATTCATTACGCCAAATGCAGCTTAATGATCTGGGAGTGCAAATCCGATGGGTAAATCCTACTGCCATACGTGCCTATCTGGACGACACAAAAACAGCATTGGGAGGAAAAGCTCCCGCGCTTTACGAAAAACTATCCCGTCTGGAAACACTTCTACCCGGCGTGCAGCAGGCCTTCTCCGATAAGGTTTCCGGCAACACGATCGACGAAGTAATTGGCCAAACTCAAGAAATACTTGCCTTGAAGCGTGAGATCATCCTAGCCAACCCGCTGCTGGACATGGACAAGATCATAGTGGCCCGTTACCGTTTGGGAAACAAGGCCCGTAAGGCGATGGGCCCGTCGATGGGAACTTCGACAGCCAACTACAACTCGCTATTTTCCAACTCGCGTAAAGGCTACGATGCCGAGATCGACCTGCTCACGGGCTTGCGCGGACAAATCGAAAGCAGCCAGATATACAAGCCCGAAGCCGATGTTCCCATTTCGGACATACAGCTCCACTGGGATGCCGACCGCCTCCTCTTCTCCTCGCTCGACAAGAACCGGAAGTGGCAGATATACGAAATGAACATCGACGGAAGCAACCTTCACCAAAAGATCACCGTTGATGAGCCGGATCTGGAATTCTGCGACGCCAATTACCTGCCGGACGGGAAAGTGGTGGCGACGACCAACATCGGTTACAACGGCGTTCCTTGCGTGCATGGCGACGATGTGGTAGCCAACCTTATCTCCTTTGATCCCGAGACGCGTGCTTTACGCCGCCTCACCTTCGACCAGGACGGGAACTGGTCGCCTATCGTGATCCCGAACGGACGCATCATGTACACCCGTTGGGAATATACGGACCTGACACACTATTTCTCCCGTATCGTGATGCACATGAATCCCGACGGGACGGAAAACAAAGCGCTCTACGGCAGCGGCTCCTACTTTCCGAACAGCACGTTCGACATGAAACCGCTCTCCAAGCACAGCAGCCGCTTCATCGGCATCATCTCCGGCCATCACGGGACGGCACGTTCAGGGCGGCTCGTCATCTTCGACCCTGCCAAAAGCCGGAAAGAGGAAAAGGGGATGATACAGGAACTGCCGTTCAAAGACCGCCCGATCGTCCCGATCATCAAGGACGAATTGGTGGAAGGCGTCTGGCCTCAGTTCATGAAGCCGTACCCGCTCAGCGAAAAGTATTTTTTAGTCGCCTGCAAACCGGCCAAGGATGCGCTTTGGGGAATTTACCTGGTCGACGTTTTCGATAACCTGACACTCATTGCCGAGCAGGAAGGGGAAGGTCTGACCGCTCCCATCCCGCTGGTAAAACGCGAAACACCTCCTGTCATCCCTTCGAAGATCAAGCCGGACAGCAAAGAGGCTACGGTCTTTATCCAGGATATCTACGAAGGAGAAGGTCTGAAAGGTATTCCTCGCGGAACGGTCAAGTCTCTGCGTCTGCATGCTTACGAATATGCGTATGTAAAGACTCGTTCCGACCATAACTGGCATGGAATCCAGTCCGGTTGGGATATCAAGCGTATGTTGGGGACGGTTCCTGTCGAAGAAGATGGTTCCGTGATCTTCAAGGCTCCTGCCAATACACCGATCTCCATCCAGCCTTTGGATAAGGACGGCGTGGCTATCCAGTGGATGCGAAGCTGGGTGACCGGTCAGCCGGGCGAAGTGGTTTCCTGTATCGGTTGTCATGAAGACCAGAACCAGATCGCGATCCCGAAACGTGTGATCGCTTCGCAGAAAGCTCCGTCTGCCTTGACTCTGCCCGAAGGCGGTACACGCTCTTTCACGTTCGACCTGGAAGTGCAGCCGATCCTGGACCGCGCTTGTATCGCTTGTCATAACGGTGAAGGAAAAGCGTTCGACCTGCGGGGTGGAAAGAAAGACAAGCTAGGTTATGGCACGTCTTATCTGAACTTGCATCCGTATGTGCATCGTCAGGGAGGCGAAGGCGACATGGTCGTTTTGCAGCCGTACGAATATCATCCCAACACGAGCGAATTGGTACGCTTGCTGAAGAAAGGCCATCACAACGTGAAACTGACCGATAAGGAATGGAAGACGCTTTATAACTGGATCGACTACAACGCTCCCGACAAGGGTTATTTCAATGCGAACGTATTGACTGATCTTCCTTATAAGGGATTCGACCAGATCAAGCGTCGTAAGGAATTGACCGACAAGTATGCGAACGGAGCCGGTGTCGACTGGAAGAAAGAAATCGCCGACTATGCCGACTATCTGAAGAAGCAAGGTCCGATCACCCCGGTAATGCCTGAAAAGGCCGCTCCTGTAAAGGAAAAGACCTTGAAGGTGAAAGGTTGGCCTTTCGGTGCTGACCGGATCAAGGAAATGCTGGCTAAGGAGAAGGAAACCCGTAAGGTGGTTGAGATCGCTCCGGGTGTGAAAGTCAATTTCGTCCGTATCCCGGCCGGTGAATTCGTGATGGGTAGCTACCGTGGCGAACCGGATGCTTATCCGACTGCCAAAGTGAAGATCGACAAAGCCTTCTGGATGGCCGAGCTGGAAACGACAAACGAACAGTTCAACGTTGTCTTCCCGGATCACGACAGCCGTTTCGTCGACCAGCAGTGGAAAGACCACGTGGTTCAGGGATATCCGGCCAATAAACCGGAACAGCCTGTTATCCGTGTCAGCTACAACGATGCTATGGAATTCTGCCGGAAACTGAGCGAAAAGACCGGTCTCAAGATCACGCTTCCGACAGAAGCACAGTGGGAGTGGGCTTGCCGCGCCGGTAGCGACCAGGACTTCTGGTATGGCGACATGCATGCGGACTTCGGCAAGAAGGACAATCTGGCGGACAAGACAACGCTGTTGTTTGCCGTTTACGGTGTAGACCCGCAGCCGATGGCGAAGACCAACCCGTGGTACAAGTACTATACCTTCCTTCCGAAAGAAGAGAGCGTGGACGACGGTAACCTGGTCCAGGTCGGCGGCAAGGCTTATGAGGCCAATCCGTTCGGTCTGTACAGCATGCACGGAAACGTTGCCGAATGGACCCGTTCCGACTATGTATCGTATCCGTACAATGAGAAGACGAAAGAGACATCCGAATACAAGGTGGCCCGCGGCGGTTCTTATATCGACCGTCCGAAGTATGCGGCTTCCCACACACGTAAGGCTTACTATCCGTACCAGCGTGTGTTCAACGTCGGCTTCCGTATGATCATTGAAGATTGATAATGAAAAGGTATAGATGATATCTATCAACTAATAGAGGACACAGATGTGGCAGATTGCCACCGGTTATTTCATCAAACGATTAATCTGCGTACATTTGCCGCATCTGTGAACTCTAATAAAAAAGTAAATGAAAACAAATCTCGAAAGATTTTTCTCCTCCTTTGTAACGACGATCGTCCTGTTACTGATTTATGCCTTTGGCCTGGCCGTTGCCACTTTCATCGAAAAGTATCACGGTACAGCGACAGCCAAAGCAATGGTTTATTATTCCCCCCTGTTTTTTCTGCTCCAATTCCTTTTAGTCGTTAATTTTATCGCGGCTACGATCAAACACCAATACCTGAAACGCGGCAAATGGGGACTGATGCTGACTCATTTCGCCTTTATCGTCATCCTTCTCGGCGCCTTGACCTCTTTCCTTTTCGGCGAAGAAGGAATCTTGCATCTGCGTGAAGGGGAGACAAGCAACCAGATTGCTGTCCGCACTTCCGATAACACGACCTTTCATACCCTGCCTTTTTCCGTTGAACTGAAGAAATTCACCTTAACCCGCTATCCCGGTTCCGCCAGTCCCTCTTCCTACGAGAGCGAAGTGATCGTCCATGTGGACGGGGAAGACCGCGAAGAGCGGATCTTTATGAATAACGTATTGGATGTAAAAGGCTACCGTTTCTTCCAGGCCTCCTATGACCAGGACGAACACGGGACCATCCTTTCCGTCAACCGCGACGTGGCGGGGCGGAACATCACCTACACCGGATATCTGTTGCTGGTCATCGGCCTGATCCTTTGCCTGGTCGGTAAGGATTCCCGCTTTATGCGTCAGAGCCGCCGCCTGAAAGAATTGCGCAAGGCGACCAACGTAACGGTCCTGTTGCTTGCGCTCCTTGCCGTACCCCTGTCCGTAAATGCCGGCGGGAAGGCTTCCCCGATGCTCGATGCCGTGCAGAAATATGTGGTGAGCCCGGAACATGCTGCCCTCTTCGGAGCCCTTCCGATCCAGTCGGGTAGCGGCCGTATGATGCCGGTCAATACCTTCTCTTCGGAGATTCTACGTAAGCTCCATAAGTCGGATAAGATCGGTCAGTTGAACTCTGACCAGTTCCTTTTGAGCCTTTTAGCCATGCCCGATATGTGGATGCGCGTTCCCTTTATCGCCCTGTCTAACCCCGAACTGGCTGCTTATTATGACCTGACGGACGGCGAGTGCGCCTATATCCAGGCCTTCGACAGTAACGGCAACTACAAACTGCAAGAGAAGCTGGAAGAAGCCTATAACAAGATGCCTGCCCAGCGTACGCGTTTCGACAAGGACCTGATGAAACTGGACGAGCAGTTGAACATCTTCCATCAGCTGATCAATCACCAGATGCTAAACCTTTTTCCGAAAGAAGACGATCCGAATCATAAATGGTATGCACCCGGCGATGACCTCTCTGCCTTTACCGGCAAAGACTCCATGTTCGTCTCCCGTATTTTCGACTGGTATTTAGGCGAAGTGCAGGAGGGCTTGAAGAGTGGCGATTGGGCGAAAGCAGATGAAGTGGTCGGCATGATCGACACCTACCAGCAAGCCAAGAACAAGACACTCGATATCAGTCCGAAGCGCATGCAGGCCGAATTGAAATATAACAAGATGGATGTCTTCCGCTATTGCAAGATCGGCTATCTGGTCTTGGGCGGACTGTTGTTGGTCCTTTCTTTCGCGATGCTGTTCCGCCGGACCCGCTGGATGAAGGTTGCCGTATGGCTGTTAGGAGCCGGCGTACTGGTCGTCTTCCATTATCATATGTTCGGAATGGGGATGCGCTGGTATATCGGTGGCTATGCTCCCTGGAGCAATTCCTACGAGACGATGGTCTATGTGGGATGGGCGACTGTCCTTGCCGGACTGTTGTTCGTGCGCCGTAGTACGATCACCTTCGCGCTGGCCACCCTGTTCGGCGGTATCATCCTCTTCGTCTCCGGTCTGAACTGGATGGACCCTGAGATCAATCCGCTCGTACCGGTCCTGAAATCGCCGTGGCTGATGTTCCATGTGGCGGTTATCGTTGCCGCTTACGGTTTCTTCGGCATCAGTTGCCTGATCGGGCTGACCAATATGGTGATGATGTCCGTCGCCGGAAAGAAGAACAAAGAGATATTGAAAGCCCGTATCACCGAACTGAGTATTGTGGGTGAGATGGCGTTGTGGGTAGGGCTTGCCCTGATGACTGTCGGCACTTTCCTCGGTGCTGTTTGGGCGAATGAGTCCTGGGGTCGTTATTGGGGGTGGGACCCGAAGGAGACTTGGGCGCTGATCACGATGGTCGTCTATGCCGTAGTGACTCATCTCCACTTGGTGAAACGCTGGAATAGTCTTTGGTTGTTCAATCTGGCATCCGTGATCGCGTTCGCTTCCGTGCTGATGACTTTCTTCGGTGTCAATTATTTCCTGAGCGGAATGCATTCATACGGTCAAAATGATAATGTGCATGGAATATTCACCTATCTTTATATCGCCTTGGGGGTAGTCGTTGTCCTGGCTGTCCTTTCGTACAGGAGATGGAAGACGAAGGTGTGAAACATATATGTTTTGAAAACGAAACATGGGTGTTTTGAATGCGAAACATCTATGTTTTGAGGTTGAGAGAACTGATAACGAATAAAAATAGTACGAACACTTAAAATTAATTAGTCATGAGAACATTTAATCATGTCGGTATCGTAACGACAGAACAAGTAGAAGGGGCTATGTTTAACGAAGGCCTGAAAGTATGGTTGACAGACTATAGCAAAAGTCCGAATCGCATCGAATTCCTGAAATTCGAGGAAGGTAGCTGCCTGCCCGAACTGGTACAGAAACAGGGACACATTGCCTACACCGTTCCTTCTTTGGAGGAAGAGTTGAAAGGCAAGAAGGTGATCTTCGGCCCGGCCGTATGCGACGAACACCTGACGATCGCTTTCATCGAAGAAGAAGGCATCGCCATCGAAATCATGGAAATCAAATAATAACATTAATAACATACTTAAATAAAGGAGGAATATACCATGTCAGACATAAAGACAAAATTTATAAATGATCCCGAACAGATAACACCCGAATTGTTGGAAGGTTATGTATTGGCATATCCGGACCAGGTCAAGTTAGGTGGTGAAAACATCGTCGTACGTGCCAATCCGAAGAGCGAAGACAAAGTGGCTATCGTGACTTTGGGCGGTTCCGGTCATGAACCCGCATTGAGCGGATTCGTAGGCGAAGGTATGCTGGACTGCTCCGTCGTAGGCGATGTGTTTGCCGCTCCCGGTGCACAGCGTCTGTTCCAGGCTTTGCAGCTGATGAAGCGTGAAGCCGGTATCCTGTTGGTTGTCCTGAACCACTCCGGCGACGTGATGAGTGCGAACATGGCTTGCCAGTTGGCAGAACGTGTAGGCATCAAGGTGAAACAAGTGCTGACTCACGACGATATCAGCGCCGGTATCGGTGCCGACATCAACGACCGTCGCGGCTTGGCCGGTTGTGTGCCTTTGTATAAAATATTAGGTGCTGCAGCCGAAGAAGGCAAGACGCTTGACGAGCTGGTCGAAATCGCCGAACGCTATAACAACAAGGTCGCTACTCTGGCCGTTGCCATGCGCTCTTGTACGCATCCGCAGAACGGCGGTACGATCACCGACCTGCCCCAGGGCATCATGGAGATCGGTATGGGACAGCACGGCGAAGGCGGTGGCGGACAGAAACCGCTTGTATCTGCCGACGATACGGCTGCCGAGATGGTAGACCTGCTTTGCCAACAGCTCAAGCCGAAGGCAGGCGACAAGATGATGCTTATCATCAACGGCGTAGGAGCGACTACCCACATGGAGTTGAACATCATCTTCCGTAAGGCCTACAAGGAACTGGAAGCCCGTGGCCTCCAGGTTGTCGTAAGCCGTATTCAGGAAATCCTGACCGTACAGGAACAGGCCGGTTTCCAGATGATCATGGCTATCCTCGACGAAGATCATATCGATTATCTGAAGAACAAACGTGCTGATGCACCTTACTGGACAACAATCGGTAAATAAACGAGATATGAAACAACTGACTATCGAAAACTTCAAGGCGATGCTCGACAACGCCTTGAAGAACATCAAAGAACGCGAAGACGAATTTTCTAAACTGGATGCCGTTATCGGTGACGGCGATCACGGACAGGCTATCGTGACAGCTATGTCCGCCATCGTGGCTACGGCTCAGAAAGGAACGGAGTTCAAGGCTATGCTGAACGACATGGGCTTCGACGTCATGTTGCAGGTGAGCGGTTCCACCAGTACGCTGTTGGGGGCTTTCTTCTTAGGTATGAGCGACCATGCTTCCGGTACGGAACTGGATGCAGCTGGAGTGAAAGCTATGTTTGCCGGCGGTCTTGCCAACGTGCAGAAACAGACGAAAGCCCAGAAAGGCGACAAGACCATGATGGACGCCCTGATCCCGGCTGTGGAAGCGATCCAGGCATGTTCTTCGGACGATATCAAGGAAATCCTCGAAGCCGGAGCGAAAGCTGCCCTTGCCGGTGCTGCTTCGACCGTAGAAATGAAAGCCAACTTCGGCCGTGCCCGTAACTACGGCGAACGCTCCGTCGGTTATGCCGACAGCGGTGCAACCTCCTGGAGTTGCATGTTTGAATCGTTCGCACAAGCGCTTTGAGAAATTAAGAATTAAGAATTAAAAATTAAGAAAGGAAAAAAGCTATGGCAGATATGGATGGGTTCAGAGAAGCGAATAATTTCGGCTTCGGACAAACTTCCCAATTCGACAATTTTCATGTAAAAGGTGCGTCTAACTACTCTTGGGGTATGAAAGACCGCCTCTCTCGTATCTTCAACCCGAAAACAGGCCGTGCCGTCATGTTGGCATTCGACCACGGGTTTATCATGGGTCCGACTTCAGGTTTGGAACGTATCGACCTGAATATCGTTCCCCTCGTACAATATGCCGACTGTATCATGTGTACGCGCGGTATCTTGCAGACTTCCATTCCCGCCAACATCAACAAGCCCGTCTGCCTCCGTTCGGATGCCGGTTCTACGATCCTGACGGAATTGAACCGTAACGTTTTGATCGATATCGAAGATGCGATCCGTTACAATGCTTCCGCTATGGCAGTCATGTTCTCTGCCGGCGACGGCGAACAGGAAGCCATCACGGCAGCCAACCTGGTGGAAGCTGTCGATATGGGAAACCGCTATGGCATTCCCGTCATGGGTGTGACGGCTGTCGGCAAACAGATGGCACGCGACTCCCGTTACTTCGCACTCGCATCGCGCGTATGCGCCGAGAACGGTGCTTCTATCGTGAAGACTTACTACTGCGACGGTTTCGAAAAGGTAGCTGCCGCCTGTCCGGTTCCCGTTGTGATCGCCGGAGGTAAGAAACTGCCTGAAAAGGAAGCACTCGAACTCTGCTACAACGCCGTTAACGACGGTGCTGCCGGTGTCGATATGGGACGTAACGTCTTCCAGAGCGAAAACCCTGCCGCCATGATCCAGGCCGTACATGCTGTCGTACACGAAGGCTTGACACCGGAACAAGGTTTCGAAATGTTCCAAGATTTATCAAAGTGACGGTATGCATAAATTATTTACTTATCTCTGTTCCGCATTGTTGCTGGTAACCGCTACATCCTGCGAGAAGAAGACAGAAAAATTGCTGTTGGGCGGTTCCGGCTGGAACAAGATCGTGATCATCGATAAGAACACCAAGCAGGTAGAGTGGGAGCATCCCCTTGAAAAAGGCTGGGAGTGCAACTCGGCTGTTGCCACTCCCGACGGGAATATCCTCTTTGCCTATGCCAGAGGTGCGAAGCTGATCGACCGCAACCATCAGGAGATCTGGAATATTGCTGCTCCCGATACCTGTGAGATGCAGACCGCCCGCGTGTTGCCCGACGGTAACTATCTTTTGGGTTGGGTAGGCCATCCGGCTGTCATCATGGAGGTGAGCCCGAAGGGAGAAATCCTGTCGCGTACCGAATATGAGACAGGCATCGAACATCCGCATGCCCAGTTCCGCCAGCTGAACAAGAATGCCCGCGGTAACTACCTGATGCCCCTCTTTGCTACTTCCGACGTGCGCGAGATCTCTCCGCGAGGCGAAGTCGTGAAGATCACCCGTCTCGAAGGAACGCCTTTCACGACATTGGCATTGGCTAACGGGAACCATTGGGTTGCCTGTGGTGACGGTCACTCCCTGATGGAGGTGAACCTCGATAACGGCGAAGTAGCCCGTCGTTACGGTGAGAACGATATCAAAGGCGCCCGCCTGTTCTTCGTTGCCGGCTTGCTTCCTGCAAAGGATGGCGGCCTGTACGTCTGCAACTGGCAGGGACATGACAAGAATGCCGTAGAGGCCAACAGCCCCCAGGTATTCGAAATCAATGATAAAGGTGAAGTGATCTGGAATCTGAACGATAACGAAAAGTTCGGTATGATTTCTACGATTAGCACGATCGAATAGGTCACTGGTTTCATCACGTTTTTTCAGGCACGGATTTCTTTGAAATTCGT
>ENA-ORVC01002861-ORVC01002861.1-human-gut-metagenome-genome-assembly--contig:-NODE-2861-length-10583-cov-2.456877_pt1 | contig 10583 bp, 21 predicted proteins | sample MGYA00242092_ERZ509234 | MGnify/ENA primary metagenome ERZ509234 (study PRJEB26280, sample SAMEA2338800) | human gut metagenome | biome: human gut; feature: human-associated habitat; material: faeces... | reverse complement strand
TCATCAACAACGGCTACTCCGTGCCTATCCTGCCCTGTAAGCGTGAACATATCTTCTCCGTTTTCTTTCATCCGTCTGCCGTTCTGTCGCTTATCCGCCCTATCAGGGGTTAATACGGGGATTGCGACTCCCGATACTTCTCCGTGCCTGTTAGAAACGCCCTTGTTATACCTAGCCTGTATTGCACACGCCGTTTCCGTCAATTGTTGTCCTGCCTTATACGACATATCACAGAAGCACGGCGGCATTACATTAAATCCTCTGCCTCCATCTGTTCCCGTGTCCAGTGCTTCCGTAATCCCCTCTGCGCTGTATGTCTGACTATTTCGCCTGTAACCGTCCCTATGTCCAATTATTGAAACACTATTTTTTCCGTCTGCTCTTTCGATAGGAAGTACTTTTCGTCCACTTCTTCCTCTAAGATGTCCGATAATGAATATCCTCTCTCGGTTCTGCGGAACGTAATCGGCAGAGTTGAGAACTTGCCATTCTGCATCGTACCCGACTTCGTCCAGCTCAGCGAGAACGGTGAGGAAGTCGAAACCTCGATTGACAGATAGTAGATTTTTAACATTTTCAATGAATAAATAAGAGGGTCTATTTTCTTTTTTCGTATCTTCGAGAAGTTTAATAACTGTGTGAAAAAGTCCGCTTCTGTTTCCGTCAAGTCCTGCCTGTTTTCCCGCAACGCTGATGTCCTGGCATGGGAAGCCGAAGCACCAACAGTCTGCTGTCGGTATGTCATCCGCTCGCAACTCGGTAATATCGTATGCATACCATTCTCCATGTCTGTACTCCTCCTTATTAGCTTCTTTCACTCTCCCTCTAAAGGGAATTGTATCTATATATTTTCGTTCTTCGTCCGTCATAAGATGCATGGCCGTATAGCTTGCGACTGCAAATTTGTCATACTCGCAAAAGCCTATACACTTATGCCCTGCCATTTCCATTCCACGCCGAAATCCTCCTATGCCGGAGAAGAGGTCAATAAACGTCATTTCCTTTTCTCCTCCCTATAAAGAACTTATATATCCAACCACCCTCTCTCATACCCGGTCTGTGTTGACACTTGACATTCATCGCCTATATGTAGTCAAGGGATTAGTTTTGAATTATTATGCGGTTAATTTTTTGTGACCGGTTTATTATATAAAGGGCTTATCCCTGTATACCTTGGTTTTTCAAAGCTCTCTTCTTTTCGTAGTACTCTTTCTGATACGCCATTATTCTCTCTTTATTTTTTCTGTAGTAATCGGCTTTGTATTTTTTATACCGCTCCTTACGTCTGCGATAATAGGCTCTTTGATACTCGTTCCTTTTTCTTCTTATTTCTTCGTACTCATCGGGTTCTTCTGCCCTCAAACCTGCTACTATCTCGGCTTTCTTCAAACCTGCCAAATCATCGGCGGTTACTTCTTCGCATATACAGTCATCATATTTACAGTTGAAACAGTCTCTATCACACATCTATCTCACCTCTCAGAACGGAAGGTCTTCATCTTCCACGTTGTCGTCTATGGGGTAAAGGTGGGAATTGACAGCTTCGCTCAAAGTTTTTTCCTCACTCTTGTTCTTGCTTTCGGCAAAATACTGTTCTTCAACCACAACTTCCGTTGTTACACGTTTCCTACCTTCGTCATCTTCCCAATTGCGGACCTGAAGCCTTCCGACCACGCTTACCATCTGACCTTTTCTAAAATACCTTTCCGTAAACTCGCCGTTCTTTCCGAAAGCTACGCACGGTATAAAGTCTGCGTCCGGTTCACCTTGACGTTTAAAACGTTTGTTCACTGCCAGTGAATATCTGGCAACCGCCAACGGCTCTGCTCCTTGCGAATATCTAACCTCCGGGTCTCTCGTGAGGCGTCCCATCAAAATCACCTTGTTCATACTCTTAACCTCTCAATCTATAGTTATTCTCCGGTTTTCTTTCAACGCTGATGTGGTTGTTTCCGCACCTCTGTTTAATCCTGCTTCCTGTTGCCTCGTCTATGTCCAGAAGCTCTCCCAGTGTTCTTTCGCTGGATATAATCGTTATCAAATCTCTATTGTTATAGCGATAGTTCAGCAGTTCAAAAGCTATGTTTACATCCGCCGTTGTCGGCTGTTTCCCTTTCTCCGTCTTGAAGAAGTCATCTATGTACAACACATCGGTTCTTTTGAACTTTTCAATCATTTTCCCGTATTCCTCATCGTTGTTCTTGACTGCTTTCAGTTTGACCGTATCATCCGTCCAACGCATATACAGCACCTCTCGACCTTTTTTTATCAGATATGAAGCGATAGCAGTGCATATATGGGTCTTTCCGCTGCCGACCTGACCGCCGATGTAAAACCACCCTTTGGGGTCTTTCGCAAACTCAACGGCTTTTTCCAGTATTCCCTTTTGCCAAAGCTTGTCCGCTTTGTAGTTTTTGAATGTGTATTCGGCAACGCTGTCTTTCAAGCCGCTTCTTTCAAGCCTTGCCATGTTTGCCCTGATTTTCATGCACTCACAGGGAACCGTAACCATGTACAATCCCTTTACCCCTGCTATGTAACCTTTGTTTTTGCACTTCGGGCAATCATAACCGACCATATTTCCCTCAACTGCGTTCATTCTCTCGGCTTCCGCTATTGCCGCTTCTCTCATTCGTTTTTCTCTATCGTCAGACGTTGAGTCCGTCTTGCAGGTATTCATCCCATTTGCCTTTACCGCTAAGCTCATGCTTCTCCTCTCCTTTCAGCCTGTCCCAGATAATGCCTCGCCACCCGTTCGCCATGCTTTCATCCATCAACGCCATTACAGGGTTTTCGCCGTACTCTCCGCTTTTTTGGCTTACTCTGTTCAGCAATGCGGTTAGTCCCGTCGATTTATACGTTTCTCGTCTCTCGCTCTTGTACTTTAGCCATTCTTTGATTTTAATAGTCATGGCTTTCGAGAAATCGTATTGGCTGATGATGTCCTCTGGGGTTTCTTTTGGGGTATCTTTAGATACCCTTTTCTTTATTTCTTCCCTTCTTACTTTCTTACTTTCTTCTATTGTTGTCGCTTGCTTGTCGCTTGCTTGTCGCTTGCTTGTCGCTTGCTTGTCGCTTACCATGTCGTTGTTCTGATACAAGCAGTAGTTTTTTACCGTAATTACAGTAAATTTACTATGTCCTTTGCTTGTCACCTCGTGTGTCATTTCTAGGTGTTTTATTGCTGTTCTTACTTCACGAACTGTAAGTCCTGTTTCTTTAGATAGTTTATTGGTAGAAGTTACCAAAGAACCTCTCGGAACTTCTATACCTTCAAATCGTCCGTCTTTCCAATTCGCTTTTAATATCAAATGTATAAATAACCTTGTGGTATTAATATCGCTATACCATTCCCAATCTAAAATTCCTCTGTCTATTTTTATAAATCCGCCGTCCAATTTTGTTCACCTGCCTTTGCAGCAGAGTTAAAAGGTTTCCTTAAACAGTTCCATGAAGTCGTCTAGTCGTAAGCAAGCCACCCAATCGCAGTTGTTTTTTCTTGTAAATACTACCGGCAACTCATCTTCTCTTGCGTCATTTCTTGCCTGGTCTAACGCTTCATACATTCTGAATTTCTCCGTCCGCTTGACTTCTATATGCAGCCCGGGGACACCGATTACATCTGCGTCCCCGTTTGCTCCGCAATATTGCTGACCTCTTCTTGCTTCAAAGCCATGCTCACGCAATACCAGGGCAATCTCACGCTCTCCACGTTTTCCCTTATCTCTACTAAACTTACTCATATTTCTACCTCATAAATAATTCTTTCCTATCAGCCGCATAAACTCTTCTCTTGTATGTCCGTCCGCTTCGTATGCCCTCTGGCAGTCCTGTTTTAACTGCATATCCAGTTCTATATTTCCGTTATGTATTCCCTCGGAACTCATGTTGTGAAGCTCCGGGATGAGCCATACCCAAAAGCCGTGCTTATCAGATATGGCTCTGTTGCCTGTGCCGTAGTAGATGTGATGTTTGTGCAGTCCGTATTCTCTGCCTGTTATATAGCAGTATTTCTCTTTTCCTTGTAGAACCGAAGCGCTATGTGAACCTTTCACTTTTCCACTCTCTTTTCATACATTCTAACTGTTCCGGCGGTAACGTCTCTATCCCCTGTTCCTTACAGTCGTTTACAACGCTGTCTATCAGTCTTGACATCTGTTTTGTGTTGTACGAACTACTGCCGTAGTACAGGTTTATAAGGCTGAAACCTTCATGCTCTCCGTCATCGGTCTTTTCGGCTATCCAACCTAATCCGTGGGACTTCCACATCTTTATGATTGTATCTACCGCCTTGTTATTGACCTCAACGCTTCGGTAGATGCCCATGTGCTTTATGTACTCCCAATAGGTCTCTTCCTTGCTTATATTCAGCTTTTTGGAAAGCCTGCCGATAAGCTCCCAAAAGTAAGCGTTTGCCGACAGGCTTCTTCTTTTTCTGTATTTGCTTACCGCTATTGTCAGTGTGTCTCCTGCTCCCTCTAATGCTGCTCTTATATGCGTTTTCTCTCCGTAGTTCAATTTATCGACTATGAATGAAACCTCTGTCTCTCCGCTTTCAAGAGCCTTAAACGATATGCTGTTTTTGGCTTTCAGAGTTGCCAGTTTATCGGACATGAGATCACTTCCTTAATTCTCGCCTTGCTTTAATCCTGTTCAATATTGCAGACACTTGCATTGGTGTAAGTTCTTCTATTTTTGTAGCATTGTAATGTTTTAAAGTATCTTCTAAGCCTTTGTTTTCTGCAAAGTAGTCTTTAATTTCTTTTATAGTTTCCGGTGGTATCGGTCTTGGTTCGTTAAGTGATACTTCAACTGTTTCTTTAGGGACATCGTCAACCGTTTCTTCGGGTACATCCGTTTCTATACAATCTCCCCATTCATAAATAATTTTCTTATTCTTTACATCGGATATTGATAGTCCTGTTATTTTTTTGTTGACAATCTTTATGTCATTGACAGCGAATACTTTCTTTGTTTCGTATCCGCCCCTGTCATTCTTCTTTAACCCAGCCGCAGCAGCGTCTAACCATATGAAAGGCGAAGTATACAATTCTCTGCCTATCCCCCAGTTGGTTCCCGCTCTCTTAAAGCTGTCAGACGCTTCGCCTTTCTTTTCGTTACCGTTGCCGTCCTGTCTGCTCTCAACACCGCAATCCGACTTTTCTATCCAAACAGGGTCTAAAGTTGTGTCGTAATAGTTACGATTAATAGCAATTCCGCAAAACAAGTTTCCTTTGCAATCGTAGTGCCTACGTTGCCAATTCATAGGACCGACTGTTTCATCGAGGATTGCCATATCACATCTGGCGTCCTTATAAAGCAAAAGGCTTAAGCCTGTCCCTGCCCTGCTTATCGTTCCGACTCTAACCTCTATCTCATCTGCGGTTAAATCACGAAATTCAAACATTACGCTTCCTCCTTATTTATCCCGAACATTTCCAATACATCCGATATGTCCAGTCCCTTTTTTAAACATCCGCAATGATAGTATTCTTCATATATGTGATAGAACTCTTGTCCCTCTCTTATAGGCTCTCCGCAGTATTCACACTTGTATACCTCTTTCGGAAGTTTTCTTCTTTCTCCGGGACAGCCGTGTATATGGGGGTATGTATGGCAGTATTCACATGTCATCGCCAACGCCCCCCATTGCGCTGAGTTTTTCTCTAAGCTCGTTGTTCTCTTCTGCAAGTACTTCATTCTTATCCTTTTCTTCCAGATACCAGTTATAGTATCTCTCTGATTCTTCTATCTGGTCGTATAGTTCATTTAAAACAATCTCTAAAAGCTTTCTTAATGTTTTCATTCCTCTTCACCCCTAAAGTGCATTTCCATTAAATCCGCAATCATCAAATATTCTTTGGCATACCTGTTATCTCCATGTGTTTCTTTAACTTTTTCTCTAAATTCGGCAAGCGTTCCGTAGAAGCAGCCACATTTTACGGCTATCTCATCGTTTTTCGTTCTAAAAAATGTAGTCGTTCTATATTCGCTTCCAAACCCTGATATTGTTGCTATATCAGCATCGCCGTAGACCTCAGCATCGCCGTAGACCTCAGCATTGTCGCAGACCTCAGCATCGCCGTAGACCTCAGCATTGCCGCAGACCCTAGCATCGCCGCAGACCCAAGCATTGCCTTCGTGCGAAAGATTTCCTTCTTTTTCTATGTATCCACCCAATTCTCCTGCTTTTACATTTCCGAATGAAATCAAAGCTTTTATTCTAAAAAGTGTTCTGCCTAAAAACGTTATACTTTCCGTTGTTAATTCAAATTTTTTCATACTCATTCTCCTTGCCTTTTCTTACGTTTTCGGTTATCATATAAGTGATTATTTTCTTGTGCCCCTTGTTGGAGTTGCCGCTCCGCAGGGGCTTTTTTATTTATTAAAGTGTTACTATAACTATTCCGTCATTTATTTCTTCTTTGAGTGCTTCTTGAAGGTATGCTTTAATCGTATATCTTGCAGTCATCTTCCACATACCGCCGTCCGCTTCGAAAAGTCCCACCTGTCCACCGTCTCCTATTCTTAAGAGGAACTCACTTTCAGGTTGTTCCACTTCAAAGAATGTTCTGTACGGCTTAAGTTTTACTATCGGTTTAATCGGAACGTTTTTCGTCAACGCTATTCCTTTTCTGACTGTAACCTGCTGATTAAGTCCGTTGTCATCACTCTTTACACTGTCCTCCAATGTCATTGAACTTAATAATTTAAGAAGATAATCAATATCATCAGTATGCTGATATTTACTTCTGAACTCTATCATAGCTTCCTCATAGCTTCTGAAACCTTCCGAAAAGAGGTTATTTCTTGATGAAAGGTTTATTATATTGCAAGTCTTACCCGGTTCTATAAAACCTCTTTCTGTACGACAATTCACGGCGTTATAATCCGATACCTCAACAAAAAACTTTGTTTCGGGAGTTTCTGCGCATTCGTTCTTGACCCAACACACAAAACCTTCAAGACTTGTTACCGTTACATTTGAAGGGACAATAGGTTTTTGTGCAATGACTTCCAATTCTCCGTCTTTACCTCTTACATAAACATCGTCATTAATTTGAATTGTTTTTATCTCTTCTCCCTCAATTGCCATTTCCCTGATTTTTTCGATTGCTTCTTTTAACATAATTTTTCCTCCTTATCTGCTTGATACAAGTTTAAGCTGCGCCGGTGTTTCCTGTTCTCCTCCGAACAAATCAGCCTGTCCGGGTATCTGTGCCGTCATTTCTACCGCCTGTATTTCTTCTCCGACTTTACCTACATACAAAGCTGTGGCAACCGGATTTGTAGGCGCTAACGTGCTTTTTGCCGTAGCAGCTACTGAAAGCGTCCGTCTTTCATCGTCCGGCTGAATTTCAAATGTTACCGTCAGTTTTCTTTTGGCTGTTGCCTTTGTATTAGTGTCGAGGATGTTTTCAAGAACCTTTGTCATTTCAAGGTCTATTCTTTCTTCAATTGCTCCTCGCGCCATCTGCACAATTGATTTAATGTTCCCTGTTTCCATTGCTTTTTCCTCCGTTGACTTTTTTATTATTTAGAGTTATTATGTAATTGATTTTTATTACCTGTCCCCTTTATCGGAAACCCCTTTCCGTTGGGGGCTTTTTTATATTCCGCACAGGCTACTCCTCTTGACCTGTCCTTACATCTGCGCCACTTCGCACAGCTTTTGCATTGGTCTTTCACCGCCTACCTCTCCTTTGTATTGACCTAATACAGCCTTTAATCTTATAGTCGTCCAACTCCGCTTCTTTCCGTATTTCTATAAGTACTATTTCCTTATACGTTTTCCTGGCGGCGTTATCCAACTTTTTATCGTTCTCCTCGTTTGAGAGCTTCGTATCGCTCTTTGTATCTCTCCGCTCTTTCATGCTCCTGCTCCGCCTCTCTGCTTATGTGGTGTATGTATATGGCGCTGATGATTGTTATTACTATCCCATAGGCAAGCCAGAAGCTTACTGTTTCTATTGCTGTCATTGTGATTCACCTCTTTTCGAATATTTTCGCCATACCGCAGACGAGCGTCTTTGCCACTTCTTCTGCAAGTTTTTCATAATTAACCTTTACATTTATACTCGGCGGCGGTTCAAATCCATCCACTTTTATACCGGTTTCTTCATACAACGCCTTCGGCAGTATAACGTACTTCTTTCTGTTGCCGTCTTTTGTAACTGCCGCTATGGGTAGCTCTCCACAGTCAATCATCTTTCTGACTGTCGGCGGTGTTACTCCCAGTTCCTTTGCCACCATGTCGATTGTTATCCTCATTCTTTATACCTCCTACTCGTTTATCTCCTGTCGGGTTCTTCGTTTACTCCTAACTAACCTTATCCGATATAAGCTCGTCCACTGTTACGCCGATTTTGTGATATAATGATTTTAAGGAGTTGATAGTTATGGATAGTACCACAAATCAAATAATCGCAACTGGAATTATCTCTTTACTCAGCGGCATCTTAGCTTCTTATATAACCATTGTTTCTAATCGGTTAAGCGATAATAAAAAATTATTAGCCGAATATATCGCAGAGGTTATTTCTTTATATTCTGAATTTGCTTTAAAGAAAGATATTGAAATAACAAGCAGACTAATCGCCGCAATAGAAAAAGCAATGTTGTTTTCAAACAAAGAGACAGAGCTTCTTTTGCTTGAACTCCATAACGAAATCTTGAATAGTCCTATAAACCCCCAGAAGTGTGGAGAGCTGATGAAGCTAATTCATGATTCAGCTAAGAAGCAACTTAATGATTAATACCGCAATAACGATGTCGCATATCCTACGCACTGAATCAAATACCCTAATTGCTACTTCTTTTTTTAATTCTTTCATCTTTCCACCTCCCAGATGAGTTTATTAGTTTGTTCATAAAATACTTTTGTGCTATACTCCGTTTTAAGGAGATGAACTAAGTTGACTAAAGAACAGATAACTTTTTTAACAGCCATATATAAAAGAGATTTAACTCTTTCAGAAATCTTTGAAAAGACAGACCTTAGATATGAAAATTACCTGCACATTATCAATTCAAAAAACTTTATAAATAAATACGTAATAGTCTACGAAAAGGCTATGTTTGAAGATAATCTTTACGGTCTCACCGATGCCGGTATAGAAGCTGTTGAAAAAAGTTTAGAGGATAAATCCGATAAACTATTCAACAAACAAACTACCATTATCACAATAATTATCTCTGTATTATCATTAGCAGTGAGCATATACTCACTACATTCGCAAAAATACTTAGAAACAAAACTGACAGAAGTTGAAAACGCTGTCCTTTCAGAGAATCAATCTGCTTCTCCAAATCTTCAATAATATTTTCTTGGTGGGATATAAAATTGCGTACTGAAGGATTTTTCTCAGCTTCTTCTATTTCTTTTATTGCGGCAAAAAATTCTTGCTGTGTCATCTTTCCACCTCCTACTCGTTTATCTCCTGTTAGTTTCTTTAAATTCAACTTTTAATTTAAAAAAATTTTATCTCTTTCAGCTTTTGTAAGCTTTAAAACGTTTGTTAAAGAAACTATTTCAGATGCTGTAAAATCGCCCTTTCCACTCATTCTATTGTATAAAGTTTCTCTTAAAATACCCGATTTTCTAGCAATAGCGGTTATCGTCATCCCACTACTATCTATTTTTTCTTTTAAATAGTCTATATTTACCAAAATTAGTCCTCCTTTCTAGTTGCATTTAATTCAACTAACCTCAGTATAGCATTCGGTTTCTTATCTGTCAACTATTTTAATAAAAATGTTGAATTATTTTACACTCTATGTTATTATCAGACTATAAAAGAGGTGATACTATGCTACAACTTTATAAAAATATAAAACACAGAAGAAAAGAACTGGGTATGACACAAACAGACTTAGCAAAGAAATTAGGGTACACCGATAAAAGTATGATTTCAAAAATAGAAAATGGTTCTATAGATTTACCACAGTCTAAAATAATCTCATTTGCAGAAGTTCTAAACATATCTCCTAGTGATTTAATGGGCTGGGAAGAACCCTCCCCAGCAAATAAATTAGACTACAGCAAAATTTCAAATATCATGCCTCTCCCCTATAAGGAAGGTCGTACAGTTCCGCTCATCGGTTCTATAGCCTGTGGAACGCCTATACTTGCCGATGAAAACATAGAAAAGGAAATTATGCTACCCGAAGATATATCGGCTGATTTCTGTTTGCGTTGTAAAGGCGACAGCATGATTAATGCCAGAATATATGACGGCGATATAGTTTTTATCAGAAAACAGCCTATGGTCGAAAACGGTGAAATAGCTGCGGTGCTTATAGATGAAATGGCTGATGTTTCAGAAGCTACTTTAAAAAGAGTATATATCTATGAGGATAAAATAATGTTAATAGCTGAAAATCCTGCATATCCGCCCATGGTATATTCCAACGAGGATATGAATAGCGTTAGGATTGCAGGTAAGGCTGTGGCGTTTTTGAGTAGAGTTAAATAGATCAGCTATCTATTAAGGGGGCAAAAGCTTATGGATAAGGATTTTTATGATAATCTGCAAAAACAACATGAGGCTGAAATTAAAGAAAGTACTCTTCATTACAACAAA
>ENA-ORVC01002856-ORVC01002856.1-human-gut-metagenome-genome-assembly--contig:-NODE-2856-length-10597-cov-3.407228_pt1 | contig 10597 bp, 10 predicted proteins | sample MGYA00242092_ERZ509234 | MGnify/ENA primary metagenome ERZ509234 (study PRJEB26280, sample SAMEA2338800) | human gut metagenome | biome: human gut; feature: human-associated habitat; material: faeces... | reverse complement strand
AGAAACTCTTAAGAGAGTTGTTGCAGAAGGGGTAGGAATTGGATTTGTCAGTAGCCTTGCAGTAAAAGATTATCTAGAGCAGAAGCGAGTTCTGGTATTTGAGTTTCCTGAAATTGAAACAAAGCGCCAGTTGTATTTATTTTGGCATTGTGAACGTAATTTGTCTAAAGTGGGTGAGCGTGCAATCAGTATGCTAAAAGAATACTGTAGTCAAATATGAGGAGGATATTATGATAATTCATCGAAAGTGTGGAATGTGTCAGGGCGGTTGTGATGTGAAAGTTACCATAGAAGATGGAAAAATTACGAGAGTGGAGGCGGATCAGGATTCAACACAGGGGCGAGTATGTGCAAGAGGTGCCCTAACACCAGAATTACTTTATGCTCATGATCGTATTTCACATCCGTTGATTAGGATTGGAGAAAAGGGCGAAGGTAAATTCAGAAAAGCTACATGGGATGAGGCACTAGATTATGCAGCTGAGCTTTTGAATAAGACAAGAGAAACTTGTGGAGCGCGAGCGTTGGCTTCCTATCAGGGAAGAGGAATTCTGGGAATGCCGATTGCTCGCATTTTTTCTGGAAAATCTGAGCCGTGTTTTATGAAGCGACTTGGTTCTCCGAATGATTTCAATGCGGGATCTATTTGCAATATGGCATCTAGCACGGTGACACCATTAACTACATGTGGTCTAAATACAAGGCAGATGATTCAGGATGTGGCACACAGTGAGTATATTTTCATTTGGGGGAAAAATCCAATGACAGACTGTGGACCACGGGGAGAATATCAGGGGATTCGGGAAGCGAAGAAACGAGGAGCTAAGATTGTAGTAATTGATCCGCGAAAAACAGGAATGGGGGAGTTGGCTGATTTGTGGATTCCTGTAATTCCAGGAGCAGATGGGGCATTGGCGTTGGCAATGCTCAAGCTGATTATTGAGCAAGAACGTTATGATAAAGGATTTGTGTCAGAGTATACAAGAGGATTTGAAGAATTTAGAAAATATGTAGGATCACTTGAACTGAATGATTTATCAAGATTTTGTGGAGTTTCTGTAGAGCAGATGAAAGCATTGACAGATGTGTTCTGTTCTACGGAAAAGATTTCTCTTATTGCATATACTGGATTAGAATATCAGCTGAGTGGAATTCAGAATAACAGAGCAATCTTTACACTGTGGGCAATCACGGGGAAATTAGATGTAGAAGGAGGAATTTATTTTAATTGTCAGAGTCTGCCGACGTTTTCGCTGTATGATTTGCCAGAAGAAAATCAGCCAATCGGGATGAAAGAATTTCCAATGTTTTATAAGTTCATGGAAGGCGGACAGTTCTGTAGATTTCCGGAAGCGGTTTTAAATGATAATCCGTATCCAGTGCGTGCGCTTCTTTTGGCAGGAGGTTCTCCGGTATTGACATTCCCGGACAGCAGTAAATGGCGGGAAGTATATAAGAAGTTGGAATGCCTGATTGTTTCAGACCGCTACATGACAGAAGACGCTCGTTTTGCAGATGTAGTATTTCCGGCAAGTACGATGTTTGAAACGTGGTCGCTGACTACAGGAGCAGATGGAAGACAGATGATTCAGCCGCCCGCAGTAGAACCATTTGAAGAATGTAGGGACGATGTGTTGATTTTTTCAGCATTAGCGAAACGTCTTGAAATTGGAGAAGATTATCCGGGAAATGAAGAAGAATTGAAAGAATGGCTGCTCAATGGTTCAGCTCCATATGCAAATGACTGGAAAGGTCCTGCTTCACAGGAGAAACGTGAATATCGTAAATACGAAAAAGGGTTATTGAGAAGGGATGGAAAACCAGGATTTCCAACGCCGTCAGGGAAATTTGAGATTTGTTCCGTATATTTAGAAGAGAATGGATTTACTCCATATCCGGAATATCAAGATATGCGGTCGATTCCGGAGATGGATAGCCCGGAATATCCGTTTACTATGACAACCGGTGCGAGAAGTATGCATCGGATGGGAGTATTTGGAGCAAATCTTCCGGGAATTGTGAAGTTAGAGCCATATCCATGCATGGATCTTTCTCCGGAGGACGCAGGGGAACTTGGCTTGACAGATGGAGTATGGGCGAGAGTTACTACACCATTTGGCACAGGCCGGTTTAAAGTTCGCGTTTGTGAGATTGCAAGGCATTGCATTCACATTCCTCATGGAGGGGGAAGTGAATATATGACGGAAGCATGGAAATTTGGAAATGTAAATGAACTTACAAGTCTTGCGTATAATGATCCGATTACAGGATTTGTTACAATAAAATCGGTTCCTTGCAAGGTAGAAAAGGAATAATGTAGTTTAAAGTGTATTCTTATCAATCACCTCAAGGGGAAGAGTATGAATATTATTTTCGCTAAATATTTCTGAAGGTTGATGTTTGATTAAGATGCTTGCATAATTTGCTTTACGGATGTGGAGAAAGACGATATAATAACTTCGTTAGCAGAATGCTATCAAAAACACTGCTTGTGCGATTGAATCCGAATCAAAAGAGAAATATATTACAGGATCAATTAGTGGAATCTTAGCAAATTGCGGAATTAAAACAGGATATTCAGATGCCGATAAAGCACAGTTATCTACAAGAATAGCCGCCTTTTTGGAGATGTTGTAGTGATTATAAGAGATACAATGAGGAGCAATATTATATGAAAAAAACTATTGTTTTTTTAAAAAGTTTGAAAGGAAAAATCTTTCTTATCGTTTGTATTCTTCTGGCTGGAATTATTATTAGACAAAGTTTGGAAAATCTATATAAAGAAAAGAGAGTGCAAGAGGGAACAGTCACGACATATGAGGACGGAAGCAGAGTTGGAAGAAATTTGAGCTATGCAGAGACGGTTCCGGAAGACAATAAGATTCTAGAAGCTTTTTATGAGCAGTTTCCAACAGCGACAATGCTTGTTGCCTGTGAAGAAGATTTGACGAATGATGGGAAAAAGGACTTGGTTGTTATTTACAATACTCCGGAAGCGGATGAAGCAAGTAACAATACGGCACTTGTCAATGGAGGGCATATTAGACTGACAGTAATGATCGACTTGGGTAACGGAGAAGAGTATAAGCATACAGAGCCTATTCCGGCGCCGATTGAGAATCAAAAAATTCAGTTTCAAAATATTGATAAAGCAGATGAAATGGAATTTGTTCTGCAAGGACAAAAAGGAACGAAAGTTGGATACGGTATTTTTCGTGTCATAGATGGAAAAACAATGAATTTATTTGGAGAGGGCATGGAAGAATGCTGATAGGGAGTGAAGATTAGAGGTTCTAATCAAAAAAGAAAGGATATCGGTTTTATGGAAAAAACCGATATCCTTTTCCCCATACTGTAGTAAGATGTACAGGTTTCGATGGGGTGTCTTCTATTTTATCACGTAAACGTTTGATATAGACAAGAATTGTATTGTCATCAGTTACATCATTTTGCCAGACTCTTGAGAAAATTTCCTTCTTAGATAAAACCTTTTCGGAATTTTCGAGAAAAAAATAAAGCAGTGCAAACTCTTTAGAAGAAAGAGAAATCTCAGTATTATTTTTCAAGACAAGCTGAGAGTCTAAATGTAGTGTGAAACATCCGCGCTGCAGTACGGGGCTGACAGTTGTAGTAACAGGAGACGTGTATTGCTGGGCACGCCTGACGATTGCCCGTATTTTTGAAACCAAGATTGCTTTGCTGAATGGCTTAGTCATATAATCATCAGCACCAAGTCCCAATCCCTGTACCTGTACAGCATCTTCTTCACGACCGCTTAAAAGGATTACAGGTGTCATAACATTCATTTCGCGCAGTTCTTTTAAAAAAGAAAATCCATCTTGTTCAGGCATCATAATATCCAGTAAAATAACGTCAAAAGTCTGTGCCTGTAAATAGTCAAAAGCTTGCTTGCAATTTGGTGCACAGCAGCAATTTATATTTTCATGTTTTAAAACATAAGAGATCGCTTTTAGAACGGACTGTTCATCATCTACTACTAAAACAGAAATAGCATTCATAAGATAATTCCTTTCTATGTGTTTTATAGGTAAGTATCTTCAATCATTACCTATAAAGATTATAGCTACCATCTTTTTTTTAGTCAAATATTATAGGAGTCATTCATGAAAAATAAGAAAATATTAATGAGACAAATAATAATAGCATGTGTGAGTATAATTTGTTTATTTGGAATCGCTTTTTTTTGTTATTCAAGTGTGGAAAAAATGATTATTTCACGAGAAGAAGAAAATATGAAAAGTTTAGCCAAAGTAAATGCAAGAAGTTTATTTTCAACATTAGAGTCAAAAAGAAATTTAGTGTATGCGGCTTTTTCGGGAGATATGAAAAATTTAGGTGAAGTAGAAACCGGAAGTATAAAGATGGGAGAACGTTGTGAATATGTACCGTTGGAAGAGATAAAAAATCAAAGGGAATGGGAACAGAAGCAATGTGCTGAGATGCTGAAAAATCCAGGAGAAGTTGTTGTAGGACCTATTGAACAGACAGAGGGACGGACATATGTGTTGTATATGATGAAAACAATTTCAGTAAAAGGGAAAATCACAGGATATGTGCGTGTACAGTTGGATCTGGATGAAATTTATGAAGAAGAACAGGCATTATCTGCGCTAAAAACGGAAAATGGAAGATATTGCATTGTTCAGAATGAATCAGGAGAGACGGTTATGCCTGGAACTTATGAGAAAGAAGACATATCGATATCGCATATCACGGGAAATGACAGTACAGTAAAATGGGTTTATGAAGCAAATAGTGGTTCTCTAAAAAATACAAAAAAATTAATTGCCTGTGAGACAATCACAATTGGGGAAGAGAAGTTATTTTTGTATATTATTGAGAATTATAATGAACTGGTAAATCCACTGGAACGAATTTCATTGTATTTTAGTTTGATCGGGATACTGTTAGTTGCCATAGCAATTAGTTTTATCTATAAGTTGCAGGAACATCATAAGAAAGAAACTCTGTTGGTCAAAGAACTTCAACACGAAAAGACATTGAATGAAACTATGAAAAAACAAGAAGGCTTAATGAAGAAATATAATCATTCCAAAACATTGGGGGTATTAACTGGAGCAATTGCACATGAATTTAATAACCTGATGACACCAATCGTTTTATATGCAGAATTATTAGAAGAAAATGAAATTGTACAGAAAGAAATGCCGGATGAGATTAACGAATTAAAAACTTCAGCAGTTCGTTGTGGTGAATTGGCGAGACAATTGTTGGACTACAGCAGGCAGGGGAAAGCAGAAAAAGTTTTGACAGATTATGATGCAGTCTATGCAATGCATGAAGCTATAAATATTGTAAAAAAAATACTTCCGGAAAATGTTGTGTTACAGGAAAGTATTTGCAAAACACCGTATAAAATACGTGGACAGGTAGGATCGCTCAATCAGATTGTGCTGAATTTGGCTACCAATGCAGTTCATGCAATGAAAAATGGTGGGGTATTAAAGATCGAATTTGGTCTTAGTACGGATGATGATAAATTTGTACGACTAATTGTCGAGGATACCGGTGAAGGGATTCCCACTGAGATTAGACAGAAAGTATTCCAACCATTTTTCACAACAAAAAAAGCGAATGAAGGAACCGGAATTGGACTTACCGTTGTAAGGCGGCTGGCAGAAGAACATAGAGGAATCGTTCGGGTAAAAACAGAAATAGGAAAAGGAACGATATTTATTGTAGATTTTCCATATGTAACGGAATAGAAAATTCCTGCGTCAAACTAATCTGACGCAGGAATTTTTTGTGCTTATTTATCTTTATCTTTCAGATTTTCATTGAGATATGGAGTTGCTGTTTTAGAGATGTCAACAGCATCCTCATCGGAAATACCATCAATTGTTTTTGCGTTGCTGTACCAATCTTCGAATGTAATTCCAAGTGGTGAAATTGGATCAACTTCTTCTTTTATGAATTCTTCAAAATCACGAGTGCCTGCTGATTCATGTAATGCAGTGGCTTTCTGGAGTGATTTTTCATAAATGGATTTGTAGTTCACATCAATTTCTGGAATTGGTGGATTTTGCCATTGTGTGTCAAATTTCTCATCATTTTCCAAGTTAGATTCTGACCAGTGCCATGTGATTGTACGACCTTCTGCAACAGTTTTCATATATACTGTACGAAGTGCTACATATGGATCACAGTCGAATCCATCTGCAAACATCATAGCTGCATTATAAGGATGGGTGTATAAATACTGAACTGCAAGTGTGTGTGCATATACAAGGCGACGAGCAAGTTCTGGGCATTTCTGCTCAAAGTCTTTATTCATGCTGAGCGTACAGCATCTGCCCCAAGAATCCGCACCTGGTACCTTGCCATCTTCATCAAGATTTGTTCCCCAACTGATACACATAATATGTCCGAAACCTTCGAACTCTGCCTGAGAGGCATAAGGATCTCAGCAGACAAAGCCGTCAATCTGACCGGCTTTTAATGCAAACATGGCATCGGACTGCCCCATACTGACAATGTCGTAATCTTCCTTGTTATAGGAAAATCCATAATCTCTAGCCCAACCGCGCCATTCTGAGTCTTCGGCAGGTTCTGCAGACATTGCAAGTGTTTTGCCTTCGATATCTTTTGGATCTGTAATATCATTGCTTACCACTAAGTAGCGAGAACCACCAGTATGGTTTGCGGATGCAATAAAATATGGTGGATCTTGTGAAAGACCGGCAGCACCAACGCCGATGTAACCAACATCCATCGCACCACTAATAAGCGCTTTTGTTGTTTCGCCTGATTTTGTAAGATTAACATTTAATCCCATTGCTTCATAAATACCGGCTTTTTCTCCAATGATCGAAGCAACCATATGGTCACAGTTATTGTAACCCATCTCAACTACATAATCTTTTTCAACATCATTTAACTCGCCAAACTCAAAATCTTTAACTGCTTCTTTTGGATCGTAGCTTGTTTTTTTGATGTCGATTGTAGCTTCATTCTTACTACTGTCGTGGCATCCTGTGAGAAGACCACATACCATTGCAGTAGCGAGAAATGCAGCTAAAAATCTCTTTTTCATCTTATTTCCCCCTTCGTATGTCATATTAAAAATTAATATTTATTAATATTTGCAAAGTTATTATAGCAGAGGGATTCGGAAAAAGAAAGTAATCCGTAGATGTATTTGATTTTCGAATGAAGGAAGAGTGAAATATATAAAAAACAAATAAAGCCTGAAGAAATAACGAAAGCGTGCTATTTCTTCAGACTTTCTATAGACGGCAGCAATCTGGCGGACATGCTGATGTCTCCGTCTGTATTATGCTTTCCACTGTAACAGTACTTTTTCACAAAGTACAAGGACAGTGTCGATCAGGAAACCAATCAGACCTGCAATTATCATATATGCGATAACTGTTGAAGTCTGTAAACGGCCCTGAGCTTCCACCATTATGTAACCGAACCCGGCACTTGTCGCAATGAACTCCGCTCATATGACTGACATCCATCCAAGTCCGATTGCCAATCTAATTCCGGTCAATACCCCAGGAAGGGAACCAGGAATAACAATATCTTTAATAATGCTTAATGTTCCTGCGCCCATTGATCGTGCAGCATTATAGAAATCCTTACTGATATCTTGTACACCAGCAACGGTATTTAAAATAATTGTAAAAATACCACTGAATGCTATTAAGAAAATTGTTGGACCATCACCAATACCAAGCCATACGATAGACAGAGGAACCCAGGCCATAATTGGAACTTGTCTTAAGGAGTTGATAAATGGAGACATTGCCTGCAAAATTTTAGGTGAATATCCCATAATCATTCCTAGTGGAAAACCAATAATGAAAGCATATAAAGAACCGGTTAGAACTCGGCGCATCGTAATTCCAAGGTTTTTGAGAACGTATAAGTCTGTCAGAGAGTAAACGACGTCATGTAATACGGTCTCTAAATATGGGAATGTAAATGGAGAATTTACGATGTGTGCAGCGACATACCAGACGGTTGCGATAATAATAAGAGAAATTATTGCTCCGACATTATAGTTTTTTCCGCCCATCTTTCGCCAATTTTGCCTATCTTTCATTTTGGTGGCGTGGATCATACGATCTACTTGTTTGTTTTCACTCAAAACTTCACCCCCCTTGATGAATAAATATGAATAAATTGTAATAATTCAAAAAAATCATAGCAGATTTATTTGTAAGAAGATATAAATATTCATAACAAAAATAAATGAATATTAATATATTATGTTTTTTAATAAAACAAGAAAAGAATTTGGAACTCTGCTACAATTAGGAAGCTATAGAGTGTTATGGGGAGGTGTAAAAGTGGAAAAACCATGTATCGAATATATCAGTGTATGTGCATGATGCGAAGTATTTGGGGACTTGGTGCAAGTCTTAGAGAAAGAATATGAAGGCAGAGTACATGTAAAAATATATCGCGCAGGCACAGATTTTGATTATATTAAAAAGTATGGGTCAGTGTCTAAGAGTATGCTTGTGATCAATGAGAAAAAAGCAGTAACGAAACTGACGAAGCAAGCTGTGCGAAATGCGTTTGAGGAGGCTTTAAAACTATAATGAGAGAGGTATTGAACTTTTTGTACGGTATTATCCAGTCTGCCTGGTCGATGCTGAACAGTTCTTCTGCTTGGGTTGTATTCAGTTTTATCGTTGCAGGGCTGCTGCACGAATTTATTAAGCCTGAGAATCTGCAGAAGACAGCAATTGGTTCTACGAAAGTGAGAGGGGTGTTTTGGACAAGCGTGACCGGAATGTTACTTCCAATCTGTAGTTGCGGAACGATTCCACTTGGAATCAGTATGTACTACAGCGGCGCATATCTCGGTCCAACATTAACTTTTATGACAAGTACACCGGTAATTAATCCATTAGCAGTGTTGTTGTCATGGGGACTTTTGGGAAAAGAAATCACGATTATTTATGTGATTTCAGGATTTGTAGGACCAATGCTCATCGGAATGATTGCGAATCGTTTTGGTGGAAATGAATTACACATTGGTTTGCGCAATAAAAAATATGGTGGATCAGAAGTTTCGGTCAAGCTTGACACGGATGAAGAAGACTCCGCAGGTAGTGGTATGATTCAGCTCGAGTTTGAAGAACCGTCTTTCTGGGAGAAAATTAAAAGCGGCCTGCGTTGGTCAGCAACAGAACTTGCAGTCACAATCAGTAAGTACAGTGTTACAGGAATGCTGATTGCAGGTTTTTTATTTACCGTTGTACCACAGTCATTTATACATGATTACCTTGGTCAGCCGGGTGTGATTTCTTTGTTTGGAATTGCTGTTGTCTCAACTTTTATGTATGTTTGAGCGGTAGGCCATATACCGTTTATTGCAGCTCTGGTAGCCAGTGGGGCTGCACCAGGTATATCAATTATGTACCTGATGGCTGGCGCAGGTACGAATGTGCCGGAACTTCTTACAATCACAAAGATGATTGGAAAAAGGGCCAGTGCAATGTATTTTTCAATGATAGTAACATTAGGATTTATTTCCGGTTATGTTGCGAACAAATTATTAATGCCGGGATTTAAACCAGTATTGGATTTTAACAGAACATCTAACACAATTAAGCAGGCGAACAAACTGATGATTGAACTTCCTGCCTGGGCAAATTGGATTTGCAGCGGAATTATCATTGCATATGCACTTGTTGCATTATACCGATATCTTCGGAGAAAGATGAAGAAAGCATAATTCATGAGTATTCAGAAAAAAGTTATCATTTTTATCATTAGTTTTATTGTTGTAGGCTTCCTGATTAATTTTGGATTTCCAAAAGAGAAGGTCATGAACAAGGATGCTGAGATTAGAATTGGCGCAGGAGACGATTTGTCAGGTGTGTTAATGAAAGAAACTGTAGCGTTGCTGAGTGAGACATATGAAATCAAGGATTCGCTGGAAAGTTCATCTTTTCAGGATTGCTGAAGCAATCTTGCTCAGTGGGCGCTGAGTGCGAAAGAAATTAATGTTGCATTTTATTGTCAGCATATTGCACTACATACAGTAGAGCAGAATGAACATGTGGAGATTTATGGTCCTGCAATTATGAATGCGGAAGTAATTAGCTATAAAAATGAATGGGAGCAGGTAAAAACAGTTGGAATCAGTCAGGGACGAGAACAGGAAAAACGCGTGGCACAGGAAACATATCCTCAGCTTGAGAACTTTCAGGATATAACCCAGAAAGGCATTCTTTATACATTAGAAGATGGACAAGTGGATGCAGTAATTCAGGATGTGACAAAGGCGGCCAAAGTACCAAAGTATCAGAACAAACCTCTTTCGGCTTATGACCATATTTCCTATGTGCTTGTAGTAGAGAAAGAATTTGCAAAAACAAAAGCATTTGAAGATTTTGTGATCAGTTATAATCAGGCAGTGGAGAAATTAAACCAACCGGAATATCTGGCAGAGAAACTTGGAGTACAGGTGGAGTGGATTAGGGATAAGCAGATTGAGTTTTTACCGTTAGAGTTGAGGCAGTAAATAAAGATATATGTACAGAGGGAGGAAAGAGATGTCTATTTCGGTAGAGCATATTTCAAAAACATTTAA